>JACCDQ010999753.1_pt1 | contig 9997 bp, 6 predicted proteins | sample 7446031 | NCBI WGS metagenome assembly JACCDQ01 (sample SAMN15323442, study PRJNA562643) | freshwater metagenome | isolation source: river surface water | place: USA:Blue River Watershed | collected 2017-08-17 | reverse complement strand
GCATTCTTCCGGTTCGTCTGACACTAGATCATTTCAGGGCTGCTTTGGGAAATGAACTGACATTGCCCTCGATTGCAAATAGCCTCCGCTACGCTGGTGCATCGACCTTTTTGGATTTGATTTTGGGATCCGCCGTTGCATGGGTTTTGGTGCGGAGTCGGATTCGCGGTCGGGCCTTTTTGGACGGACTGGTGATGCTCCCCCTCTCGGTGCCCGGTATCGTCCTGGCTTTTGGCTATCTTGCCTTATCCCGAGAAGGAAAGCCTTTGGACTTTCTGATACATGAGGGCGATCCCTTTTTTCTGATGGTTGTGGCCTATGCCATGCGTCGACTCCCTTATGTGGTTCGAGCGATGTCAGCGGGGCTGCTCCAGATCAGTCCTGTGTTGGAGGAGGCGGCTTTGAACCTAGGCGCCAGTCCGCATCGGTCTTTCGCCCGCATTACCCTGCCGCTGGCCATGCCGTCAGTGGTAGCTGGTGGCGTTTTGGCTTTTGCCTTTGCGATGCTGGAAGTCAGCGACTCAATGATTTTGGCCCAGCGAACGATTCATTTTCCGATTACCAAGGCAATTTATACGCTGGCGGGAACGATCGGCGAGGGGCCTGCGCTTGCGGCAGCCCTTGGTGTCTGGGCTATGGTGTTCCTGATCATCCTGCTGATTGGCCTGAGTCTTTTGTTGGGGCGAAAAGTTGCGAATTTGGTGCGCTGAAGGGAGGCGTGAGTTCCACGCCGCTCCTTAGAAATGTTTTTTCTGAGGGGAAGCACGTGCGACCCGGGATGGGCATGATCTGCTCGAATTCCTAAAAACTTATGCGGATATGCGTGTTCTCAATTGGATTTGAGTCCACATCCCCCTTATGCTGCTGTGACTTCAGAGGGAGCCTTGCTCATGTCAATTCATCACTTGCGAAATCTCCTCACACTCCTCCTGTTTTTCATGCTCAGCAGCCCGATTTTGGCTGCTCCGCGGCATAACGTCGAGTTGGGTGGCCATGTTCCGAGAGCACAGATGCGGGATGCAGATCTCTTGGGGCCGATGGAGGTGGCTCAGGATCTCGACTTGATCTTTGGGCTTCCGCTGCGAAATCAGGAGGAACTTGAGCAACGGATCCGAGACATCCATGACCCGTCCAGTCCTCGCTATGGACAGTTCCTGAATCCATCCCAGTTCACCGAGACCTATGGCCCCTCCAAAGAGGACGTGAGTGCGGTGGTCGATCACCTAAGGAAGGCTGGATACACGGTCATCAATACCTCGTCCAACCGGATGTTGATTCGAGCCAAGGCCAGAGTTTTGACAATTGAGAAGACCCTGGGTATCCACATGAACCGTTACCAAGGACGCCATAGGCCGTTTTTTGCAGCAGCCGATGAGCCCCGTCTTCCCCCAGAGGTTGCCAGTCGCGTGGTTCATATTGCAGGGCTCCAAAACGCGCATGTCCGAGAGCCGCGAATTCAACGCTTGGCCCCGCGGACGGTCACCCAGGCCGACCTGAGTGGAACGGGACCCCGCGGTGGACTTGCGCCGCAGGACATCGCGACGGCCTACAACCTGCCTGGCGGTTCTACCAATGGTCAAGGACAGACACTGGCACTATTTCAGATGGATGGCTTTAAAGCCTCCGACATTCAAGCCTATACGTCTTACTTCAATTTGAATCCGGTGCCTCTGGAAACCATCTTGGTCGATGGGTTTGATGGTTCGGCAGGCAGCGGCTCCGATGAAGTCTGTATGGACATTGAGTTGATGAATGCGATTGCTCCGGGGGCTAGTCGCATCTTGGTTTATGAGGGGCCCAACACCGATCAGGGGGTGCTTGATGTCTACAGCCGGATTGCAAGTGATAACCGGGCAAGCGTTATCAGCAGTTCCTGGGGATTAAGTGAATATGACACCGGTACGAGTTATGCGCGTCTTGAATCCCAGTTTTTCATGCAGATGGCGGCACAGGGACAATCTTTTTTCGCTGCAAGCGGCGATTCTGGCGCCTACGATGCCCAATCCCCCAATGGAACTCCTGTGCTAACAGTCGATGATCCTGCGGGACAGCCCTATGTCACCGGTGTAGGCGGAACACAATTGAATTTGGGCTCGGGGCAGAGCTATGGTTCCGAAGTGGTTTGGAATTCCAACGGTGGAGCGACCGGGGGAGGGGTGAGTACGATTTGGCCAATCCCGAGTTGGCAGAGCGCCGTTGCCACGACCAACTCCAAGTTGATGCGTAATGTTCCGGATGTGGCGCTGAATGCTGATCCCTATACAGGCTACGCCATCTATACGGGGGCGCAGTGGCATGTGATTGGGGGTACCAGCGCTGCAGCACCTCTTTGGGCGGGCTTTACAGCACTGGCCAATCAGCTGCGAGCACAAAATCAACTCCCCGTATTGGGATTTGCGAATCCGACGATCTACAGCATGGGTAGCGTCGCCTCGTATAGCAGCAATTACCATGACGTGACGATCGGGAATAACAATTACTACACGGCAGGTCTAGGCTACGACAATACCACCGGATGGGGCTCGTTCCAGGGCGCTAACTTATTGGCCACCCTGAGTCGGGGTGGCCAGACGGTGACATTCAATGGGCTTTCCGGCTCTTTGGATTGGGCCTCTTCGGTAAACCTCTCCGAAAAGGCGTCCGCGAGTTCAGGGTTGCCCTTGGCCTTTGTTGCTGGGCCATCCGACAACTGCAGTGTGTCTGGAACGATCCTCTTGGGGTTGTCGCCGGGAAATTGTGTGATCCAGGCCATACAAGCCGGGAATTCTCAGTACGCGCCTGCAACCGCTAATGCGGTGATTCAGATCATTCCTCCGACCTATCCGGGCGCTAATCGAACACTAAAAGTCACGGTGCGAACGCCCGGTGGAACAGTGACCAGTCAGCCGGTAGGGATCGCCTGTGGGGATGGTGGAAGCTATTGCACGCAGGGATTTACTCGCAATTCGCTGGTCACATTGACTGCAAAGTCAGGCGATGGCAAACGATTCCTGGGATGGAGCGGTGCCTGTCACGGCAGGGCACTGACTTGCAGAACGAAAATGACCTCGAACCGAAGTGTCACGGCACGATTTAAGTAGTGACCTGACCTTCTCCATAAGGTGGGTTCCTCAGGGGTTTCACTTGAACTTTGCTTGCACGCTTTTGCTTTTGTTCAACCTGATCTGACAGAGCGGCTTCTTGCCGGTGCAGGCCCCACTCCAGCCCATGAATTTTGATCCTTCCGTCGGGATCGCTGTTAATTGGACGACTGCCCCCTTGGTGAAGGGATAGGCGCATAAAGCACCGCAACTGATGCCTGCCGGGCTGCTTTCAATGCGGCCTTTACCCTTAAGGACCTTAGCGCTAAGGGTTGCCCTGGGCTGTGGATAATTGGGGGGCGTGACCTCAAGGGTCGAAGTCAAACTCGCGGAGTTATAAACCTCATCGCCTGGTTGTCTCGAGACAATCTGGCATGCGCCAGGCAACAAACCCCGGATTTGATCATTTTCAACGACGCAAATACTGGGTGTAGCCGATTCATTGAGCACGGTCAGGCCGGAACTTGCAGTTGCGCTGTAAGTGATGGTATTGCCCCAGACAAGGCTCCCGGATGTGTTGAAGGTAATGATCTGATCGACCTTGCTTGGGACTAACCACTGGCCCAGGTTGCCAGCACTGTAGGTTTGACCAAACAGTCCGTAAATATTGGATCCTTGAGTATAGGAGCAGTCAGAGTCCCCGCCGTATAACTGTCCAAAGAGATACTTGTTTTTATCGAGGAAAATGCCGCTTCCACTGCTGCCACCCTCGGTGGTTCCCGTGCTGAAAAGGATGTCGATAAACCGCGCATCGCTTCTGTTGGAGCCGTCACAGCCAAACTGCCCGCTCTGGGTTGCCCTGCAATTGAGATAGGTTTTTGTTTGACCGAAACTGATTTTCTGCAAGTCACCGGTCGGGTTATGTAATCCGGTAGATTCAATGCCGAGGTTGGGGATGGCGTTTGTCCAGCCTGAAAACGTCACGCCGCTTGGGGGAGGACTATTCAGTCTCATAAAGGTGGCATCTGTTGAGCTTGAACTGTAGAGCAGTTGCCCACCGCCTGAAGTTCTCGTCGCACCCGAATAAGTCTGGTTGCTGTCGCAACTCGATGAATAGAAGAACCAATAAGCCTCGAGCGATGACGCAACCGATTGTGTGGAGATGCAGTGGTTGGCTGTGAGGAAATAGGGCACGTTGGAGGCAATGCTGTCACTCAGTAAAGTCCCTGAGCAAAGATACGATCCCCCATCCTCAACAAAGGTGATTCTCGCCACGGCATTGGTCGCACTCGACCACGCTGGATAACAGCGCGAATCCAAGTTGCAACTGGCTGCGCGCTTGGGTGTCAAGCCGGATGGGCCTTGGGCCGAAGGATCAATGACTAGATGCGTCAGTCCGTTGAACTGAAAGCGAAACTGCTCCAAAGATTGGGCATCCGGTAAATAGACCTCAAGGCCTATCGTGTTGCCTGAGACGACGGGTGACCAGTACGTAAGGGTCTCCAGGGGGCTGGGGCCGCCGGCCTCAGGATGGCGGATGGTCCTTAAAACATCAGCCCCAGTCACCAAGATGGCCTTGGAAGGATCAGCCCCATGGAATCTGAGTTCACTGTTTTCAGGAAGAGAGGAAAAAGACATCCCTAATCGCAACGCGAGTGCACCCGGGGCATTGAATTGGACATGGCCTATGTAACCTTGCTGAGCGGTTTGTTTGAAAGCCATGCCCTCAAAGGTACTCTGCGGATCGACAAGATCTGGGATGGGCCTGGTGAAGCCGATTTTCTGATTGCCCCCCGTCTTTTCCAGTAGTCTTGTTTCAATTTCTGCGGCGTCCAAGGCATCGAAGTGGATCCTTTTTCCTTGTTGAATGCTGCTCCGGGATCTGAGTGTTGATTTTGCGTTGAGTTGCCTATCAACCGCGTTTGATCGATAAGTGTGGGGTTCTATCCAGATCTCATTGGATCCAAGTGGTCCTTGAGTCCAGCCTTGCATGGGAAAGGCAAGTAGGAGCAGGAGATGGCCCATGCCTAAGAGTCTTAGGGCGATTTGTTTGGTACCCATAGGATCCACCTTTAGAACTGAACCGCTTAACCGACCAACGGAAATGCTCGAATGGATTCAATCGTTTTCTATCGTCCGAATAAAACGATTCTTAACATTGCAACAACCGCTTTAATCTTTTTAACCAGGGTGGCTTCCTGATGAATCTGTTCTACCCCGGGTAGTTTTAACCCCCATGCAAGAAGTCTCAGCCTTTGCTTGACCGGGGCCTCAAGTTTTCCATCGGCTGCCAACTCCATGAACAGCGCCTTGACGTTGCCAAGGTCAAAGAAGTCCTTCTGCCATGCCCACTGATAGTTGCCACCGTAGCGAAACCAGGACCCTCCCAAACCCGCGACTTCATATTCGGTGCCATCATCCCGTTTGACTGGGGCAACCTGTCTCCAAATGCCAATGACTTCACCCTGGACTTCATCGATGATGAGCTTGTCATAGGGGTAACGCCATTTTTCGAATCCTTCCATGTGGGCTCCTAGTGCCCAATCCTCAATTTCTTTTCGGCCCCGCGCGATGAATTCTCGGTTGGGACCCATATTCCAGCTGTATTCGGCATCGTCGCGGTACATGCTTCCGAGCGCCTTGATCCAGTCACCGGCATCTTCAGAGGCCCGATTGGCCTCAAGCCAGCGGCGGATCATTTCTTCGATTTCTTCGCGGGGGTAGGCGGGCATGGCGAACTTCCTGGAATTTGAAAGGGCGTGATGACGTCCCTTGGCACGATCAGCCAGGGAACTAACTTCGATTATCCTAGACTAATGAGGGTTACGCTCAAAGTCCACGTTTGGGGTACGACTTATTGCCAAGGAGTTAGGGAAACACTAATAATGGCGCCACGACGAAAGTTGCAGGAAACCCTCCCTGTCAACATTAATAAGAAGCACCCCAATAAGGTGACACATTCAATGGTTCCCATCACATTGAGTTTGCTGAGCGATGCAAACATCAACACCCTCAAAGATTTTGCAGAATCCATCTGGAGAATCACCTACAGGCACGTGATCTCTGACGCACAGATGCGCTACATGCTGGACCATTTGTATGACCCAGAGATCCTCCGAGAGCAGGTCGCTTCGGGAAACCCCCTCTTGGGGGCTTTTTCTGGCGCTGCGCTTGTGGGTTATGCCCATGTCTTTATTGAAGGCCACCAATCCCGGCTCGATAAGCTGTATGTCGACACGCTCTACCAAGGACAAGGAATCGGGCGAGAACTCATCAATGCGGCCGAGCAGTATGCCTTGGGTCATGATTGCAGTCTCATGACACTCAGAGTCAACCGCAACAACATCAATGCGGTGGCCGCATACGAACGATTTGGATTCGGCATTGTTGCAACCAACAAGAAGGACATTGGTGGGGGGTACGTGATGGATGACTACCTGATGTTAAAAGATCTCGGACCTTAAATCCCGAACCTTTTTTCTGTCATATGCCGCAACAGCTTAAGGCATATGCCCTAGTCAATCTGCGACAAAATACCACATTTATTCATGGGGTTAGCTCACTTAGGATGTCTGCAACTTCATTGAAGTTCCAGACTCTCTCTGATCCCTTGGCGCCTCTTAGGAGGCGCTTTTTTATGGAATCGCTCTCAAATTTGACCTACGTCAAATGGGTCGTGGCTTCGACCATCAAAATGGCCCCACGTAGGCTTTGTCCTATGTGACTTTTCCTCTTCGCCGGCTGGCTCCTTCGTACGCGAAGACCAGCCGATTTTTTGCCCGTTCCGATTTGGGAACTCCTTTCTTTTCCCGCGGTCACAACAGTTGCTTTGCAACAAGCGCAAACTTGGCCGCGTCGCATTTCAACGCTGTTATCCCCCACTCTTGGCGACGCGGCACTTTTTAGGTCGGGTTCAAGAAACGTCCCTTACGGCATGACGAATACCGTTAGAATCGGTGAGAACCAATGTCCTCGGCCGTATTCAGCATGCACTCTTTTTCTCTGCTCAATAACGTCATCTTACGATGGCTCATTCTTTCGATTGGCCTTTTCCTCGTTGCGTGCGGATCTTCTGACGAGGTACGCGAATTTGCTGGGCAGCAGCAAGGAACGACCTACCATATCAAGGTGGTCATTGATCCTTCGAAGACCTCCGAGAGGGGTCTTCGTGAACGCATTGATGAGATCTTTGCTAGGGTCGATCTTGCGGTTTCAAATTACCGCGATGATTCGGAACTCAGTCGCTTCAATCATCAAAAGACGACCAACTGGATTCAGGTATCTGCTGAGTTGGCTTACCTGACATCGCTTGCCCGTGAGGTCAGTGACAAGACGGGAGGCTGCTTTGATTTAACGATTAAGCCCTTGTTCGATCTTTGGGGTTTTTCAAAGACCGGTCCTCAAAAGGTGCCACCGGACTCTGAAATTCGTCGAGTGATGAAACACATTGGGATGGCTCGAATCGAGGTTGATCTTCCTGGGCACAGGATGCGTAAGCTTGACCCCGAAATCCAGTTGGATCTGTCCTCCATTGGCCAAGGTTATACCGTGGGTGAAATTGCTACCGCACTCGAACAACTCGGGGTGGCCAATTACCTGGTTGAAATTGGCGGGGAACTCAAGGTCCGGGGACGTAAACCCGACGGGAGCCATTGGCGAGTTGCGGTGGAAAAGCCATCCCCTTTCAGCAAGGAAATCCAAAGTCTGATCGATGTTCGTCAAATTCAGGGGACAGCCATCATGACGGCTGGAACCTATCGGCACTATTTTGAGCAGGAAGGCCAAGTGTATTCTCACATCATGGATCCTCGCTCAGGGCGACCTGTGACCCATAACCTTCTCTCTGTGACGATTCTTCATGAGGATCCGACGCTTGCTGATCTTTGGGATACCGCGCTTCTCTGTGTGGGCGAAGAGGAGGCACTCAAGATTGCCCAGAACGAAAACCTCAAGGTCCTGATGATCTCGGATCATGCGCATCGATTGATTGAAACCATGAGCCCAGCGTTCCTGAAAGAAAAGGACGCAAGTTCGGAACAGGGGATCGGTTTAAGCTATCCCGGCAGCGAAAATTAAGCGCGAAACAAATCCAGTGAAATCAGTACTTCAAGGAAAGACAGCCTTTTTTGTTTGGGCAATACTTTTCTTCTGCTTACCCATAGAGGCCCTGGCGGGAGAGGGGGGCGTTTCAAAACCACTCGACTTGACGCACTCATGGGCCGGTTATTTTTCTCTTGTAGTGATCGTGATCGCCTATGTTGCGGCCATGTTTGAGGATGTGACATTCCTTCGAAAATCCAAACCCATGTTGCTCGGCGCCTCGCTGGTCTGGATTGCCATTTTGGTTCATTACCAGGGGCATGGTGAGCCTGAGCTCGCACTTCGAGCATTCAAGGAAAATCTACAGGCCTTTTTCGAATTGCTACTCTTTATTATGGTCTCCATGAGCTACCTCAATGTCATGGAGGACATGCGGGTTTTCGATGCCTTGAGAATCCGCCTGCTTAAGCTGAACATGGGATTCAAATCGCTGTTCTGGATCACCGGGATTCTTGCTTTCCTCTTGTCGACCATGGTCAACGGATTGACTACGGGTTTGCTGGTGGGGGCTGTCGCGATTGCAGTCGGAAAGCAAAACGCCAAGTTTGTTTCATTGGCTGCGATCAACATCGTCGTTGCCTGTAACGCCGGGGGATCGTTCAGTCCTTTGGGCGGCATATCGACTCTTTTTGTCTGGCAAGGCGGCGTTCTCAAGTTCACAGATTTCTTTTTGTTGTTCCTTCCCTGCGTTGTGAACTTCTTCGTTCCGGCTCTGATCATGTCCTTTGCCGTCCCTCGGGGTGTCCCAAAGATCGAGATCGAGACCATCGAGCCGCAAAGGGGAACCAAGCGCATCATTGGGCTCTTTGTGATCACGATCGGTTTGGCTGTGGTCTTCAACATGGCCCTGGAACTTCCGCCAGCGGCAGGGATGATGGCTGGGCTCAGTCTCCTCCAGTTTTTTAGTTATTACTTGATGCGGACTGACGACCTTTTTACTTCAGTTCCTGATTCGGATCCTCTGGATTCAGCGGATGCCGCAAGCATAAAACTCAAGGATCTTCAGAGAGGTCAGAGTTTCATGATCTTCGAGAAAATCGGCCGATTGGAATGGGATACCTTGTTCTTTTTTTATGGCGCCATGGTCGGTATCGGAGGGCTGGGTTTTATCGGTTACCTCGATGCTGTTTCAGGGTGGCTTTTCGGAGAGCATAGCCCAACTGTTGCGAACATCCTGATTGGTCTTTCTTCTGCTTTTGTAGACAACGGCACGCTGATGTTCGCTGTTTTGAACATGCATCCGGATCTTCCCATGGGGCAGTGGCTCCTGGTGACCCTCACGCTGGGAGTTGGGGGTAGTCTTCTGGCGATTGGTTCGGCACCAGGAATTGGCCTGATGGGAATCGCCAAGGGAAAATATACCTTTGCTTCTCATATGAAGTGGTGCCCCATCATTCTTTTCGGATACTTCGCGGCAATCGGTACGCACCTGGTCGTCAATGCGCGTCTTTTTGAGCACTAGAACTTTGGGACCTAACGCATTCAGGACAAAGCGACTCGGGCGGGTAGGCGCTTTCGTTGCTCGTTCACCCTTGAATTTAATTGGCAATGCAGCCTTGAAGCACCATGAGTGATCTTTCGCCAACGACCGTCGATCCTGATGAGTCTGCTCGCTTCGAACGGCTTGCCGCACTCTGGTGGAATGCCGACGGCCCTTTCTGGCCTCTACACCGAATGAATCAGCTCAGAAGCGAGTGGATCCAGGCTGAAGTTCTGAGACATATGGACGCCCACCAAACAGGGGAAACTCTGCCGCTATCGGGATTAAGGGTTTTGGATATCGGCTGTGGGGGAGGCATTCTCAGTGAAGCTGTCGCACGATTGGGTGCCACTGTCACAGGGATTGATGTCGTCGAGAGAAATCTCATGATTGCCAG
>JACCDQ011875583.1_pt1 | contig 9998 bp, 9 predicted proteins | sample 7446031 | NCBI WGS metagenome assembly JACCDQ01 (sample SAMN15323442, study PRJNA562643) | freshwater metagenome | isolation source: river surface water | place: USA:Blue River Watershed | collected 2017-08-17 | reverse complement strand
AGCCAGCAGTGGTTTGAAAGTGTGGAGCCACACGCAGGGTATTTTTCCTTTGCGCAAAGATTTGGCGCTTGCGTTGGGTGTTGATGCGCAGCAGATTGAAGTGCAGCATGTGCGGGGTGCTGGCTGCTATGGGCACAACGGTGCCGACGATGTGGCCTACAACGCAGCTTGGTTGGCCAGGCATGTGCCAGGGCAATGTGTGCGTGTGCAGTGGACGCGTGAAGAGGAAATGCAGCAGTCACCTTTAGCGCCTGCGATGCGTGTGAAGTTGCAGGCCACTGTTCAGTCTGTTGCAGCGCCAACAAGTTCTGGCCCTCCCAAAGGACGCGCCGATCTAGAACTACTTACTTGGCAACACGACGTCTGGAGCCAAGGCCACAGCTCAAGGCCTGGCCGCGCGGCTACGCCCGCTTTCAAAGACAGCTGGCTAACAGATCAACAATTTCCTGTGCTGGAGCCCATCAATGTGGCCGCAGCAGCAGGTGCTGGTGCAGAGCGAAATGCCATACCGCCCTACAGTACCCAACAGGTGAAGGTGAATGCGCACCGCTTGTTAGGCTTGCCATTCAGAACCTCCGCGTTGAGAAGCTTGGGCGCTCACGCCAATGTGTTTGCATGCGAAAGTTTCATGGACGAAATTGCCGACGATCAGGGCTTGGATCCTGTGGCGTTTCGGCTAGGCAAGTTGGAAGATCCACGCGCCAGAGCGGTGGTGCAAACCTTGGCAGATCAAGTCAATTGGTTAGAGCGTCGTCAAACCTTGTCACAAAAAGAAGGTTGGGGTTTGGGCATTGCCTATGCGCGTTACAAAAGCAAAGGCGCTTACTGCGCTGTGGTGGCCGAGGTAGAAGTGACGCACCAAGTGAATGTGCGCCGTTTGTGGGTGGTGGCGGACATTGGTGAAGTTATTCACGCTGATGGTGCTGTTTCTCAATTGGAAGGTGGCGCCATTCAATCGACCAGCTGGGCTTTGAAAGAGCAGGCGCATTGGGATTCAAACAACATCACCAGCACCCATTGGGATGCGTATCCTATTTTGCGTTTCAGCGAAGTGCCCCAGGTGCAAGTGCATTTGATGCCAGGCCATTCACAAAATTCAGAATCGCTCAATCCACCCTTAGGTGCAGGCGAAGCCACACAAGGTCCCACCACAGCCGCCATTGCCAATGCGGTATTTCATGCGGTGGGGGTGCGCGTTAGGCAGTTGCCTCTCACGCCAGACAACTTGGCAAAAGCTGCACTGGCATAAGTCTTCTAATACTTAGGTCTTGAAAGGCTTTGAGCAAATGGCAGTGCTACGGTCTAACTTAGACCACCGGCAAAAAGCCGCCTTTTGCGCGCAAATCAGCATGCTCTGAGCTGGTCAAAATATCGATCATGGCTTGCGCCTGCGCCGCACACGTGCTGGTAGAACGAACACCTGCGGTGTACATGGTGGCCAGTTCAAACTCGAGTGGCAAGTTGGCCACCAAATCAACGCCTGGCGTAATCAAAATTTCTGTCACTTGCGTGCAGCCAATCACATGTGGATCGTCGCACGCTGCCATGGCATTCATAGCAGTGTTGCCGTTGGGGTAGGGGCGCAGTTTACTGGCCACTGTTTCGGCAATGCCCAAGCCATGGAGCACCTTCATGAAGTGAATGCCCGCCGTGGCCAATTGCGGATCAGGAAAATAAATGCCTGTGGTTGCCAACATGGCCGCTTTGAGTTGCTCGGCCGTTGCAACCTGCGGCCATGGCGTACCGTGCTTCACGGCCACGCCCGTTTTAACGGGCCCTAAATTGCGTGCACTGCCAGCCACCACATGGCCGGCGGCGCTGAGTTGCTCAATGAGGGCCGCCGTCAAAATGACCACGTCGCATGGCGCACCCTCCGTGAGTTTTTGTTTCATCAAACCGACGGCACCAAAGGTGCAGGAGAGTTGCGTGTGGGTGGCTGTTTCAATCGACGTTTTTAAAGCGTTGACCAAACCTTGTGCGGCACCGCCGCTGAGCAAATGAAGGGCGCGTGGCAACACGTTCAATCCAATTTGATGTTGGCAGACTTGATGACGCCGGCCCATTTGGCAATGTCGTCTTGTAAGTACTTGTCAAATTGTGCTGGATTCAACACGATGGGCGCCGCGCCTTGCTTGGCCCATTGCTGCTTGACGTCTGCTTGAGATGCAATTTTGGAGACGGCTTCATTGAGCTTGTCGACAATGGCTTTGGGCGTGCCCTTGGGGGCCATCAGGCCTAACCAAATGGTGGCCTCATAGCCCGCCACACCGCCTTCGTTCAAAGTGGGGACATCGGGCAGTACATCGGAGCGGACTTTGCCGCTGGTGCCGACGGCTTTCACTTTGCCGGCCTTGACTTGCTCGGTCATGGTGGTGACTGCATCGAACATCATGTCCACTTGTCCGCCCAATACGTCTGTGCGCGCGCCAGAGCTGCCTTTGTAGGGCACGTGAACCATGTCTATCTTGGCCATGCTTTTAAACAACTCGCCGGCCATGTGATAAGGCGTGCCTGGTCCTGACGATGCATAGTTCAGCTTGCCAGGTTGCGCTTTGGCGGTGCGAATGACATCGGCCAAAGTGTTCATGCCTTTGCTTGGGTTGACCACCAAGACCAAGTCAGAATAATTAATGGGTGCGACACCCACGAAGTCCTTCATCAGGCCAAATGGCTTATTTGGAATGAGTGTTTCATTCACGGTGTGGGTGTTGGACATCAACAACAAGGTGTAGCCATCGGGTGCAGCTTTGGCGGCCAAGTCTGTGCCAATGACCGAGCCAGCACCTGGTTTGTTGTCCACCACAAACGTCTGCCCCAGGCTGTCTTGCAAGCGTTGCGCCATGAAGCGCGCGTAATTGTCAGCAGGGCCACCGGTGGCGAATGGCACCACAATTTTGACGGGCCGTGTGGGGTAGTTCTGAGCATGCGCTTGCTGCGATAGAAAAATGCCGGTGCCAATGAACAGCAGACTGGCCAATGCGGTGACAAGGGTGCGACGATGTGGCACTTGACGGGTGGCCACTGGTGCCGTTTGGGGGTAATTTCGAGTTTGCATGTGTGTCTCCATGGGTGTCTGTTTTGTTATTCCACTTTGCCGATTTTCTTGACCACATCGCTCATGCGTTTGGCATCGGCTGCAACGTATTTTTCAAAGTCTGGGCTGTCTAAGTACTGCACAGGGCTGCCCGTGTTTTGGATGACATCGCGTGCTTTGGTATCTTGTGCCGCTGCTTTGGCCGCAGCCCGCAAGCGTTGTGCGATGGGTTCAGGCGTGCCGCTGGGGATGAACAAGCCAGACCACTGGGCGTACTCTGCATTGAAGCCCAAATCTTTAAGGCTGCTGACATCGGGCAATGATGCCAAGGGGCCGTTGCCCCAGTGACCCAAAACACGAATCTTGCCCGCTTTGACATGCTGCAGCACGGTGGCGGGGCCAGTTGAGACCGCGTCGATTTGACCGCCCAACATGGCAACAATGGCAGGACCCGCACCTGTGAATGGCACATGGGTCATTTTGACGCCAGCGGTTTGCGCCAAGATTTCCATGGGTACGTGCATGGTGCCGTAGTTGCCAGACGAGCCGTAGTTGATGGCGCCAGTGCGTTTGCGAGCGTCTTCAATGAATTCTTTCACCGTCTTCCAAGGTGCGTCGGCGCGTACCGCCAACACGGTGGGGTCGGCCGTGTACCGTGCGATGGGGCGCAAGTCGTTCAGCAAGAACATGGGATTGCGGCCTAGCAATGCATCGGCCTCTGGAATGACGGTGAGGGACGACAAGGCCATGAGGATGGTGTAACCATCGGGTTTGGCGCGCGCCGCCACACCCATGCCAATGCCGCCACCTGCGCCGCCTTTGTTCTCAATGACCACAGGCTGACCCAGTTCACGGCTCATGGCCTCCGCCACGGGGCGGGCCACGATGTCGGCCAAACCGCCCGGCGGGAAGGGCACGATCATGGTGATGGATTTGTTGGGGAAGGGGGCCGTTTGTGCCCAAGCCGTGCCCAGGGTGCCAAGTTGAACGAAGAGGCTGGCCAGTAAAACGGCCGTGGAAACCAAAACATGCGGATGATGGGGGCGAGTGTGGCGTGTCCGTCTGAAAAAATTCATGGGGTCTCCTGAAAGTTCGCGATGTGTATTTGTCAAAGCACTCTAACACCGCGACTCATTTTGTGCATGAACCTATGTCACAAGGTGGCTTTCTGACATTGAGCGCAACTCACGACCCAGATTTTCTGAAAGCGGCACAATAGTGGTTGATTCAATCGTTACTCCAAGAACACACACCATGCGCATTGCTGCTTTCTTTTACCAAGACCAACCTCATGTGGGTTTGGTGTCTCAAGATTTGAACACCGTCACGCCATTCGACCTGCCGCTGGCCGATCGCGAACTGGGTGCACTCACCCTGGTAGATGCCCTGTCACGTGGCGAAGCTTTGCCAGCGCAGGGTGCCGCCATTGCCTTGAAAGATGTGCAATTGCGTGCGCCCCTGCCGCACCCCCGTCGTAACATTTTTTGCGTGGGTAAAAACTACCACGCACACGCCAAAGAATTTGCACGCAGTGGCTTTGACAGCAGTGCCAAAGCCGGCGGCGAAATTCCCGCCGAGCCCATCATCTTTACCAAAGTGCCGGAGTGCGTCATTGCCACTGGCGAAGCCATTGAGATGCCCAAAGTGTCAACCGCCATTGACTACGAGGCCGAGTTGGCCGTGATCATTGGCAAGGGTGGTAAGGGCATTACCAAAGCAGATGCCATGAAGCATGTCTGGGGCTACACCATCGTCAATGACGTGACGGCTCGCGACTGGCAAAACAAGCACATGCAATGGCACATGGGCAAATCGTTTGACACCTTCTGCCCCATGGGTCCTTGGCTGGTGAGCGCCGATGAGCTCGACGGTACCAACACCCATGTGCGCTGCTACGTGAATGGCGAAGAGCGCCAAAACGCCGCCACGCCCGATTTGATTTTTGACATTCCCACGCTCATTGAAACTTTGAGTGCGGGCATTACCTTGTACCCGGGTGATGTCATTGCCACTGGCACGCCAGTGGGTGTGGGCATTGGCTTTACGCCGCCCAAATACCTCAAGGCTGGCGATGTGGTGCGCGTGGAAATCGATGGCATTGGCGCCATCGAAAACCCCGTTCAATGATTACTTCAAGCCAGCAGCCGCACGCAGTGTGGCGGCCAGGTTGGTGCGTTCCCATGTGAAGTTGGGTTCGTCACGGCCGAAGTGGCCGTAGGCTGCCGTCTTGCTGTAGATGGGGCGCAAGAGGTCTAGCATTTGAATGATGCCTTTGGGGCGCAAGTCAAAGTGCTCGTTGACCAAGGCGGCAATTTGCGCGTCAGAGATCACGCCAGTGCCTTCGGTGTACACCGTCACGTTCATGGGGCGTGCCACGCCAATGGCGTAGGCCACTTGAATTTGACACTGTGTGGCCAGGCCTGCCGCCACAATGTTCTTGGCCACATAACGCGCCGCATAAGCCGCAGAGCGGTCCACTTTAGAGGGGTCTTTGCCGGAGAAAGCACCGCCGCCGTGGGGGCAAGCACCGCCGTAAGTGTCCACAATGATCTTGCGACCGGTTAAGCCGCAATCGCCTTGCGGGCCGCCAATGACAAAGCGGCCTGTGGGGTTGATCAGGTACTTGGTGTCTTGCAACCACTCTTTGGGCAACACAGGCTTGATGATCTCTTCAATGATGGCTTCATTGAAGCTGGCCTTCATTTTGGTGGCTGATTCGCTTTGATCTGGGCTGTGCTGAGTGGACAACACCACGGTGTCAATGCTGTGGGGCTTGCCGTCGACATAGCGCATGGTCACTTGGCTTTTTGCATCAGGGCGCAGGAAAGGCAAGCGGCCGTCTTTGCGCAACTGGGCTTGACGCTCGACCAAACGGTGCGCGTAGTAAATGGGCGCAGGCATGAGGTCGGGGGTTTCGTCGCAGGCATAGCCAAACATCAGGCCTTGGTCGCCAGCGCCGGTATTCAGGTGATCGTCAGACGCATGGTCCACACCTTGGGCAATGTCGTTGGACTGCTTGTCGTAGCAAACCATGACAGCACAACCTTTGTAGTCGATGCCGTAGTCGGTGTTGTCATAGCCGATGCGCTTGATGGTGTCGCGCGCCACTTGGATGTAGTCGACGTGGGCGTTGGTGGTGATTTCACCGGCCAGCACCACCAACCCGGTATTGGTCAGGGTTTCGGCGGCCACGCGGCTGCGGGGGTCTTGTTCAAAAATAGCGTCAAGAATGGCGTCGGAAATTTGATCGGCAACCTTGTCGGGGTGGCCTTCGGACACGGATTCTGAGGTGAAAAGATAGTCATTCGCCATGAGGGTTCTCCTAAAGTTTGGCATGCGTGTTGATCTGCGCTACCTGAGCTTTAGGGGCCGCGGCGAACGCTTTAGCAGATTTGTCCGAAGACAAGGCACAATCCGGGGCATGTGATGCATGCTGCCTAGACGGTGTGTGTCGCCCTGCAAGTTGCTCTGTTTAACTCAGCGACCCGCGTAGTTTACCAAACACAACATGATTTTTTGGTTTCGTTTTTTGGCCCATTGGCCTTTGTGGACATTGCATGCACTAGGCCAGCTCATTGGTTGGCTGGCTTGGCTGTTGTCGCCCACTTACAGGCGCCGGTTTTTGGCCAACGTGCAAACCGCTGGCTTGCGCGGATGGCAAGTGTTGGGTGCCGTGGGGCAGGCGGGTTGCATGTCGACCGAATTGCCGCGGCTTTGGTTGGGCAAACAGCCCTCCGTGACCTGGGCTTCTGGTGCCTTGGACACCACCGATGACGCCTATGCTGCAGGGCAAGGCGTGATATTTTTAACCCCGCATTTGGGTTGTTTTGAAATTGCGGCACAAGCCATCGCCGATGCTTTCAGTGCGAAGTACGGACCGTTGACCGTGCTTTTTCGGCCTTCGCGCCAACCCGGATTGGCGCAAGTGATGGAAGCCTCTCGCGCCAGACCCGGCCTTGAAACGGCCCCCACCACCTTGGCCGGTGTGCGCCAAATGATCAAGGCTTTAAGGGCGGGGCGATCGGTGGGCTTGTTGCCAGACCAAGTGCCGCCTGAAGGCATGGGGCAGTGGGCGCCATTTTTTGGCAAGCCTGCTTACACCATGACCTTGGCCGCACGCTTGACCTTGCAGACGGGTGCCAAGCTGGTTTTGGTTTGGGGCGAGCGCTTGCCGTGGGGCCAAGGCTATTGCATTCACACAAGTGAGTTGGCAGGTGAATTGGCCACCGATGTGGAGGGTGTTGTGTTGCAGATCAACCAAGCCATGGAACACTTGATTTTGCAGCGACCTGCGCAATATTTGTGGGGCTATGCCCGCTACAAACAGCCGCGTCAGGACTACCCCGCATGAGTGCTGTGTTCATTGCTTTGATGCGGTTTTTGGCGCATTGGCCACTGCCTGCACTGCGCATCTTGGGTCACGTCTTGGGATGCTTGCTGTGGGCTGTTGTGCCCAACCGCCGACGTGTTGTACAGACCAATTTGCGCTTGTGTTTTCCTCTCAAATCTGAAACAGAGGTACGTGCCTTGGCGCGTGCGCATTTTGTGCAATTTGCACAATCCTTGTTGGACCGTGCTTGGTTGTGGCACGCGCCATTGGCCACAGTGGCAACTCGTTTGAAATGGGTTGGCACCGACAAGGCGCTGCAGCAATTGGCCCAAGAAGGCCCCAAGATTGTGTTTGCCCCTCACTTTGTCGGCTTGGACGCGGGGGGCTTGGCCTTGACCTTGAAGGCCAGCAAACCGGTGTCGTTTATTTTTGTACCCCAGCACAACAAAGTGATGGATGCATGGGTTAGCCAAGGTCGCCAAAGAACCGGCAATGTGAAGCCTTATTTTCGGCACGAAGGTGTGAAGCACATCATGAGCGGATTGCGTTTGGGCGAAATGTTGCACCTGTCACCCGACATGGATTTTGGGCCAGAGGAATCTATCTTCGTTTCCTTCATGGGCGTGCCTGCAGCCACGGTGCCCTCCTTGTCGCGCTTTGCCCGACTGGGCCGCGCACCGGTCATGAGTTTGGTGACAAGGATGACGCCACAAGGCTATGAAATGGACGTGTCCGAGTGTTGGCAAGACTTTCCCACAGCCGATGTGCAGGCCGACACCCAGCGGATGAACGATGCACTGGCCAAGGCCATTGAAGGCTCACCCGCGCAATATTATTGGGTGCACAAACGCTTTAAAACACGCCCTGTAGGTGCGCCAGCTGTTTACAAGAAGGCGGCCATTTCGCGCTGAACAATGCCGGGCTGCTCATGCACCACCCAGTGTGATGCGTTGCTGATGGGCACATAGGTGAGCTGAGGAATGTACTGCGACAAACCTTCGTTCAAACTGGGCAGCAGGGCCACATCCTTCAAGCCCCACAGCAACAAAGTGGGCACCTGAATGTGCAACATGCTGTCGGGCAACTCCAAATTTTGCAGCGTGTTTTCACCGGGCTTGCTGGGCTTCAAGGGCGAGGCGCAGTAATAGTTCAGGCCACCTTGCAAACCGCATGACCATGCTGCAAGGTACTGAGCTTTGACCTCAGGCGTCAGCCATGTGGGTTGGAGCCCTTTTGCCAAAAAGCCAAACATCACTTCAAACTGATTGGCACTGAGCTCAGTCGCAGCGTGTGGCTCGCAGAAATAATTCATGTACTCGCTGGCCGCAATTTGCGCGGGATTGCTTTTGAGGTCGCGTAAAAAAGTACCTGGATGCGGCGAGTTGATGATGACCAATTTTTGCATCAACTGAGGCAATTGGTTGGCAATGTTCCACGCCACACCACCGCCCCAATCGTGCGCCACCAGCGCTTTCAAAGGCGCTGTGCCTGCTTCAATTTGAATCAGGGCGGCAATGTCTTGCACCAAGAATTTGGCCCGATACGCAGCCACATCGCTGGGCTGGCTTGATTTTTCGTAACCCCGCAAATTGGGCGCCACACACCGGTAGCCACCGTTTTCGGGTTTGGCGAAATGCAGCAGCATCTCATCCCATACAAATGCGGCCTCTGGAAACCCGTGCAAGAACATCAACACAGGCTGCCCTTTGGTGCCAGCGGCCCGGCAACTCAGTTGAATGCCGTGGGGCAGGTCTTGCTGCCAAGTTTCAATCATCGGTGTGCGTCCAGTCCCACATCAGTTGGGCCAAATCTTCAACCCCTTGTTTTTTGAGGGCAGAAAACAATTTGGCCTGACCGCCACCCGCTTGAAGCTTGGCAATTGACAAGGCTTTGGCGCCCTCTGAGCGGGTGAGTTTGTCTGACTTGGTGAGCAATACCAAGAAGTTCAGGCCTTCCTCCACGCGAGGGCGAATGACCTCCAGGAGAACCTCGTCCAGCTCGGTCATGCCCAAGCGGGGGTCGCACAACAGCACAATGCCTTTGAGGTTTTCGCGGGTGACCAGGTAATTGGCCATGACTTTTTGCCAGCGCAGCTTGTCTTGCTTGGGCACAGCGGCATAGCCGTAGCCTGGCAAGTCGGCCAAAACAGCATCTGTCACACCCTGCTTGCCCAGTGCAAACAGGTTGATGTGCTGGGTTCGGCCTGGTTTTTTGGAGGCAAAAGCCAGCTGTTTTTGTTGGGTGAGGGTGTTGATGCAGGTCGATTTGCCCGCGTTTGAGCGGCCCACAAAGGCAATTTCGGGCACGTCGAGCGCTGGCAAATGGAACAATTCAGCCGCTGTGGTCAGAAATCGGGCCGTGTGCATCCAGCCCATGGGCGTGATGGGCTTGATGTCGGGCGTTGCTGGGGCCGTGGCCGCCTTGGTAGAGGGCTTTCGCACCTTGGGAGGCACGATGGGATCGGTGGAATCGGGGCTTGTTTTGGTGGCCATTCGGGTCAAACTTTAAGGGCGTCAGAAATGACGCAAGCAGGCATTGTAGAATCCCATGGTTTAGCGCCCACTATTTCGGATGTCGTCCATGAAGTCAATGACTAAATTTTTGTTCGCCGCCTTCGCATCAGTTTTGATGGTT
>JACCDQ011603261.1_pt1 | contig 9998 bp, 18 predicted proteins | sample 7446031 | NCBI WGS metagenome assembly JACCDQ01 (sample SAMN15323442, study PRJNA562643) | freshwater metagenome | isolation source: river surface water | place: USA:Blue River Watershed | collected 2017-08-17 | reverse complement strand
GTCCAATCTTCGGGTCTTCCATAAAATATATTCAAGTCGCGCATTGAATACTTTTCTAAAACACCGCCTTGATTGTTTAGTAATAATAGTTCTTCTACATTAACGCCCGAGTCTCTTAGTGTTGTGGCAGTAGATTTACATTCGTGAATCTTGTCTGGTAACATTGGGATTATTACTTTTAGTTTCTTTTGTTGTTCTTTCATAGCATCAACAATATAGTTTAAAACTGTTTCATTTTGCCAGTAGTGATGTGTTATAATTAGTTCGTCGACTAGTCCGCTGATCTCCATTACATCAAACCAACTTTCTCCTCCACTGGTTTCTACAGTAAGATTTGAGTTCTTAGTTTTAATTTGTTTAAGTAGAATGTTAAAGTTAGGAAACTGTAATGGTTCTCCGCCTTTAAACTTCCAATTCATTTTTGGTATTGAACTACGTTGTCCGTGATTCTGTAATAAATCTATCACTCGAAGATAGTCATCAGTAGTTTTATAGTACGGATTGTTTCTATACTTAGACAAGCAGTACCAGCATTCGTGCGTACATTGGCCGCTGATTTGCCAAATAATTTTAGGTGTTATCATACACTTATTTACCCATAAGGTTGACAACCTGCCTTATAATAGTGTAATATAACGGTTATAGCATTAAAGTTGTAGTATGAAATCTACAATAATACTATAAATAAATTACATGGCATTTTTATTATTTTTTACAGCATTTGTCCTTAGTGGCATTGCCGCTTATTATAGCGTTATTGGTCTAGTTGCAATCTTCTCGGCAGCAGTAATACCTGTTGCAGTTATGGGAGGCAGTTTAGAAGCAGCCAAACTAGTTGTTGCCAGTTGGTTATACCGTTACTGGAAAAGTATTCCTTTCTTAATGAAAGCATACTTTACAACAGCACTGGTTATTCTTATGCTTATTACAAGCATGGGTATCTTTGGTTTCTTGAGCAAAGCACACAGCGACCAGAGTTTAGTCAGTGGCGACGTAACTGCAAAAATTGCAGTCTACGATGAAAAGATTAAAACAGCAAAAGAGAACATAGATGCAAACCGCAAAGCTCTTAAACAAATGGATGAGGCAGTGGACCAAGTCATGGCAAGAAGCACTTCAGAAACGGGTGCAGATAAAGCCGTGGCTCTCCGTAGGACTCAACAAAAGGAACGTGGGCGTCTCCTTGCTGAAATCGAAACCTATCAGAAAACAGTTACTAGCCTTAGTGAAGAGCGAGCACCGATTGCCGCAGAGGTTAGAAAAGTAGAAGCTGAAGTAGGTCCATTAAAATATATTGCCGCTATGATATATGGCGACAATCCCGACGAGAACATGTTAGAACGTGCGGTTCGTTGGTTGATTATTTTATTGATTGCAGTATTTGATCCATTAGCAGTTCTTATGCTTATTGCCGCTAACCTAACACAGATTAAAGCTAAAGAGTGGCGGGAAGAAAAAGACAGTTATACACCAGACCCTTATGTTGCTGATGTTGGAGAAAAGCCAACTAAGGAAGAAATAGCAGACTATGAACCAGATGATGGCGCATTAACTGAAGAACAAATAGAGCAGATTAAAGAATCTGTTGATCCGCATCCACCTGGTTGGATGTTTAACAAAAGTTCAATAATTAAAGAAGAAATAGAATTAGAATGGGCACCGCAAGTTGAAAAATCAATATTAGAAAGTCATCCTTACCTAAGTAAGCCTTTTGTTAGTTTTGAAAATACACAACCTATAGTAGCACAAAAAGAGCCAGAAAATAAATTGGAGGAAGTTAACCATGATGATATGGCACAATATAAAATTATACCTGACGAAAGTATCATGCCTATGGCTATTGAAGCATCGGCAGGAACACCAGAAGTTGATAGACAAGATGTTGATTCCGGCTTTACTCCCAAGCCAGCAATGGAAACAGTGGGAATAGAAAAACCAAAGAAAAAACGTGTTTCTAAAAAAAAAGTTAATGTAGAACAGATCGAGGAAGATAAATCTAATAGTGCAGATGTTGAAGATCAAGTTAACAAGATGATCGAAAACAATGACACTACTGGATTGGAATCCATATACAAACAAATAGTAAAAGAGTTGGCAAAAAACAACCGAAACAAAAGCACCCACTGGGGACCTTTGAAAACTAAAAAATGACAGAAGAAACACAACATTATTATATTACCCCTCCTACTTTATTCCTGCCCCCAGCAGGACTTAGAGTAAGTCTAATCGGAGTAGACGAAGATTGGATTGACAACATGAGCGACGAATTGGAAGATACACTACCGAGTATTCCAATGACGTTTTATCATTTAGATGAAGCCACTGCCGACCAATGGCAATGGCAGTTTCATATGATGGAACAAAGTAATCTTATTGTAGTCAACGTTGCTCGGTGCTTGACTATAGATTTATTGTTATCCTTTTTACATATGGGCGATAACAAAATTTGGTTCTATGTAGATCCAGATGAAGTGGATAAAAACATTATAACTCTATTAAATACTGTCAATGCAAATGTATTTTCTAGTTCTAATGAATTCCATAGTATGTTAACAGCGTTTATCGGTAATGTCTAATAATAAAACTTTAATGAAATGTAGCTTCTGCGAAAAATCGCAGAATGAAGTAAAAAAACTTGTTGCTGGTAGTACTGGTTATATATGCGATGAATGTATCGTATTATGTAACGAAGTTATCAAAGATGACTTAGTAAAAACTGCCAGCAGTGATAACAAACTCCCCACACCGCGAGAAATCTTTGAGCACCTTGACCAATATGTTATTGGACAAGACTTGCCTAAGTTAACTATGAGTGTGGCAGTTTATAACCACTACAAACGACTTTTTAATAAAAGTGATGTAGAAATTGAAAAGAGTAATGTACTACTAATCGGACCAACTGGTTCCGGTAAAACATTACTAGCAAAGAGTATTGCTAGATATCTTGATGTTCCATTTGCTATTACAGATGCCACAAGTTTAACTGAAGCAGGTTATGTAGGCGAAGACGTTGAAAACGTTATTCACAAACTATATCAAGCCGCAGACCAAAACATTGAACGCACTGAACGTGGCATTATCTACATTGACGAGATTGATAAAAAAGGACGCAAGAGTGAAGGCACAAGCATTACTCGTGACGTAAGTGGTGAAGGTGTTCAGCAAGCATTGTTGAAGATTATCGAAGGCACCGAATGTCGTGTTCCGCAAACAGGCGGCCGCAAGCATCCAGGTGGCGAAATGCTTACTATCAACACTAAGAATATTTTGTTTATTCTGGGCGGAGCATTTGTCGGCTTGGACGAGATTGTTAATAAACGAGTTAATAATAAATCTTCAATGGGCTTTGGTGGTAATCCAATTAAAGAAAAAACTACGTTATCATCTGTAACATCAAGTGATGTTATTAAATGGGGTATGATTCCAGAACTTGTTGGACGTATGCCACAGATTGCGGTATTAGAAGAACTCACAGAAGAACAATTGGTACGGGCAATGACTGAACCTAAAAACAGTTTAGTTAGTCAATATCAAAGTCTGTTTAAAATGGACAATGTTGATTTAGAAATAGAGCATGATGCCGCATTAGCAATCGCCGGCAAATGTAACAAAATGAAATTAGGAGCACGTGGTTTACGTGCAGAACTAGAAAGTATACTGCTTAAAACACAGTTTGTATTACCCGAATTGGCAGCCGAGAATGTCAATAAAGTTACAATCACAGAGGAAACAGTAACACAAGGTAAAGAACCACTATTAATATATGGCAAACGAAAGAAACAACGAGAACAAAATTCTCAGTAATCGCGAAATACGCAGTCGCGATGTTCGTCTAATCAACGAAGATGGAAGCAATGGAGGTATACTACCTTTCTTCCGTGCGTTAAACTTAGCACAGGATCAAGGACTTGATTTGATTCAAATCAATGGTATGAGCAATCCTCCCGTTTGTAAAATAGGTGACGTAGGTAAGTACAAATACGAAGCACAAAAGAAACAAAAAGAGCAGGACAAAAAGAACAGAGAAAATCGTGTAGACGTTAAAGAAGTACAACTTCGTCCTGCTATCGATACACATGATCTGGATATTAAAGTAAATAAGATCAAGGAGTGGATTGCCGACGGAGATAAAGTCAAAGTTGTAATTCGTTTCCGTGGACGAGAAATGGCTAACCAGGACGTTGGCTTTAAATTAATCGAACATATTATAGCAACAGTACCGAGTGCTAAAGTTGAAGGTCGTAGCGAAATGCAGGGCAATAGACTTACAGCTATAATCAGTCAAGCAAAGTGAGATAAACATGGCTAGAAAAGAAGGACCATTAATGGGCAGTAAAGTTATCGTTCAACACGATAACTACGAAAAAGCCCTAAGAACTTTTAAGAAGAAGATTCTAGAAAGTGGTAAACTAATCGAACTTAAAGAAAAAGAGTTCTATGAAAAACCAACTACTAAACGTAGACGTGAAAAGAATCAACAAATTCGTCGGGCACAAAAGCGTCGCGAATCAGAAGCACTACCAAAGAAAATGTACTAATATGAACAACGATACTATTACTATTGATTTGAGTAGTATTGACCCTGTAGAATGTGCTTGGAACGAAGCCGATATGACTACCGGCTTCATAGCACAAGAAGTCGGTACTGCATATTCTACTATGATATCAAATCCTAGTACAGTTACTCTGAACAGCGGAATATCTATTACAACTACTGGTCTTGCTGCCAGTGGTAGTTATACTATTTCAACACCCTACGATGATATGGAAACACGATTATCTAAGTTGGAAAAGATTATAGCCGAAGAGGAAGAAGTTCGTAGAACACATCCCGCTGTCCAAATGGCCTATGATGAGTATCGTTTGTTATACATTTTGGCAAAGAAAAATACTGGCGATCTCTTGACAGATGAATGAAATCAGCGTATAAATATACATTGTGCAACGCCAATAGGGTTGCACAGTTAGGGCAGATAGCCCAAAACGTTCTTGCTTATTAAAGGAGAAAATTATGAACGCATTAACACGATTTGACACAACAGCTTTGCAACAATTGAACAAAGCACTTATTGGATTTGACCGCTTGTTTACAGAACGAGCTTACTCTACAAGTCCAAGTTACCCTCCATACAATATTATTAAGAAAAGCGAAGACAACTACGAAATTGAAGTAGCAGTTGCTGGCTTTAGCCTTGATGAAATTGATGTAGAAGTCAATCAGAACCAACTTATTATTAAGGGTCAACGCAAGCGTGAAGAAGACAGTGATGTAGAATACTTGCATAGAGGTCTTGCTTATAGAGACTTTGAAAAAGTACTTACATTAGCAGAACACATGCAAGTGGGTGACGCTAGTATTAAAGATGGCGTTCTTCGTGTAGCAATCACTAGAATTGTACCAGAGGCACTAAAACCTCGCAAAATCAACGTTATCGGCTACGATAAGAACTAAAGCGTAATATGGGGGACATTTCGTCCCCCTGATAAATACTAATACAAAGGAATAAAATGACTTTAATGGCAACAGAAACATCTCAATCAACAAAAATCGTTATTAAAAAACCTAGCTTATATAAAGTTGTGTTTAATAATGATGACAGTACACCTGCTGATTTTGTTAAAGATATATTGAAAGCCATCTTCCATCATGATGATGCTCGGGCAGAAAATATCACTATGGAAATTCATAATCAAGGCAAAGGCGTAGCAGGCGTTTATACGTTTGAAGTTGCCGAACAAAAACATCAAGAAGCCATTTATGTAGCCCGCACAAATGGACATCCACTAAACATTAATCTAGAGTCAGAATAATGCGACCCAATCAAAAAGAAGCCTTGGACATTCTCCAAGAGGAATGTGCCGAGGTCATTGTCGCGGTTAGCAAAATTAGCCGCTTTGGACTTGATAACTACAAGCCAAACAAACCATTAACTAACCGTCAACATCTAGCAGAAGAGCTTGGCGATTTACAAGCTATGATTGAACTTATGTATGAGTTGGATATTGTTTATCCTGCAGAAGTTAAACAATATGCAGAAGCCAAACGAGAAAAACTTAAAAAATGGAGTAATATCTTTAGTACTGAATAAGTTGATCTAAATCGAATTTATTTGATTTACTGATATTTTCTTCTTCAGTGATAATTTGTAGATTATTTTCTACGTGCAAGCCGCAAACTAAAGGATGTTGTATTGGTATGATATGATCAACTTCATAGTTAATACCTTCTATTTTTGTCATATTTTGACAAACAATATAATATGCCAAAATGACATCTTGATTTGCCCAGATAGGAGTAGCCTGTTTGATTTTCTCTTGCCTAAGTCTAACTCGATTCACATGTTTTGCTTTCTGCTCAGGATCCATATCTTTATATAAACGTCTACCTTTGTTTATCTTTTTTTCCGGTTTTCTAGTTACTACTGATTTTTTCTTAGATTTTTGTCCTACAAAGAAAACAGAGACATCTTCTTTGTGAGCAGGCATAGCAGGCATTAACGCAATTCTTTGTTTTCTAGTTAATTTAGGACCAACAAAGTTTCTTTTAAATTCTGGATAAGAGTTAGATAGTTTTTTCATATAATTATTTATATGAAAAACTTGCTAGTTAACTCATGGTTTCTACTGATAAATAACTTAGTAGAAACCATGAGTTTCTTATACTAAAGGAAAAGCAATGACAGCAACAATAGCAAAACTAGTTGAGCGTCTAGCAGAAATGTTCCCAACACAGAACTATCAAAGTAAATTAGATGCTTACCTACAAAGTAAAAACATAAAAGACATCGGCGAAGTAGAGCACTGGATCAAAGAATTCGACCGTAAAGGAAGCTATCTATGAAACAAGTTATCTATACAATATATGACGGCTTAATCGAATGGTCTAAGATCATCGCCGAATATCGTCAAAGCCCTGCAAGCAGATATCATTATTGGAAGTAATTATGGAATTACTATCAATACAAATAGCCGCAGTTGCACTACTAATTATAAGCCATATGGCTCAGGAGTTTCTATGAATTTCTTAGATATTTTATGGACACTATTTCGTTGGAAACACGAAGGTTGGGAAGTTCATCCAATTAACATTGACGATGAATTTACCGGCTGGATTTAAAATATAGTAAAGTTTAATTCTTTGACAAAATTAGATATATAGTTAATCCCACCCAAGGAGACTGTATGCCTAAGAAAAAGGATATTACAAGAACCAAATTGTTTAAGATGGTTCAAAGTTTCGATGAACATGATGCTAAGTTTAGACCTACAATCGCTGATTGTAGAGAAATTTGGCGTAATATCAATCGTAATGTTTTTAATAATGAGCTTAAAATGCCAAGTTTTAGGTTAGTTTATACAAAAGCATTTTGGGGTGAATGCGAAGGCGTTATTGATGATCAAACTAAATGTAAAATGAAAATTAATAAGAGTTTCTTAAGTAAACGATTATTCATTAATACTATGGCACATGAAATGGTACATCAATGGGAATGGTTAGTTAATGAGAATATGACCCACGGTCCACAATTCTTTTTATGGCGAGACCAATTAGCAAAATATAATATCACATTAAGTCGATGTTATAGAATGAAGCATTATCGATTAAAATAATAATATTATATAGATAATCAATAATAATCATTATATAATGGTTATCTATATTAATATTTTAATTGACACAAATTAAAATCCCTGTTATAATAATACTTTAAGCAACGGTGGCAGAGAGGTCCAATGCAACGGATTGCAAATCCGTAAAACCGGGGGTTCAAATCCCTCCCGTTGCTCCACTTTTAAATTGGCACAAATTGGTTTCTGTGTTATAATATATACATGATGAAACGCAAAACACGCTCAGATAGAAACCACGCAATTTATGTTATCACTAATACTGTGACAGCAGAGCAGTATATTGGTGTTACAGTTTGCAGTGGTAACGTCAAAAAAGCACTCAAAGTTCGTATGCAAAAGCACATTCGCCGCGCTTTGACAGAAAACAAAGATTGGGCATTGTGCAAAAACATCCGTGAATTTGGTGTTAATGCTTTTACATATGGTTTGGTGGAGACACTTCGTGGCAAGGCACCAGCCCACGCACGTGAACGTGAACTTACTAAAATCTATAACCCCGTGTTGAACACACTTTAATTGACATAAGTTGGTTAAGGTGTTACAATACTTTATCGCAATCAAAGGAAATCTATGACTAAATCCTATACAGTTATAAGTCATGTAGACCATAAAGACCGACGCTTGGTTAGTATGAAAATGTATGCTTCCACTACCAAAGAAAAAATAGAAAAATCTATACGAGGGTATCATCGTTGCTTTGGTTGGACATTTGAAATTGTCGAGACTACTCCTGAGATCCAGGAACAGGTAAAACAATTTAAAATAAGTGAAGAAAAACGTTTTAAAGAAAATAGTAAAAATTCTAAACGCTTTGGTGTTCTTGCAAAACCAACTCCCTGGACATTGGCGGCAGCAAAACATTATATTAAATCTTAAGGAGATAACATGTCAAGATTAAAAGACCTAATTGAGTTTTGTAATGGTGGTTACACCATGGAATCCTGCATAGATGGCAGACGCCATTATGTGGCTGTCCATACTGCTACAGGTAAACGCACAGGCGGTAGCACACGACAAGCCGCAGAACGGGCACTAGTTAAGTTAAATGACAATGAGCTTAAGGTACAAGGTGCTATTATCTTTTTAAAAGAACAAGGCTACATTGTTTCTAAACCAATGTAATAAGGAATACAAAATGGAAACTACAATCATTCTTAATACAGACGGAAAAGGTCTGTGGAGTCGTCAAGCCAAATCTGTAGTTGTTACAGGTCTCGATTGCATCATTACAAAAATGGAAGATGAAGACCATTTGTTTGGAGAGTTGATGGTTCGCTTTGATACAGCATCTTGGGACACTGATAAAGATGGTTTGATTTACACAGATGATCAATTTCTCAAAGAATTGCACACTTTCCTAAAATCACAAGGCTTCTCAAATGCCGCATCTGACGACGTCAGTTACAGCGAGCAAGGTATGCAAGGCGACGAGTACGTTAGCTTAGACGCCGGCAGTGGTTTTTGCCAAGAATGGTTAGCAAAGTTTCCCGACACAGAAGTACACGAATATTAATCAAGGAGTATATTATGGCAGGTAAAGCAAAATCAATCTATCTCACAGTACTGCCAAAAGGTACTCATATGAGTGTTTTTAAGAAAGTCTTCTTTGAAGCTAAGTCTTACAATGAATATGTCAAGTCAGAAGAGTTCAAAACAAAGTACCCTTCTGATCAGTTTGACATTGTTAAAGAAACCTATTAATTGACATAAATTGGTTTTGGCAGTATAATACATACATAGTTTAACAAAACAGGAGTTTAAAATGGGTACACGTAGTCGTATCGGTGTTATGCATGGTGATGTTTGCAAGTCAGTTTACTGCCACTGGGATGGCTATCTAGAACACAATGGCGACATCCTAGAAACTCACTATGACTCTGCTAAAGCAAATAACCTAGTAGCACTAGGCGACTTGTCTAGCTTGGCTCCTTTTATCGGTGAGGAACATCCGTTTGGTTATCACGGCAGTAATATGTCTGCCGAAGAGTACAATGCAAAGTTCAAAGACATGTGTACTTTTTACGGACGTGACCGTGGCGAGACTGGCACAGAGTTTAAAGCAGACTTGAGCTTTGAAGCGTTCTTTGAACGTGCTGAAGGTTGTGGTGCAGAGTGGTATTATATTATGCAAGACGGAGTTTGGTATGTAGGTAATACATACGAACGCGATGTTAAGTTTTACAAGAAACTTGTCTTGTTGTCAGAAGCAATGGAAGCGGTCAAGGAAACCGCATGAAGGATTTAATATGGAATACGAACGTCGTTATGATGATCAAGGTTTAGTAGCAGTAATGATCTCCTCTGGCTTTGGTGCTGGTTGGAGTACATGGGCTCACGACCACGAGCGTGAAGGCTTGTTGTTTGAT
>JACCDQ011516721.1_pt1 | contig 9998 bp, 12 predicted proteins | sample 7446031 | NCBI WGS metagenome assembly JACCDQ01 (sample SAMN15323442, study PRJNA562643) | freshwater metagenome | isolation source: river surface water | place: USA:Blue River Watershed | collected 2017-08-17 | reverse complement strand
GTTCAACATCTCGACAAACTCCTCGATGTGGCAGCCCAGTGCCACATCAAACGCGCGGTCATCGGGGGTAGGGCAGGCACGGCGCTGCCATTCGTTGATCCAGTTCAGGGTTCCTGCGAGGGTCATTTTTTGCTTTCAAGTTCAATCAAGAGGTCGATGTAATGCTTTGCTTTTTCCAAGTCGGCCACGCCACCCTTGGAGCGCCAGCGACTGACGTACTTGATGACGTTGCCCTCAAAGTACCCAATGCCGTTGGCGTGGATGAACTCCACAGGCTGGATGGCCATGTCCTTGTAGTGCTTGCCCGCCACCTGCACGCCCAGCGCGCTGGCGGGCGTCGGGACGTATTTCAGCGCCGCGTCAACGTGCAGCTTTTCCTCGTATTCCTTGCGGTCGTAGTTCACTTTTTGCCTTTCAAATAGTCAAGCAGGAGATCCTGCACGTTGCGCTTTGACGAACGCCTGGCCATGACCAGTTCGTCGATGGTGTTGCGCGCCACCAGGTAGTGTAAGAACACCGGCCTGTCTTTTCCGGCCTGGAGCTGGCGCATCGGACCAACGCGCTCCAGAGCCTGATCATGAAATTCGAGATTCCAGTCTTGGGCAAAGAACACGACTGTGTTGCAGTGGTACTGCAAGCCGTCCACGCCATGACCCATGCTGGCCGGGTGGCCCAGCCACAGCTTGCCCTTGCCCGCCTGCGCTGCTGCCAGCCCGTCCACGGTGGACAGGTCCAGTGCGTCGGGGAACCGGCGCAGCAGGCGGGCCTTGTCGGACTTGAACAGGTACAGCACCAGCAGCGGATCGTCGCCGGTCTGGTCGGCCAGTTCTTCCAGCGCGTCCAGCTTCTCGGTGTGCACCTCCACCCAGTCCTTGCCACCTTCCAGGTACACCGCGCCGTTGCACATCTGAAGCAGCTTGGCCGACTTCACAGCGGCGTTGGCTGCCTCGACTGGGCTGGACTCGATCACGGTGAACAGCTCGCGTTCCATCTCGCGGTACTTCACCCGGGCGGTGGGTGGCAGGTCCACCTCGATCACGTTGACGATGGGCTCCTGCATGTCGAACCAGTCGCGGGGGTCCAGCGTCAGGCAGATGTCGGCCAGCCGGTGCTGGATCTCCTCCTGCGCGTGGTCGTAGGCCGCCCACTGGTGGAAGTTGCCAGCCTTGACCTGACGGAACCAGCGGTCTTGGAACGCGCTGAACGTGCGCCCAAGGCGCTGGCCTGCGTCCAGAAACCACGTCTGCCCCCACAGGTCGGTCAGCCCGTTGCTGGCTGGTGTGCCGGTCAGGTTGACCCAGCGGTCTACGTGCTTGTGCGCCACCCGGGCCAGTGCCTGCGCACGCTTGCCGCCCTGGCGCAGCCTGAAGCCTTTGAGCTTGGTGCTCTCGTCGGCCACCACGGTGGCAAATGGCCAGCGGTCGCCCAGTGTCTCGACCAGCCAGACCAGGTTGTCGTAGTTGGTGGTGTAGACCGGGGCGTCACGGCGCAGCGCGGCCTTGCGCTCGGCCACCGTGCCCACCACAGGAATCACGTCGATGTCGCGCAGGTGGTCCCACTTGTGCGCCTCGTTGGCCCAGGTGTCGCGGGCAACGCGCAGCGGGGCCAGCACAAGGGTAGGGCGGTCCTCGCCCACCACGTTGTGCAAGTGGTCGAGGAACGTCAGCGCCATGACCGACTTGCCCATCCCGGGCTTGGCGAAGATGGCAGAGCGCGGTTGCTCTGCCATCTTCGCCATCGCCAGGGGGTGGTACGGGCGGGGGGTGAACTGTCGGCGGGTCAATCCGGGGCTCCGAACAGACCCCTGCCTTCAACATCAGAAAGTGCGGCGTCGTAAGGACACGGAATGTCGAGCATGTCCAACTCTCCCCACAGATAAGCCGCACACCCAAGCGCTATCTCTTCAGAGTCTCCCGCAGCCTTGTAGACACGCATTGCGGATTCAATCCAAGCATCGCGGCCAATACTGTCTTCCGTATCAGTTTGTGCTGGGGGTGCGGACAGTGTGGATTCCTCGCACTCGGTGAGCACCTGCATTGCGGTTTTCCCGGGCCACACGTTCTGGACGTATGCAGCCATGCTGCGCAGCACCGTAAGCGACTCGTCCTCGCCTTCATCGCCGGTCAAGCGGGCAGTGAGCTCATCCACTTCGTCAGTGTCATAGATGATCGGCACGCCCCAATCATCGGTGCGCCAGTCGTCTCTAAGCTGCACCCTCAGTAGGTCGCTTGTTGCGGGTGGTGGTGTTTGTGCTGGGGGTGCGGCGCGTTGAACCAGTTGCTCCACTTTTCCATCCCGCATTTCGTCCCACTGGTGGGTCGGAATCATCGGGCCGAACGTCATTCCCCATGAAAGCGCCTCGCGGAACAGTGCGGGCAGTTGCTCACCCGGCTTCAGCGCATCCTCAAGGGCTGCACGCAGTTCTTTGCGCGCCAGATCACCGTCCATCCGCAGCACAACGCGCTGCATGAGGTACAGGTCCACGGCTTTCATCAGTTCGTCAATCACGTCGAACCTTCTTTCTTGAACGTGGGCAGTGGTGCCCAGTGGGTCCACTGGCTGCCCGGTTGATAGGCCCCATACACCGCCACGCCCAGGCGGCGGTCGATCAGTTGCACCTTGGTGCCACGGGGTGTGTCGGGGCCGACGGGCAGCCAGTGGTAGCTGGTGTCCACCGTGGCGGCGCGGTCGCTTGTACTTTTGATCATTTGCTGCCCTCCACTTTTGCGATGGCTGCGCGGGCGACTTTGAGGGCGGGAACCTCCTTGTGACCGACGTGGTCTGGGTTCTCTTCGTGCCACTCCCCAAGTATTGGCACGAGTACTTTCAAAGCGGCCAGCAGCTCGTTTTCCTTCTGCTCCATGTCAAGAAACAGGTCTTTGAACGGGTGTTTGCGCTTGTCTCCGTAGGCTTCCAGCGCCTCAGTGCTCAAGCCCTCGCAAGCGTTCCAGCAAGCCACCAAGCGGCGGGCGTTGGCTTCGTCGTTGTCTGGCACTGAATTTGTCAGGCATGTGTCGGCCACATGGGTTTTCCCGTCATCGGCGTAAATGCTGAATCCGCCCCGTACTTTCAGCCGCCCCGGTGTGTGTGCGCTCATGCGGGTTCTCCTACAAAGTTGGTTGGTAATCTGCGTGCACCACTGGAGCGGTGCACGTTGACGGCGAACTCGTAGGCACGTTGCACCTCGCCCACCGTGGTGGCTTCAAGCTGGGCGGTGTGCAGCTCCAGCAGATCCTGCAACGCCTTGATCTCGTTGCCTGTGGCGCCGTACTTGCCGAACTTGGCAAAGCGCTCGGCAATGGCGACCAGTGCGTCGGCAGACGCCAGTGTGATGGCGCGGTGCTCGTCGCCTGTCTTGTACTTCTGCAACGCCACGGATATGTTGTGTGCCGCGATGATGTCGCTGACGTGGGCGCGCACCGCAGTGCCATGCATGATGGCGTCAAGACCTGCCGCTGCCTTGAGCTGGCGATCTATCATCCAGGTGTCTTGTTTCGCTGTCGGCCTGATGCGCTCGGCCACCAGCTCCAGGGTGTTGGTCTTGAGCCAACGGCTGACGAACTTCTTTTTCTTCATGCCAGCAGCTCCTCGACACCCTCTATGCTGTCGATGACCTCGACGCGCTGGCCCATGGCGCGCATCTTGTCGTGCTCGCGGATCTGGTTGGGGCGGGGCTTCTGGCCTGGGGCTTTCAGCTCGACCCAGATGGTGCTGGCTGGACGCACCAGCTTGGCGTGGTAGGACGTACCGTTAGGGCCGTCATGGCGCACTTGCTTGCGTGCTTCGGGCAACATCACCAGCCGGTCGGGCGCACCGTTGCGACCGATCCACTGGACCTTGCGCACTTCACCGCCCAGTTTCTTCACGCGCTTGACCAGGTGCTTCTCGATGTCGGACTCACGCATGGCTGGCCTCCCGTGCTTTGAGCATGGCGTCGGCCATGCAGTAGGCCCACTCAGCGATGCCGGGGCGGTTTGTATCGTCGCCGCGAGCCAAGCAGGCTTGCATCGCCTTCGCGGCGAAGTAGTCGCGCAGGGTCATACCCTCATACGCACCTTGCTGTCTATGGGTTGCGTAGTCGTCGACCACGACACCGGGTGATGGGAATGCTGCCAGAGACATCACAGCCACCCTGCCACCACAATGCCGAACAGGCTGACAGCCACCAGCAGGCTGGCAACCAGCACGATGCGGTCGTGCTTGTGCATGGGCTCGTCCTCGGTGATGGGGCCGCTGGCGTAGGGGCCGAAGGCTGATTGCAATGTGCGATGGCACCTGCCCGTGTAATTGCTGTGGTTCGTGTTCATTTGCTTCTCCTTGCGCGTTCACGTTTGAAAGGGTCTTTACCTGCGGCAACACGTTTCTTAACGGTCGTCCATGGCTCGTTCAGTATTTCGCACCATTCGGCAAGGCATTTGGTTTCACCGTCAATGGTGTGCATGTGGTTTCTTCGGGTGTTACGCGCCTGTTGAACGTATGTAGCCCAGCGGACGTTGCCCGGTTCGTAGTCGCCAAAAGTATTTATGCGGTCCAGTGTTAAGCCTTCAGGGCGAGGGCCAACGTCTGCTAAAAACTGCATAAACGACTCGCGCCACGCAGCGCACACTTTTATCCCGCGTGCGCCGTATCTTGGGTAGGACTTATTTTTAGGGGAATGGCACCGCGCAACCATCGCGTTCCACACCGCGTATATTTTTGTCCCGGCGTACCCGTGGTTTGGGGATCTGGTTTTTAACGCAACCCGCATTTTCCTCTTTCGGTTGGTTGATGGTGTCTGAATTGTAGCAGATGCTAAAAGCACAGGGCAAAGAAAAACCCCACGAAGGGGTTGGGTTTACGCGAGGTTTCTCAGCTCTGTCAGTTCTGCTTCAAGGTCGAAAACCTCGTCGCCAAGGCGTTCGGCTTCTGCGCTGAACTCTGCGGCATCGCCGTGCACAGCAGCCAGCACGGTGTCGCCGTTGGCGTAGTGCCAGCGTTCCAGTTCTTCGTAGCTCAGGTTTGTGGGTGGGGTTTTCATGGTCAGTCCTTCCGGTAACGGGCGGTTTCAAAGCCAGCGGCAGCCAGCGGGATGCCCCTCGCCCACGCTGGTGCGGTGGCCATCATCTGGCCCAGTACGTCGGCGTTGAACTCGGGGCGGTCGGGGGTTTCGGTCAGCAGTTCATCGTGCACGCTGGTGGTGATGGCGTAGCCTGCGGCCTCAATCATCGGCATGTTGTAGGCCAGCACATCGCGGGAAAAAGCCTGCGTGGCGTTTTCAATGAGCTTGCCTGAATACGTTTTGATGCGGCCCCACTGTCTCGTGTACTGATTGACCCCAAAAAACGTGATCTGCCCATCGTCGTCAACCGACGGGTGGATGTAGCAAAGATAGCGGCCACTGGGTAGCCGGATGCGCAGCCACTTCCCATCCACTCGGGCCTTGAGGTGCTGGCCGATGTCGAAGGTCACGCCAGGGTTTGCGATGGCGGCTTTGACAGAATCGCTCGCGGCCTTCCACAGTGCGGCAGTCATCGGGTGGGCTTCCCGCCACATCGACACCAGCGCCTGGCACGCGATGAACACGTCAGCAGACATGCCTCGCGTGCGGTCCATTTTCTTCATCCACTTGTAGCGTTCCGTGGCTGCCGTCAGCGTGTCGGTCGATGCGGTTTCCCGCACGGTCGCGGCCAGATCGTTCAGGTCCATGCCGTACACCGCTGCCATGGTCAGGTAGGCAGCGGGGCCACCTTCGTAACCGCAGTTATGGACGATCAGCGGACCCTTCGATGTCATCACCGTGAAACGGTGATCGGGCCCTGCGTTCAGCAGATCGTAGACGGGCCTCAAGGTCTGCGATGCGCTGCTGCATTTCCATGACGGTGCGCTTGTTGCGCCCTCGGTTTTGGCCCGCTGGGATGAATCTGATGTTGCCAGGCTCATAGCCTCGGTTGACATCAATCCGGTCCATGTCGTTCTCAGGCTTGTCCCACCCGTCAAGCGTGAGAAGGTGCGCAAGAAAAGCGCGCCGATCCCTTTGCCAAGGTTGGTGCACCAAGATGCCGCGCCCACTATAGTTGTGGTAGCCGCTGTCTCGGGGGTTGCTGCAACGGCTGATTGCTGCGGATATGCGGTCGAGCAGCCGCGTGCGGTGGGTGTCGTCCGGGCAGACATCCGCATAGCCGCTGTAGGACTTGCGCCAATAGCCTGCGGCCTTGCGGGCGCACACTCCGCATCGGGTGCTTGCGCCTTTGCGCAGGTTGTAGTCGAACACCAGATGTGGCGCAGCACCGCACGAACACTGGACCCGAACGAGGTCAGTGTCGCAGGCGCCCCTACGTGTGCGCTCAATCCCGACCACGGTAAGTTCTCCGAACCTGTCGCCAGGGCTTGGCAGAGGGTGCTTTCGCTTGAAACGAGTTGCTGCGCCTGCGTCCAGGTTTGCCCGGTTCTGATCAAATGATCCGGCGTTGCCTGAATACCTGCGAGATCCACTGTCGGCTTCACCCCGCGAGGTATCAACCCTTGATGCCGAACCCATTGTTTTCCGTCCCATACTTTGTCCACCGTTGTAACTGAGATAAGGGGTTTTATACCGTTGTCAGTTATGACGGGGGTGTCACCCGCGAGACAGGCCAATTCCTGAACCTTGCCGATCTGCCGCTGGCCTTTTGAAACGGCGGTTGGTTCAACCCCAAAACTGCGCGCATAGGCCAGCTTGTAAAGGTCGTGGCCGATCCCTTTGTCGAACTCTGCGAACGCCTTGAGCTTCCAGCGTTCGCCAGCAAGGAACGCAAGCCCCCGGCCTTCGATGTTGGACAAGTCAGCAACCACCATTTTTCTGCCGGGTGGTGCGACGATGCAGCTCCGCACGGTGTTGGCCGTCAGGCGCATCACGTTGGGGAACACCAAGTCGGCGCAGCCCGCTTTCAGGGCCTCGATGCTGTCGTCGATGTCGGCCTGCTCCATGTCTGGCCTGGGCAGGTTTTGCATCTGCACAAGGCGCCCCGCCCAGCGGCCTGTTCTCGCAGCGCCGCAGAACTGCAAGGTGTTGCGCAGCCTGCCATCGGCTGACGTGGCGTTGACCAAGGCCTTGTACTTGGCCGTGCTGGTCTTGGTGGCCTCCAGCCTGAGCGACAGCAGCAGGCGCACGCCTTCGGGCAGGTCGGGGTCATCCACACGGCGGCGCAGTGTGTCGGCCTTCATGTCGGGCAGGTCCACGCCGTACTCGGCGCAGATGAACGCCAGCATGTTGTCGCGCTGGCTGGCGTTGGTTACCAGTCCGTCAGTCTGGTCGGTGACTTCGCGCTTGAGTCTTTTCTGTTCAACCGCCACCGCATCAATCGCGGCCCGCGCCAGGTCAATGTCAACCGCCACCCCCCTGTCGTTGATGCGCTGGTCAAGATGCCAGATCGCCAGCTCAGGATGGCCAGCGCGGTAGTTCCAGCTGGGCAGGCGCTGGCTGATGGCACGCATGGCCACGATGTCCTGGCGGCTGTACTCCAGGAACTCGGCCCATTCTTTGGGGTGGGTGTCACGGGTGGCCCTTCGCAGTGTGTGGCCCTTGGGCCGTGGTTTGCAGAACAGTTGAATCAGCTCGCGTCCGCGCTTGTCCTTGGCCTGGTCGTCCTCCAGCCCGACGATCTGGCCGATCTTGTCCAGGCTGCCGGGCAGGCCGTGGGCCATGGCTTGGATCATCGTGTCCTGCCAGCGCTCGATGGGCACGTCGATGCCCCAGCAGTGGCGCAGCAGGGTGCGGTCAAACATGGAGTTGTGCGCCACGATGGTGACGGTGGGGTGGTACATCAGGTCGAACAGAGGCTGCAGAGGGTTAGCCCGCGACATGGTTGGCAAACCCGCGCAGTCCAGCACCTGCGGCTCGCCGTCGTCGATCGCCCACTGGGCCACGGTGATCTCAGTGCTGGGGTGTTCTGCGTAGCGGTGCGTGCCGTGCGCTTTCAGGTCGCACTCAGAAAACGACTCACAATCAAACCAGAGGGTGGTCATGCCGACTTCCTCCAACGTGCACCGATAAAATTCGGGTGCACCTTGCGCACGCCACTCACGTAGTCCATCGCCACGTTTTCCCCACGGGTACCGTACTTGAGGTTGGTCAGTACGTTATTGGCAGGGTCGTGGTCTAAGTGCAGCACTTCGTGGGCGTCAGGGCATGGCCCTGCAAAGGTAAGCCGTACCAAACGGTGCACGCCCTTGCTGTTGCCTTTGCCAAGAGCGACAGACAAGTGCCCGCTGCGTGTTGGGCCGGGGCGAAGCACCCGACCAGGTGAGAGACGCGTCGTTTCTATACCGTGCGCTACGAGTCGAACACGGTGCGGCAAACTTCGCACACGGCCAAGATCGCTCGCCTGATAGCGGCCTTCAAAACCGGGGATGTCTTTCCATTGCTCCATGCTCTACTTTCAAGAAAATTAGGTGGCCCGTTCCTTGGCATTCCCGGTATCTGCGTTGCCACTGTGGCCGGGTTTGTGCGGTGACCGTTGCGCGAAAAAAGCAAGTGCGGGACGCAACGGTCGGCATGCCGAGGCTTGTTCACGGGTGGGCCAGTCCCATGTGGAAACCCACAGTCCCGCTGTTTGGTGGTGTAGGTGCGTGGGCTAGTCGCAATTTCCCAGGTATCCCGTTTACCTACACCACCAAACAGCCCCCGGCTGGGGGCTGACTGGATTATGCGAAGTCATCAGCGTCAGCACCTGACGTAACGTCCTCGAACTCATCCGCATCAGCAGGGCGACCGGCGCTAAACGCATCCCCATCGCGCAGAAACTGGATGCCGCGAAGCTGGGCGTTGATGCGCTGGCCGAATTTGTTATCTTGCGGCCACAAATCAAGCGAGGCGTTCACGAAGCAACCGGCGTAGGGGCGACCACTGGTCTTGGACAGCGGGCTGCGGTCGCGGTCGATCACGGTGGGCGCTGCGTTCTCCTGCGCCGTGGCGCTGATGAAGAAGTTGCCCGCGAAACCGTCATAGTTGGGCTTCATGTCGCCGTCGTGCAGGGCCAGGCGGTCCTGCTTCTCGATCATCTTGAAAGTGGCGTCGGCCTTGGCCGCCCACTTCTCTTTCGCCACGGCGCGCATCTTGGCCTGGATGTCAGCGATCTGGGGGTGGTCGGCTGCCAGGATCAGCGTGGCGCCGAACTTGGGGTCGCCCTGACCTTGAACCTGCACGGCTTGGAACAGGTTGGGGAAAGCGAGGCGCACGTCCTTCAGGAGAATGCGGCCAATGGGTTGGTTTTGTGTTGCCATGGTATGGGCTCCGTGTAGCAGTTGATAAGGTTTAGATTGTAGCGGGTGCTAAAGCGTTGGGCAAGCCCTTACGCCAAATTTTCAAAGTCGTCGGCCACTGGGGTCATGACCAGCGCAGGGCGCGAGTCGGACACGGGGGCGACGTGGGGCGCGCCTTCTTTCTGGACGATCAGCGCCTGCACCTTGTTCCATTGCTTCGGCCCGATGACAGGTTTTTGCTCGCCTTCTTTCGGAGGAACGATCTTCCCTTGCTTGTCGAATTTCGGACCAAGTTTTGCGATCTGTGTCGGGCTCTTTACGCTGAAGTCGTACATCTCGGCTTCTTTGAGGCGCATGGTTTTCAGCGTCTCCTCGGCGGCCTTGGCGTCTGCCCACTGGCGTGCGCCACGCTTGCCCTGCACCAGCTTGAAGCCTGGCACGTCGTCACCGGCCAGCAGGCGGCGCTCAGTCTCTGCGCGGATGGCCTTACACCAGTCCTCGATCAGATCCACCTTGGCCAAGCAGGCGGCGAGCCATTCGGGTTCGGTGTAATGGCGGTGGTCGATTGGCTCCTCTCCGACAAACTCGTCTGGTGTTGCCGGTTGGCTTACAAACACCGCCCCAGCAACTTCAGCACGCAGCGCCGGGCATGTGGCCTTGGCGCGGCAGAACTTGCATTGCTTCTCACCTGGGCGCAGGTAGGTTTCCCCCCACTGCGCGTGCGACATCTGGTGTACAGAGCCTGCGTTGCGGCACGACGCCACGGCACTGCGCGCAGT
>JACCDQ011409856.1_pt1 | contig 9998 bp, 9 predicted proteins | sample 7446031 | NCBI WGS metagenome assembly JACCDQ01 (sample SAMN15323442, study PRJNA562643) | freshwater metagenome | isolation source: river surface water | place: USA:Blue River Watershed | collected 2017-08-17 | reverse complement strand
GCCGATTTGGTTGCAAACGCGGGGCAATCTTTAGTTGTTGCTGGCGGTATTCAAACTAAAACAGAAGATTCTGTGGCTTTACAAATTGCTGTGAACTACTTGAATTCTCTTTTAGGCAATGAAGGAAAAACTGTATCAGCAAAAGCGGGTAACACTCGTTTGAAAGCTTCTTATAATGCTCTTCAAGCTTTAGTTACGAAAATGAATGCGGGTTCGGTTAAAACTTTGATTATCTACCGTTCAAATCCTTTGTATGCTTTATCTAAAGATTTGAAGTTTGAAGACGCCTTGAAAAAAGTGGGAACAGTGATCTACATCGGCGACAAAATGGACGAAACTGCGGTTAAGTCTGATTTGGTTGCTGCTGATAACCACGCTTTAGAAAGCTGGGGAGATGCTGAGTTTGCTGAGGGAGTTTACTCGATTCAACAGCCTTTGATTCGCGCGATGTATGACACGCGTTCGTTCCAATTGTCTTTGATGACTTGGGCGTTTATGGCGAAAAAAGGTCCTAAGCGTTTACAAACTTATGAAACTTTCTACGATTACCTTCGTGCCTTCTGGAAAGAAGACATGGCGCCTAAATTGGCAAAAGGTAAAGATTTCGAAACTTTCTGGAATGACCTTCTACAAAGCGGCGTTCACGGAGAATTAGGAACTTCTTCAGCTCGTACATTCAAAGCTGATGCATTTAATACTGTTAAAAAGAAAACAGTTTCTGAAGGTTTAGAGCTTGCTCTTTATCCAACTGTTCAGCTGGGTGATGGAACATTAGCGAATGTGGCTTGGTTGCAAGAGCTTCCAGATCCTGTAACAAAAATTGTTTGGGATAACTACGCTTGCGTTTCAATTAAAACAGCTGAATCACTCAAATTAAAAGAAGGTGATTTAGTTGAAGTTAAAGTTGGAGAAAAAACTTTATCTATTCCGGCTCATATTCAACCTGGATTGCATGATGAAGTTGTGGCGATCGCGGTTGGTTACGGGCGCAAATTAGCAGGTAAAGTCGGAAATGATATCGGACAAGACGCATACGCTCTTTCGGCTGTTAAAGGTAACGATGTTATCTTTGCTGGTTTGAAAGCTGAATTGAAAAAATTAGGTAAGCATTATGATCTAGTGACAACTCAAGGTCATGATTCAATGGAAGGCCGCCAAATCGTTGTTCAAGCAACGAACAAAGATTACGAAAAAGAAAAAGGCGCAAATATTCATCGGCACCATGTTTGGTCGATCTGGTCTGGTCACCAATACAATGGGCACAAGTGGGGTATGGCGATCGATCTTAACTCTTGCACAGGTTGTTCAGCTTGTATGACAGCCTGCCAATCTGAAAACAACGTTCACGTTGTTGGTAAGAAATATGTGATGCAAGGTCGTGAAATGCATTGGATCCGTATCGATCGTTATTACACGGGTGATATAGAAAATGCCGAAGCGGTTTTCCAGCCGGTTATGTGCCAACACTGTGATAATGCTCCTTGCGAAACAGTTTGTCCGGTAGCGGCTACCGTTCACAGTTCTGAAGGTTTGAATGAAATGGTTTACAACCGTTGCGTCGGAACTCGTTACTGTTCGAACAACTGTCCGTATAAAGTTCGTCGTTTCAATTGGTTCAATTATGCAAAATTAATCGAAAAACCAATGCACATGGCTTTGAACCCTGAAGTCGGGGTTCGTACTCGCGGTGTGATGGAAAAATGTACTTTCTGCGTTCAGCGTATTAAAGAAGGTAAAAACAAAGCTAAAGTTGAAGGTCGTCCATTAAAAGATGGTGATGTCAAAGTTGCTTGTGAAGTTGCATGCCCTACAGACGCTATTTCTTTTGGTGACTTGAATGACGAAAACTCAAGAGTAGCAAAAGCTTTCAAAACTGAGCCGCGTTCATATGCTCTTCTTGAAGAGTGGTACGCTAAACCTTCAGTTCGATACATGTCTAAAATTCGTAACAACGACAAAGAGACAGAGTCAGCACACGCTAAAGGAGGTCACTAATGGGTTCAGATTTTACACTTTCAAAACAATTGAAACGTAATCCTTTAGTTCTTGGAAACAAAACTTTGAAAGATATAACAGATGATATCTGTGCTCCAGTTGAAAGAATTCCGTCTAAAGGTTGGTTGGCTTTATTCGTAAGTGCCAAATCACTTTTCATTTTTTACATCCTAACAATCGCGATGGTGGTTTCAACGGGTATCGGGCTATTAGGGGTGAATCACCCTGTGGCTTGGGGTACGATGATTATCACTTTCGTATTCTGGGTTGGTATCGGACATGCCGGAACATTGATCTCAGCGATCTTGTTCTTGTTCCGTCAAAAATGGAGAACTTCGGTGGCTCGTTCTGCTGAGGCCATGACGGTATTTGCCGTTATGACAGCGGGTATTTTCCCGTTGATCCATACGGGGCGTCCTTGGTTAGATTTCTGGTTATTTCCTTATCCGAATCAACGTGGTCCATTGTGGGTAAACTTCCGTTCGCCATTGCTTTGGGACGTTTTCGCCGTATCAACTTACGCGACTGTTTCTTCGGTTTTCTGGTTCATCGGTTTGATCCCAGATTTAGCGACTTTAAAAGATCGCGCGAAAAATAAAATCCGTTACATGGTTTACGGGGCTCTTTCATTAGGCTGGAAGGGGACTGCTAAAAACTGGTCACACTATGAAATGTTGTACTTAATTCTAGCGGGTCTTTCGACGCCACTAGTTCTTTCGGTACATACGATCGTATCGTTCGACTTCGCGGTTTCAAATTTACCAGGTTGGCATACGACGATCTTTCCGCCGTACTTCGTTGCGGGTGCGATCTTCTCGGGTTTTGCGATGGTTATTACTCTGATGAGCCTCGTCCGCATTGGATTCCCACAATTTAAAGACTACATCACGTTAGACCATATGGAAGTCATGAACAAAATTATCATGATGACAGGTTTGATGGTGGGGTACGCTTACGGATCTGAATTCTTGATCGCTTGGTACTCGGGCAACATGTACGAAAGATATGTGTTCTTCGTCAGCCGTGCTTTCGGCCCTTACGCTTGGTCTTACTGGATCATGATTTTCTGTAACGTTGTTGTTCCTCAGGTTTTCTGGTTTAAAAAATTCCGTCGTTCGATTCCTGTGATGTTCGTAGTTTCGATTTTCGTTAACATCGGTATGTGGTTCGAGCGTTTCGTGATCACGGTGACTTCGCTTCATCGCGACTTCTTGCCATCGAACTGGGGTCAGTACGCTTGGTCGATGTACGATACGGCGATCCTAGTTGGATCATTCGGTATGTTCTTTACAATCTTCTTATTGTACTTACGCGTTTTCCCAGCCATTTCGATTGCTGAGATCAAACCAGTTATGCACGTAGGAAAAGACGATCATGAAGGAGCTCACTAATGGCTAAAAATAAAAAAGCTTTAGGCGGAATGGCCGGAATCTTTCTTGAAGAATCAAAAGTTGTAAAAGCAGCTTATAAAACTCGTGAATCTGGATTTGTGAAATTCGATGCAATTTCTCCGTATCCTATTCACGGAATGGAAGAAGCTTGCGGAATTAAACGCTCTCCGCTTCCTTACATTACTTTCGGAGCTGGGTGCGTTGGATTGTTGGCGGCTCTTGCATTAACTTATTACACTTCAGTCATCGATTGGCCGATCAATGTGGGCGGTAAACCTTTGTTTTCATTGCCAGCATTTATTCCAATCATGTTTGAGTTGACTGTTCTTTTTGCGGCACTTGCTTCTGTTGGCGGACTATTTTATTTCTGCAATATGCCAAAAATAGATCCACCTGTAATCGATAAGGATTTAACTTGCCATAAGTTTGCGATTTTCATTCCTGAAAATGACATAGGCTACAACGAAGAGCGCATTGAAAGAATGTTAAAGGACCTTGGCGCTGTTGAAGTGAAGAAAGTGGCGGAGTACTAAGATGAAAAGATCTACAGTAAATATATTAATGACTTTGGCTGCGGCAACGGTGGCGATGTCTTTGTTGTCTGGCTGTAAAGACAGTTCAAAGCCAAATGTTGAATTGATTCAAGATATGATGGAATCTCCTGCGATCAAGCCTCAAGAGTACGACGAGGCTTCTCCGAATCATTCGGGAATGCGTGTGCCTCCTGAGGGAACTCAACCTGTTGGATTTGAACCTTACCGTTATGCAAATGACATTGCTGGTTCTGTCAAAAATTCAAATCCGTTATCTGGTGATTTTTCAGAAGAAGTTTTGAAAACCGGAATGAAGTACTACGTGACGAACTGTGCAATTTGTCACGGCGAAAAAGGTGAGGGTGGTGATAAGCTTTCTGTTGCTCAGAAGATGGCTTTAAAACCGCCGACTCTTCATTCTGAAAAAATAATGAAGTGGACTGATGGTCAGCTTTATCACGTGATCACTATGGGGCAAGGGGTGATGGGGCCGTACGCTTCCCACATTCCACAAAAATATCGTTGGCAGGTTGTCAATTATGTTCGCTTTATACAAAAAGAATATAAGTAGGAAATAAAATGGGATCATCAAATCACTCTCAAGATTTAAAACTTTCTAAATTCGAAACTCCTCAAGCGTTGAAAACTACAATGTTTGGATTTCTTTTTGTGGGTCTTGTGACGTTCATTCTGGGTTTTATCAAAAACCCAGAACGTCTTTGGACCTCGTACTTAACGGCCTTTTTCTATTTTGCTTGCTTGGCTTTGGGCGCAATGTTTTTTATCGCCTTCAACCATGCAGCAAAAGCGGGTTGGAGTGCATCGATTCGCCGTTTGGCAGAATCGTTCACAAGTTATTTACCTGTGTTACTAGTGAGTTCATTTATTTTATTGTTGGGTTTTAAAAAGCTTTATCTTTGGGATGATGCTAGTGCTCGCGCTGAAATGGGAAGCGGTCGTTGGATTTATTTAAACCCTGCTTTTGTAACGGCTCGTTTGATTATATTTGCATTGGGCGCTTTAGTTTTTCGAGCGATCATTGTGGGTAATTCGATTAAGCAAGATCAATCTGGTGATCATCAATTAACCTTTAAGAATTTGACTTACTCGATTGGATTTATTGCGTTTTTTGCAATTTTCTTCACGATGTTTTCGATCGATTTGATGATGTCGTTACTTCCAACTTGGTACTCTACAATTTTTGGTATTTACTGTTTTGCAGGCTCGATTCAGTCGACAATGGCTTTGCTTGCTATTGTGATTGTTTGGGTTCGAAATTCTGGATTTGCAAGCGGATTTATTACTGAAGAGCATCAGCATGATGTTGGTAAATTCTTAAAAGGTTTTACAGTTTTCTGGGCTTACATTGCGTTTTCTCAATTTATGTTGATCTGGTATGCAAATATCCCTGAAGAAACAGAATTTTATATCATGCGTTCTTTGAACGGATGGATGGGTGTTTCTTTTGCTCTTTTGATCTTCCGTTTTATTGTTCCTTTCTTGGTGCTATTGCCTCGCGGAGCAAAACGTAACAATACGGTGCTAGTCGGAACTTCAGTATTAGTACTTATTATGCAATACGTAGACCTTTATTGGTTGGTTTACCCGAACTTCTTTGACGGTGCCCCGCAATTTGGTTTCTGGGAGATCGGTATTTTCATGGGTTTCGCTGGTTTGTTTATCATGACAACGGTAAATTTTTTGAAAAAGAACAACATTGTGGCGATCAAAGATCCTCGTTTGAAAGAAGCATTGAATCATCACGTTACTTACTAAGTAACCTTTCTCAAGTTGGTCAGAGACCTTCTTTGAAACGGTCTTAAACCTGCATAGTTTTTAGTTAAAGCCCCTTGAAAAAGGGGCTTTTTTCTGCCAAAATGTTTTCAATGTTAATCTCACTTAAAACGCAATCTACTAAATTTTTCGAAACAACGATTACTTTGATCGTTGCGACTACGACATTTTAATGTCGGTCTCATAAATTATGCCTGAAATTCAAATACACCTACCCGATAATTCCGTCCGCATTTTTAATCACGAGCCTACCGCTCTCGAGGTCGCTCAATCTATTGGTCCTCGCTTAGCGAAAGACACTTTAGGTGCGAAGATCAATGGATCAAATGAAATCATAGATTTTCGTATTCCTTTAAAAAGTGGAACCAAGCTAGCCTTGATTACTACTAAATCTTCTGAAGCTATTGAGGTTGTACGTCACTCGGCAGCCCATCTGATGGCTCAGGCCGTTCAAGAAATTTGGCCTGAAGTTAAGGTGACGATCGGTCCCGTGATCGATAACGGATTCTATTACGATTTCGATTCTCCGTTTAACTTTACGGAAGAACACTTTGAAAAGATTGAAAAAAAGATGGAAGAGCTTTCAAAAAAAGACCTTCCAATCATTCGTGAAAATTGGCCTATCGCAAAAGCGATTACGACTTTCAAAGAAATGAAAGAGCGTTTTAAAGTTGAATTGATCGAAGGTTTGGCTGAAAAAGGCGAAACCACTGTTGGTATTTATCATCAAGGAAATTGGTTTGATCTTTGCCGCGGACCTCATGTGCAAAGCACGGGTCAAATCAAAGCTTTCAAATTGATGTCGGTAGCGGGCGCTTATTGGCGTGGCGACGAAAAAAACGCCATGCTTCAGCGCGTGTATGCAACCGCTTTCATGGATAAAAAAGATCTTGATGCTTACATCGTTCAATTAGAAGAAGCTAAAAAACGCGATCACCGCCGTCTAGGAAAAGAATTAGGCTTGTTCATGTTTCATGAATTAGCTCCTGCTTCTCCGTTTTTCACGGGCCGTGGAACTGTGGTCTACAACGAATTAACAAAATATATTCGTGAGCTATATCATAAGTACGATTACCAAGAAGTTATCACGCCACAAATTTTTGATATCGACCTATTTAAAACCTCGGGGCACTATCAAAACTACAAAGACAATATGTACTTCACTCAGCCGGATGAACGCGAATTTGGTTTAAAGCCAATGAACTGTCCGAGTCACTGTTTATTGTTCGCCTCTGAGAAGCATTCATACCGTGAACTTCCTTTAAGAATGGCTGACTTCGGTCGATTGCATCGCTACGAAAAATCGGGCTCGTTGCACGGTCTTTCACGTGTTCGTACATTCTGTCAGGACGATGCCCATATTTTTTGTTCACTTGAGCAATTGAAAGTTGAAATTGCAAAATTCATCGAACTTTTAAATACAATTTATCAAACATTGGGAATGCCAAATTATAAATTGTTATTAGCCACTCGCCCCGAAAAACGTATGGGTACTGACGAGTATTGGGATAAGGCTGAAAAAGCCTTGGCTGACGCAATTACCGAAATGGGGCTTCCGTTTGAGTATTCTCCAGGAGAAGGAGCTTTCTACGGACCAAAGCTAGAAATGCATTTCGTTGATGCGATTGGGCGATCTTGGCAAACGGGAACAATTCAAGTTGATCCAAATCTTCCAGAAGCTTTCGACTTGAAATACACAGGCGAAGACAATCAAGAGCATCGTCCGATCATGCTTCATCGAGCTGTTTTAGGATCTCTTGAGCGTTTCATCAGTGTATATTTAGAACACACGGCCGGGCATTTGCCTCCGTGGATGGCGCCAAACCAAGTGACGATCTTAAATGTAACTGACCGTGTGAATACTTTCTGTGAAAAAATTCAAACGGATCTTAAAGAGCAGGGTGTGCGTGTTGAATTTGATCGGCGCAACGAAAAACTAAATTATAAAATTCGTGAAGCTCAATTGGTGAAAACGCCATACATGTTGATCGTAGGTGATAGAGAAGCCGAGCAAAATTCGGTATCGATTCGCTTGCGTGATGGCTCTATGCATAATTTTATTCCGTGGGATAAAGCCCGCGAAATTATTTTAAATAATATTAAACAAAGAAAACTTACGCCGGAGGTAAGCCATTAATACGTTCCAACCAAGACCGCCATCAAGACCACCAAATAAATTTGACCGCGATAAAAAACGTGAAAAAGACGGATTGCGTGTAAACCGCGAAATTCGCGCACAACAAGTGCGACTGATTGACGAAACAGGGCAAATGATCGGTGTGATGTCAGTTCCTGAAGCGCTTCGTATGGCAGAAGATAAAGGCTTAGATCTACTTGAAATTTCACCTAATGCTCAGCCGCCTACATGCAAAATCATGGATTACGGCAAGTATAAGTACGAAGAAAAAAAGAAGGCTGCGGCATCTAGAAAAAATCAAGTTGTGGTGACAATTAAAGAGATTCAAATGCGTCCTCGGACTGATCAGCATGACTTCGAAACAAAAATGAAACACGCTCGTCGTTTCTTATTAGAGGGCGACAAAGTAAAAGTAAATTTGCGTTTTATGGGGCGTGAAATGGCCCATCAAGAGGCTGGTTTGGCTGTTGTTAACAAAGCCATTGAATACGTAAAAGACTTGGCCATTGTTGAAGCTCCTCCGAAAACAGAGGGTAAAAATATGTTCACAATGCTTGCGCCAGACCCAGTTAAGGTGAAAGACTATTTAAAAGCTCACCCTAACAAAAAAGACGAAGTGCTTGAGCCAATGAAAGAGGAAGATGATAACGAAGAATAAGATTTTCTTAACTTTAGGTTTTGCTGTTTTAGTATCTTGTAAGTCCTATGACATCAAGCCTGGTTCTGAAAGAATTCGCGTTTTCGATGCCGAGCCTAAAGGATGTATTTTCTTGGGCGAAATACCTGCTGAACAGGAAGATAAAGTCATTGGTAAAAAATTTGAAGTTGAGATGTCTTTACCCACTCGGGTGCAGCTTCGTAATAAGGCGCATGAACTTCAAGCCAACGTCATTGTTTTCGCAAATAAAAACAAAAAGGCTCCGTCAATACCAGTGACTGTGCCACCAGCGGCTCCTGCAGGCGGAGATTCGAAAAAAACTGCGGCAGCAGCTGCGGAGATCCCTGCGCCGCCTCCGCCTGTAATTGAAAAAGGTGATGAAGACACCGAAAAGAAAGTAACTACAATATTTCTAGCTACAGTTTTTCGCTGCCCTCCATCTATTGTGAATCAATAAGGCGAATCATTTAGAATCTTAAATGGCCTTCATAGTTAAATAGTATAAAAAAAGGAGCCTCATGGGCTCCTTTTTTTATTAACTTTTAAAAAGCACTAATGACTAGTGTTTTTCTTCAGTTTTTTTCTCTTCAGTTTTTTCGCCTTTTTTAGCTTCAACTTTTTTGTGTAATTTTTTTTCAGCTTTTTTCTCTGGAGTTCCAGTGCCTTCTGCTTTGTGCTCAGTAGTAGCTGCTGGAGCTGCTGCTGGTGCAGAGTGAGCTGGTTCGTTAGCTAAAGCTGCTACTGCGAACATAGATACGATGATTGATGATACGATTTTCATAGGGTCTCCTATTGTTGTGATCAGTTAAGATCGGTTTATCGTTTTTGTTGTATATACAATAACCTAGAACCTTTAAAATCATATGAAAGGCAGATTAATGATTTTTAATCTCTTTGCTTTAAAAATCATCAGTCTTTTCCATAAGATGGCCTAGGCTTTAAGCTCTTTTTTTGAGAAATTAGCCCTTTGTTTACATCACCTTAAAAAGCTTGCCTTTCCGAGTCAAAAAGCCTAATTCTAAAAGACTCAAAATTAAGGCTGACAGTCGAGCAACTCAAGTAAAACTCATTTCGAGTTTTCGCCCTGTCGGAGGAAGGCAAATATGAAAACGCACTCTGGTGCAAAGAAACGCATGCGCGTTCTTAAAAGCGGAAAAGTGAAACGCAAGCAAACTAAAATGCGCCACTTGAACTCACACATGAGTTCGAAATCTAAACGTCACCTAGGACAAGTTGTCTATGTTGCTGACGCTAACATGCTTCAAGTGAAGCGCCAATTTGGCTTTTAAGGAGTAGCGAATGTCACGTGTAAAATCGGGGATGACAAATCGTCGTCGTCACAAAAAAGTATTAAAAAGAGCAAAAGGTTACTATTCAGCAGGTTCACGTTCATACGCTCACGCGGTTGAAAAAAATGACCGTGGTATGGCGTACGCTTATAAGCACAGAAAGATGAAGAAACGTTCTTTCCGCGCTTTATGGACTCAACG
>JACCDQ010201223.1_pt1 | contig 9998 bp, 10 predicted proteins | sample 7446031 | NCBI WGS metagenome assembly JACCDQ01 (sample SAMN15323442, study PRJNA562643) | freshwater metagenome | isolation source: river surface water | place: USA:Blue River Watershed | collected 2017-08-17 | reverse complement strand
TTAGTAGGCGTGAGCGTCGCTAGTCCGACGATCCCAATATTGAACTACTGTGGCCACCTTGAACCAAATTGGTTCGGGATGCCGGCACAGCGGCACAGGCGGGACTAAATTCAGGCGGCTGCAGATTCTGCAGCCGCTTTTCATTTGTCGTCCCCGAAAAACAATATGCGCTACTGGCTGATTAACGTTGGGCCAGAGGCATAAATCCGTCCAGTTGCTCTGATAACGCAAGCTTCTTTAGAATTCCTCAAACTCTCTGATTATCGGTCTCAGTGGCTCGGGTGGGATTTTGGGTGGGAATATGACCTTCTCTGCCTCGCCGCTTCTCGAAGATCTGGATCTGGACGTTCATCTCCGAAAGTCAAATTTTCAAAGTGATTAAGGGGCTGCCCTTTAGCGCGAATCTGATCCTCCTCTCCAATAATCCTTGAACTCACCGTGATAAAATTAAGTATAAAAAATGTTTCTATAAAGGCCAGTTATGAGTGCTACGCACTCTAATGCGGACAAAGAAACTCTAGAGGTCAAGTTGCGTAAGCTTCCGTCCGAGAAATTGCTCGCAATGCGCGCCGAGGGGGACATGCTCGCCGATGAATGGCATCAAGCGATTGTGAAAATCTTTTCCGAGCGGGGCGAGTCCGTGAAATTCAGGCTCGATATTTCGTATCACGAGAAACCGGGCGCACCGCGTGCAAGGCGGGCTAGGAATGGCGCGTCTCGGCGCAATTTTTCAGCAGCCTACTAATGCCGTTCAGCGAACGCGGCCCATACCCTCGTCCCGACCCCACGGGAGATTTCTGGGCAGTCACCAGTTTCTTCAATCCGGCAGGCTTTCGCAGCAGGCGCCGCAATTTCGAGCAGTTCCGCCGTGCGCTCGAGATCCCGCTGCTGGTGGTCGAACTCGTTCCCGGGTCTTCCGCGGGTGAACTCGGGTCGGAGGACGCTGATGTGGTGCTCCGGGTGGATGGCGATCCACGGATCTGGCAGAAGGAACGCCTGCTGAACCTCGGTATTGCGGCGCTGCCATCCCACGCACGCTTCGTCACTTGGCTCGATTGCGACCTGGTATTCCTCTCCCCCGGATGGAGCGCACGCGCGCGTGCCCTCCTTGCCGCACATGGCGGCTTGGTCCAGCCTTTCCGGGACGTGCACCATGCGTCGGTTCAGGCTTCGGCCGGTGGGGCTGGGGCGCGTTGCCTGGAGATGTGTCGACAGGGATTCGCCTGGGCGTGGCAGCAGGGTGTCCTGACCGGTGACGATCCGCTCGCCAGGTTGGTCACGCCAAGTGAGGACGGTGCGGCGCCATCCCCCGAGTGCATCGAGCAGACCCGTCCCGAGCCCGGATTCGCCTGGGCGGCTCGTCGTGAGGACCTTCAGCGCTGTCCATTGTACGAGCGGAACGTGATCGGTGGAGGGGATGGTCTGCTGGCTTATGCCGGTGTCGGTCGTCAGGACCTGATCCCAAAGAATTGGATGAGCCCTGCCCACACCGCGCACTACGTCGCATGGGCCAAACAGGTCCACCGATTCTGGCGCGCCGAGTTGCATCCCCTGGAGGGGGACCTGATGCATCTGCCCCACGGGCGGCTCGTTGATCGGGACTATGTCGGACGCAACCGCATCCTGATCGCGCATGGCTACGATCCACGGATCGACGTGGTCGCTGCTCCTGGTGAGGGCTTGCGTTGGGCGTCGCACAGGGAGTCTCTGGCAGAGGAACTCCAAGCCTATTTCATGCGGCGTCGCGAGGATGGGTAGACACTTCGGCGCAGTCCGGTCCGACACCGTGAGGTCCGGCGGCGGCCAGTGCGAGCCCGCATTCGTCGGCGAGCGTGCGAGATGTCGTTCGTACCGGGATCGGATGGCTCGCGCATAGCGTCAGAAATTTGTGATCCGGCCGCACATGCAGCCGCCGGGTAGTGAACTCGGTGTAGCTGTGTCCCCCACCGAATGAGAACCCACACAGAATGACCTCGGTGGCACGCCCGATCAGTGTGCAGGCGATAGCGAGCACCCCGTTGGATACGCGCTCGTCAACCTTGCCGAAACCGAATTCCTCGCCGAACACTGCGCCGGTGAGCGCAGCCTTCGCTACCGCGTCGATTTCTCCGATCCAATCTGCGCTGAACCCGGAGTTGGCCAGATGGGTAAGGCAGTCCTGCATCGGGACCATAGAACTGAGACAGAACAAGGTCCCGGTCGAACGGCCGCGCAGCGTGTCGAAAGTCGCACGTGAATGGCGCGTGGTCCGCCGGAGCATGTGTCCGAGCAGAAGGGTCACGGCGGGTTCGTTCACACCCATCGCTTCCACATTGACCGCGGAGCCGTTGACGCAGACCACGACATCGTCGGCCCGGCGGACGGGGGCGATGAAATCGCGTGCTGAGCCGACCACGACGCACCGTCTTCCCGAAAACAAGCTTTCCAGTCGTGCGCAGAGTTGCAGGTAAGCGGGATCCGTGCGGTAACGCTGGACGCGCTCCAGATCCCGTTCGGAAAGCAGTCGGCCGCGCGATTGCCGCGGTCGGCGCTTGCGAGCCCTGTTCACTGCGAATCGACCAGACTCAGTTCGCATGCCTCGGCGAGCGTACGCGAGGTTGTCGAGAGCGGCAGACCGCGTTGTGCACACAGCCGGAGGAACTTCAGGTCGGCGTCCCGGTGGTGGCGCCGTGTGGCGTTTGCGACGTAGCTGTGTCCAGGCTCACTGGAGAAACCGGCCAGCACGACCGTGCGGGCGCCCCCTGCGAGAGCACAGGCGACTGCGAGTATGCCGGTCGACGGGTAGGATTCCAAGCGCCCGAACCCGAGTTCGCTGCCGCAGGCTTCGCCAACCATCGCTGCACGTTCCAGCGCACTTACTTCGACCGCCTCGTCGAAACGGTAGTCCGACTCCGAAATGTTTCGAAGGCAGTCGTTCATGGTGACAGCACCGGTGACGAAGATCACGGTGCGCGCGCGTCGCCCCCGCAGCAACTCATAAGTGGCAACCGACTGTTGGAGCGTCCGGGTGGTCATGAACCCGAGCAGGAAGCTGATGTCAGGCACCTGGATGCCCGCGCGCTGGGCGTTGTGACAGGAGCCGTTAACAGTGACAGTGACGTCTCGTAGGCCGACGAAGGGTGGCGTCATGTCCACGGCAGACCCAAAGACGATCACTCGGCGACTCTCGAAGGCGGCCTTGAAACGGCGCTTCAGTGCGAGGTAACGGGGAGCGCCAGCACGGAGCGCCAGCACAGCAGGGAGGTCGCGGTCGATTCGGAGGTGAGTGGGACGCAGCATTTCTGTGACTGAGCAGTTGGGCAGGTGTCGGACATTTTAATGCGGTAACTGCAACGTGCGACTGTTAGCATTCAGGTAAAGTTTTTAAAGAGATTGGTATAAGGGCGTCACTACGACACAGGGTATTTGGCGAGTCTCTGCCAGGATTGTCTACCAGACCGGGGGCAGTCCAATTCATAGGCTGGGATTGTCTACCAGACCGGGGACAGTCCATCCACTGGCACCAGCGCAGGCCAACTCGGTATGGAGCTATGACTTTGTGTACGATGCCTGCGCCAATGGTCAGCAGTTGAAATGCCTGACGGTCGTCGATGAATACACTCGGGAAGCGCTGGCCACCGATGTGGCTGGGTCGATTCGGTCTGCGCGGGTGATCGAGGTGCTGGCCAAGCTGATCAGTGTGTGTGGCGCGCCGCGCTATCTGCGCAGTGATAACGGTCCGGAATTTGTCAGTACGGCGCTGTTAAGTTGGGTCGTTGATCAAGGCATCGAAACCGCATTGATTGACCCGGGCAAGCCATGGCAGAACGGGACCAACGAGAGCTTTAACGGCAAGTTCCGGGATGAATGCCTGGCAATGGAGTGGTTCCGCAATCGCATTGAGGCCAAGATCGTCATCGAGGACTGGCAGCGTCATTACAACGAGGTACGACCGCATTCGAGTCTGGACGATGAGACCCCAGAGGCGTTTAGCAAGAAAGTATCAACCGATTTATTAATCGGAGCTATCCCAAGTTAACGTGGCCCGAAAAATCCGGGCAGGTCAGTGCGCCGTCACGGGTATATCCGCCGATGGTGTATTTTGTGCGCTTTCCCAGATGCTCGTATTCGATCACCCATGTTTTCGTTCCATGCGGTCGCACCCGCAGAAACAATCCATCACCATCGCCCAAGAGTTAATCGCGCTTCAGATCAGGCTTTGCGGTTTCACAGGTCACGACGGCAAGTTTTCCCATGTCGATTTTTGGGTGGGATATTGTGTGGAATTTTTCTCGGGCTTGGGTGGGATTCTAAGGGAATAGTCAGGAACGATCCAATTGGTAAAACGCTGTATTGGCAACGTATATCGGGAATGGTAGGGAGCTAATGGGAATAAATATGCGCTACTGGCTGATGAAATCAGAGCCCGACGAGGCCAGCATCGACGATGCGCTCGCGGCGAAGGATGGCAGCTTGCCTTGGACCGGTGTGCGCAATTATCAGGCACGCAATTTCATGCGCGACCAGATGCAGGTCGGCGACGGTGTGCTGTTCTACCACTCGAGCTGCGCCGAGCCGGGCATTGCCGGCATCGCGGAAGTGGCAAGCACCAGCTATCCCGATCCAACGCAGTTCGATCCCGCCAGTGCTTATTACGACCCGAAATCCACGCAGGCACAGCCGCGCTGGCTGCTGGTCGACGTGCGTGCGCTGCGCAAGACGCGACTGATCTCGCTGCCCGAACTGCGCGAGCATCCTGAGCTGGCTGACATGGTGATCCTGCGGCGCGGGAATCGCCTGTCGGTCACGCCGGTCACAGCGGCCGAGTGGGACTTCATCGTCAACCGACTGGCGAAAGGCCGCTGATGGAAATGCTTCTGGCCGCAGGGCTGCTTGCCCTCGGCACCTTCACCGGTTTTTCTGCCGGACTGCTGGGCGTCGGCGGTGGCATGCTGACTGTCCCCTTCATCACGATGCTGCTGTCGGCGCGTCATTTCCCCGAGACGCTGGTCGTGCATGTAGCGATTGCGACTTCACTGGGCATCATCTTTTTTACGTCGATGTCGTCGCTGCGTGCGCATCACCGGCACGGCGCGGTGCTGTGGCCGGTGGTACGCAAGCTCGCGCCGGGCATTCTGATCGGCTCGTGGATAGGACCGTGGTTCGGCGCGCAATTGCCCTCGTCGGCACTGGCGCTGTTCTTCGGGCTGTTCATCAGTTTTTCGGCGACGCAGATGCTGCTCGACCGCAAGCCGAAGCCGACGCGCGAATTGCCGGCGCTGCCGGGCATGGTCGCGGTGAGTCTGGTGATCGGTTCGCTGTCAGGACTGGTCGGCGCAGGCGGCGGCTTTATTTCCGTGCCGTTCATGACCTGGTGTAACGTCCGCATTCACAATGCCGTCGCTACCAGCGCGGCGCTTGGTTTTCCGATTGCGGTTGCGGCGACACTGTCGAACATTTACTTCGGCTTGCAGGAACCCGGGCTGCCTGCCGGGACGCTCGGCTTTCTCTACCTGCCGGCACTGGGTTTGGTGTCGGCGGCGGCGGTATTCACCGCGCCGGTCGGTGCGCGCGTCGCGCATTCGCTGGACGTGAAAAGCCTCAAGCGGGTCTATGCGCTGATGCTGTACGGACTGGCCGCGTACATGCTCTACAAAGGACTGCGGTAAGCGCCCGGGGCCAAGCTGTGGCGCTTTGCCAGCGCCACGAAAAAGCTCAGCTGCCGAAGCGTTCGCGCAGCAGGTTCTTCTGCACCTTGCCCATCGTGTTGCGTGGCAGTTCGTCGACCACATGCACGCGCTTCGGCACCTTGAAGTTCGCGATGCGTGATTTGAGCGCCGCGACGATGTTTGTTTCAGACAGCGTCGCGCCAGCGCGCGGCACCACCACCGCCGTCACTGCTTCGCCGAAGTCCGCATGTGGCACGCCGATGACAGCGGACTCGAGCACGCCGTCCATCTCGTCGATCACGCTCTCGATCTCCTTCGGATACACGTTGTAGCCGCCGGAGATGATCAGGTCCTTGCTGCGGCCGACGATGGACAGGTAAGCGTCGGCATCGAAGCGGCCGACGTCGCCGGTGCGGAAATAGCCGTCGGCCGTAAATTCCTCGGCGGTTTTCTCCGGCATCTGCCAGTAGCCCTTGAAGACATTCGGGCCCTTGACTTCGATGTCGCCGATCTCGCCGGTCGCACAAGGCTGGCCGGCACCCTTGACGACGCGTACCGACACGCCGGGCAGTGCCGGGCCGACAGTACCCGCACGGCGCTCGCCGTCATAGGGATTCGAGGTCAGCATCGCCGTTTCGCTCATGCCGTAGCGCTCGAGGATGGTGTGGCCGGTTCTGTCGACGAACTGCGTGAAAGTTTCGGTTAGCAGCGGTGCCGAGCCGGACACAAACAGGCGGATGTTCGCGCAGATGTCGCGCGTGAAGGCCGGGTCGGACAACAGCCGCACGTAATACGTGGGCACGCCCATGAACACAGTGCTGCGCTGCAGCTGACGTATCACTTCGGCGCTGTCGAACTTCGACAGGAAAATCATCTTGCTGCCGTTGTACAGCGCGCCGTGCGCGGCGACGAATAATCCATGGATGTGGAACAGCGGCAGCGCATGCAACAGCACATCGCCGGACTGCCAGCGCCAGGCTTCGTGCAGCACACGGATATTCGACGCGAGATTGCCATGCGTGAGCATCGCTCCCTTGCTGCGGCCGGTGGTGCCTGAGGTGTACAGGATGGCGGCCAGGTCGTCGGCGTCGCGCTGCACGGTATCGAATGCGTCGGAAAAATGCACGGCGCGTGACAGCAGCGTGCCGCTGTTGCGGCCCGCATGCGGCTCGTCCAGCGTATACACATGCGCGACGCCGGCCTTGAAGGCGATCTGCGTGATCCACCCGAAATTCCCCGGCGTGCAGACCACCACTGACGGCGACGCATTTTCGATGAAGTAGCTCATCTCGGCGGCACGGTAGGCCGTATTCAGCGGCAGGTAGACAAAGCCGGCACGTACCGTCGCCAGATACAGCATCAGCGCCTCCGCCGACTTCTCGACCTGCGCGGCGATGCGCGCGCCGGCCGGCAGATTCAGGCTGGCCAGCAGGTTGGCGAACTTTGCGCTGCCGCGCTCAAGGTCGCGCCAGCTGTAGTACTGACTGCCGTGCTGGCCATCGATGGCTTCGAGCCAGCAGTCATCGAGATCCTGCGGGAAGCGCGCGCGGAACAAGGCATACAGGTTGTCGTTCGTCGGTGCGTTGGTGGCGGTCATGGCGTTCTGGTCTTGTCAGTTTTTATTCGCGGACGGTCTGTTATAGGCGATCAGCAGCAGCGCAGCACCGAGCGCCACCATCGGCAGCGACAGCATCTGGCCGGCCGAGATGGTCCAGCCGCCGAAGCCGACTTCGTAGTCCGGTGTGCGGAAGTATTCGGTGAAGAAGCGCGCGCAGCCGTATCCGGCGGCGAACACGCCGCTGACGGCGAGGTAGGGGCGCTGCTTGCGCGCAAACAGCCACAGCACGATGAACAGCAGCACGCCGTCGACCAGTGCCTGATAGATCGGCGACGGATGGCGTGGCAGCGCATCCACGTTCGGCCAGACCATGGCCCAGGGCAGCGTGGCATCGGCGACGCGGCCTGGCAATTCGGCGTTGATGAAATTGCCGATGCGGCCGAACGCATAACCGAGCGGCACCAGCGGCGCGATCAGGTCCATCACTTCCATCCAGCGGCGGCCATGTTTGCGCGCCCACAGCGCCATCGCCAGCAGCACGCCGAGGAAGCCGCCATGGAAAGACATGCCGCCCTTCCAGACCGCGAAAATCTCGGCCGGGTTCGCGAGGTAATAATCAGGGTGATAGAACAGTACTTCGCCGAGGCGCCCGCCGAGCACCACGCCGAGCACGCCGTAGAACAGCATGTCCTCGATGTGTTCCGGCTTCCAGCCGGCCGCCGCAATATGCGGCTGGCGTGTGCGCAGGCGGCCCAGCAGGATCACCTGCACGAAGGCGGCCAGGTACATCAGGCCATACCAGCGCACGGCAAGCGGGCCTATCGCGATAGCGACCGGGTCAGGCATCGGGTGGATCAGCATCAGGCGTTTCTTTCAACGTTACTTTCAGCATGACCTTCAGCGCGACCTTCAGCGTTTTTTTCGCATCAGTTCGACGAAGGCCGACAGCACCGGTGACGCATTGTCGCGTCGCCATGCGAGGCCGAATTCGACTTTCGGCGACGCTTCTTTCAGCACGCGGTACTCGACGCCGGGCCGCTTCAGATTGGACACGGATTGTGGCACAAGCGCGATGCCCATGCCCGCCGAAACGAGGCTGACAATGGTCTGCATCTGAATCGCTTCCTGCGCGATGCGTGGTGGCGCAATGCCGGCGTCGTGGAAGCAGCTGAAGATCAGGTCCTGGAAGCGCGGGCCGATCCGGCGCGGGAAAATCACCAGCGGCTGGTCGGCGACCTGTTTCAGCGAGACCTTGCGGTGACGCGCATGTGCACTGTGCTCGGGCAGTGCCAGCACCAGGGGCTCGGACAACAGCGGCAGGTAGGTGATTTCGCGCTTGGTCGTATCCGGCAGCGGCGCGATCACGATGCCGGCATCGATCGTGCCTTCGGCCAGCATGTCGAGCTGGATGTCGGTGGTCGCCTCCTGCAGCGAGACCTGGACTGCCGGGTAGGCCGCCGAGAATTCGCGCAGCGCATCCGGCAACAGGTTGTAGTCGGCAATCGACACGAAGGCCAGCGACAAGGTGCCGCTCTCGCCCGCCGCCGCGCGCCGGGCCAGGGCCGGCATCGCCTCGACCTGCAGCAGCAGCCGGCGCGCCTCCGGCAGCAGCGCGTCGCCGGCCGCAGTCAGCGCGACCGAGCGGCGCGTGCGCGCGAACAGCGCGGCACCCAGTTGCGCCTCGAGCGCCTGGATAGCCTGCGACAGCGGCGGTTGCGTCATGTGCAGCCGTAGCGCTGCGCGGCCGAAGTGCAGCTCCTCGGCGACGGCGACGAAGTAGCGCAGCTGGCGCAGTTCGATGTGCATTTTTAATTCGTAAAAAATATCAATAACTGACGAATCATATATTTGACAGTATTTTGTTCGCAAGGCATGGTTACGGTCTTTTCATACCTCAACCGATCATCCGGAGACACCATGGCTGACAACGAACGTTCCAAGCACATTACCGAAGGCGTAGCCCGCAGCCCGAACCGCGCGATGTATTACGCGATGGGTTACAAGAAGGAAGACTTCAGCAACCCGATGATCGGTATCGCCAACGGCCATTCGACCATCACGCCTTGCAACTCCGGCCTGCAGAAACTGGCGGACGCGGCCATTGCAGCTACCCGCGCATCGGGCGCGAATCCGCAGGTGTTCGGCACGCCGACCATCTCCGACGGCATGTCGATGGGCACCGAAGGCATGAAGTACTCGCTGATCTCGCGCGAAGTGATCGCCGACTGCATCGAGACCTGCGTGCAGGGCCAGTGGATGGACGGTGTCGTTGTCATTGGCGGCTGCGACAAGAACATGCCGGGCGGGATGATCGCGCTGGCCCGCACCAATGTGCCGGGCATCTATGTGTACGGCGGCACCATCAAGGCCGGCAAGTGGAAGGGCACCGACCTGAACATCGTGTCGGCGTTTGAAGCGGTCGGCCAGTTCACCGCCGGCAAGATGTCGGATGAAGATTTCGAAGGCATCGAAAAGAACGCTTGCCCGTCGACCGGTTCATGCGGCGGCATGTACACCGCGAACACCATGTCGTCGTCGTTCGAGGCGCTCGGCATGTCGCTGCTGTATTCGTCGACGATGGCCAACCCGGACGAAGAGAAAGTGCGCTCGGCCGAGGAATCGGCGCGCGTGCTGGTGCGCGCGGTCAGGAACAACCTGAAGCCCCGCGACATCATCACGCGCAAGTCGATCGAGAACGCGGTCGCTGTGATCATGGCGACCGGCGGCTCGACCAACGCGGTGCTGCACTACCTCGCGATCGCGCATGCGGCGCAGGTCGAGTGGACCATCGA
>JACCDQ010047242.1_pt1 | contig 9998 bp, 9 predicted proteins | sample 7446031 | NCBI WGS metagenome assembly JACCDQ01 (sample SAMN15323442, study PRJNA562643) | freshwater metagenome | isolation source: river surface water | place: USA:Blue River Watershed | collected 2017-08-17 | reverse complement strand
TTCACGAAAGCGGTTTCATCGCTTTTCTGATCGTTCGCGAGGCTTAGGCTGGTGGAGCAATGCGATCGGTGAAATCCACTGGTCGTCTTTCAGGAGGAAACAAGTGAAGATTTCACACACCACTCTTAAGGGCCTTGCACTTGCTGCTGCAGCAAGCCTGACTCTTGCTGGTTGCGCCGCTGCGCCAGCTGAGCCAACCGCAACCCCAGTTGACTACAAAGCATGTATGGTCTCTGACTCGGGCGGCTTCAACGACGCTTCGTTCAACCAAGAGGCATACGCAGGTCTACAGGAAGCCAAGGCAACTCTTGGTGTTCAGACCGCTGAAGTTGAGTCACCAAACACCGCAACTCAGACCGACTACACCTCGGCCGTTGACTCAATGGTTACCGAAGGCTGTGACCTAATCATCAACGTTGGTTTCGCACTTGGCACCGCAACTCGCGATGCTGCAAAGGCAAACCCAACCGTTAACTTCGCATTGATCGACTCAGCTCTTTCAAACGATGACTTCTCACCGCTTTCACTTCCAAACGTGAAGCCAATCCAGTACGACACCGCAGAGGCTGCATTCCTAGCTGGTTACCTAGCTGCTGCAACCACCAAGACCGGCAAGGTTGCTACCTACGGTGGCATGCTGTTCCCTTCAGTAACCATCTTCATGGATGGCTTCAAGCAGGGTGTTGACTACTACAACACCGCTAAGGGTGCGAAGGTCAAGGTTCTTGGCGCAGATGGCACCGACAGCTCGAAGTGGGCTGCAACCGGTGACTTCAACGACCAGGCAAAGGGTAAGACCCTTACCGAGCAGTTCTTCTCACAGGGTGCAGACATCGTTCTTCCTGTAGCTGGCCCAGTTGGCGTTGGCTCAGGTCAGGCAACCCTAGACAAGGCTGGCACCAAGGTTATTGGTGTTGACTCTGACTGGTACGGTCTAGCTTCACACGCTGAGTACAAGGCAAACATCTTGACCTCAGTTGAGAAGAAGATGGCTAAGGCAGTTCTTGAGATCATCAAGTCTGGCGTAGACGGCACCTTCACCGGTGGCGACGAGAACCAGTACGTTGGCACCCTAGCCAACGGTGGCGTAAAGATCTCGGCTCAGCACGACGTTGTTTACCCAGATGGCATTCAGGCAGAGCTTGATGCAATCCAGGCCGACATCATCTCGGGCAAGATCGTAGTTAGCTCGATCTACAAGAAGTAATAGTTCAAAAGGGGTCGGGGGTTGTGGGTTTCCACAACCCCCGATTTTCTTTTTTCGGCTGCAACCATTTGCCTCTTTTGGCGGGGTTAGACTGAAAGCAGCGCCTACAAAATGGGCTCAACCGAACGGGAAAAGGCAATGAAGCTAGAACTCCGTGGCATCACCAAACGCTTCGGCGCGATGACTGCCAACGACAACGTAAACCTAATCGCCGAACCTGGCCAGATTCACTGCCTTCTAGGCGAAAACGGTGCCGGCAAATCCACCCTGATGAACGTGCTCTACGGTCTCTATCAGGCTGATGGCGGAGACATTCTGCTCGACGACAAGGTCGTCAAATTCTCTGGTCCGGGCGACGCGATGGCAGCCGGCATCGGAATGGTGCACCAGCACTTCATGCTCATCCCAGTTTTTACCGTTGCCGAAAACGTGATTCTTGGTCACGAGCCGGTTAAGTTCGGTGGTCTGCTAGACCTTGAGTCAGCCAGAAAAAAGGTGCGCGAGGTCTCGGCCCGGTTTGGTTTTGAGATCGACCCAGATGCCATCGTTGGCGACCTACCGGTTGGTGTTCAGCAGCGCGTAGAAATCATCAAGGCCCTAATTGGCGACGCCAAGGTTTTGATCTTCGATGAGCCAACCGCGGTACTTACCCCGCAAGAGACCGATGAACTCATGGACACCATGAAGCAGCTGCGCGAGCAGGGCACCGCAATCGTCTTCATCACCCACAAGCTTCGAGAGGTTAAAGAAGTAGCCGACAAAATCACTGTGATTCGTTTGGGCAAGGTGGTTGGCGAAGCCAGCCCAAGTGCCTCGGCAAACGATCTGGCATCGATGATGGTTGGGCGAGCGGTTGACCTCGATGTAAACAAGGCGGTGGCAAAGCCTGGCAAGCCAACCTTCAAGGTTGCTGGGCTCAGTGCCTGGAATCACGCCGGAACCAAGGTTCTCGAAGACATCAACTTTGAAATTCACGAGGGTGAGATCTTGGTGATCGCCGGTGTGCAGGGCAACGGTCAAACCGAGCTCACCGAGGCAATCATTGGCATGCACGGCAAGACCGCCGGCTCTATTGAGTTAGACGGCAACCAGTTGATTGGTAAGAACGTGAAGCAGGTGCTCGATCTGGGCGTTGGCTTTGTGCCCGAAGACCGCACCGAAGACGGTCTGGTTGCCGATTTCACCATTGCCGAAAACCTGATGCTCGATCGCAGCGATCGCAAACCATTTGCCAAGGGCATCAGCCTTCAGCTCGAGTTCCTAAAGAAGTTTGCCCAAGAGAAGCTGGCTCAGTTCGACATTCGCGCCCAGGGCATCGAATCGAAGGCGTCAGAGCTTTCTGGCGGTAACCAGCAGAAGGTTGTTTTGGCGCGCGAGCTATCTCGCGACCTGCGACTGTTTGTGGCATCGCAGCCAACTCGAGGTCTCGACGTTGGTTCGATCGAGTTTGTGCACGAACAGATTGTGGCAACTCGCGACAGCGGCATCCCAGTTTTGATCGTGGCCACCGAACTCGATGAGGCCACTCAACTCGGCGATCGAATCGCAGTCATGTACCGAGGCAAGATCGTGGGCATCGTGCCTTCCGATACGCCGCGTTCCGTTCTAGGTCAGATGATGGCAGGTATCAGCGCATGAACAAGGTAATCAAAGAGATCTTCTCGGCCAGCGCGCTAACCACCGTTTTGGCCATCGTGGCATCGTTCATCTTTGGCGGCATCCTGATTGCCTTTGCCAACGATGAAGTGCAGACCGCTGCCGGTTACCTGTTTGCCAGGCCGGGCGATTTCTTCTTGGCCATCTGGAACTCAGTCTTCGGCGCCTACGACGCACTGTTCCGAGGTTCGGTCTTCAACTACAAGCTCGATGGCATCGTGGCCATGGTCAAGCCGATCACCGAAACGCTTGCTTACGCAACACCAATCACGCTTTCGGGTCTTGGTCTAGCCGTTGCCTTCCGCTCGGGCCTGTTCAACATCGGTGCACCCGGCCAGATCATGTTCGGTGCCATGTTTGCCGGCTGGATCGGCATCAACGTTGACCTACCTTTCTACCTACACTTTCCGCTAGCGGTAATTGCCGGTGTTGCCGGTGGTGCGCTATTCGGCGCACTGGTTGGTTTTCTTCGAGCCGCCACCGGCGCCAACGAAGTTATCGTCACCATCATGTTCAACTACATCGCGGTATTGCTACTCGGTTACCTGCTAAAGACCCCGTTCTTGCAGGCGCCTGGTTCGGTCAACCCAATTTCGGCGGCCGTTCAAGACACCGCAAAGTACCCGTTCATCTTTGGTGATCAGTTCAGAGTTCACGCCGGTTTCGTGGCCATGCTGCTATCCGTGGTTGCCGTTTGGTGGTTCCTAAACCGCTCATCGATCGGTTTCCAGTTCCGTGCACTTGGCCACAACCCCAACGCCGCCAAGGTGGCCGGCATCAACATAGGCCTCACCTACGTTTTGGTGATGGCGGTTTCGGGTGCGCTCTCGGGTCTGGCCGGCACCACCCAAATTCTCGGTACCGAGAAGTTCCTCACCACTGGTGTGGCAGCAAGCTACGGTTTCGACGCCATCACGGTGGCCTTGCTAGGTCGCAATAATCCGTGGGGTGTATTGGTAGCCGGCATCTTGTTTGGTGGCCTTCGCGCCGGTGCGGTAACCATGCAGGCCAGCCAGGGTGTGCCAATTGACATCGTGTTGGTAGTTCAGTCGATGATCGTGTTGTTCATTGCGGCGCCACCTCTGGTGCGTGCCATGTTCCGAATTAAGGCACAGAAGGGAGGTGCCAAGTGAAGCAGTCAAAACGCACCCCGCTTTCACTAGCGCTGCTTTCGTTCGTAGGCCTGTGGCTGTGGCTATCGGCGCCTTCGGCGACCACTCAGATTCAGACCACCACCGACACCGATATTTTCGCGCTGCCAAGCTTCACCTTGGCGGCCGGCTTCATCGCTGGCATCGCCTACGGGGTGATGCTGCTAGCCACCGGCGTCTCGGTCTGGTTTGTTTTCAAGCTCAATAAGAAGGTTCCACGCTGGGCCGTTTTGGCCTTTGGCTTGGCTCTGGTTCTAACCATCTTGGTGGTGCTCTTCGCGGGCAAGACCATGCCAATCACGGCATTGTTGCAGGGCTCTTTGGCTCTGGCTGTGCCGCTAATTTTTGGTTCGCTGGCCGGTGTGCTCAGCGAACGAGTTGGCATTGTGAACATCGCCATCGACAGCCAGCTGCTAACCGGTGCCTTTGTTTCGGCTCTGGTGGCTTCAGTCTCCGACAACCTTTACGCGGGTCTGCTGGGCGCCATGATTGCCGGCGCCTTGGTCTCGTGGGTTCTGGCCGTCTTCAGCATTCGCTACGTCGTAGATCAAATCATCGTTGGTGTGGTCTTGAACGTTTTGATCGTTGGCCTAACCAACTTCTTGTTCTCGACGGTGCTAACCAGCAACATTGCCGTGTTCAATCAGCCGCCGCGGTTCGACAAAATCCTCATCCCGGTCATCGGGCAAATTCCGGTGCTTGGCCCGGTTTTGTTCAACCAAACCCTCATCGTTTACCTCATGTACTTGGCGGTTGCCGGTGTGTTCATCGCGCTGTTCAAAACCCGCTGGGGTCTTCGCGTTCGCGCGGTGGGCGAGTACCCAAAGGCTGCCGACACCGTTGGCATCAAGGTTTACCGCACTCGCTACATCTCGGTGATGATTGGTGGTGCGCTAGCCGGTTTGGGTGGTGCATTCTTTACCCTCGGCCAGGTTGGTGCGTTCGGTAAAGAGATGACCAACGGCGCCGGCTACATTGCCCTGGCCGCACTCATCTTTGGCCGCTGGAACCCAATTTACGCAGCCTTCGCGGGCTTGCTATTTGGCTTCGCCCAGAACCTGCAGTACGGCCTCGCCATCATTGGCTCAGATGTACCGAGCGAGTTCTTGTTGATGCTGCCATACGCGCTAACCGTGATTGCGGTTGCCGGTTTGGTCGGCAAGGTTACCGGGCCGGCTGCCGCCGGCAAGGCCTACGTAAAGAGTTAGGCGCATCATGACCGAAATCAATTGGCCAGCACTTCGCGAGGCAGCAAACGCGGCAATGAAGCGAGCCTACGTTCCGTATTCAAAGTTTCCGGTTGGTGCCGCAGCGCTCACCGAAGACGGTCGAATGGTGAGCGGCTGCAACATCGAGAACGCTTCGTTCGGGCTAACCCTCTGTGCCGAATGCTCGCTGCTTACCGATCTGTTCATGCACGGTAGCGATGCCAAGCAGGGTGCCGCCGGCAACCGCCTGGTGGCGTTCACCTGTGTCGACGGGCACGGCAACATCTTGATGCCATGTGGCCGCTGCCGACAGCTGTTGTTCGAACACTCTGCACCGGGCATGGTTTTAGAAACCGTTTCTGGCATGCGAACCATCGAGCAGGTAATTCCCGATGCCTTCGGCCCAAGAGATCTTGAAGAGAGAAAATAATGGCTCAGTTTGCGGCCCCCGAGCTAATCATTGCCAAGCGCGAAAAGGGTGAGCTCTCTACCGAGCAAATCAATTGGCTGATTGAGAACTACACCTCTGGCGTGGTTGCCGATGAGCAGATGTCGGCGATGGCAATGGCAATTTTGCTAAACGGCATGACCCGCCGCGAGATCAAAGACCTAACCCTGGCCATGATTGCCTCGGGCGAACGCCTCAACTACGACGACCTGGCCTGGCCAACCGCCGAGAAGCACTCCACCGCTGGAGTGGGCGACAAAGTCGCGCTCCCGTTGGCACCGCTGGTAGCCGTGTTCGGCGTTGCCGTGCCTCAGCTATCAGGTCGTGGCCTCGGTCACACCGGCGGCACACTCGACAAGTTGGAATCCATCTCGGGTTGGCGTGCATCAATCAGCAACGAAGAGTTCCACCGCCAGCTAGCCGAGGTTGGCGCGGTCATCTGCGCTGCCGGCTCGGGTTTGGCACCTGCCGACCGCAAGCTCTATTCGCTGCGCGATGTAACCGGCACCGTAGAGGCCATTCCGCTCATTGCCAGCTCGATCATGTCGAAGAAGATTGCCGAGGGCACTAAGTCTTTGGTGCTAGATGTAAAAGTTGGCTCTGGTGCCTTCATGAAGAACATCGAGAAGGCACGCGAGTTGGCCACCGTGATGGTTCAGCTTGGGCAAGACGCCGGCGTGAACACCTCGGCGCTGCTTACCGACATGTCGACTCCGTTGGGTTTGCAAATAGGTAACGCACTCGAGGTTCAGGAATCGGTGGAGGTTTTGGCGGGTGGCGGCCCAGCCGATGTGGTTGACCTAACCGTGGCTCTGGCCACCGAGATGCTGCGCCTGGCTGGCAAGACCGATGTTGATGTAGCCGCCGCGCTAAAGGATGGTCGCGCCATGGACAAGTGGCGCCAGATGATTTCGGCGCAGGGTGGAAACCCAGATGCCGCACTTCCGGTGGCGAAGGAATCGCACGTGGTTTACGCTCAGGCCGACGGCTTTATCAGTCAGCTCGACGCACTGGCGCTTGGCACCGCATCTTGGCGCCTAGGTGCCGGCCGTGCTCGCAAAGAAGATGCCGTGCAGTTTGGTGCCGGCATTACCTTGCACGCCCAACTCGGCGACAAAGTAAGCAAGGGGCAACCTCTGTTAACCTTGTTCACTGATGAAGCTGCCAGATTTGATCGAGCGCTCGAAGCAATTGAGGGTCAGATTTCAATCAGCGATTCGCAACAACCAGTTCGCAAAATCATCCTGGATCGAATTCAGGGCTAGGCGAAACCAACCGAAAGGCACCACCCATGGCTAAGTTTGACATTCGTTCATTGCCTAAGATTTCGCTGCACGACCACCTCGACGGTGGCCTTCGCCCTCAGACCATCATCGATTTGGCCGCCGAAATTGGCTACGAACTGCCTGCCAACAACGCCAAAGAGCTCAAGGCCTGGTTCGAGAAATCGGCCGACTCGGGCAACCTGGTTGACTACCTTAAGACCTTCGATGTGACCACCGCGGTGATGCAAACCCGCGAGGGCCTTACCCGCGTTGCACGTGAATTTGTGCTCGACCTAGCCAACGACGGCGTAATTTACGGCGAGATTCGCTGGGCGCCAGAGCAGCACCTAACCAAGGGCCTAACCCTCGATGAGACCGTTGACGCGGTTCAGGATGGCCTCGAGCAAGGCATCGAAATCGTTGAACAACAGGGCGGTTTCATTCGCACCGGCCAGCTGGTTACCGCAATGCGCCACGGCAACCGCGCACTAGAAATTGCCAAGCTTGCCGTTCGTCACCGCGAAAACGGTGTGGTTGGCTTCGACATCGCTGGCGCCGAAAAGGGCTTCTTGCCTAGTCTTCACAAAGAGGCATTCGACTACCTGGCCGAAGAGCTGTTCCCGGTTACGGTTCACGCCGGCGAGGCCGATGGCATCGAAAGCATCAAGGATGCGATTGTTTCTGGCCGCGCGCTGCGCCTCGGCCACGGCGTTCGCATCATCGAAGACATTAAGTTCAGCCGCGAAGATGATGGCCTAGACGTAGTTCAGCTCGGCCCGGTAGCCGAGTGGGTGCACGACCGCGGCATCGCGCTCGAAACCTCACCATCATCGAACCTGCAGACCGGTGCCATCTCGATGCTCGGCGACAAGATGACCGACCACCCGATCGATGTTCTGTATGACCTTGGCTTCAAGGTGACCGTGAACACCGACAACCGCCTGATGAGCGGCACCTCGCTAACTCGTGAACTTGAGTTGCTGGTTGACGCCTTTGGCTACAACCTGGGCGATCTCGAGTTGTTCCAGATCAATGCGGCCGAGGCTGCGTTCCAGGCCATCAACGATCGTGAAGAACTAATTGAAATGATCACCGAGGGCTTCGACGAGGCTGGGCGCTAGTCGCTTCGCAGCAAAAATAACCGAACCCATCTGTTGAGAGTGAGCTAAGCGTGACGCAGCGGTTTCCGGCTCTAGCAGCGGGTTTTGCGGAGGGTTCGATTCGAGTTGGCGCGATTGCGCTCGACCGCGAAAATGCCATCGAAATGGCTGGCGAATTGCTGGTTGCCAGTGGCCGCAGCACACCCGAATACACCCAGCAGATGCTGGCCGCCCTGGTCGAACACGGCCCCTACATGGTCATCGCGCCGGGCATCGCGCTGGTGCACGGCCGACCATCCGAGGCGGTGCTCGAAACCGGGTTGGCCCTGGTTACCCTGGCCGAAGCGGTGGTTTTTGGCAATCAGGCCAACGATCCGGTGCGCTTGGTAATTGGCCTCTGTGCCTTCGATCACAGCTCTCACATCGATCTAATGCAAGAGCTCGCGCCGTTCCTAACTGATGACGCAAATGTGAATTTACTGTTAAATGCTCGGTATACCGAAGACATCGAGGGTTTGTTCTAAACCACGGTGGCAGAATGAAGGCATGAAGATTATTGCCGTATGTGGGATGGGCATCGGCACGTCTGTATTGCTAAAAATGAATGCCGAGAAGGTTCTGCGTCAGCTAGAACTAGAGGCAACCGTTGAAGCCACAAGCGTAGATATTGCCCGTGCGTCGCGTGACGCGCAGATTATTTTGACAACGCCAGATCTAGTGGGGCAGCTTCAGGGCTTGCCATCTGAGATCATCGCGATCGAGCACTTCTTTGACCTCGAAGAAATCACCCAGAAGCTAACCAAGGCTCTGCTTTAGTTCAAAACCTGCTTCATTGCGGCCTCGAGAGTGGCCAGCTTTTCTTTTGACTCAGCCTTGCTCGTGCCAATGGCCTGCAGGTAGCACTTGAGCTTTGGCTCGGTGCCCGATGGGCGAACAATCACGCGTCGGCCATCACTCAAATCAAATCGAACACCGTCGGTGGCGCCCAATTTTTCGCTGCCAATCAGTAGGTCGGTGAATTCTGCGGCTGCGCCATCGATGATTGCCGGCGGCTCATTGCGCAGGCGATGCATGAGACCGGCGATGATCGACAGGTCGGTAACGCGAATCGAAATTTGCGAGGTGGCAAAGTAGCCATAGCGCTGGCCTAGTGAATCTAGGTGCTGCTGCAGGTTGCTGCCGTTTAGAGCCAATCGGCCGGCAAGATCGGCGATGATGATCGCGGCCGAAATGCCATCCTTATCTGGTGTGTGGGCGGCGTCTACGCAGTAGCCCAGAGCCTCTTCGTAGCCAAAAATCAGGTCGGGCACCTTCGAAATCCACTTGAACCCGGTGAGGGTTTCGCGATAGCCGAGGCCGTAGTGTTCGGCAACCTTGGCCAGTGCCGAGCTCGAGACGATGCTGCAGGCCAGGTTTCCGCCACGGCCGTTTGCCACCGCGCGGGCGGCCATTTCATCGCCCAAAATCAAACCGATTTCATCACCGGTGAGACGGCGCCACTTTGACGGTTCGCTGGCGTCTGGCACCGCGATGGCCAAGCGGTCGGCATCTGGGTCGTTGGCAATAATCAGGTCGGCACCGCAGTCACGGGCGGTGGCAAAAGACAGATCCATGGCGCCGGGTTCTTCGGGGTTCGGAAAACTGACGGTTGGGAACTTGCCATCTGGCAACAGCTGCGCGTTCACAGTGATTGGAGCAGCCAAGCCAACCGTGGCAAAGAGCGGCTCGATGATGTGCCAGCCAACGCCGTGCATGGCGGTGTAAACAATCTTGAGCCCGGCATCGGCTGCCTCGCCGGTGAGGGCTGCGGTTTCGGCAATATAGGCCTGGCGAAGTTCATCGCCGATGATTTCGAAGTTACTGCTCTTGGCAATCTGCTCGAATGTTTGACTGGCCGCAACGGCGGCAATTTCGGCAGCGATTTGTTTGTCGGTTGGCGAAATGATTTGCGAACCGCCGTTCG
>JACCDQ010575901.1_pt1 | contig 10000 bp, 2 predicted proteins | sample 7446031 | NCBI WGS metagenome assembly JACCDQ01 (sample SAMN15323442, study PRJNA562643) | freshwater metagenome | isolation source: river surface water | place: USA:Blue River Watershed | collected 2017-08-17 | reverse complement strand
TAGAAGTTCCCGTTTCTGAATCAGTTGAGCCTAACATTCCTTTTTCATTTGGATCTGTTTGACTAGCTGCAAATGATGCAAAAGCTTTTGTATTATCTAAATAATCAGAAATACCATTTCCAATACCCTCTGTTTTAAATAAAATAGTTGCGAATTGAATATCTCCAACATCTTTAAATGAAGGTGTAGCCATTCGTAGTGCATAAGCTGTATCGGCAGTATATTTGTCTGATCCATAGTTGTAATTGTAATATGCTGTATTGAAATTATTTAAAGATGGACCATCAAATCCTATTAAATTCCAAGCTTTTGCATAGTTCATATGAATTGAATACTGACCATTATCATAAGGAACAGCAATAAATCCTAACATATCAACATCAACATTTTTACTATCATCTGTTGAATATGCAGGTGAGAACATATCAAATCTAGGAGTTGCATTTGTTAAACCTCTTCCTCCACAGATTTTAAACCATGAACCTGTAAGTCCTGTAAGTGTTTGTGTATCAAATTTGATAGAAAAACCATCAAATTCAACATCAACCACATGTGATAGCGGAGAATTTTCTTTTTGGTCATTTTTGATATTTGTTGGTAATCCATCAGTTGAAGGACGTCTTCCCACTGATGCTCCCCATGGAACATCTGCACCAAATAGTTTTTGTTGATTATAAAGCCAATAAGCCTCTTTAACTTTTACAGTGTTATCAGTAGCATTTTCATTTGTAACCCAGTCAAAGTTCGCATATCCTGGATTTGTATTTGATTGTGAGTGATCAGCTGTATCTCCAAATGCTTTGTTATAAGATAACTTCCCAAAAAACGATGAATTATCATCAGCTTTATATTTTGCACCTAACCATAATCTATTTGTTAATAATGCATCATTTTCAGATTTCGAACCATCAGCATGTTTATATTGAATATTATCACCTTGAGTTCTAAAATCAATATCCCATTTTATATTATCACCTGCACTTTGAGTTTTAGCAGTTGTTGCCGTTTTTGAAACATTGTCAAGTTTTTTTTCTATGATTTCAATTCTTTTTTCATTAATAGCAGTGGCAGTTGGTTGTTCAGTTTTTTGTATTTGTGCAGCTTCTTGAGATGCAACTTTTTTTTCTAAAGCTTCAATTTGAGCTTTTAGAGCTTGAATTTGTTTATACATTTCTGCATTTGTATCACTTGAAAATGATGATGTAGCAAAGGCAGTTACTACAGATAATGCGATTATACTTTTTTTCATATTGTTTCCTTTGTATATTTTTAATACTTGATAAAAAGTAAGTTAATACTTACTACCAAATGAAACCTAAGATTCTTAACAAGAAGGAACATTTCCTGAATCACTTGCAAAATCAAATGAGAAATCATAAATATTTTCAATAACAGAGTCACTTAAATCATCCGCCTTAACATTTGGACAAATTTTTATGATTTCAGCTTTAAATTTTCCACTTTCTTTCAACTGTTTCCACTCGTCTTGTGTATGTTTTGCAGCGAATTTTGCCCCGTTCATTCCACAAGGATCTTTTAGTTTAGCAGAGTAAAGTTTTTGACCTTTTACAGCGTCTGCTAATAATGCAGTTGAAGTAAGTCCTAATACTAATGAACCTACAAATGCGATTTTTAATAATTTCATATTATTCTCCTAATTAAATATTTGATACAATTATATATGATTATAGATTAATAATCATAATAAAATTAAGAAAAAGTTATAAAAAATGAAATATTTTATATTAAAAAATGTTATTGAATATATAAAAAAAGAAGCCCAAAATATCAAGTATATAAGACGAATAGATAATAATATAATTATAATTGAATTTAATAATAAAAATATTTTATATTTTGATATTTCGAAATCAAATTCTATTATATTTAAAACTAAAGAAAATCTTTTATCTAAAAAAGAGTTTACTGCCCCATTTGATGTGGTATTACAAAAGAGATTTAATAATTCTAAAATTGAGAAAATAGAATTATACAATGATGATAAAATTATAAATATTAGAGTTAATTCTTCATCTTCATATAAGAAATTAACTACTATTTTACAATTAGAATTTACAGGAAAACACACAAATATAATAATTCTTGATGAGAATAGGATTATTTTAGAGGCATTAAGACATATTGATGAATTTTCATCTAGTAGGGTTGTGAAAGTTGGTATAAAACTTGAAGAGATACTAAAACAAAGTTTCATTCCTAAAATTGAAGATATTGAAGATATTGAGCAATATCTTTATGATGTATATGAAGAAAAAGAGAAACAAAATTTAGAAAATATAAAAAAACAAAAGATTTCTCAAATTGATAAAAAAGCAAAAAAACTTAAAAAAACGATAGAGTCTTTACCAAAGAAAGAAGAATTAGAATTAGAATCAAATGGTTTATATGAAAAAGCAAATTTCATTTTGTCAAATTTACATAATATAAAACCTTACCAAAAAAGTTTAAAAGTTTTTAATTACGATGGAATCGAAGTTGAAATTGATTTGGAAGAGAAAGCATCCGCTTCAAAATATTCAAATGATCTATTTAAAAAGGCAAAAAGAGCAAAACAAAAAGCCTCTAATATCTCTTTGGAAAAAGACAATTTAGATGAAAAATTAGAATTTTTATTAAGGCTTATGAGTAATATTAATAAAACAAATAATATTGATGAATGCGAGTTTTTATTCCCAAAAAAAGAGAGAAATCAAATAAAAACTAAAAAAGCTCAAGTTGGAGAAAGTTTTTATTTTGAGGGATTTAAAATTATGTTAGGAACAAGTGAAAGGGAAAATATCTATCTTTTAGAAAATTCAAAAGCGAGTGATTTTTGGTTTCACCTAAAAGATAGACCATCTTGTCATGTGATTGTTCAAAATACGAAAAAAGAGTTACCTCAATCCATTATAAATCAAGCAGCAACTTTATGTGCTAAGTTTTCCGTTGATTTTAGTGGAACTTATGAAGTTGATTACACACAAAGAAGAAATGTAAAAATTCAATCGGGAGCAAATGTTTTATATAATCCATATTCAACACAAATTATAAAAATATAAACTTTTTCTTATTTTAAATTTAAGTTTGTTTACTATCTATACTTTTTTATATTATTTTTTAATAATTATTGTGGTATATTAAAGAAAATAAGTATATTACAGTAGGTTTATAATGGCAAAAGAAGAATCAAAATTAATCAAATATCTAGAAAATAAAGTTGAAATAAAAGGAAAACCACCAGTTGGACAAAATCTTCCTGTTTATGTAAGACCTGGGGATAAAATAGATCTTGAAGTTTTAGGAATTAATCTAGAAACTGCAGATTTTAAATTGATAGGTGGAGATATTGTACTTAATGTTCCTGGCAGTGGTAGCTATACTTTTGTGTCACTCGCTTTAATGGGATATGGTGATTCTGCTCCTGAATTTATTGGTTCAGGTGGGAAAGTTATAACCTTAGGAACGATTTTATCAAATATTGATGAAGTAAATGCCTTGCCTATAAACTCTGTAGTAACAAATGAATTTGTAAATATACCTAACAGCCAGTCTGAACAAGACAAGAAAAAACAAGCTGCAGAAGATAAAAAAGCTGAAGCAACACCTCAAGTTATAGTTCTAGATAATAATCCAGCCATAGAAGAAAATAGTAATATAGCAGAAAGTATAGCAGAAAGTATTGCTCAATCGGTTAATACAAATGAAGATGTCTCATCAAGTGAAGCAGTTGCAATTAAAACTAGTAGTAAGAAGGCAACTGCTTCTAAAACAGAAGAGAGTGTTGTTGAAGGAATTGAACCAACTTTAAAATTTAGTATTGATATTCAACATGTAGAGATTAGTGAATCAGTTGTAATAGATAGTTCAGGAAAAAAAATTCTAACTATTTATGGAGGTGGAGGTATTGTATATGACAATATTTATCCTGATACAAATGCTAAAAATTCAGCTAAAAATCTAAGAGCTCAAGGTAGTTCTGAATCAATAGATTATAGTGATAAAAAGTATGGAAGTTATGATAGTGTTGTAATTTATGCCGATGATCCAGCACTTTTTAGTGAAACTACAACTTCGAGAACCATAATTTTAAATCCTACACAACCAGAAGGTTTTCAAATTACTCAAATTACAATTTCAAGTAGTGATTTTCCTAGTGGATTTAGTATTTATGGTAAAACAGGTAGCAGTATTACAATAGAAAAAGATAATCCAAATACAGAAGCAATAGATGGATTTACAATCGATAGTACAGGTGCTATAAATATTACTTTCAGTTTAGATAATACGCAATCTGATAATTTCGTATTTACTTTAAGTGCAATATCTCAATTCAGTTTAGATAACGTATCTGAAGAGAACAAAGCTACAATTGTTCCTCCCGTTAAAACAGAAGTAGAATTTTCTCAAGAATATGCTGTTCAAGTAAAAGATACAGAAACAACTAACTCAAATGGAGATACAGTTGAAGATTATAGTTTTACTTCATTTTCTATAAATGGCAAAGAGTATACTTCAGGTTTTGTTATTAGTACAGACATTAATGAAACAAGAACAGTAGGTGCTCAAGAAATAGCAAATACTATTTATGGTGGTACAGTAAACGATACAATAACTGGTGGTTTATTATCTGATACAATATATGGAAATAATGGCAATGATATAATAATTACACGAGCTGGTAATGATATTGTATACGGTGGAAATGAAACAGTTGATACTGGTAATGATACGTTGGATTATTCAGAAATAAATAATATCAGTAATGTTGGAATAAATGCTAATTTAAATACAGGAATAGTTACTTTTCACATAGACACAAATTCAGCAGTTGATTCAACTACAACATTCACAAATACAATCTATGGTATTGAAAATATTACTGGAACACAAGATAAAGATACAATAATAGGAAATGCATTAAATAATACTTTAAAAGGTGAGGGAGAAGCTGATACTTTAATTGGTGGACTAGGAGATGATTATTTAGATGGAGGAGATGGTTCTGATACTGTTGATTTTTCTTCTGCAAGTGGATCTGAATTAATAAATTTAGCATCAGAAGAAGCCTCAGGAGCAGATGGAGAAGACACTCTTAAAAATATAGAAAATGTTATTGGTTCGAACTATGATGATACAATTTATGGAAATTCAAGTTCAAATAGTTTAGATGGTAAAGCTGGTAATGATACTATTTTTGCTGGAGCTGCTGCTGATATTATATATGGTGGAGATGGCGCTGATATTTTATATGGAGAAGCCGATAATGACACTATTTATGGTGAAAATGGTAATGATACAATATCAGGTGGATTAGGTAATGATTACATAGATGGTGGAGATGGTACTGATACTGCTGATTTCTCTACTTCTTCAGGTGCTGAAATTATTAATTTAGTTTATCAAGGTGTAGGTGAAGCTTCAGGAGCAGATGGAGAAGATACTCTTTTAAATATAGAAAATATTATTGGTTCAATTTATGCAGATACAATTTATGGAAGTGCTATTTCAAATAGTTTAGATGGAGGAAGAGGTAATGATACAATTTATGCAGGAGCATCTTCTGATATACTAAATGGAGGAAGTGGAGATGATTCACTAAGTGGTGAAGATGGAAATGATACTATTTTGGGTGGACTTGGAAAAGACACATTAAATGGAGGAAGTGGAGATGATTTACTTGATGGTGGAACAGATAGTGATTATGTAGATTATAGTAGTTTAAGTAATTCATTAGGAGATACAGAAGGTATAAAAGTAGATTTAGGTTTAACAACTCAACAAAATACCAAAAAAGCAGGATTAGATACTCTTTCTAATATAGAAAATGTAATAGGTTCAACTTATGATGATACTATTATAGGAAATTCTGATAATAATACGATTATATCTGGAAGTGGTAATGATACTATTACTGCTGGTGGAAGTACAGGTATAGGTTATGATGATGTAAATGGTGCAGGTGGAAACCGAGATCTTTTAACATATGAAGGCACTTCAAGTAGTATTATAATAGATTTAACAAATACAACTACTGTTCAAGATACTGGAGCTGGTAGTGTTAAAATTACAGGAATTGAAGATGTTTATGGTTCCCTAGATACAGATACAATAATTGGAAATAGTTCTAGTAATATTTTAAAAGGCTTTGCTGGCAATGATACTTTAATAGGAAATGAAGGTGATGATAGTCTATATGGTGGAGAAGGAAATGACAAACTTTTAGGTGGAGAAGGAAATGATTTACTTGAGGGAGAAGCTGGAAATGATTCATTAATTGGTGGAGTAGGAAATGACACAATTAATGGTGGAGATGGAATAGATACTGTTGATTATTCTCTTGAATCGGCAAGATTAAGAGTAATTTTGGGAATAAATGATACCAGTGCTAGTGCTACAATAGGAACAACTGATACCGATATTTTAAGCAGTATAGAAAATGTTATAGGTACATCATATAATGATGAAATAACAGGAAATAATAAAGCTAATAGCATTGATGCTGGAAGTGGCAATGATACTCTTGATGGTGGAGTTGATAGTCAAATTGATATATTAAATGGTAATTCAGGAAGTGATACATTTATTTTAAGAGCGGATAGTGGAGTTGATGTAATTAATGGTGGAGTTGATTCTGATACAGTTGATTATTCATCACTTAGTTCATCAGATAATTTAGTATTAACTTTGGATAGTTCAAATAGTACTGTTGCAACTATTATAAATGGAAGTTTGATTTATACTGATTCAATAGAAAATATAGAAAATATTAAATCAGGTGCAGGTAATGATACTTTAACTGGTAGTGATGTTGATAATATTATAATCTCAGGTGCTGGCAATGATATATTAGTTGGTGGAAAAGGTGATGACTACATTGATGGAGGAGATGACACTGATACTGTAGATTATAGATATGTAACAAGTGGAACAGGAGTTAGTGTAAATTTAACTTTAAATAGTGCTTCTGATATGTTTGTTGATACATTCAAACAAGTAGGAAATGACCAACTTTATAATATTGAGAATGTAAAAGGTACTGCTTATGCAGATTCAATAATTGGTAATGGTCAAAATAATATATTAGAGGGAAATTCAGGAAATGATTTCCTTGATGGAAAAGCAGGAAATGATACACTTCTAGGTGGATTAGGAGATGATACATTAAAAGGTGGAACAGGAGATGATATTCTAAATGGTGGAGATGGAATAGATACTGCTGATTATAGTGATGTTGAAAATGAAGATTTGATTATTGATCTTACTTCTCAAGGTGAAAAAACAATAAGTGCATTACAAGGTAAAGATACATTTATTAGTATAGAGGGTGCTATTGGTGGACAAGGTGATGATATATTAATTGGAACTTCAACTGCAAATACGTTAGTAGGGGAAAATGGAAATGATACTATCATAGGTAATGGGGCTTCTAGTGGTATTGATTATATTGATGGTGGTGAAAATGATCTTGGAGCTGGTGATTTAGCGAGTTTTACATACACTAATAAAAATCTTAAAGTAGATTTATCATTTAATACAGGTTCAAATGCAAACGTAGCACAGGTATCAGGGGATGGAAACTTAATAATAAAAAATATTGAAGATTTATTAGGTGGATTTGGAAATGATACTTTAATTGGTAATGATGATAAAAATACAATTTCTGGTGGTACTGGAAATGATACATTAACTGGAAAAGGTGGAAATGATTATTTAGATGGCGGAGTTAATGAGTATTCTCATAAATTTACCATAAGTGGTACACCAACAATAGGTAATACATATACATTACAAATAGGAACAATATTAATTAGTTTTCTTGCAACTACTGCAAATGCAGATGATATTATTGCAGGATTATTAAATGCATTTGAAACTAATAATAATGCGAAAAAAGTTGCAAGTCTTATTAAAGTAACAGAGGGTTCAAGTGATGTATTATATTTGTATACATCTGAAAATGTAACTAATTTAAATGGATTAGTTGACACTTCAATAGAATATTATGATACAGTTGATTACTCTTCTGGAAATAGAGTTGTAGTTGATATGGATGCTTCTACGGATACTTCAACAGTGGAAAAAGGTTTAGCATATCTTGAAGATGGTTCTACAGATACTTTAGTGAGTATTGAAAATATTACAGGTTCAAATTATAATGATACAATCTATGGAGATAGTAATGATAATATCTCTAATATTTTTGATGGTGGTTCAGGTGATGATACAATCTATGGTGGTTCAGGTGATGATACAATCTATGGTGGTTCAGGAAATGATTTACTAGATGGTGAATCAGGAGATGATTCGATAGAAGGTGGTGCTGGTAATGACACAATCTATGGTAGTACAGGAAATGATACATTAAAGGGTAATGCAGGAAATGACACATTTATTGAAACAGGAGTAGATGGAAATGATTCAATAGATGGTGGAGATGATATTGATACAGTTGATTATAGTAGTGCTCTAAATAGTGATTCAGATATAACAACAGGCGGGATTACTGTTAATTTAAATCAATCAACAGCAACAGTCGTTGTAAATGGTGGAAATAACGATACCCTTAAAAATATTGAAAATATTATTGGAACACAAAATAATGACACTATAACTGCAAGTACAAGTATAAATATATTAGATGGTCAAGCAGGTAACGATACATTTATTCAGACTAGTACAGGGATATCATCTGATCAAATTGATGGTGGATTAGATGTTGATACAATAGATTATACTGCTTTATCTTCAGGTGTGATTGTAACATTAAATTCAAATACATATACAACAGTAACATCAGGTTCAACAACACATCAAATAAAAAATATAGAAAATATTATTGGTACAACTCTAATAGATACATTAATAGGTGATAATCAAAATAATAGTTTAAATGGTAGTGCTGGTGATGATACCATAAAAGGTGGATTAGGAAATGATATTATTGATGGTGGAATAGGAAAGGACACTCTTTCATATGAAAATGTGAATAGTAGTTTAACTATAAATTTAGAAACAGGAATTACAACTGGAGAAGGTACTGACACCATTAGAAATGTAGAAACGGTTATTGCTGGAAATAAAGATGACAAGATAATTATGTCAGTTGGAACTTCAGGTTTAAATGATTCTACAGATAATACTATTTATGGAGGTCTTGGAAAAGATACAATTTCATATGAAGTATATGACTCTACAAAAAAAGTTTTTGTAGATTTAACAGAAGATAAATCTACAATTTTTGATGGAACAACAACAGAAATAGATTATTTATATGATATAGAAAGTATTATTGGTGGCGCAGGAGATGATACACTTTATGGAAATGGATTTTCTAACTCAATAAATGGTGGAGTAGGAAATGATACTTTACGAGGAAATGAAGGAAATGATACTTTAAATGGTAATACTGGAGAAGATATTGCTGATTATTCACATATAGCTAATTCAATTGAAATTGATTTAAGATTGTCAGATTCACAAGTAATTAATGATGGTTCAGGAACAGCTGATACATTAATTGGTATTGAAACAATATTTGCGTCTACATCAAATGATTCATTAACAGGAAGTAACAATAAAGATGTAATATATGGAAGATCAGGTAATGATTATTTCATAGGAAACAATGGAGATGATTCATTATATGGTGAAGCTGGAGATGATACATTTGAAGGCACAAGTTTAACTGATGGAAATGATTTCATTGATGGAGGTAGTTCATCTGAGTCAAATGGGGATACTGTTGATTATAGTAAAATTCTTAGAGTTGGTGATGGAACAACAAGTGGAATAACTATAAATTTAAAAGATCAAGATGGGGCATCAACAGCAATAGTTCTTGTAAATAGTGGCAATAATGATATTATTGATAATATTGAAAATGTACTTGGTACACAAAATAATGATATTTTATATGGTAATGATATTAAAAATACATTATATGGGAATTCTGGAGATGATACATTTAGAGGTGGATTAGGAAATGATTATATAGATGGTG
>JACCDQ010696876.1_pt1 | contig 10002 bp, 10 predicted proteins | sample 7446031 | NCBI WGS metagenome assembly JACCDQ01 (sample SAMN15323442, study PRJNA562643) | freshwater metagenome | isolation source: river surface water | place: USA:Blue River Watershed | collected 2017-08-17 | reverse complement strand
TCATCGGCCATGCCGCCGATGGGGGTCGAGGCGTTGGAGCAGATGACCTTGAAGCCGGGCGGCAACTCGGTGACCTTGTCGCCATGGCTCATCCACACCTGCAACATGCCGTGGCCCTCGGGGGTACTGAAGTCCTGGATGCCGTCCAGCAAGGCGGTGTGGCCATGCGCGCGCACGTTGGCATGGCCGAACTCGCGCTGGTGCCCGCTGGTGACGAGGCCACCCAATTGATGCGCCATGGTCTGCATGCCGTAACAAATACCCAGCACCGGCAGGCCCAGTTCAAACACGGCCTGGGGTGCCTTGTCGGTGCTGTCTTCGTAAACGCTGGCATGGCTGCCCGAAAGAATGACGCCGCGCAGCTTGCCGTCGCAGGCATAAGCACGAATCCAGTCATCACTGACATCACAGGGATGCACTTCGCAGAAGACATGGGCTTCGCGGATGCGGCGCGCGATCAATTGGGTGACTTGTGAACCAAAGTCAAGAATGAGAATTTTTTGATGCATGAGGTTGACTGCCGCTTATTCAGCCCGGTAATTCGGTGCTTCCTTGGTGATTTGCACGTCGTGCACATGGCTTTCGCGGATACCGGCTGCGGTAATTTCGACAAATTCCGCCTTGTTCTGCATTTCTTCAATGGTGGCGCAACCGCAATACCCCATGGCGGCACGCAGGCCCCCAGACATTTGATAAACGATGGCAACCATGGATCCCTTGTAGGGAACCCGGCCTTCAATACCTTCGGGAACCAGTTTGTCGGCATTCGGGTTGCCGGTACTGGATTCCTGGAAATAACGGTCCGCACTGCCCTGCTGCATGGCACCAATACTGCCCATGCCACGGTAACTCTTGTAGCTGCGTCCCTGGAACAAAATCACTTCGCCAGGGGCTTCTTCAGTACCGGCAAACATGCCACCCATCATTACGGTGCTGGCGCCTGCGGCAATCGCCTTGGAAATATCGCCGCTGAAGCGGATGCCACCGTCAGCAATCAACGGTACCCCTGTCCCCTTGAGGGCGGTGGCGACATTGTCGATCGCCATGATCTGTGGCACACCAACACCGGCGACGATTCGGGTGGTACAAATAGAGCCGGGACCAATGCCGACTTTCACAGCGTCGGCGCCCGCCTCGACCAGGGCCAGCGCAGCTGCCCCGGTGGCAATGTTGCCGCCAATCACCTCGACATTCGGAAAATTCTGCTTGACCCAGCGCACCCGGTCCAGCACACCTTTGCTGTGACCGTGCGCGGTATCCACCACAATCGCATCAACACCGGCACGCGCGAGCAGTTCGACCCGCTCTTCGGTGCCCTCGCCTACCCCAACCGCCGCACCAACGCGCAACTTGCCCTGGGCGTCCCGGGCAGCATTGGGAAAGCTGGTTTGTTTGGTGATGTCCTTGACGGTGATCAGCCCCTTGAGTTCGAACGCATCATTGACCACCAGCAAGCGCTCGATCTTGTACTGATGCAGCAAAACCTTGGCCTGGGTGAGCGGGGTACCTTCCGGAACGGTGACCAGTTTTTCACGTGGGGTCATGATGTGGCTGACTGCCAAATCCAGCCGTGTCTCGAAGCGCAAGTCGCGCCCGGTCACCAAGCCGACTACTTTGCCACCGTCACACACCGGAAAACCGGAAACGCCCAGGTGCGCAGACAACTCCATGACCTGGCGCACCGTGTGCTGCGGAGTGATCACCACCGGATCACGCAACACACCAGACTCGTAGCGCTTCACCTTGGCAACCTTGGCCGCCTGCTGCTGTGCTGTCATGTTCTTGTGCACGATGCCAATTCCTCCCTCCTGTGCGATGGCAATGGCCAACCTGGATTCAGTGACAGTATCCATGGCCGCTGAGACCAGGGGCAGGTTCAGGTCAATGTTGCGGGTAAAACGGGTGGCGAGGGAAGTATCCTTGGGCAGGACTTGGGAGTAGGGTGGCACCAATAAGACATCGTCAAAGGTGAGCGCTTTACCGATCAGGCGCATGTTTAAAGCTCCAAATCGTCAATTGTATCTGCCACGTGAGCCCCGGTCTGGCATAAACTAGCGCATTATGAAACAAAGCCCATTTCTCATTGGCATTATGTTCAGCTTGGTAACGTTCAGTGCAACGGCCCAATGGGCTTGGACCGACGAGCAAGGCCGCGCCATCTTCAGTGATCGTGCACCGGCCAGCAATGTGCCCGACAAGCGCATTTTCAAGCGACCTTCACCAACCAAAGCGAATCTCCCGCAGGAGGCTCAGCCGAGCACGGCCGCTGATGCCAGTGCCAGGGCAACCGTTGCAGCCCAACCTGCGGCGAGTGCGCCCCTGATAAGCGGCATGGACAAGGAACTGGCAGAACGCAAGAAAAAAGCAGAACAAGCCCAGACCGAACAGCGCAAACTTGAAGAAGAACGCATCAACAAACTGAAGGCCGACAATTGCGAGCGCGCCAGGCTGGCTCAAAAAACACTTGATTCAGGGGTTCGGATTGCGCGAACCAATGCCAAGGGCGAGCGGGAAATCATGGATGATGCCGCCCGGGCAGTCGAGGCCAAACGTATCCAGTCCATCATCGCCAGCGACTGCAACTAGTAACCTGCCTTCGCGCCGTCCCGCTTTTTTTCAAACAAGCCGGCCGCCCGGCTGCCTTGGCGTGCAAAACGTTCTCGCCGCGCCACTTTGGGATCGACGCGCAAAGGGCGGTAAATTTCTATCCGATCTTGATCCCGCAGGTGCTGGTCAAGTTCGGCCCTTCGGCCCCAGACGCCAATGAGTGCGTGTACCCGGTCTATTTCCGGATAACGTTGCAACAGTCCACTTTGCTGCAAGGCCTGCAACACTGTGCATGGCGCATCCATCTGCAATATGACTTCATCCATTTTGCGTGCGCCGGGCGCATACACAACGCTCAGGTGCAACAGTCCCTTATTCACCATAGGTTTGCTTGGCTCGCTTGACAAAGGCGTCGACCATGCTCGAGGCAATTTTGTCGAACACCGGGCTGACCAGTCTGCCAATCGCACTGTCGAAACTGTAGGTAAGCATCAGCTCCACTTTGCAAGCACGTTGGTTTGCATCACCCAAATGCAAAAAATTCCATTCGCCTTCGAGCTTGGAAAATGGCCCGTTGACCAGATTGATGACCACCTGGCGGTCCGGCACATGCACATTACGCGTGCTGAAGGTCTGATGAATACCTGAAAAAGCGATGCCTATTTCTGCCAGCATGCCGTTCTCTTCATGGGACACGATGCGTGCCTTGTCGCACCAAGGCAAAAACTGTGGGTACTGGTCAACATCTGTAACAAGCCGGTACATCTCTGCCGGGCTGTACCAAATTAAAACGGATTTTTTGACAGTTTTCATAGAATGCGATTATGAACAGGATTTCAGCCCAGCCTGACTTGCCAGTTCCAATCTTCAAACCGAGCTCATGGCAAAAAAACCCGACACTTCTTCGCGTATCGCAGACAACAAAAAGGCTGCATTCAATTACTTTTTTGAGGAGCGGTTCGAAGCCGGCATCGTGCTCGAAGGCTGGGAAGTCAAGTCGTTGCGGGAAGGCAAGGTGCAGCTTACCGATGGCTACGTGGTGGTGAGAAACGGTGAATTGTTCATCATTGGTCTGCAGATCAATCCATTGCGCACACCATCCACCCACATCAGCCCGAACAAGCAGCGGACCAAAAAGCTGTTGATGCACAAGGAAGAAATCAAACGGCTGATTGGCAAGGTGGAACAAAAGGGATACACCCTCGTCCCCATCAACCTGCACTGGAAAAATGGCAAGGTCAAATGCGAGATTGCGTTGGCCAAGGGGAAGGCCGAGCATGACAAGCGTGACACCATCAAGGACCGTGAAGGAAAACGGGAAGTGGAGCGTGCCATGAAAAGCCGCCAGCGCTGATTGACGCGGCCGCCTGATACAATCTGCGGTTTGCTGACAACATCCACAGACTCAAGGAACACATATCATGGCATCTGGAAAACCAAAGAAAAAGAACCCGCGCCTCGCGTCGGGCCGTAAACGCGTCCGTCAGGACATCAAGATCAACGCGGCAAACACCTCGCTGCGTTCCAAATACCGCACTGCGGTGAAAAACGTCGAGAAAGCAGTTCTGGGTGGCGATAAAGCCAAAGCCACAGAGTTGTTTGCCAAGATGCAAGCCGTGGTTGACACCGTGGCTGACAAGGGCATCTTCCACAAGAACAAAGCTGCTCGTGACAAGAGCCGCCTGTCTGCCAAGGTGAAAGCCCTGGCGATCGCCGCCTAACTTCGTTAGGCAAATCGCACGCCCTTCTTGACTTCAAGGTTTTAGAAGTGCGCCGTTTGTAACGGGTGCGCTGTCCGCAAAAGCAAAAAGGCCGTCCCAGTGACGGCTTTTTTGCATTCATAAGCTCATTATTTGAAGGCGTGATCTCAACGCAGTATGTCAATGATCGGATGGCAAACCATGGTGCACCTGTAACTCGTTGTCTTTGGCAAAACCCATCACAAAGTCCCAAGCCATGACGTTGTGAGCGCGCAGATCTTCGTGGACCACAACGCAGCGAATATTGTTGACACTGGTGGGCACACACCAGGGTGAATAGGCGAGTTGTCGGCCGACAGGTGCGCCACCGGGTCGAAATTGACTCATTACGCCCGCCAGGCGCTCAGCCCAGTCGCTAGGCCGAAAAGTGCGTCCAGAGCAGGTAATCCCCAAGATGTAGACTTTTTTTGAAGTGTGTGAAACCATCGGGTAGAGGTTGTAATGGGGTTGTGTGCGGGTTGCTACAACGCGACCGGATTCTATCCTAATCTTATATCTTATACAAGACTTAAATAAAGTATCCCATAGACAAAGGAGAAGACCGCTTCAAATTGTCTAACCACACTCTGACGCTTGGCTGAACGGTCTAAAATGGCCAACTTTTCGCTGCAATCCACTGTGTTGCAGGGCTTTACAAATTGCCACCCCTTGGAGACGCATCTCATGACCGCTGCCAGTTCAAAAATTGAAGCCAGTTCACCTCACGTGATGAACACCTATGGCCGTTTGCCCATCGCACTGAGTCATGGTCAGGGATGCCACGTATGGGATGTGAATGGCAAACATTATCTGGATGCTTTGGGTGGCATCGCCGTCAACACACTGGGCCATAACCATGCAGAGCTGGTGCCTGCGCTCCAGGACCAAGTCAGCAAGATCATTCACAGCTGCAACTACTACCATGTGCCGCATCAGGAAACCCTGGCCAAGAAGCTGGTGGAGTTGTCGGGAATGACCAACGTATTTTTCTGTTCCACCGGACTGGAAGCCAACGAAGCTGCGCTCAAGATGGCACGCAAATTTGGTCATGACAAAGGCATAGAGCGCCCTGAAATCGTGGTTTATGAGAAGGCCTTTCACGGACGCTCGATTGCCACCTTGAGTGCCACTGGAAACCCCAAAGTTCAGGAAGGCTTTGGGCCGTTGGTGGAGGGTTTCATCCGCGTGCCGATCAACGATATCGCCAGTCTGAAACAAGCAACCGAAGGCAATCCCAATGTGGTGGCTGTATTCCTTGAAGCCATCCAGGGTGAAGGCGGTATCAATCCCATGCATCTGGACTACCTGCGCGATGTCCGCGCCCTGTGTGATGCGAATGACTGGCTGATGATGATCGACGAGGTTCAATGCGGTATGGGCCGTACTGGCAAGTGGTTTGCGCATCAGTGGGCGGGCATCGTCCCAGATGTGATGCCGCTGGCCAAGGGCCTCGGCTCTGGCGTGCCGGTCGGGGCCGTCGTGGCAGGTCCGAAGGCCGCTAACATTCTGCAGCCGGGTAACCATGGCAGCACTTTTGGTGGCAATCCTCTGGCCATGCGTGCCGGCGTGGAAACCATCCGGATCATGGAGCAGCATGGCTTGCTGGAAAATGCCGCTCGTGTCGGTGTCCATTTTCGCGAGAGCCTGGCTGCGGCCCTCGCAGCCGAATTGGCCAGCGGTACAGTTCGCGAAATCCGCGGTCAGGGACTCATGATTGGTATCGAACTGGCCAAGCCTTGTGGCGCATTGGTGCAACAATGTGCTGCCAACGGACTGCTGATCAGCGTCACTTCCGATTCCGTGGTGCGTCTGGTACCCCCCTTGATCATGACGACCAACGAGGCGGATGATGTGGTTGCAATTTTGTGCCCATTAATCAAGCAGTTGGTGCAAAAAAGCTAAGCTACCCTGCCCTGTTCAAGGGTTGAAATAATGACTGCAATCCAACACTATCTGCAATTTAACGATCTCGGCGCCGACACGTACGCCCATCTGTTTGAGCGCGCATCACTGATCAAGAAGAAGTTCAAGGCCTATGAGAAACACCAGCCCCTGGTGGATCGAACCCTGGCCATGATTTTCGAGAAGGCTTCCACGCGCACGCGTGTGAGTTTTGAAGCAGGCATGTACCAGATGGGCGGCAGTGTTGTGCACTTGACCACCGGCGACAGTCAGTTGGGTCGCGCAGAGCCGATTGAGGATAGTGCGCGCGTGATTAGCCGCATGGTGGACCTCGTCATGATCCGCACCTTTGAGCAAACCAAGATCGAGCGTTTTGCCACATTTTCACGTGTCCCGGTGATCAACGGCTTGACCAATGAGTTCCACCCCTGTCAAATACTGGCTGATATTTTCACCTTCATTGAGCACCGTGGCCCCATTCAGGGCAAGACCGTTGCCTGGGTGGGTGATGGCAACAACATGGCCAACACCTGGTTGCAGGCTGCCGAGTTGCTGGATTTCAAGGTCAACGTGAGCACCCCTGGCGGTTATGAAGTTGATGAAAAAATCGCCTCGCTCACTGGCAAAATCAGTCCCCGACATTACCAGACCTACAAGAATCCCATGGATGCCTGCCGGGGCGCCGACCTGGTCACCACGGATGTCTGGACCAGCATGGGCTACGAAGCTGAAAACGAAGTCCGCAAGGAGGCTTTTGCGGCCTGGCGGGTCAGCGCCGACATGATGGCTGTGGCTCAACCTGACGCCTTGTTCATGCACTGCCTGCCAGCGCACCGGGGTGAGGAAGTTGATGCGGAAGTGATCGATGGTGCGCAAAGCGTCGTATGGGACGAAGCCGAAAATCGCATGCATGTGCAAAAAGCACTGATGGAATTTCTGCTGCTGGGTCGTTTATCCTGAGCAAATGACCCGCGCACAAGCGCTCGCTCAAGGTGTTGTGCACCATGGCGCGGTGTTGTGCGCCAATGCCATCCAGAGCGCCCAGGATGAGCTCAACGCCAGCGCCAGTCCGGCCAGGCGAACTCCCCAATCACCATGATGGTTACCCCGCAGTCGTAGCCAAAGCCAAGGCCCCAGCATCATGGAAACGCTGGTGCCCAGGGCAAACAGGGCCATCACCAGGGCGCCATCAAACGGACTGCCGGCCAGCGCCGCCACAAGCAAGGCTGAATACAACAGTCCGCATGGCAAAAACGTCCAAGCCGCGCCAATCAGCAAAGGCGCCGTTGTGCCTCTGCCGGAAACAAGCCCCCGGACGTTTTTCCATAACTTCCTGGCGACATGCTCCATCCAGGCCGGTTGCTGGGCTTTCCAAATCAACAACAAGCCAAGAACAATCATGGCCACATGAAACAGCGACCAGACGGGGCGCAAAGCGCTGGATTGCACAGTTAGCCAGCCCAGTCCCTTCATGGAAGCCGCAGCAAGTGCACCCAGGCTGGCGTAGCCAAACAGCCGACCCAGCTGAAAAGTCAACATGGCCAATGTGGCTCGCGCCCCTGCAGCCTGACCTATGCCTGCGCAGGCCGCGCCACACATCGCCAGGCAATGCGGCCCACCGACCAGGCCCATGAGCAGCGCGGTGGTGGCGAGAGATGTTTGCATCCGGCCAAGTTAAAGAATTTTGGAAAACTTGGCGCGTGTACGGTCGGTTTGTAGATACCGGTCAAATACCATGGCAACCGCCCGGACAAAAAACCATCCTTTGGCCGTGACCTGGATTCCGGCATCGTCCAAAGTGACCAACCCCTGCCCCACTTGGGTTTGCAAGGTTTCAAGCTCATTTTGAAAGTACTGTTTGAAGTCGATGAGATAAGCCAGTTCGACCGATTCGAAAGACAGCCGACCCTGACACATCAGGGCCATGATCACGGCACGGCGCACCAGATCGTCACGCGTCAAGGCCAATCCTCTCACCACCGGAAACTGGCCCTGATCCAGGAAATCGTAATATTCTTCCAGAGTCTTGGCATTTTGGCTGTAGGTGGCACCGACTCGCCCTATGGAAGATACCCCAAGGCCGAGCATGTCGCAATCCGGCTGCGTGCTATAGCCCTGGAAATTTCGATGCAAACGCCCCTGTCGCTTGGCCACCGCCAATGAGTCTTCAGGCAACGCAAAATGATCCATGCCGATATAGACATACCCGGTCGCCAAAAAGGCCGCCATCGATTGCGCCAGCATGGACACCTTGGCGGCACCCGTGGGAATCTCAACCGAGGAGATACGTCGCTGCGGCTTGAATCGCTCGGGCAGATGCGCGTAAGCATACAGTGCAATACGCTCAGGTCGAAGCTCAATAATTTGACTGATCGTGCGCTCAAATGACTCTGGCGTTTGCTCGGGAAGTCCATAAATCAAATCAGCATTGACCGATTGGAACCCTTTTTGGCGCGCTGCCGCCACCAGTGCGAAGACCTGCTCTGCGGGCTGAACGCGGTGAACTGCCTTTTGCACGGCCGGATCAAAGTCCTGAACACCAAAACTCAGCCGGTTGAAACCGAGTTCAGCCAGTGTGTCGAGCCGTTTTGAATCAATGGTGCGTGGATCGATCTCGATCGAATATTCACCATCCGGAGCCAACGAGAAATTACGCCTGAGCATGTGCATCAGCTCGCGCAATTCGTCATCCGACAAGAAGGTCGGTGATCCACCGCCCAGGTGTAATTGGGAAACGACCTGTCCCTGGCCAAGATGATTGACGTGCAGATCAACTTCCCGGCTCAGATAACGCAGGTAAGCCGCAGCACGATCATGGTGCTTCGTTATGATCTTGTTGCAGGCACAGTAGTAGCAAAGGGACTCGCAAAACGGAATATGAACGTAAAGCGACAAAGGCAACACCAGTGCAGCCGCACCCGAGCGCCTCTGCTCCAGCGCCTGGCTGTAATCCTGCTGAGTAAACGCCTCCACAAATCTGTCAGCTGTGGGGTAAGACGTGTACCGTGGGCCGGACACATCGTATTGGCGAATCAGACTCTCGGATATTGGCTCAGCGGCACTTTCAATCATTCTTTGTCCTTTTGAGATTATTTTGAATATGCCCTGAAATACCATTTTATTCTTGATGTTGATCAACTTATTGAGGAATAGATGAAACATTCAGCCTGGACATAAAATTGATATACGTCAGAGAACAAAGCTAAAGAGTGTCAAAATCAGTCCAATGAATCATCAGACCATCAAAATCGCGTGTGCCAATTGCAATATGCGGGAATTGTGCATGCCCATCGGACTCAGCGAGGGTGACCTCGACCGCATTGATGCCATCATTGGTGTTCGAAAAAAAATCAAACGTGGCGAATCGATCTACCACAACGGCGACAAGTTCAATAATCTCTACGCCATTCGAACCGGATTTTTCAAAACTTGTATTACCTCGGAAGATGGCCGTGATCAGGTGACCGGCTTTCAAATGGCTGGGGAAGTCATTGGTCTCGATGGCATTGTGAACGACCATCACAGCTGCGATGCGATAGCCTTGGAAGACGCTGAAATTTGTGCCATGCCTTTTGCGCAAATAGAGGACTTGTCTCGCGAGGTAACCGCGTTGCAGCACCATGTCCACAAAATCATGAGCCGTGAAATTGTTCGTGAGCATGGCGTGATGCTGCTGCTTGGCAGCATGCGTGCCGAAGAGCGATTGGCCGCATTTTTGTTGAATCTCGCGCAAAGACTGCACGCGCGCGGCTTTTCACAGTCTGAATTGATCCTGCGAATGACCCGGGAAGAAATCGGCAGTTTTCTTGGCCTG
>JACCDQ011741418.1_pt1 | contig 10004 bp, 7 predicted proteins | sample 7446031 | NCBI WGS metagenome assembly JACCDQ01 (sample SAMN15323442, study PRJNA562643) | freshwater metagenome | isolation source: river surface water | place: USA:Blue River Watershed | collected 2017-08-17 | reverse complement strand
TAAAAATAGTTGCGGCAAATTAAAAATAGTAGTAATATTGCACACGCTAATGGGTCCTATAGCTCAGTTGGTTAGAGCACCTGACTCATAATCAGGTGGTCCTTGGTTCGAGCCCAAGTGGGACCACATTTAAAATTAAGCCTTTCAAGTAATTGAGAGGCTTTTTTTTATTGGAATAAATTTTAATACTTTTATACACAATCATTTTAAAATGGATTATTTGTAAATTTAATTTATAAGATTTTATTTATATCTTAGCAAAGTAGATTTGCCCCAATAAATAATGTATGAGTAAAAAAAGTCTATCCGAAAGGGATATTTGCACCAAATTTATCACACCTGCGATCCAAAATGCAGGTTGGAATATCCAAACTCAAGTACTTGAAGAAGTATCATTTACTGACGGTAAAATTTACGTTCGTGGTAAAATGACTGCCAGAGGTGAGCGTAAAAGGGCAGATTATCTGCTGTACTATCAAGACAATCCTATCGCCATAATTGAGGCAAAAGACAACAAACATTCAGTTCGAGCAGGAATTCAACAAGCTTTAAATTATGCAAGGATATTAGATATTCCAAGTGTGTTTAGTAGTAATGGTGATGGTTTTATTTATCACGATAGAACAGTTTCTGACGCTTCAATTGAAACTGAACTGACTTTAGATGAGTTTCCGTCGCCTGAAGCTCTTTGGGAAAAATACAAGCAATACAAAGGAATTGTAACTTCAGAGGGAGAAAAAGTTGCCTTACAGAAGTATTTTTCCGATGGTTCGGGTAGAAAACCTAGGTACTACCAACAAAACGCAATCAATAGAACAGTTGAAGCGATTGCTAACGGACAAAACAGAATTTTGTTAGTCATGGCAACTGGAACTGGGAAAACGTATACAGCCTTCCAAATCATACACCGATTATGGAAAAGTGGTACTAAAAAAAGAATCTTATTTCTGGCTGATAGAACGGCTTTGATTGACCAAACAAAACGAGGTGATTTCAAACATTTTAAAGATAAAATGACGGTAGTTAAAAACCGTATGATTGATAAAAGCTATGAAATCTATTTAGCTTTATACCAAGGGCTTTCAGGAAATGATGAAGAGGCAAATGCCTACAAACAATTTTCTCCTGATTTTTTTGACTTAATCATTATTGATGAGTGTCATCGTGGAAGTGCTAAAGAGGATAGTGCATGGAGAGAAATATTGACGTATTTTAAAAACGCCACTCATGTTGGTTTAACGGCTACACCTAAAGAAACTAAAGAAACCAGTAATACAGAATATTTTGGTGAGCCTGTTTACACCTATTCGTTAAAACAAGGTATAGATGATGGATTTTTAGCTCCTTACAAGGTTGTTCGTATTGGGTTAAATGTAGATGCAGAAGGTTATCGACCTGAACAAGGTAAAACAGATAAAGAAGGAAACGCAGTTGAAGATAGAATCTACAATAGAAAAGATTTTGACCGCAATTTAGTGATCGAAGAACGAACAGATATTGTTGCTAAAAAAGTGACTGAATATCTTAAAGGTTATAATCGTTTTGCTAAAACCATTATTTTTTGTGTAGATATTGATCACGCTGAACGTATGCGTAACGCTATTGCAAGACACAATGCGGATTTAGTTGCAGAAAACTATAAGTACGTGATGCAAATTACTGGGGACAATGAAGAGGGAAAACGAGAACTAGACAGCTTTATTAACCCTGAAGAAAAATATCCTGTTATTGCTACTACTTCTGAATTAATGACTACAGGAGTAGATGCACAAACGTGTCAAGTAATTGTATTGGATGCTAATATCAATTCGATGACCAAGTTCAAACAAATTGTAGGTCGAGGCACACGTATCAACGAAGAATTTGGGAAAATGTATTTCACCATTCTCGATTTCAGAAATGCTACAGACAATTTTGCCGACCCTGAATTTGATGGTGACCCATTACGAGTAAAACCTATTTCAGAAGATGTCGATTTGACGACTTTGGTAGAGGAAGAAGAATTGGAAGAGACACCAATTATTGATGAAGTTTCTGGTGAAGAAATTGAAATAGCCACCGCTGTTGTTAGAGAACCTTCTAGTAATGGAGAATATGAAAAACGTACTAAACAATATGTAAATGGTGTGGATGTTTCTGTATTGGTGAGTAGAGAATTGTATTTTGATACCAACGGAAAACCTATAACAACTAGTTTAAAAGATTATACTAAGAACATCATTCAACAAAAGTTTGCTTCATTGGATGATTTCTTATTGACTTGGAATACAGCTGATAAAAAGGAAGTTATTATTAAAGAGTTGCAAGAACAAGGTGTAATGGTGGAAGCTTTGTACGATGCCGTTGACAAACAAGTTGATTTATTTGATTTGATTTGTCACGTAGCTTTTGATCAACCTCCATTGACTCGTAAAGAACGTGCCAACAATGTGAAAAAGCGCAACTACTTTACCAAGTATGGCGACCAAGCACGTAAAGTATTGGAAACCCTGTTAGACAAATATGCCGACGAAGGTGTTGAAAATATTGAAAGCATTGAAGTATTGCGGGTAAAACCTTTTGACGAATACGGCTCGCCAATTGAAATTCTGAGTCATTTTGGAAATAAACAACATTACTTAGAAGCAGTAAAAGAATTAGAAAACGAATTATATAAGAAAGCTTAAGTATAATTAAAATGGAAGAAGGTTTCAACATAGATTACAAAAGCTTAAAGAAAGTAGCAGATACTTCAGGAAGACTTAAATCAGAAGGATTAAGAGATCTTGCTGTTACCAGTGTGGCTTTTGCAAATGTTCATGGAGGGAAAATCATTATAGGCATTGAAGATAAAGATAAGCAACCTCCATTAAACCAATCTATTTCTAATAAAATTGCCAATGACACCGTAACTCGATTGAAATCATTATGTTTTAATGTTGGATTTGATATAGGGGATATTGAAACCCATGATAATGGGGGGCAATTTTTTACTATTATAATTTACCCAACCTTAAAATCTGTTGCTACTACTGCTGATGGTAAAATTTATATTCGAATAGGCGACCAATGTCAACCTGCTAGAAGCGAAGATATTGTTCGTTTAGCCAGTGAAAAAGATGCTTTTCAATGGGAGTTGCAATCTAGAAATGTTTCTTACACAGAAATTCCAGAAATAAACATAGAATGGTTTGCTGATCAAATTAGAAAATCAGATAGAGTTAAAAACAACATAAAAGAATTAGAAGATATTGAAATTATCGAGCATTACAATCTTATTGATAAAGGAAAATTAACTAATCTAGGAATTTTATGGTTAGGGACTGCTTCACACAGAAGTCGCTTAGTGTACCCATTAACTGTTCAATATATTGTTTATGATGAAGTTGAGAAAAAAATAAGAAAAGAAGACTGGCAGGATTACTCACTAAACCCTAAAGAGCTATTATTAGAAATCGAAAAACAAGCTATTGAATTAACGTATTATGATGAGTTCCCTCAAGGCCTTTTTCGTAATAAAATTAGACATTATGATGAGCGATTAATAAGAGAATTATTAATCAATGCTATTGCCCATAAGAGCTATACCATTTCAGGAGATATTTTTATAAAGGTGTATCAAGATAGATTAGAAATTACAAATCCCGGTGGATTACCTTTAGGTATTACTAAAGACAATATTTTGCATACTACATACAGAAGAAATCCCCATTTAATAAGAATTCTCCATGATTTAAAATTAATGGAAGGTGAAGGAACAGGATATAATTTAATTTACGAAATTACTAGTCGTGACGCAAAAGCATTTCCTATTCCTATTTCAGATTATAATTCTACTTCAATAGTACAATATTCCAAAATTTTAGATGAGGAGGCTGTTTTGCTTTTAGATTTTATAGCTACTAATTTTCAATTATCTCAAAAAGAATTCATTGCTCTAGGGGTTATTACTCGGCATAAAAAAATCCTTGCTACTCAACTTACCAAAGAATTACAATTAACGGATGAAGAAAGGCTTAGAACTTATGTCAACAAAATGATTGAACAAGCTATTATTATTACAAGAGGAATTAAAAAAGGTACAGAATATTTAATCAATCCAAAGCTTTTAATTAATTCTAAAATAAATATAAAACCTACTTTAAAAGTCATTGAACCACATCGTTTGAAAGCATTAATTGAAGAAGATTTGAAACTTTATCCAAAGAGTAAAAGTTCAGATATCCAATTTAGAATTTCGGATTTGCCTATTGAGGATATTAGAAAATGTTTGTTAAAACTTGAAAAAGATGGAGTTGTATTTACCGAAGGAATAAAAAAAGGTAAAACCTATTCAGTGGTAAAAAAAAATTAAATGAAAATAAAAAATAAAAATAAAAATTTTAAAACCCTTTGTTTTCAAGCAATTAAAGGATAATTAAATAACAATTAAAATAATATTAAATCTAATTATGTCAAACATATCCTCCATATTAAAATCCATCCAAACCATCATGTGGCAAGACACCGGGCTAAACGGTGATGCCCAACGCATTGAACAACTTGGGTGGATGCTTTTCTTAAAAATATTTTCTGATAAAGACAAAGAACTTGAATTACTAGACGACAATTATACTTCACCAATTCCTGATGAATTTCATTGGGTGAAAGCGAAAGGTAATTGGGCAGGTGATGATGAAGGCATGACGGGCGATGAATTATTAGAATTTGTAGATAGAAAATTGTTTCCTGCTTTGCGCAATATTGACGTGAGTTCAGGCAACAGACGTGCCTTGATTGTACGTGAGGTTTTTGAAGGGAATAACAACTACATGAAAAGCGGTATCAACATTCGAAAGGTGTTGAACAAGCTAAACGAAATGGACTTTAATGTAGCCAAAGACCGTCATGCGTTTGGCGAATTGTACGAAACCATTTTAAAAGGTTTGCAAAGTGCAGGTAAAAGTGGTGAGTTTTACACCCCACGTGCCATTACAAGTTTTATTACTGAAATGATTAACCCTCAATTGGGTGAAAAAATATTAGACCCAGCCTGTGGAACGGGAGGTTATTTAACTTGTGCCATTGAGCATTTAAAAGAGCAAGCCAATAGCATAGAAGACCGCAAGAGCATAGCCGAAAACGTAATGGGTTGGGAATACAAACCGCTACCGTATTTGTTGGCTACCACCAACTTGATTTTACACGATATGGAAGTGCCTAACATTCGTTTTGGGGATGCCTTAGACCAACCGCTTTCTAACTTTACAGAGAAGCACCGTGTAAACGCTATTTTAGCCAATCCACCGTTTGGAGGGATTGTAGCCAATAACAACGAAAACAACTTTCCTCAGAATTACAGAACCAAAGAAAGTGCCGACTTGTTCCTGATTTTAATGATACACTTATTAAAACAAGGCGGAAGAGCGGGTATTGTATTGCCTGATGGTTCGTTAACAGGGGATGGCGTAAAACAACGCGTACGCCAAAAACTATTGGAAGAATGTAATTTACATACCATAATACGTTTGCCTAACTCCGTGTTTCAACCGTATGCGACGGTAGCGACCAATTTATTGTTTTTTACCAAAGGTACTTCGACAGGCTCAGCACCAGCTACCAAAGAAGTGTGGTATTACGAACACCGTTTGCCAGAAGGACAAAAAGCCTACAACAAAACCAAACCGATACAAGCCAAAGAATTTAACCCAATAAAAACTTGGTGGAATGACCGCAAGGAAAGTGACATTGCTTGGAAAGTGCCAATACAAACTATTATAGACCGCAATTACGATTTAGATATTAAGAACCCAACAAAGCAGGAAGAAGTTCACGAATATAGCAGTGCGGAATTAATGGAAATGCTTCATACTTCTTTTGAAAAAAGCAATGCATTGTTGAATCAATTAAAAGAGGCGGTGAAGTAATGAGTTGGCAAAAAGTAAAATTAGGGCAATTTTTAAAAAATCGTGAGGGTAGATTCAAACCAAATGATCCTGCTATTCAAGGTTTAAAACGAATTGAAAAGATTGATTTTTCGGGAACAATTCATTTATCTGAAAAAGCATCTAATACTGATATGATATTAGTGAAAAAAGGTGATTTGGTTATATCTGGTATTAATGTAGAAAAAGGAGCAATGAATATTTATCATGGTGATGAAGATGTTGTTGCAACTATACATTATTCCTCGTATGAATTTGACGAAAAGCAAATTGATATTAATTTCTTGACAAATTTTCTTAAAAGTTTAGAGTTTAAAAAGGCATTAAAAGAACAAGTCCCAGGTGGTATAAAAACAGAAATTAAACCCAAACATATTCTCCCTTTATTAGTTAAAATACCAACTGATATTGAAGAACAAAAAAAAGTTGTAAAGAAGTTAAATAAAAACAATTCTATAATTGAAAATGTTTCTTCTGAACTCACTCACCAACTCGACCTTATCAAACAACTGCGTCAGGCTTTTTTGCGTGAAGCGATGCAAGGTCGCTTCGAGTTTCCTCAGCAACCGTTGACAGAGGCTATCGAAGGCAAGGGTTTAGAAACCGGTCACGACTTGTTAGCTAAAATAAAAGCGACCCTTCGACAAGCTCAGGGTGACAAAAAAGGTAAAAAACAAAAAGAGTTACCGCCTATTTCAGAAGAGGAAATTCCTTTTGAAATTCCAGAACATTGGGCTTGGTGTAGGTTGGGTGAGATTTGTAATACGATAACTAAGGGTTCTTCACCAAATTGGCAAGGAGTTCAATATGTCGATAGTCCAGAAAAAGGAATTTTATTTATTACAAGTAAGAACGTTGACAGTTTTAAAATTGATTTAACTAAAGCTACATATGTTGAAGAAAAATTCAACGAGATCGAACCTCGTTCCATATTAAAAAAAGGAGACTTACTAACAAACATAGTAGGTGCATCAATTGGAAGGACAGCATTATATGAACTAGATGAACTAGCAAATATAAATCAAGCTGTATGTATTTTAAGAATTGAACATAATCTGATTAATAAACAGTTTCTGTTGAATTTAATGAATTCAAATTTTGTAATTGAATTAATGTTTAAAATGCAATTTGCACCTGGAAGGGCTAACTTAAGTATGGGAAATGTTGCAAATTTTACAATTCCACTCCCTCCACTTCACGAGCAAGAGCAAATTGTAGCTAAGTTAGAGGAGTTAATGGCGTTTTGTGATGGTTTAGAGCAAAGTATCAAAGAAAGTCAAGGGTATAATGAAATGTTGCTGCAGCAGGTGTTGAGAGAGGCGTTGCAAGCAAATTAATATAGAATTAGAGAAATAAAAATGATAGTCCCAAATTTTGAAATTAGAAAGTTTAAAGCCCCAGAAATAAATCCAAATATATTTGATAAATATAATAAGATTAATCGTGTAATAATTATTGGGAATGGCTTTGATTTAGCACATGGATTGAAATCAAGTTTCAAGGATTTTATTTATGACTATAGTTACCAGGCAATTAAAAAAATATTTTCTGATTCAAATTATGACGATTTATTAATTTCTATACATTCAGATTTAGATTTTAACAAAGCTTTAAATGAAATAGATAGACTCACCCCAAAAGATGCATTTAATCAGATTGTATCACTTTCGAGAAATAATCATACTGTTATTAAATTTAGATGGAATTCTATTTTTTTTCAATCTATAATAAACGAAATTGAGCATAAAAAATGGGTTGATATTGAGATTAATTATTTTGAATTTCTGAAGGATAAACAAACTAAAGATAACCCCGAAGAAATTAAAAAGCTTAACAGCGAGTTTGAATATATTAAATCACGTTTTCTTGAATACCTCAATGAAGAAGTGAATAAAATAAATTTTACCCTAAACGAAGAATTGCTGTCTCAATTTAATGAATTAGTAAAGCCAATTGAAACAGTACCAAATACAGTTGAAGAAAATAAAAACCCTAATAGTATATGTATACTAAATTTTAATTATACTGCTTTTGCAGAAAAATATGCCCAAGCAATAGAAAATTCAAAGTATATTCCTATTCACGGTCAACTCGGCGGAGATAATATTTCAATTCAAGAACCTATTTTTGGATTTGGAGACGAAATTGATGAAGAATATAAAAAGTTTGAATTTTCAAAAAATGATGAAATATTCAAACATATTAAATCATTTAAATATTTACAGTTTAGTCATTATCGGAACCTAATTGAATTTCTTGAATTTAATCCGTTTCAAGTTCAAATTTTTGGTCATTCTTGTGGGTTGTCTGATCGAACATTATTGAATACCATTTTTGAACATCAAAATTGTATTTCAATTAAACCATTTTATTTTGAAAAGAATAGTTTGAATGATTATGAACAAAAAAGTTATGCTATCGCACGCCATTTTAAATTAAAATCTGAACTTCGATCTAAAACCGTAAATAAAGAATATTGTAAGGCGATGATTCAACCAGTAAAAGACGATGGACTTAATAATTAACCGTGTAAACGGAGGAAAATTGCTTTGGGAAAAGACAGGAGTCTATCAAGACGCCATTGTATTTTATATTAAGCTTCATAAAATCTCCTGACTTTGATTTAAATAGTATTATTTTATATTATTCCAATTTATTTCTCGATATTTATTTTTTAAATCAATAAGTATGAAACGAAGAAGATTTATAACCGCATCGGCTTTATTGGGTTGTGCAGGTTTTAGTTTTGGCATGCGCCCAAAGAAAAAACAGTTGTTGCACCATGTGTTCTTTTGGTTAAAAAATCCCAATTCAGAGTCAGATAAACAAGAATTGCTTTCGGGTTTAAAAACCTTGGGGGTTATTCCGGTAGTGCGTCAAATACATATAGGACTGTTAGCTTCTACAGAACCTCGCGAGGTGGTAGATACGTCTTGGCAGGTTTCAGAACTCCTGTATTTTGATAACGAAATTGATCAAAAAACCTATCAAGATCACCCCATTCATCAAGCGTTTGTAAAAAATTACGCGCACTTGTGGCAAAAAGTAGTGGTGTACGATATGGTAGAAGTTTAAATAAACCTTGCAAGAGGCAGTATTAATAATCTACTTGTCATGCTGAACTCGTTTCAGCATCTCGTTTGCTTACGCCTGTTCTCTACGCTCGGGTCAGTATCTCGAGTTAGCATTTAATTAGAACCTGAAACAAGTTCAGGTTGACAAACGTTGTGTTGAGGTTGACAAGGAGTGCGTTGATTTTTTGTCATGCTGAATTTATTTCAGCATCTTGTTTCGGAATCTTATCTATTCATTTTGTGTGTTAGCATCTCCTCTCCATAAATTTTCCCAGTTCGGATTATCGGTCTCTATTAAATTAATCTTCCATTGTCTATGCCAATTTTTCAATTGTTTCTCTCGAGCAATGGCATCGTCGATGTATTGAAACTCTTCAAAATAGACTAACATTTTTAATTTGTATTTTGCAGTGAATTTTGAACCTTCTCCTTTTACATGACGTTCCATTCTATCGTCAATTCCACCGGTAACACCAATGTATAAAGTACCGTTAGGTTTGTTGGTTAGGATATACACCCAATAATTGTGGTAACTTCTATTTGCCATATAGGTGTATTTATATTAGTTAGATGCTGAAACAAGTTCAGCATGACAATAGTAGTGTTCTATCGATTGCCATACAATCGACTCACATATTTGCCAATCACATCAAATTCTAGATTGACTACCGTGTCTATTGTAAAAGCATGAAAATTAGTGTGCTCGTAGGTGTATGGAATAATCGCCACGCTAAATTGGTTTTGCTTCGAATGAACTACCGTTAAACTGACTCCGTTTACCGTAATAGAGCCTTTTTCAATGGTAATATTGTTTAGCGCTGAGTCGTATTCAAAGGTGTAATGCCAACTACCGCCGGCTTCTTCTATGGCAATGCAACGCCCTGTTTGGTCTACATGCCCTTGAACAATGTGTCCGTCTAAACGGTCGCCAAGTTTCATGGCGCGTTCTAAATTAATAGCATCGCCCACTTTCCAATGTGATAAATTGGTTTTGTTAATTGTTTCAGCAATGGCAGTTACGGTATAG
>JACCDQ010806661.1_pt1 | contig 10004 bp, 14 predicted proteins | sample 7446031 | NCBI WGS metagenome assembly JACCDQ01 (sample SAMN15323442, study PRJNA562643) | freshwater metagenome | isolation source: river surface water | place: USA:Blue River Watershed | collected 2017-08-17 | reverse complement strand
GGCGAGAAACGGGAAAAGGAGTTCCCATGTCCATCGGTAATATCCCACTTCAAGCGATCGCTCCCGGCCGCCGAATCTCGGTGGTCGGCTGTTCGGGCGCCGGCAAGAGCACCCTGTCGCGCCGCCTGGCTCAGCGCCTGGGCTATCGCCATGTCGAACTCGATGCGCTGTTCCATCAGCCCAATTGGCAACCGCTACCTACCGAACAATTTCAGCAGGCAACGCGAGACGCGCTGCACGGTGACGACTGGATCGCGGAAGGCAACTATTCGGCGGTGCGGCCGCTGGTACGCGAGCGCTCGGACATGGTCATCTGGCTCGACCTGCCGCGCCACAAGGTCATGCGTCAGGTGATCTGGCGTACCTTGCGCCGGCTGGCCACGCGCGAGGAGCTGTGGAACGGCAATCGCGAGCGCTGGGGCAATCTCTTCAAGCTCCACCCGCGACAATCCATTCTGGCCTGGACCTGGACACGCCACGCGGTCTATCGGCAGCGCTACAGCGAAGAAATGCGCAACACGCCGCCGTCTTGCACCTATCTGCGCCTGGATTCACGCCAGGCCGTCGAGGATTTCCTGGCCAACCTGCCGCCTCGTTAAATTTTCTACTTCGGAAGACTTCCATGACCCTGAACATCCGCTCTGCCGTACGCGAAGACGCTGCCCTGATCCTGCGCTTCATCACCGACCTGGCCATCTACGAGAAGGCCGAGCACGAGGTGAAAACCGACGTCGCCGGTATCGAGAACAGTCTCTTCGGCGAGGGCAGCACGGCCCACGGGCTGATCTGCGAACTGAACGGCGAGCCGATCGGCTACGCCGTGTATTTCTTCAATTACTCGACCTGGCTGGGCAAGCACGGCCTGTACCTGGAAGACCTTTACATCACCCCGCAGCAGCGCGGTGTCGGCGCCGGCAAGGCGCTGCTGCGCCACCTGGCCAAGCTGGCGGTGGCACGCGGTTGCGGTCGTTTCGAATGGTCGGTGCTGGACTGGAACACGCCGGCCATCGAGTTCTACGACTCCATCGGCGCCAAGCCGCAGAACGAGTGGATCGGCTACCGCCTGACCGGCGAAGCCCTGACGAGCTTCGCCGCCGGCTGATCAGCCGCCGAAGCGAGCCTTCATGTGGGCCAGGAAAGGGCCCATCATCGCGTCCTTGTCGGCCGCGATGCGCTGCACGTTGGGGTTCTTGGCGAAGCTGTCGAGCAGTTCTCTAGCCTTGGGAAAATCGCCCAGCAGATCCATGGCGAACACCTTGTGGGCCACGGCGGCGGCAAGGTCGACGCTGTACAGGAAGTACAGGTCGGCGATGCTCAGGCTTTCGCCCGCCACATAGGGCGCGAACTTGCCCAGGCGCTTGAGCGCATCGATGCCGCCGAGCAGTTCCTCGCGGCTTTTGGCCACGATTGCCGGATCCACCTGCAGGCCAAAGAACGCCTGGGCGTAACAGGCGCGCGCAGGTAGCTCGATATACAGCTCGATGTACTTGGTCAGCTCGCGTACCCGCGCCTGCTCGTAGGCGCCCTTGGGCAGCAGCGCCGGGCCCTGCCCCAGCGCCTCGATGTATTCGAGAATCGCCGACGTTTCACTGATGTAGCCGTGCTCGCATTGCAGCACCGGCACCTTGCCGCGCGGGCTGATCGCCAGGAAGGCCTCGTCGCGGGAGGCAAAGACCAGCACCTCCTCGAACGGCACTCCCTTTTCCAGCAGGGCGAGCTTGACCATGTTGTAGTAGTTGCTGACGGCGAAGCCATGGAGCCTGAGCATGGATGCGTTTCCTCTGGTAGGCAGACCGAAGCGGGTCAGCTCTACACGCTAACGACATTCACAGAGCCCCGCCAGCGGCATTTCGGACAACTGGCCGCCACTCTCGACGGCTGCTACCCTGCGCCGCCCGGCATCGGCCGGCCAACCCACGGACTGGAGTTACCCATGAAGAACCTGTTCTTCTTCGACGCGATGCTCACCCCGAAAATCATCACCTTCGTCTACTGGCTGTTGTTGCTCAGCGTGGCCGTGAGCGGCCTGACGATGATGTTCGGCGCCTACGGCAGCTTCATCGGCGGCCTCGGCACCCTGATCGGCGGCGCCATCGGCGCGCGCATCTGGTGCGAGCTGATGATCGTGTTGTTCAAGATCCACGAGAACCTGCAGAAGATCGCCAACCGTCCTTGAAGCAGACGCGGCGCCAGGCGATTGCGCTCAGCGCGGGATCGCCTGCCAGGCCGCGACGAAAGCAGCGGCATTGTCACCCACCTCACGGGCGCTCATGCCGGGCTTGTATAACGCCGAACCGAGCCCGAAACCACTGGCGCCCGCCGCCAGGTAACCCGCCATGTTCGCCGGGGTGATGCCGCCCACCGGCAGCAGCGCGATGTCCCTGGCGAACACCGCACGCCACGCCTTGACGATCGCCGGGTTGAACTGTTCGGCCGGAAACAGCTTGAGCACGTCGGCACCCGCTTCGAGCGCCGCGAAACCTTCGCTCGGCGTCGCCACACCCGGTGCACTGAACAGCCCGGCCAGGCGAGTCGCCTGAATCACCTGGGCGTTGCAGTTGGGCGAGACGATCAGCCGGCCACCGGCCTGCGCCACCTCCTCGACCTGACGGACGCTGAGCACGGTGCCGGCGCCGATCAGTGCGCGCTCGCCCAGCTCGGCCGCCAGCAGACCGATGCTGTGCAGCGGCTCGGGCGAATTCAGGGGAATCTCGATGGCCCGGAAACCGGCCTCGTAGAGCGCCAGGCCCACGGGCACGATTTCCTCGGGGGTGACGCCGCGCAGGATGGCGATCAGCGGCAGCTCGCGAAGGTAGGTAGCGGACATTGCAGGCCCTCCTCGGGCATCACGGAAATGGATGAAAGCTCGGCCTCAGGGCCGCCAGCCCAGCTCGGCGGAAATCGACTGCGCGCAGGCGATGACCTCGGGGCGCAGGTCGTGCAGGCGCGCCTCGGGCATATAGGGCACGGCGCTGGCCACGCTCAGGGCAGCGACGATCTGCCCACCGGCATCGCGTATCGGTGCGGCCACGCAGCGAATCCCCAGCTCGTTTTCTTCCAGGTCGAGGCTGAAGCCGCCGTTGGCGTAATCGCGCAGGCGGTCACGAAACGCTTCCCAGGACATCATGGCGCTGCCGGCCCGCAACTGGCGGTCGTACTCATGGAGCACCTGCCACTCGCTTTCCGGCAGATCGAGCATCAGCGCCTTGCCGATGCCGGTCAGCGCCAGCGGCATGCGCAGGCCGATGCGCGAGCGCATTTCCAAACCGCGACTACCTGGCAGCTTGTCGATGTACAGCACATCGCTGCCGTCACGCACGCCCAGGTGCACGGTGTCCAGAGTGGCCTGGGCTAAGCGGGCGAGGTGCGCATGCGCGAGCTTGCTCAGCGGCATCTGCGCGCGGGCCTTGTAGCCGAGCTCAATCAGCCGCGGGCCCAGTTGGTAACCGCCACTGCTGCCACCCAGGGCGCGCAGGTAATCCGCCTGCACCAGGGCGGCGATCAGCCGGTGAGTGGTGCTGCGCGTGCAGCCGATGGCAGCGCCAATATCGGCCAGGCTGCAAGCGCCCTGGGCGACGGCATCGATAACCGCCAGGCCGCGAAACAGCGCCTGAGCGCCCGCCGGCGCCTGTTTGTCGTGATCTGCTTGCATGGGTTTCTCCAGACGCATGACTGTAGTCGCGCCACTCGCAATTCTCAATATGAGAAACAAACTCCCACATATCGGGATCTATCATTTTAGCCGTCACATCCATGGTCAGCGGCCAGTCACCTGCCTACACTGCCCACTTTCTCCCGATAGACTGGAACGCCCCATGAGCAGCGCCGACGAGCATGACGACGACACCTTCACCGAGAACACCCTGGTTCAGGCCATCGAGAATCAGCTGGAATCCGGTGAGCCGGCGTTCGCCCAGGCGGTGCTGAACAAGCTGACCCTGGTCGGCCATGACCGCGAGGAAAGCGTGCAGATGATGGCCATGGTGCTGGCCCACGAAGTGGACGCCATGCTGCGCGAAGATCGGCCCTTCGATGCCGAGAACTACGAGCGCCTGTTGCGCGCCCTGCCGACTCTGCCCGACGAAGCCTGAGCCCGCGCGACAGCCAGCCGCCTTCTTTCCCGCTGCGGGCACTGCTATGGTTGCGCAATGCCCCTGTGGATAAGCTCGGATGCGTTCTTCCACACCCCTCAGCCTGTGCCTGCTCCTGTTGTTCGCCACCTGCGCCATGGCCCAGGCCGGGCAGCTGCCGCGCATCGGCGCCGAGGATGACTGGTATCCCTACACCGCCTACCGCGATGGCCGCGTGCAAGGCATGTCGGTGGAGATCGTCGAGGCCGCCTTCGCCGCCAGCGACACGCCGGTGCAGCTGGTGCCCTACCCTTACGCCCGCTGCATGCAGATGACCGAAGAAGGCGTACTGGCAGCCTGCTTCAACACCGCACCGGATGCGCGCATCGACGCCGATTACCTGATCCCCGATGAGCCACTGTTCAGCGACGACATCCTGCTCTGGGCCCGCGTCGGCGAAACGCCGGCTAACGGCAAGCCGCAGAATCTCGCCGGCCGCAAGGTGGCGGTGACCATCGGCTATGAATACGGCGCGCGCCTGGACAACGATCAGCAGGTGATCCGCATCCCGGTGCGCCGCGACCTCAGCGGTTTTCTGATGCTGCAGCGCGGCCGCGTCGATTTCGTGGCCGCCTACCGCGGCACCGCTCAGGCGTTGTTCAGGGAGCATCCTGAGTTACAGGACCAGTTCGTGGCGCTGGAGACCCTCGACAGCCCCACGATCTACCTGAGTTTCTCGCGTCGCAATCCCGATGCGGCCGACCTGCTCAAACGCTTCGAACAGGGCATGCGCGCCTTGCGCAAGGATGGTCGCTATCAGAAGATTCTCGAGCGCTGGCAGCACGCTCCGGCGAACTGCCGCCGCCTTGACTACACTTCGCCTGCGGGGCGAACCCGCGATTCACGGCCCGCGCCGTGCACTACAACAACAGGCAGGAGTCACCATGGCCTTTAATGCCGATCTGGTCGCCGAACTGGAAATTCTTTTGCTGTTCAATCTGGACAACGGACAGGAGGGTCTGAAGATCCACCACGATGCCGCCTCATCCGCCGTCGCCGCTGCAGGGCGCCTGCATGACAAGGGCCTGATCACCCTCCCCGATGGCGGCTACCTAACCCGCCTGGGCCACGAAGCTGCCGAATACGCGCAAAGCCTGAAAACCATCCTCACCACCGGCAAAGCGCTCTGACCGCCTGAACACGCCTGCCGCCCCACGCGGCAGGCCCTCTCCCGAACGCCATTGCGAGCAGGTGCGCCGCGCCTGTAGGCTTGCTCATCACCCGGCCGAGCCCGAGCATGACGCGCCACCTGCCCCTGCGACCCAATATCGATGACGGCATCGACCGCAAGGTGCTGACGCAGCTACGCGCACGCTTCATGCGCATCAACCACGGCCGCCAGCAGCGCGCCATGCAGGCTCTGTCGCCCCGTCAGCAACGGGTGCTGACGCTGTTGCCACTGCTGTTTCACGTCAATCATCCGTTACTGCCCGGCTACGTGTCGGCGCAGACGCCGGCTGGTCTGGCGCACTTTGAGCCTTCGGCAGAGCTGCTGGCCGAAGCCCAGCGCCTGACCCGTTCCTTCGCCTACAAACCGGCCCGCGCGCCGGCGCCAACGCCCATCCATGGCCTGTTCCTGATGGGCAGCCTGGGCACCGTGGCCCAGGCCGAGCAGAGCGACATGGATTTGTGGGTCTGTCATGCCAGCGAGCTCGACGCCACCGAACGCGAAGCGCTGCAGCGCAAGTGCGACCTGCTGCAGAGCTGGGCGGCCAGCCAGGGCGCCGAGGCGCATTTCTTCCTGATTGACCCCGAACGTTTTCGCAGCGGTTTACGGGACGCGCGGCTGACCTCGGACGACTGCGGCACCACCCAGCATTTTCTGCTGCTCGACGAGTTCTACCGCACGGCGATCTGGCTGGGCGGGCGCATGCCGCTGTGGTGGCTGGTGCCAGCGGGCGACGAGCATCGCTATGCCCATGTCACCGAGGCGCTGCTGAGCAAGCGCTTCGTGCGCGCCGAGGATGTACTGGATTTTGGCCACCTGGCCGAGGTGCCGGCCGGCGAGTTTCTCGGCGCCGGCATGTGGCAGCTGTTCAAAGGCATCGAGTCGCCTTACAAGTCGGCGCTCAAACTGCTGCTCACCGAGGTCTACGCCAGCGAGCATCCCCAGGTTCACTGCCTGTCGCTGCGTTTCAAGCAGGCGGTCTACGACGGCCTGCTCGACCTCGACGAGCTGGACCCTTACGTGCTGATCTACCGACGCCTGGAGGAGTACCTGCAGGCGCGCGGCGAAACCGAGCGCCTGGAGCTGGTCAGGCGCTGCCTGTACCTGAAGGTCAACAAGAAGATCAGCAAGCCGCCGCGCCACCGCGAAAAGAGCTGGCAGCGCCTGTTGCTCGAACGGCTGACCGGCGAGTGGGGCTGGGGCGAGCGCCAGCTGATCCTGCTCGACAGCCGCAGCCAGTGGAAGGTCCGCCAGGTGGTCGCTGAACGCCAGGCGCTGGTCAACGAGCTCAACTACAGCTACCGCTTCCTGTCGCTGTTCGCCCGCCATCGCCCCGACGGCGTGGCGGCCAGCAGCCGCGACCTGGCCGTGCTGGGCCGGCGCCTGTACGCCGCCTTCGAGCGCCGGGCCGGCAAGGTGGAATTCATCAACCCGGGCATCGCCCCGGACCTGGGTGAAGACACCCTGACCCTGGTGCACAACCCATCGCCCAAGGGCGAGCGCTGGGCGCTCTACAGCGGCAGCCTGGGCGCCCAGGAATGGCAGGATTTCGCCCCGCTGCGCCAGGCCCGCAGCCTGATCGAGCTGCTCGCCTGGAGCCACCGCAATGGCGTGATCGACAGCGGCACGCACCTGTCGCTGCATCCGGGCGACAGCGACCTCACCGAATTCGAATTGAGCCAGTTGCTCGGCTGCCTGACCCAGGCCCTGCCGATGCCCCTGGCCAGCGTGACCGAAGCCGCTCTGGCACGCCCGCGCCGCCCTGCCGAAGAACTGCTGCTGATCAACGTCGGCATCGATCCACTCAAGCAGCACAGCCAGATGAACGTGCACATGACCAGTGAGCGCACCGACCCGCTGGGCTATTCCGGCGTGCGCGACAATCTGGTGCTGACTCTGGACCGCATCACCCTCAACAGCTGGAACGAGTTGCTGGTCGAGCGTTACGACGGCCCCACCGCGCTGCTCGACTGCCTGAGCGATGTGTTGAACGCCTTGCCCGGCCGCGACGAGCGCCCCAATCTGCGAGTGTTCTGCTACTGCCGCAACCGCGCCGCGACCATCGTCGAGCGCGTCGAGGGTTTGCTCGGCGAGCTGATCGACTGCCTCGACAGCGGCCAGGCGCAGCGCTACCTGCTGCAGATCGCCCGCCGCTATCACTTGCTCGACCTGGCGCCTGGCGACGTGCGGCACGGCACGCTGGAGGAGCTGCCCGCGCTGCTCGAACACCTCGCCCAGGATCGCGCCGAATACAGCCCACTGCGCCTGGACCGCAACGCGCTGGAAGGCGAAGACCTGGCGCTGATCCTCGAGGCCGGGCGGCCGGCGTGCATCCAGGTGTTCTATCGCCTCGACGAATCGCAGAGCCAGGCGCAGATCAGCGTGCTGGATGAATGCGGTGCGCTGTGGCGCAGTCAGGCGCCGTTCCACAATGAAAACAGCCTGCTGACACCGTTGCACCGCTTCCTGCAATCGCTGCTGTACCGGCGCGACGCGGCCCAGGCCTTCGACGCCGCGCCGCAGCCGCTGGAAATTCTCTACTACCAGGTGCTGCCCGCCCCGCCACTGCGCGCGCAACGCCTGGAGCCCAGGCCGGCGCCGCTGAATGAAATCAGCCTGCCGTTCTATGACGTGCAGGCCATCGTCGAACCAGGCCAAGGCCCTCGCGCCTACGTCAGCCTGTTCTGCAACCACCGGGAGTTTTCCGAACTCGAACACGGCGAGCAGCTGTTCGCCAACGTGGCCCGGCACATCCTCGCCCAACGCAGCGAGCAGCAACCGTATCCCTGCTACATCACCGACCTCGACCTTTCCGCGCTGCTCGGCGAGCGGCAACCCTCAGTGGTGCATTACCTACGCTACAAGGCCAGTCTCGAAGAGGCGCTGAACGGCGCGCTGCGCACGTCTTGATCATGGGAATTACTTGAAAACCCGGATCGCGGCGCGATCCGGGCCAAGAAGGGAGCTGACTCGACAGTGGGAACGGCGCCGAGTCGGATGCAACTCAGCGCGCGTATTCGCCCGCCGCTTCGGGCTGGTATTCGACTTCCAGCAGAGTCAGTTTGAGCACCTTGCCGCCCGGTGCCGGCCAGTCGATGTGCTGGCCGACGCTCAGGCCCAGCAGGGCTGCGCCCACTGGGGCGAGGATCGATACCTTGCCTTCGCCGCCGGCGTCCTGGGGATAGACCAGGGTCAGGTGATAGTCCTTGCCACTCCCTTCCTCGCGGCAGTGCACGCGCGAATTCATGGTCACCACCCCGGCCGGAATCTGCTCGTGGCCGACCACCTCGGCGCGGTCAAGCTCGGCCTGTAGGGCTTCGGCGGTCGGACCGAACTCATCGAGGCCATCGAGCAGTTGCTCCAGGCGCTGCAGATCGAGGCGGGTAATGGTGATGGACGGTGTGCTGGCCATGGTGCGGGCATATCTCCTTTGCTGGACGCCAAAAAAGCAAAACCCCATCGAAACGACGGGGTTTTTGCAGAAGCTCATTTTGTAGAAGCTGGGCTGACCGTAACACAGCCACCCAAATAAACAAGGGCCGACTCATCCGCTCATCAGGCGCTGCTCGGCCAGGTCACAGATAACCCGCCGACGCTCGTTGCTGGCGTTGCCCCATTCGAGGATTTCCGCCAGCAGGCGCCCGCAGCCCAGGCAGCGCTCGGCCTCGTTCAGGCAGCAGCGCCGGCGACAGGGCGAGGCCACCGCAGTGGCGCCTGGCGTGGGCTTGCCGGAGTCTTCAGATTTCATCGAACTCGAGTTCGGCGCCGGCCTGTTCGGCGACGATGCGCTCAAGCATTTCGCTCAGCAGTTCGTCGCTGCTGTCGCAGATCCAGCGCTGGTTGTCCTCGTCGTAATCGAAGTGAAAACCTCCCGAACGGGCCGCCAGCCACAGCTGACGCAGCGCCGGCTGGCGGCTGAAGATCAGTTGCGAGCCGTTTTCGAAACGCACCGTCAGCACGCCCGCGGAGTTCTCCAGATCGATATCCAGGTCGCTGTCGTCGAAGATGTCTTCCAGCGCCTGCTGCACCGCATCGACCAGGTCGTGGAAACGGGCTTCGCTCAAACTCATTGCACTTACCTCATGAAAAATTCAGCTGCATCGGGCCGACGCCAGGCCCAAGACCGCGGTGCCTGCATAGGTCAGCCAGCCAGGGCAAAGCCCCGCCGGACGGGAACCCCGGCGCATAGGCAACATGCCGGGGGGTCGGTATACTCGGGGGCAATTATGCTTTATTACAAGGATTTGACCATGAAGCGGCTGTTCACTGCCCTCATCGCGCTCGTCGCCGTTACCACCCTGCTCAGCGGCTGCGGCCAGAAAGGCCCGCTGTACCTGCCGGATGATAACCAGTCCGGCTCGTCGCACGATCACCACAAATAAGGGCCGACCATGAACACCTTCGAATACCGCGACGGTTCGCTGTTCGCGGAAGGTGTGGCGTTGTCCGCCATTGCCCAGCGCTTCGGCACGCCCACCTACGTCTACTCGCGCGCCCACATCGAAGGGCAGTACCGCGCCTACGCCGATGCCCTGGCGGGTATGCCGCACCTGGTCTGCTATGCGGTCAAGGCTAACTCCAATATCGGCGTGCTGAACGTGCTGGCGCGCCTGGGTGCAGGCTTCGACATCGTCTCGCGCGGCGAGCTGGAACGCGTACTGGCTGCCGGTGGCGACCCGCGCAAGGTGGTCTTCTCCGGCGTCGGC
>JACCDQ010426343.1_pt1 | contig 10004 bp, 8 predicted proteins | sample 7446031 | NCBI WGS metagenome assembly JACCDQ01 (sample SAMN15323442, study PRJNA562643) | freshwater metagenome | isolation source: river surface water | place: USA:Blue River Watershed | collected 2017-08-17 | reverse complement strand
TTTTAGACCAATACGAGGACATGCTGAAGTCTGAGCCGGAAGGCGAGGAGGTTCGGGCGGGCGTCGAAGGGCTGTCCGCGTTCGGTTCATGGGGCACGGCGTTCGTCCTGGCGGGGAAAGACCCGCTTAAGGTGAACGCGATATTGAGGCGACCGGCGGCCGAGATATACATGGCTCTGTACTATAGCTGGAAGGAATCGAAGTATCAACGGGCTTTGCTTGAGGCGAGGCAAAAGAAATAGAAAGGGTTTTGCAAGACTTGTTAAAGCCTTCCGGGGTAGAGACCGGTAAAAAACAAGTGGGTATAGGTAAAAATGGGAGAAATCCGGGTAGTTCCAGTGGGCAACAAACCCGGTCATTGGATGGCTGAAAGGCTTTTAATAATCCCGCCTTCATAACCAGGGGAAGGAATATATAATACCTCTTTAAACGATAAGAGACCCTCTCTACCAGGAAAAGGGTCTCTTGTTCAATGGACGTATAAAATGCCTGCTTAACAAAGGCAAATATAATACATCCAGGGAGAAGGCCCACTATATTCGTATATTAACTAAACATTTAGTTTTGAGTTACCAAACCACAGTAAACGAGATCAGAACCGCCGCTCTGACCGCCCTTGACGGCGCTGGCCGGTTCGACCACGGCCGACACGTGGACATCTCCCAGAAGTTCGACGGGGAATACCCTTTCATATTCCTGTACCCGATCACGATCAACGCGCCGGACAGCCCCGACTTTATCGATCGTAGCAACGTGCTTGTAGGTTTCTGGATGCAGGACCGACCGGATACCAGTACCTCGGAACGGGAGGCGATCATTGCTCAGATGGACACTTTATCAGATGCGTTCCTGGCAGCGATTGCCGATAACGAAAAGGTCCGGGTAACCGGAATCAGGAAAGAGCCGCAGTATCAGATGTACCAGGGCACGCTATCAGGATTCGCCGTTCAGCTCACCTATCAAAACTTTTCCCCATGCTGATCTCCTCAACATTCATCATGGAGGACTTCGCGCAGCGGCTGATAAAGGGTATCCAGGACAACATCAGGAATAAGCAAGTTACCCCATACGGCGCTGCACACAGCACGGGAGAGGCCGAAAAAAGCCTGTTCTATCGAATCACAGACAACCGCCTGATCGTAGGTAGCACGTGGGCATACATCACCGTGCTTGAGGATGGCCGCAAGCCGGGTAAGTTCGCGCCACCGGAAGTGATACAGGAATGGATCGATGACAAGCCTATCGCCTACACAGGCAATTCGGACTTTGGCAAGGCCCTGAGCAAAGAGTCATTGGCATACCTGATCAACCGGAAGATGAAAGAGGAGGGAAGCCTGTTATGGCAGCAGGGCGGTAACTCGGGCGTGCTGTCCGACTACCTAAACCTGGAGTACATTCACAACAATTTCACGCTCCCCATAAAGGACCTGATCGTAAACGAAGTGACACAGATATTATTTAAATCGGCATAGCATGGCACTGGTATTGTTTCAACGCGCTGTAATCTGGGAAGGGGAGTCTGACCCTGATGGTAACGACACCATTCTTGAATGGTACGTCGACACAGACACAGACACAGTTCCTCCTTTATCGCCATATGATGTTCCACATGGAACAATCGGTGATTTCCTGCCGCCATTCGGAACGCTAATATACAGCGATTGTGTGTCTGGTGACCTGATCCAATACACGACCAAGCTCATCGACGGAGATCATTATTCCGATGCCCTGCACTACTTAAACAAGACGACGACACCGAATAGCACTTCATGCTGCACAATATCCGGCAGTGACTTCAGCGCGGTGAAGACAAACAACACAAGCGCAGGGACGCCAAACGGGTCTATAGTTGTCACATCATCGCTCATAATTTCAGATTATGAGGCATCGATAAACAACGGCGCATCATGGGTTTCGCCAGTTGGCAGCTCGATAACCTTTAGCGGTCTTCCGGCGGGTACGTACAACATCAAGATAAGGGAAGTATCCGGAGTGTGCTCAGCGACACTACAGTCGATCATCTCCGATAATATTTCCTATCCGCCGCTTATCATAAGCGAATGGCTGTCACATTTGCCAAACCTGTATTCGCCCGTGTTCTACCCAATCGAAATAGGATTCAAGTTGACCAACAACACAGCCACGGTAAGGGAGGATGTTAACGGAACATATCTTGAAGTAGACAACGGCAACGAAGATGCGAGGGAGTACCTGAGGACGCTCCCCATTATTCGTGTGATCGGGTCACCATATACTGGGAAGTACCAGATAACAGGAACCAACGATCCTGATACCCCTACCAAGTTCTATATAGACGCCACGTTCTCAACAGTGGAGGGAATTTTCTTTGTACCGTTCGACCGGCAGGTGTTCCAGTTGTTCGCGGAAAAGGCATTCAATGTGTTCGCAAAGATTGCAGACATCGCCGTGTACGCGGACGGAAACGGGGAATATCTATTGAGAATAGAAGGGTTCTTGCAGTCGGTATTTCAGATCGAACAGCCGGTAAACAACGGGGATGAGATAACGTTGCTCAGGAAATACTACGTTGTACCGCGTGACTTCGATATGATCGATCCGCCGACGATATTCAACGCGGTATACTCCGCTATCCCAGACCTCACTACATTCCTTGGCGACCTGATTCCCCTGGGTCCTGCGCCGATAAACTTCATTAACGAGCAGACGAACAAGGGAATGCCGGTGCTGTTCTCGTACATCGATACAACCGTCGGCCGCATCAAGAACATAACGTCGAGCGAGCAGACGAACATATACTCCACGCTGCCGGTTGTGTACATCCCGGCAATACCGCTGAATACGTATGACTTTACGTGGGTGAACCCGGCAGGCAACATAGGGTCACTGAATGTTACGCCAGCACTGCCGGATTGGATAACGATTATTGCCTCGGCTCCCGACACCGTGAAACTGCATATTGACACGGGTGAGGGGTCAACGATAGGAGACTACGACCCCGAAGATTACGACTCCGATGACTACCTGACCGGAGGACTTAACGCCATCGTGGGGTGCTATTCATTCACGTTTAAAGACGGCGTTACCACTCTTTTCGAGTTGTCCATATGTATATTCCCCGTTCAAAGCGCATCGTCTGAATGCCTCGATGGGTTCAACATCGCTTGGATAAACCAGGAAGGGGGATGGTCCTCGTACGTCTTCGGCGGTCGCAAGACTTTTGGAAAGGAGATCGGCAACGTAAAGACGTTCAAGAGGGGTAACCAGCTCAGGAGGGCCAGCGTAAGCGATGTGTACAATACGTCTGAGGCTACCATTGCCGTGAAAAGCAAACAGGATATTGATTTTATATCTTCACTCAGACAGAGTGTGCAGGCCTTCTTGTATTCTGATAACACACAGCAGTGGAGCATACCTATCATCCTGGACAATAAAAGCTTTACGATGTACTCTACGCCTTTCAAGCAGATCGAGGTCAACGACACATTCAAATTCAGATACGCTGAGGAGATATTAATTCAGAACCAATGACGATAAACTCTTTCGACCAAAAACTACCAAGCCTTTTTTATACAGCCCATCTCGCGTGGAGGCTTCAATACTTCCTTGATAATTACGTGCTGCCGAAGGTGGTTAAAAAGACACTCACGAAACAGGAGAAGGATAAAGACGTAACCATGGTATTTCTTGATGGGGATATGATTGTGTTGCGTTACCTGGGTGAGGATCTTGGTTCAATTATTCAAGTTGGTTCAGACTTCACCTTCATTAAGAAATGAGGACCGAGGTATATGTGAACGACCAGCTTATCGACATCGATACTGACGCGACAGTTGCGGCCACGTACGGTAATATCACGTTCGGTGAGCTCAATAAAAGGAAGGGCGTAAAGTCAAACACATGGTCATCTCCATTTTCCCAGCGTAATAAGCTGGTTATGGAAAGCTGCGAGATAGCAAGCTCGTACTCTGCAATCCCATACAGAAAAAACACAATACGTGTAGATATATCTGGCATAACAGTGTTCGAGGGGTTTTGTATTATCGATGAAGCTGAGGATGGTTACAAGATACAGAGCTACGCCGGAGCTTCAGACTTTTACTCATTGATCAGCACAAGGAAGTTGAAAGAATTAAACCTATCTGCGTATTCCCATATATGGGGCGAGGCGTCTATAAGAAATTCATGGACGCGTGTTGATGGGTATATTTATGCCTATGTCAATTATGGGAAGGAGCCTTTTTATGACACTCAGGGGTGGCCACAGAATCACTCCGTTCAGCCTGACTACATGCTGCCTCAGATATTCTTCAGTACCGTCGTTAAAGCCATTGCCACTGATGCCGGGTACAACCTTACAGGCGCCGTATTAACTGATGATAGGTTCTTGAAGCATGTTATTATAGCTAATAAGTTCCCTATAACGATCAACTACGGAGGTGTTTTCGATCTGTCTACCTTGCTCCCAGATTTAACACAGAGCAAGGTATGGTTGGACTTCGCAAATATATACGGACTTCAATTCGATATCGATGACGGAAAGAAGGAAATAAGGTGTACCTACATCGACGATCTTTTGTTCAATGAGACAGAAGAGTGGACGGATAAGGTAGATAAGTCTGAAAAACGTAAGACGAATTACGCCATGTCTGGATATGGACAATCAAACTATCTGAGGTTTAAAAGCGATCCCGACACCGATCAAAACGGATGCCCACAGGATTATTCCTATAACGCAGAGATAGACAACGAAACACTCGATGCGGAAGCGGACATATATAAGTCTGACTTTTATCTCATCCAGAACCCGGATTACCCGTCTTCAGTTCGTCTGCCATTCACCAGAACTTTCAATATTAAAAATGGTAGCTACCTTGGTATCTGGGACCCGGCATATAACTATTTCAAAGAGGGCCTTTATGTGTGGAGGTCCGGCACTTACTACGTATCACTACAGGCAGGGACAAACAAGATGCCGGGCGTGGAAACGTCTTACTGGGAACCGAAGCCAGAAAAGGACATATGGGAGATCAAGTCCAGGGCCATGTACGGCATGCTTACCGTGGACATAGAGTCGCCTCTCATGGTGGCATTCGGCACGCCTGTAAACGTAAACAGGGTCGTCAAGGCAGATGGTCTTGATTGGACTACGTCGTACGAAAAACATTATAAGGTCTTCAACAGAATCATCGACCACACCAAGATAGCCGACATTCTCATCAAGCTGAACTACGCCGACGTCAACCAGATATCGTTCGATAGGCTAAAGACTATTGACGGTGAGCTGTACGTACTGGAGGAGGTGACGCAATTCAAGTTAAACAAGCCAGATTCAACCATCTGTAAATTCATCCGATTATGAGCGCAGAGACTGAAAAGATACTACTCGATATATCTTTCAATGACACCGATGTAAAGAACTCGGTGAACAATATCGCCAACGCCCGCAAGGCGATAGATGCGCTTCAGGACGCAAACAAGAAGCTCGCCGCACAGGGGGAGAAGAACAGCAAGGCGTATATCGAGAACCAGGAGGCTATCAAGAAGCTCACGGCCGAGGTGTCTCAAAACTCCAAGATTGTGCAGGCGAACAGCCAGGCGGTTGAGAACAACATCACCAATATCGACGCGCTCAAGAAGGCCAACAAGGAATTGCTGATCGAGCGAAACAAGGTTGACGTAACCACCGAGGAGGGCCGTAAAAAGATACAGGAACTCAACGATCAGTACGACAAGAACAGCCAGATCATAGCAGAGAACTCCACGAAGGTTGAAAAGCAGCGGTTCAACATAGGCAATTACGGAAGCGCGTTGAGCCAGATTAGCCCGCAGCTCGGATCGTTTGCCGGTCAACTGGGGCAGGCCACCGAGGCTTCCGGCGGTCTTACATCCGGCATATTTGGGATGGTGAAGGCCTCCCTGGCATTCATCGCCACGCCGATCGGGGCCATCATCGCCGCGCTGGTGGTGGCTTTCAAAGCATTGCAGACATTCATAGCCGGGTCAACCGAGGGCATGGATCTCTTCGAACAGGTCACTGCGGGCGTAAGTGCGGTTATCGCCGTGGTTACTGACCGCGTGGTTGCCCTGGTCGGCGCTATAGGCAAGCTTCTGTCCGGCGACATATCAGGAGGCCTCGATGGCATCAGCGATGCATTTTCCGGTATCGGCGATGAGATCGCCCGGGAGGTTGGTTTGGCAGTAGAGCTTCAGAAGGCCATTCAGGAGCTTGAAGACCGGGAAATAAACTACGAGATAGCGACAAGCAAGACGGCCAACGCTATCAAAAAGCTGGTACTCGAGTCTAAGAACCGAAGCCTGACAGAAGCGCAGCGCACTAAAAAGCTGGAGCAGGCTATGGCCCTGGAGAAGAAACAAACCGAGGAGTTGAACAAGATCAAGACCGAGGCCCTTCGCATCGCAAACCAGCAGGCTCTACAGATCAACGCGGTTTCTGAAGCCATCAAGTCACAGGGCGGCGTAGTTAAGCAGGCCGGGGAGTCCGAATCGGACTACCAGGTGCGTCTCGGCGAGGCCATTATCAACACTGGCAAGGTACTGGATGATCAGCGGGATAAGGTAAAAGAGGGCATCATCGACCTGAACAATGCGCAGGGTGAAAGCCTGAATTTCCAGGAAAAGCTACAAAATCAGGCTGACGCGCTGGCGGACAAGGCAGAGGCTAAGCGCCAGAAACTCGCCGATGAGGCTGAAAAGCGCGCACAGAAAGAGCGCGAACGCCTCGAAAAGCTGGCAGAGGAACAAAAGAAACGTGACGATCGCGAACTTGCCGCCGCTAACGAGCTTGACCTCTTCGAGCTTGCCCAGGAGGCCAAGAGGGCACAGACCATTGAAAAGCGAGTGGCGATAGAGATCGCCGCCGAACAGCTCAGGGCACAGCAGCTACTCGCAAACCAGGAGCTTACCGAAAGCGAACGCCAATTGATCGTAGCCCAGTCCGAGGCCGCGATACTCGAGATCAAGGCAAAGGGATACGAGGACCAAAAGGAGCAGGCTGCCGATGCGCTCGCCGGGGAACTGGATGCCTACCACGAGTACGTGCAGGGCCTGATCAACGAGGAAAAGGAACGACTCCTCCAGGGTGTAATAAGCAAGGAGGAGTACGACCAGCAGATTGCCGACCTGCAGCTCGCGGCGCTGGAGACCGACCTGGCGATAAAAACACAGTTCGGTGAGCAGGATGTCGAACTTCAGGGCCGGATCACGGATGCCAAGATTGCGCAAAAGAAGTTCGAGACCGACGAAACCATACGTCTTGAAGCCGCAAAGGTTCAGGCCGTTCAAAGCACCCTTGGTCAGATCGCCGGGCTATTCAATAAGAACTCAATAGCATTCAAGGCCCTGGCCACCGCCCAAACCCTGATCCAGACCTACCAGAGCGCGCAGGCGGTGTTTACCGGCATGACCTCAACCATCCCAGGTCCGGTTGGTATCGTGCTCGGTGTGGCCGGTGCCGCAGCGGCTATCGCCTCGGGCCTGGCCAACGTGGCAAAGATCAACAGTACGCAGGTGCCCAAACTTGAGGACGGCGGCATGATCGATATCAGCGGTAAGGACCACGCCCAGGGCGGCGAAGATGTATATATAGGAGGCCGGAAGGTGGCTAATGTTCAGGGAGGGGAGAAGATGGTCGTGCTCAAGCGCGAGGCGTCACCACTGCTGCGGAACCTGTCCGCTATCAACAAAATGGCGGGAGGGGTAGATTTCTTCAGCGATCGAGCCCCTAAGCGGCACCTGGCGGATGGTGGATTCGTAGCGCGGGCCGCGAGTCAGCGTCTGGAGCAGACGGTTTCCATCGCGGACGATCTTGGTAAAGTAAAGCTTGAAGTGTCGGTAACGGATATCGAGAGAGTACAGGGGCAGGTGAACCGGGCTAAAGTCGTTTCGGAGCTTCGTTAGTGATGTACTTTGTTACCGCCTTTCGGATGATGGAGGCCTCCGTTTCTCCCTTCTTTTTACGGAAGGCCTCCAGTTTTGCCTTCAACTCCGGCGTGCACTCTGCCTTTATCACCTTCGGTTCATCCATAAAAGTGTACACTTTTTTACGAATGTAGGGATTCTGCCCCTACTTCGCAATAATGGCGGATCTTTCAAAGCTACCCACTCTTTACATATCAGGGCTCATAAGCCCTGAGCAGGGCCTCAGCGACATTGTTGGAGGCTCATCTTTTTCAGCAGAAGACGCGCGTAAATTCCTGCGCGAAAACAAAGAAGCGAAAGAAATCGTCGTTGAGATATCCAGCAATGGGGGGTATAAAACCGAGGGTCAGGAGATTTATAATATCCTGAAGAACTCCGGGAAAAGAATAACCACCATTGGATACAAGGTGAACAGCATCGCCACGGTTATAATGCTTGCCGGAGATGAACGGCTTGTGGTGGATCCGGTTGAATTCGTGATTCACTTCGCGCGCATTGCGCCTGAAAATCTGGGGATAGACCCGCTTACCGCCGATGACTTACAGCGATTGGCAGCGGAGACAGAGAGAACCGATAAGGAAATCGTTGACCTGTATTGCTCTGTCCTTGGAGAGGATAAGCGCATGCAGCTTGTCGCCGCGATGGCCGTGGAAACAAACATCGGTGCCAAGGGGGCAATAGAGCTCGGGTTCGCCACAGGATACTATACTAAAAATAAAGAGGTCGCTCAAGACCTATTTCGTGGCCTTCTTGTCACGGATCACCTCGCAACAATAATTCAAAACAATATGTCTGAAAAAAAGGAAGCAACTCAGCTTGAGAAGCTGGAGGCCTTGATGGTTGCCGGATTCGGCAAGCTCGCAAAGGCTTTCGCAAAGATAAAGAACGAGGTCACTTTGCCCACAGCGGACGGAAAGTCCATCTACGTGGTGCCCGCTGACCCGGCAGCCCCTGACAACCTCCAGGGCGCAAAGGTATTCCAGGTAGACGAATCTGGCCTGCCTACCGAAACACCGGTCGCTGACGGGAGTATCCCGCTTGGTGATGGCCGTACGTTGATCGTTTCCGCCGGTGTGGTCACTGCGGTTCAGGAAGCCATCGACGCTAAGAAACTCGCCGAGGAGAACGCCGCAATGAAAGCAGCGAACGCAGAACTCCAGGCGAAGCTCACCGCGATGGAAACTCAGATGAGCACTGACAAGGCAGAAGCACAGAAGGAAGTGCTTGCCATCCAGAATGCTTTTACCGAGTACAAGAAGCTAGTTCCCGGCGACAAGACCAAGGAGGAAAAAGAGAAGACTGAAGACCTGATGAGAATGGACTTCAGCAAGATGACCACCGCCCAGAAGGTGCGCGCAATGTCAAAGCAGCGCGAGAAACTGGAATCAGAACGCAAAGAATTTTTAAACAAATAACAGACCATGTCGAACATTGTACCCGCAATTAACACCTATGCAGGTGAATTGTATGGTGATTACATCACCCCGGCAATTTTGCCCGCCCAGGGCCTTGTAGACCTGGGTCTTGTGACTCCTCTTCCTGGAATTAAGAAGCGCACTATCCTGCGGACGCTGGACTTCAACGTGACGTTCCAGGAACCGTCGTGTAACTTCAACGCTCAGTCCGGCGATATCGCTCCGTCTGAGAAATACATCGACCCCGTGAAATACGAGGTCATGGTGGAGATCTGTTACGCTGACCTCCGCCAGGGATGGGAAGCAGCACAGCTCAAGAAAGGCAGCCTGAACGACTACGTTCCGCCGCGTGACTTTGAAGCCTTGCTGCTTGAGATCATGGCTGTTAAAATAGGTCTGATGAACGAGCAACTGTATGTTAACGGTAAGACCGGCGTAACCGCTGGCACTGTGTCGTTCTCCGCCGCATACCCTGGCCTTATCGGCCGCCTTAAGGCTGACGCCACGGTTCTGAAAGCAACCACCGGTTCAGTAGGAAACGCCTCGAACACCACCATGACCGGTACGGCCATTACCCTGGCAAACCCTGGCATCGCCACAGTGGCCTCTACAGCGAACCTTCGCACAGGTGACACCATCACCATAACCGCTAATACAGGTGCGTCTCAG
>JACCDQ010302326.1_pt1 | contig 10005 bp, 6 predicted proteins | sample 7446031 | NCBI WGS metagenome assembly JACCDQ01 (sample SAMN15323442, study PRJNA562643) | freshwater metagenome | isolation source: river surface water | place: USA:Blue River Watershed | collected 2017-08-17 | reverse complement strand
CGGCCAGGTGGTGCGCGGCGGCGATGTGCTGGTGGTCGAGGACGGCAGCCTGGTGCGCGTCATCGCCGCCCCGCAGGATGTGCTGGTGGTGCGCGCCTGCGCCGAACACGGCAGCCCCTTCGACCTGCTGCGCGCGGCCTACCACCTGGGCAACCGCCATGTGCAGATGGAGCTGCAGCCCGATCACCTGAAGCTCGAACCCGACCATGTGCTGGCCGACATGCTGCGGCAGATGCACCTGATCGTCAGCGCCGAGACCAGCGCCTTCGAGCCCGAGGGCGGCGCGTATGCCGCAGTCGGTCATGCCCATGCCCATAGCCATGCCCATGCACACGATCACGGGCATGACCACGGGCACGACCATGGGCACGGCCACGGCCACGATCACGATCACGGCCATGCCCACGCCCCCGCCGCCGCACCGTCGCGTGGCAAGCCGCTGAACATCCCGGTGCAGGCCGCTGCCGTGCCGCATGTGCACGGACCGGGGTGCGGGCATGAGCATGGGCACGATCATGGGCATGACCATGGGCATGACCATGGGCATGACCACGACCACGGTCACAAGCACGCATGAGTCCCACGCCCGATGCGCTGCTCAAGCTGATCTGGCTGGCCTCGCCGGTGCTGCCGGTCGGCGGCTTCAGCTATTCCGAGGGCCTTGAAGCCGCCGTCGACAGCGGCCTGGTGCGCGATGAATCACAGGCCCGCCGCTGGCTGGTCGACCAGTTGCGGCTGGCCCTGGCGCGTTCGGACCTGCCGGTGGTGGCCGACGCGATCCGCGCCTGGCGCGGCGGTGGCCCAGCGGACGTGGACGTGGACGTGGAGCCCGCCGATCGCCGCGTGGCCAACCTGGCCCGCATCGAGGCCCTGAACGACTGGGTGCGCACCACCCGCGAGACCCAGGAGCTGCGCCAGCAGACCGAACAGATGGGCCGCTCGCTGCATGAGTGGCTGCGCATCCAGCAGGCCGGCGCACCGGGCGCTGTCGATGCCGGCGTCGATGCCGATATCGATCCGCGCATCGCCCAGCTCGGCGCCCTGCGCCCGGCGCCGACCTGGCCGGTGGCCCATGCCCTGGCGCTGGCCCGCAGCGGTGCGCCGTTGCAGCAGGCCCTGCTGGCCCATGGCTTCGGCTGGGCCGAGAACATGGTGCAGGCCGCGCTGAAGGCCGTGCCGCTGGGCCAGAGCGCCGGCCAGCGCATCCTGGCCGCGCTGGTCGAGGCGCTGCCCGCCGCGATCGAACAGGCCATGCGCCTGGACGACACGACCCGGCAGGCTCACACGCCGATGCTGGCGATCCTGTCGGCCCGGCACGAGGGACAGTACTCGCGACTGTTCCGCTCGTGAGCCGGGCCGTGCGGCTCGATCACTCGAAGGTGATGGCGCCATTGACCACGACGGTGGTCGGGTAGACCGCCGGCGAGCCGGTCGAGACGCTCAGATTCGCACCCGAGGCCACGCCGTTGACGGTGATGACCGAGGTGCCACCAGCACCCTGGAAGTCGACCTGCGAGATCGGCGACAGGGCCAGCGCGCTGGCTGCGGTCAGCCCGGGCACGGCGCAGTCCTGGATCACCGCGAAGTTCGACAGGTTGAGCGCGTAGGCGCTGGCTGCCGATGCGGTGGGCGTGACGACCTGGGCCAGCTTGATGTTGCAGGCCCCGCTGCCGACCGTGTAGAACTTGCCCAGCGTGAGCATCACGAGGAAACGGTTGGTGGTGCCGCTGTTGAACCATTCCGGGTTCTGCCCGAAGGTGAACTTCATCGTGGTCTGGTTGCCCAGTTGCAGGCCGGCGGTGTCGGCAGTCGCACTCAGGCCGGTGGTCAGACCGGGTGCCTGGACGAAGATGCCGGCGTAGAGCCCGGTGGCCGGCGTGCTCGTCTGGTAGTAGTAGTAGAAGCCGGTGGCCGACGCGGCGGCGGTGTCGGTGAAGGTGCCGCCGCCACCGCAGTTCTGTGGCTGGCCGTCGCAGTTGAAGCCGTCCAGGTTGCTGCCGCTGTAGCCCCCGAAGGCACCGGCCTCGACCGTGCGGCTGCCGGCGGCGAAGCCGCTGGAGAAGGTCAGCGGCGTGACGGAGCCGCCGCCACCGCCAGCGCCGCCAGCCAGTGCGGTGTACTTCAGCTCGTCGACGTAGAAGGTCTCGTCGGCGCCCGGGGTGACGCCGTAGTCGGCGAAGACGCTGACCTTGTTGTAGGTGTAGGCCGCGTTGAAGGCGGCCGTGCCGGCCGCATGGTTGCTGAAGTTGAAGGTGAGCGTCTCCCAGGCATTGGCCACGGTCGTGACCGCATCGGTCTCGACCGAGCGGGTCGGGTCGCCGACGGTCTCGAACTTCAACCGCACGGTCTTGCCCGCCGCTGGCGAGTAGACGCGCAAGGTGACGGTCTTGCCGGCCGACAGGTCGGCGGCGGTGATGGCCTGGTCCTGGCCATTGGCGAAGACGGTGACGCCGGCCCAGACCTCCGCATTGGCGGCCTTGATGATGCGCAGAACCTTGTTCGTGCTCAGGACCGGATCGTCGACCTGCGCGCCGGATGCGCCGCCAAAGCCGACATGGGCCTGGGTGGTGCTGGTGAAGTCGTTGCAGGGCGCGACCGTGCAGGTGCCGGTGTTGCCCGACACCAGCGGCGTGGTCGTGTCGAAGGCCTGGCTGGCGCTCGCCGCTGCTGTGTTGAGGTTGCCGGCCGCATCGGCATAGCGGCTGGCCGCCACGTCGACGGTGATGCTGCCGGTGGCGTTGGCATCGGGCGTGACCACCAGGGTGGCCACGGTGGGGCTGACCTGGGTGAAGGTGCCCTTGGTGCCGCCGCTCACGGTGATGTCGTCGGCGGCGAAGGAGCTGCCGATGTCCTCGCTGAAGGTGAACGAGAAGGTGACGGCCCCGGTGGCCGATGCGCCGGCCACGTTGTCGCTGATCAGGACCGTCGGCGGCGTGGTGTCGACCGAGCCGGCCGGTGGTGAGGCGTCACCGCCGCCGCAGGCGGCCAGCACACAGGCGGCGGCCACGCTGGAGAGGCTGGAGACGTGGAAAGGCAGCTTCTTCATGGTGTTCTTCCAGAGGGGGCGACGGCAAGGCGCCGTCAGGTGGGTGGACGGGTGGTGAGTCGGACGGGATCGGGATCGGGGGCAGGTGAAGGGCTGCGCGGGGGGGCGCCCTTCAGCGGCTGCGCCCCAGCGAGCGCGGCGGCACCTGCAGCACCGTGCCGTCGCTGAAGGTGACGCGCAGCGGCGCGGTGCCGGCGTTCCAGGCCAGGTGGGTGCGCTGGCCGTCCGGGCGCCGGAACACGGCATGCAGGGCCGTGTCGGCATGGACGTCCAGATCCGGCGTGCCGAGTTCGCGCAGGCTCAGCATCCAGTGCAGGGCATGGCTGCGGGTGTCGCCCAGTTCGACCGCACCCCAGCGGTCCCAGGCCGACAGGGCCGCCTGGGGATCGGCCAGCGCGAGGTACTTGGCGAAGATGTCCTGCCAGATGTCGGGCGGTTCGGCCCGCTTGCCACGGGCGCGGAACACCTCGGTATCGGCCGGCAGCGTGGCGAGGTTGCGCCGGATGTAGGCCGGATCACGCGCCATGTAGGTCGACGTGGTGGTCATCGGCAGCAGGTTGATGCCCTTGATCTGGCGCGGCTCGTCGGTCCACCACGTGTTGTGGGCGTACTTGCCGCCGAAGACCATGCTGACCTCGACCTGGCGGTACTCGGGCGCGAACACCAGACCGTGCCGGTCGAACCAGTAGTGCTCGATGGCCTGGATCTCGGACGCATGCAGGTAGATGCCTCGATCGCGCAAGGCGGTGTCGCCGGTGATCTCGGCCCACTGGATCAGCGCGGCCCAGGCATTGACCGCCTCGGACGAGGACTCCTGGTTGTTGCCGGCCGGACCGAGCCCGATGCCGGAGGCCCAGGAATGGCCCTCGTAGACATCGAAGTTGCGCAGGTAGGGGAAGTCCGCCTCACCGCGCCGGGGGTGGGCGATGTCGGCGATCAGCAGGTCGACCATGCCGCCCCAGCGTTCCTTGGCGGCCCATTCCGGATCTCGCAGCGCGATGTCGGCCATCGCGCGGATCCAGTAGCCATAGTGGAAGTGGTGGTCGTTGAGCTGCTCGATGCTGAAGTACTCCTGCGGGTGCGCCACCAGCGTGCCCAGCGAGCGGTCATGCACGAAGTAGGTCTTGGCGCTGCGGCCGGAGAACCAGTCCTCGATGCGACCCTTGAGCAGCTTCAGGAGCTGCTCGCGCCCGGCCGCATCGCCCTGCTGTTCGACCACGTCGAGCAGCTTCGTGATGCGCTGCAGGCCCTTGCCCTGCCAGTAGGGGCCGTTGCCGATCTCCAGCATCATCCGGCGGGCATTGCGCAGGTCGGTGCGGGTCAGCTCGCGCAGGTCGGCCGCACCCTTGGGGTCGGTGATGCCGGGCCAGTGCGGCACGAAGCCGGTGTAGGGCGCGCTGCTGGTGAAGCTCGTGGCGGCCAGCAGCTTCAAGGGGCCACGCACCGTGTCGTAGGCCGGCCCCAGGCGGTCCTGCACGCTGGCGTTGCGGTGCCAGTGGTGGGGATAGAGGGCGATCAGCGGACCGACCTCCGGGCCTTCGACGGTGCGCGTCGTCAGCGTGTAGGTGGTGTGGACCTGGCCGGCCGGCAGGTCGACCCGCCAGTCCGCGCGGGTGTCGACGATGGCCGTGTAGGCATGGCGGGTGAACAGCGCCAGCGTGGCCGGCTGGCCGTCGGGCAACGCGGCGGCGGAGACATCGCCGCGGCCTTCGGGCAGTGCGGCGATCCAGTCGCGCTCGCCGCTGGACGACCAGCGCACCCCCGTCGGCCCGAACAGCGCGTAGTGGCGGCCGGACGCCTCGAAGGCCAGCACGCGCGGGTCTTCGCCGCGATCGGTGCGGCGCGCGCCGGCGGGCAGTCGCACGCGGACATCGCCCCGGCCCACCCGCATCGACACGTAGGGACTGCCGTGCGCGACGGTGTAGTCCAGCGCATCCGCGCCACGGGCCATGGAGATGTCGATGGCCCAGTCGCTGGCCTGCGCCAGCCGCGCCGGACCGGGCTCGAAGGCCACCGGCGCGAGCAGCAGCGGCTCGGCATGCGGGTAGTGGATCTCGACATCGCGGCGCTCGGTGGGCACGACCTGGCGACGCGGCAGCGCCATCTCCAGACCGGCGGGCGTCGGCTTGACGCTCAGCGGCTGCGCGTAGAGCACCTCGGGGCTGGCGCTGAAGACCAGCGATGAATACCACTGGTTGGTCGGCGCGGCGCGGCGCTGCATCGCCTCGGTCCGGAAGGGCGCCGCCGGCGGTCGTGCATCGCCGCCCTTGGGGGCGAGGAAGTAGGTCGCCGCACCGGCCTGCACCGCTCCGGCCTGAGCTGCGCCTGCCTGAGCCGTGCCTGTCGACTGGGCCTGACCCGCCCCGCCAGCCAGCGCCAGCATGCCGCCGAGCATGACCTGCGCCACCCTTGCCACACGAGACCTCCACATGCCAGAACCCCCTTTGCAGTCGCGATGACCGATGGGCCGGATCATATTGAAAGCGCTTTCAAGGATCCTACGCAGGTTTACCCGAAGGCGAGGGCCGATCCAGCGGAAAGGCGGAACACCCGATGAACACGGGCGATCGGGCGCGAGGGAAAACACGGGGCGTCGCAGGATTGACGCTCGCAACCGGGATCGGATAATTTGTGAAAGCGCTTTCAGTCTTTGGACCGGACAGGGCCCGCCGCGGCCCTGTCCGTCATGTGGCCCTCGTTCGACAGGCCCTCGACAAGCGCATCGAAGCAGCGGCCCGAACCTGCCATGCCGGGCTCCGGTCCAGCTGCACCCGCCCTTCAACAGGACCGACATGCACACCACCACGAACGTCCCCCGAACCCGCCCCGCGCCGGCCCTGCTGGCGCTGGCCCTCACGCTGCCCTGCGCCTGGCCGACCGCGCAGGCCCTGGACCTCGGGCCGTTCACGCTGACCGGCTTCGCCAAGATCGAGTCGCAGACCGGCAGCAACCAATGCCCCGGCTGCCAGCGCTTCCCGAACGAGGACAAGCAGCGCCTGTGGGCCGATGAGCTGGTCGCCGGCCAGCCCTACGGCCGTCACACCCAGACCACGACCCTGCTGCAGCCCTACCTCGGCACGAGCTTCGACCTCGGCGGCGGCTGGCGGCTCAGCGGCCTGCTGAGCCAGCGCTGGCGCGACGGCAAGGCCGACATCCCCGGCTTCTGGTACGAGCGCAACGTCGCCGTCTCCCATGAGGACCTGGGCAGCCTGCGCGTGGGCGCGATGACCACGCGGACCTGGAGCGTGGCCGACTACCCCTATGGCAGCAACGTCGGCGTGGCCGATGCCTGGGGTTCGTCCGGTGCCGGCTACGGCCTGCTCACCCAGGCCCTGCGCTACACCTCGCGGCCGCTGGACGTGCTCGATGGCGACCTGGTGCTCGAAGCCACCTGGGACCGCGGCAACACCGGCTTCAAGGTCAACAAGCCGCGCTTCCTCGAGTTCTACGGCCAGTACCGTCACGGCGATCTGGTGGTCGATGCGATGGCGCAGGACACCCGCAACGGCACGCCATCGGCCTGGAGCCACGGCCCGTTCACCGGCCTGACGCCCGATGCGGCCGACGACGCCTCGCTCGGCGGCTCGGGCCAGAGCATCGCCATGGCCATGGCCCGCTACCAGCTCGACAGCCGGCTGGAAATCTCCGGCGGCATCCGCCGCAACCGCTGGAGCGGCGCCTATGCCGTCATCACCAAGGCCGGTCCGCCGGCGCAGTGGAACAACATGTTCAACGTCGACTGGAACGGCAGCCTCGGCGGCGTGCAGAACCCTGGCTACCCGGCGACGTCCACGGACCTGATGGCCGGCCTGCGTCACCGCAGCGGACCCTGGATCGCCTCCACCGGCCTGGTGCACCTGGGCAAGGCCCGCACCGCCAATCCGAGCGAGCGCGGCCAGAGCAACTCGGCGCTGATCAATGCCTACGGCCTGCAGTACGAGATGGGCGATGGCATGGCCGTCTACGGCCTGGCCGGCTGGGTGCGCTACGGGCGCATCGGCCTGTCACCGATGTCCATGCCGAGCAACTCGGCCTTCACCAACGTCGACTCGCGCGTGGCGCGCAGCGGCAACTGGATCGGCCTGGGGATCGTCTATGCGAAGTGACCGCCAGCCGTCGCCCGCCGCCCTCCTTCCGTCCACGCACGAGATGACCGACATGCTGACCTCCCGAACCTCGATCGCCTGGCTGGCTCCGCTGCTGGCCTTGATCCTGACGCTGCTGATCGCCGCCTGCGGTGGCGGCGGCACGGTGCCCTCCACCGGCGTCGCGGTGCGTCCGCTGAACGCCGAGTTCACCTCGCGCAAGGCGGTCGCCTATTCGCCCTACCGCACCGCCGCCAACGACGCCGACCGCGTCAACGAGACCATCACCCCGGCGATGGTGCAGCAAGACCTGGAACTGCTGGTCGCCGGCGGCTTCCGGCTGATCCGCCTGTTCGACAGCTCCGACAAGGTCGCGCGCCTGACGCTGGAGGTGATCCGTGACCAGCGCCTGGACATGAAGGTGATGCTGGGCATCTATGTGCAGAACGGTGCCGATGCCTACAACACCGCCGAGATCCAGCGCGGCATCGCGCTGGCCAATGCCCACCCCAACACCGTGCTGGCGGTCAGCGTGGGCAACGAGACGATGGTGAACTGGTCCTTCAACAAGTTCACCCCCGCACAGATCGCGGGCTACATCCGGACCGTGCGCGACGCGATCACCCAGCCCGTCACCAGCGACGACAACTGGGCCTTCTACGCCAACGCGGCCTCCGAGCCCAACGACCCGAAGCTCGTGCTCGACGAGATCGACTTCGTCGCGATGCACACCTACCCGCTGCTCGACACGATCCCGCCGGCCATCGCGAACTGGGACTGGGAACAGCAGGCCGCACCGGCCGGCCTGCCGCGGGCGACGGCCATGATGGATGCGGCCATCGCCTCGGCCCGCAGCGAATACGCCCGCGTGCGCGCCCACCTCGACAGCCGCGGCCGCACCGACCTGCCCATCGTGATCGGCGAGACCGGCTGGAAGGCCGCCGCATCGGGCGGCGAGTTCTTCCGCGCCCACCCGGTCAACCAGAAGATGTATTTCGACCGCCTCAACGCCTGGCGCGACGAGGCCCGCGCCTCCGGCGTCGGTCCCAGCGCCATCGTCTACTTCGAGGCCTTCGACGAACCCTGGAAGGGCCGCGACGACAAGTGGGGCCTGTTCAACGTGGCCCGACAGGCCCGCTGCCAGGTCCAGGACCTGTACGTGGGCGTGCCCGGTGTGGTCGCCGAGCCCGGGAGCTGCGCACTGGCCGATGCGGTGTCCGCGCCGTCGGTGGCCCGCTCGACCATCACCCAGTCGCGCTACGTCGTCTACGCCGACGCCCGCACCGCCGACGAGGCCCGCGCCGGCACGCTGCAGTGGTTCGGCTTCGGCGGTGACGGCGGCAATGGCGGCGCCGACACCTCGTTCTCGGGCGAGGTCCCGCTGGGCACCGATGCCCAGGCGCCCTACCGCGAGATCGCACCGGCGCCCGCCACCTATGGCTGGGGCCACTTCGCGATGTCGTCCTCGACGACCGGCTCATCCGAGGTGGTCGACCTGAGCCAGTTCGAGGCCAACGGCCGGCTGAACTTCAAGCTGCGTTCGACCTACCCGGGTCGGCTGGAGGTCGGCTTCATGACCGGCAGCGGCGCGACGGCCCATGACGTCTACCTCACGCTGAGCAACACCAACGCGGACGGCTACGGCTACATCAACGACGGCCAGTGGCATCAGGTGTCGATCCCGATCTCGGTGCTGCGCACGGCGGGCGCACCGGCCTTCGGCACGACCGCGCCGACCTCGCGCTTCGACCTGACCCAGGTGACCCACCCGTTCTCGATCGGGGACCGCTACGCCAACACCGGCAATGCCGGAGGTCCGGCGGTGGGCAGCACGGTCAAGGTGTTCGTCGACGAGATCCACTGGTCGAAATGAACAAAGGCCGCAGCACCGGGGTGCTGCGGCCTTTCAAGTCGGTCTGGGTCTGGGTCTGGGTCGGGGTCTGCGTCGGAGACTGGACCTGAGCCCGACCCGACCGGGTCTTCAGTTCGCGCGGCCCTGCTCGTCGAAGGCCACCAGGCCGTCGAGTTCGGGCCGCAGCCCCACCCGCTGGCCGGCCTCCCAGTCGGACTGCGAGGTGCCCACCTTGGCGGTCAGCAGCTCGGCCACGCCGTCGACCGCCAGGTGAACGATGGACACGTCACCCAGGTGCTCGGCCAGCACGACCGTGGCCGGGACCACCGGGGTCGACAGGCCGTCGCCGCTCGCCTGCAGCCCCAGGTGTTCCGGGCGCAGGCCGATGCGGCGGGTCGATGGCTGCGCGGCCGATGAACCAGCCAATGAAGCGACCAAGGTATCCCACAGCTGCCGATGGGCGGCGCTCGCCTGTGCCGTCGGGCGATCGATCAGGTTCATGCGCGGCGCGCCGAGAAAGGTCGCGACGAACTCGTTGGCCGGTCGCCGGTACAGGGTCATGGGCTCGCCGAGCTGCTCGATCCGGCCCTGGTTGAACACGGCGATGCGGTCGCCCATGGTCATGGCCTCGACCTGGTCGTGGGTGACGTAGATCATCGTGGTGCCGAGCTCGGCATGCAGCCGCGACAGCTCGATGCGCATGTTCACGCGCAGGGCCGCATCGAGGTTGGACAGCGGCTCGTCGAACAGGAAGACCTTGGGCTTGCGCACGATGGCGCGGCCGATCGCCACGCGCTGGCGCTGACCGCCGGAGAGTTCCTTCGGGTAGCGGTCAAGCAGGTCCGACATGCGCAGCACCTCGGCCGCACGGCCCACGGCCGCAGCACGCTCGGCCTTCGAGGCACCGGCCATGCGCAGCGAGAAGCCCATGTTCTCGGCCACCGTCATGTGCGGGTAGAGCGCGTAACTCTGGAAGACCATGGCCACGCCGCGCTGCGCTGGCGGCAGGTGGCCCACGGGCG
>JACCDQ010714899.1_pt1 | contig 10006 bp, 9 predicted proteins | sample 7446031 | NCBI WGS metagenome assembly JACCDQ01 (sample SAMN15323442, study PRJNA562643) | freshwater metagenome | isolation source: river surface water | place: USA:Blue River Watershed | collected 2017-08-17 | reverse complement strand
TTTGGCCTCAATCTGCGAGAGTTCGTAAACAGACTGCGCGTTGTCGGTGACGGGCCCGAAGCTGTCCACCGCGATGGTGACCGGGCCCATGCCGAGGAAGCCGAAGGCCACGAGCCCGAACGCGAAGATCGGCGCGGCGAAGCGGAAGTCCGCGGGCATCATCGCCTGCAGCGCCTCGTTCTGCGAGAAATGGTAGGCGCCGAACATGAGCGCGAGGATGCAGAGGCCGGTCCAGAACGCCGAGAAGTTGCCCGCGACCAGGCCGCTGAGAATGTTCAGCGAAGCACCGCCCTGGCGGGAGGAAGTGACGACCTCCTTCACGTGGCGGCTTTCGGTGGAGGTGAACACCTTGGTGAACTCCGGGATGAGCGCGCCGGCCAGGGTGCCGAGCGAAATGATGGTCGAGAGTCCCCACCAGAGGTCGGGGTGGCAGGCCTCGTGGTTGGCGAGCAGCGCGTAGCTGGCCGCGTAGGTGACGCCGATGGAGACGGCCGAGGTGATCCACACGAGGTTGGTGAGCGGCTGCTCGAGGTTGAAGTCCTTGGAGCCGCCGTAGAGCAGTTTGCTGTTGGCCTCGTTGATCAGATAGCTCGCGAGCGAGGTCAGGACCATCAGGATGCGCATGGCGAAGAGCCACACGATGAGCACGGCGCAGAGCGCGGGCGTCGAGGCGAGAGCGAGGGCGAGGAAGGCAATGAGCGCCACGCCGGTCACACCGTAGGTCTCGAAGCCGTCGGCGGTCGGCCCGACGGAGTCGCCGGCGTTGTCACCCGTGCAGTCGGCGATCACGCCGGGATTGCGCGGGTCGTCCTCGGGCAGGTTGAAGACGATCTTCATGAGGTCGGCGCCGATGTCGGCGATCTTGGTGAAGATGCCGCCGCAGATGCGCAGGGCGGAGGCGCCGAGGGATTCGCCGATGGCGAAGCCGATGAAACAGGGCCCGGCGAGGTCCATCGGCAGGAACGCCAGGATGCAGATCATGAAGAACAGCTCCGTGGCCACGAGCAGGAGACCGACGCTCATGCCGGACTTGAGCGGGATGCCGAGTGTGGCGAGCGGGTTGCCGCGCAATGCGGAGAAGGCCGCGCGGCTGTTGGCCACGGTGTTGATGCGGATGCCGAACCACGCGACCCCGTAGCTGCCGAGGATGCCGAGGACGGACGCGAGCAGGATGGCCACGACCTGGACCAAGGTCATGTGCGAGAGCACGCCGAAATAATAGACCATACAGCAGGCGATGAGCACCCAGAGGCCGGTCAGGAACTTGCCCTGCTGAAAGAGGTAGGTCTTGCACGTTTCCCAGATGATTTGGGAGATGGCGCTCATCGAGGCGTGCACGGGGAGGTTGCGCGTCTGGATGTATTGGAGCCAGCCATAGACGACGCCGAGGGTGCAGACCACGAGGCCGGCCAGCATGATCTGCATGCCGTTCAGCGAGCCGCCAAAAAACAGCACGCTCCGGATGTCGGGGATCTTGATGTCGGCTTCGCTGGCGAGGGCGGGAACGGCGGATGCGGCCAATGCGGCGGCCAGCACGCCCACTTTCTTCCAAGTGTGAGTGTTGAACATAGGGGTAGGGGTATTGGCGGGCAAAGTGTCATAAACGCGTTTCGTGGCCAGTTCAAAGTCCCCGCCGGCGAGGCGGTAACATTTGACGTTTTGCGCGGGCTGGCTTCGCGTGATGTTTCTAATAACCGCCACCATGCCGCTCCTCGCCGTGCAGAATCTGTCGAAGGCCTACGGCCCGCACCGCGTGGTGGACGTGCCGGTGTTTTCGCTGGAGGCGGGCGCGCAGGTGGCGCTACGCGGAGAGAGCGGCTCGGGCAAAACGACCTTCCTGCACCTGATCGCCGGCATCCTCGCACCGGATTCCGGTCGGATTGAACTCGGCGGCCGCGAGGTCGCCGCGCTCGGGGAGGCCGCACGCGACCGGCTGCGCGCCGAGACCATCGGCTATATTTTCCAGACCTTCAACCTGCTCCAGGGCCACACCGTGCTGGAAAACGTGGAACTCGGCATGGCCTTCGGGCGCGGCGTGGACCGCGCCCACGCCGAGGCGTTGCTCAAGCGCGTCGGGCTGGGGGACAAGCTCGGGCACTACCCGCGCCAGCTCTCGACCGGCCAGCAGCAGCGCGTGGCCGTGGCCCGGGCCCTCGCCAACCGGCCGAAGCTCGTGCTCGCCGACGAGCCCACCGGCAACCTCGACACCCGCAACAGCCGCGAAGCGCTCGCGCTCATCCGCGAAGTCTGCCGCGAAAACGGCGCCGCTCTCCTGCTCGTGAGCCACGATGAGGGCGTGCTGGCGCAGTTCGAGAGCGTGCAGGACTTCGCGGCGCTGAACCATGTTGCCGAAAATGGAGCCGGGACGCCCTCGTCCCGGGGTTCGGAAGAGCGGGGTGAGGGCACCCCGCCTCCAATTGGAGGACAGGCATGATTTGGAACCTCATCTACCGCTCCCTCCGCCAGCACGCGCTGTCCACGCTCGTGACGGCCGGGAGCATCGCGCTCGCGGCCGGGTTGCTGCTGACGGTGTGGGTGGTGAAGACGCAGTCGCAGGTCGTGTTCTCCTCCACGACCTCGGGCTTCGACGCCGTGCTTGGGGCGCGTGGCTCCAAGCTGCAGCTCGTGCTCAACGCCATCTTCCACCTCGAGGCGTCACCAGGCAACCTGCCTGCTGCGGATGTCGCCGCCATCAGCCGCCATCCGGCGATCAAGGCCGCCATCCCGATCGCCGTCGGCGATAATTTCCAGGGCTGGCGCATCGTCGGCACGACGCCCGCGATGTTCGACGTCGAATACCTGCCCGGTCGCAAATACGCCGTCGTGGCCGGTGGGAAACTGTTTGCCGACGGCACACGCGAAGCTGTGGTTGGCGCCTATGCGGCGAAGCAGCTCGACTGGAAAGCGGGCGACACCTTCAAGCCTTATCACGGCCTCGCCTTCGACCCGCAGGCGCAGCACGAGGAGGTTTATACCGTCGTCGGCGTGCTCGCGCCCACCGGCACGCCCGCCGACCGCGTCATCTGGATTCCGCTCACCGGCGTGCAAACGATGGGCGGGCATGACGCGCGCGCCGCGACCGACGTGAGCGCCGTGCTCATCCAGCTGCGCGCACCCACGGCCGGCCTCATGCTCGACATGATGATCAACAAGCAGGGCAACAAGATGACCTTCGCCTATCCCATCGGCGCCATCGTGGCCGATCTGTTCAACAAGATCAGCTGGGTGGACAAGGTGCTGACGCTGCTCGCGTGGCTCGTGGCGGCGGTCGCGGCGGCTTCGGTGCTCGTGAGCATCTACAACTCCATGAGCGCCCGCCAGCGCGACATCGCCATCCTGCGCGCGCTCGGGGCGCGGCGGCGCACGGTTTTCGGTGCCATCGTCGGCGAGGCGACCGTCATCGGCCTGCTCGGTTCGCTGACCGGACTCGCGGTGTTTGCGGGTTTCGCCGCGGTCGTGACCGGCATTATCCAAGCGCAGACCGGCGTCGTGCTTGAGCCGCTCAAGTGGAACCCCGTCTTCTGGTGGGGTCCGTTGACCTTCGTAGGCCTGTGCATGCTCGGCGGCCTCGTCCCCGCCGTGAAGGCCTACCGCGTCCCCGTCGCCGAGACCATCGCACCGGTGTCGTAGGAATTACGATTTACGGTTTACGAATTACGATTTGAGTCAGTGGGAACACTGATGTTACGGCAGCTCCATAACGATCTCTGGGTTTGTCGCGTGCCCTATTGGGCGATGGGGATGCCGTTGGGTCGGCAAATCGTGGTGGTCCGGCTGCCCGGCGGCGGGTTGTGGGTCCACTCGCCGGTGCCGATGCAGCCGGAGCTCCGGGCGGAACTGGCAGCGCTCGGTGAGGTGCGCCACGTGATCGGGCCGAACCTCTGGCACGACGAGTGCCTGCGCGATTTCCAGGCGGAACATCCGGCCGCGCTCTTTCACGCCGCGCCGGGTCTCGCGGCGCAGAAGCGCGACGTGCGTTTTGGCGCGGAGCTGTCCGACACCCCGCATGCGGACTGGGCCGGCGTGATGGAGCAGCACCTGGTGCGGGGCATGCCGCGGATGAACGAAGTCGTGTTTTTCCACCCCGCCTCGCGCAGCCTCATCATCGCGGACCTCGCGTTCAACCTCGGCCCCGACGGGCCTTGGTGGTTCGCTCTGATGATGCGGGCCTACGGTGCGTGGAACCGCTTCGGACCGACGCCGCTGGAGAAGATGTTGATGAAGGACAAGGCGGCGGTGCGCGCCTCGCTCGACCGCATCCTGCAATGGGATTTCGAGCGGATCATTGTCGGCCACGGGCGCAATGTGGAGACCGACGGCAAGCGCGTGTTCCGCGAGGCTTATGCGTTTCTGAAGTGACGGCCGCGTGGGGGGCGCGGCGAAAACTCAGGGGAGACTCCTGGCGGCGGCGATGATCTCGGCGCTTTCCGGCCGGTCGCGGTAAGCCTCGCGCGCGAGCTTGGCCCGGATCACGCCGGTCCGGTCCACGATGAACACGACGGGATGCGGGATGCCCGCCCCCCGGCCCTGGGCCTCGTGGTTGCGAATGCCATAGGCGTCGATGACCTTGCTGCCCGCGTCGGAGAGCAGCGGGAATTTCAGGCCGAGTTTCTCCGCCGCCGCGGCGTTGGTAGCAGGCGAATCATAGCTGAGGGCGACAAGTTGAACGCCGGCGGCCTCGATGTCCGCGCGGGCGGCTTCCAGGTTTTTGAGCTGATTGCGGCAGAACGGACACCAATCGGCCGAGCGGACGAAAACCAGCGCGACCGGGCCCTTGGCGCGAAGTGCGGCCAGGGTCAGCGGCTCAGGCACGGACCCGGGGAGGGAGAAATCCGGTGCGGTCTCGCCGATCTTGAGACCGGGAATCTCGGACGCCCCGACGCAGATGACCGAAAGCAGGATGAGAAAGGGAAGGAGTATTTTCATGCGTGGTGGGTGGTGGATTGGCCTGAGTCTGTTGGGAAAGGGCTTGTCCCGAAGGGGAGAGCCGGCAGAGCCGGTGTTATTCCCGCCGGACAGCGCATAGGGGGCTTGACGACTTTGCTAGGGTGGGTCCGCCTACACCTTCGCATTCATGGATCTCGCCGCCTTCTTCACCTTAGCCGCCACCGGTCTCGCCGTGGCGTTCATCCATGCGGCGATCCCGACCCACTGGCTGCCTTTCGTGGTCGTGGCCAAGGCGCAGGGCTGGTCTCGCGGCCGGGCGCTGCTGATGGTCACGCTCTGTTCCGGCGGGCACATGCTGGTGATGACCGGGTTGGGCGTGGCGCTGGCGTGGTTCGGCCTGCAGATCGACGAGCACTGGGCGGAGTATTTTCCCTACGTGGCTGGCGGCGCGCTGATCGCGATGGGGGCAATGATTTTGTTCCGTCACTGGAAGGGTTGGACCCACGGTCATGGCGAATGGATCGAGGGCCACTGCCATCATCCGGGTCACGATCATGACCACGAGCCGGTGAAACCGGTCGCGCGCACCAGCGACTGGGCCGCGGTCGGCGGCCTGTTCACCATGCTGACTTTCTCGCCCTGCGAAGGGCTGTTGCCGGTCTATCTGGCCGGCGTGCAGTTCGGCTGGGGTGGCGTGTCGCTGCTCAGCATCATCCTCGCCGCCGGCACTTGGGCCGCGATGCTGATCTTCACCTGGCTCACGCTGCTCGGGGTGGAGCGTCTGCGCCTCAAGTGGCTGGAGAAATGCGAGGCTCCCGTCCTCGGCACGCTGCTCGTGCTCTGCGGCATCGCCTTCATGGTCGCCGAGCATTTCCACTTTCATCCGCACATGCATTGAGCCGGAGTTGACACCCGCGCCTTGCCCGCTCCCTTTGCCGCCATGCCCCGCCTTCCCGAGTCCCTGCTGAACCGCGCTACCGCCCTCCTGGCGGCGGTGTGCGTGCTGGTGCTCACGGTGCTGGCGGTCAGTCCGAAACTGCACGCCGGGCTCCATGCGGAGGCCGATGTGACGCACGCCGATTGTGCCCACCACGAGTCGGAAGCCCCGGTGGGCGATGTCGGCCATGCCTGCGTGGTGACACTTTTCTCCCACGGAGCGACGGCCCTGCTGGTGTTTTGCCTGCTGATCCTGGCGCGGCCCAACGTGGCCGGCCTGACGCTGCGCGCAACCGACGAGGTCATTGTCGCGCAGCCCCGTTACCGGCTCGTGCCGTCGCACGCGCCGCCGGCGGCCTGAGTTGAACCGATCCGTTCCGTGCGTGGCGCCGTGCGTCGCGCGCGTCCTCCTGTCACCCGCCTTGGCTGCGCCTGTCCGCGCGCCGGCACCTCAACTCAGTCTGTCATGCATTTCCGATCCCTTTCCCTCTTTTCAACGCTTGCCTTCGCGACTCTCGCGCCGGCCCAAACCGTCCCGCCCGCTGCCGGCTCGGACGACGATCATCTCCATCTCGACAATTTCGTTGTCACGGCCAGCCCGTTGGCGCGCGAAGCCGATGAAATCAGCGCGCCGACCAGCGTGCTCGCGAGCGACGCGCTGGCGCGGCGCCAGCAGGGCACACTCGGCGAAACGCTCGCCGGCCTGCCCGGGGTGGATGCGACGTATTTCGGTCCCGGCGCCGGCCGGCCGGTCATCCGCGGCCTCGGCGGCGACCGCATCCGCGTGCTCACGGGCGGTGTCGGCACGCTCGACGCCTCAGTCGTGAGCCCGGACCATGCCGTGAGCCTCGACCCGCTGCTCATCGAGCGCGTCGAGGTCGTCCGCGGTCCGGCCGCGCTGCTTTACGGCGGTGGCGCCATCGGCGGCGTGGTCAATGTGATCGACGGGCGGATTCCCGAGACGCTGCCGGCGGGGCCGGTCACGGGGCGTTTCGAGTTGCGCGGCGACACCGCCGCTGACGAGCGCACGGCCGCAGGCGTCCTGACCGGCGGGGCCGGCAAGTTCGCCTGGCGGCTCGACGGTTTCCGGCGCAAGACCAAGGACATAGAAATTCCCGGCTTTGCGGAGACCGCAGCCCTCCTCGAGGATCATGACGAAGCGGAGGAAGGTCCGGCGGCCTTCGGCACTCTGCCCAACAGCGCCACAAGAACCAGCGGCGGCTCCTTCGGCCTGAGCTACATCAACGGCAAGGGGCACCTCGGCTTCAGCTACAGCGGTTTCGACTCCCTCTACGGCGTGCCCGGACACGAGCACCACCATGAGGAAGAGGAAGCGGCGGCCGCCGAGGCCGAGGAAGAGCACGGCGGCGTGCGCATCGACCTGCGCCAGCGCCGCTGGGATGTGCACGGCGAGTGGCTGACGCCGGTCGGCATCCTCCGGGCGGCAAAGTTCCAGCTCGGCGTGGCTGACTACGAGCACACCGAGCTCGAGGGCGACGAGATCGGCACACGTTTCACCAACGACGCCCACGAGGGCCGCTTGGAACTGCTCCACGAAAAGATCGGCGACGTCGAAGGCGCGCTTGGCTGGCAGTTCTCGCGCAGCGACTTCGAAGCCATCGGCGACGAGGCCTTCATGCCCCCGTCCGTGACGCGCAACCAGGCTGTGTTTGTTTACGAGGAACTCGTGCGCGGCGACTGGACCGCGCAGTTCGGCGCCCGCATCGAGCGGCAGAAAATCACGCCCGCCGCCTCCTCCGGCCTCGCGGCACGGAGCCACACGGGCGAGACCTTCACCGCCGGCCTCATCTGGCGCGTCGGCGAGGGCGGCAGCATCGCCTTCTCCGCCTCGGCCAACGAGCGCGCGCCCAACGCCCAGGAACTCTACGCCGACGGTCCGCACGCCGGCACCGGCGCCTACGAGGTCGGCGATCCCACGCTCGGGGTGGAAAAGTCCCGCGGCCTTGACCTCAGCTACCGCGTCCGCCATGGCCCCGTGACCGGCGAGGTCAGCGTGTTCCTGAACCGTTTCGACGGCTACATCTACGAGGAGGCCACCGGGGCCGAAGAGGACGACCTGCCCGTCTATGCCTTCGTGCAGCGCGACGCCAAGCTCTACGGAGCGGAGGCCGAGTTGGTCTTCCACCTGCACGAGTCAAAGGAGTCCATCGCCGACCTCCGCCTGCTGGCCGACAGTGTCCGGGCCACGAACACCACCGACGACACGCCGTTGCCGCGCACCAGCCCGATGCGGGTTGGCGCCGGTTTCGACTGGCAGCGCGGCTCCTGGTCGCTGAACGCCGAGTGGCGGCATGTGTTGAAGCAGGACCGCCTCGCGCCCAACGAGACCGTCTCGCCGTCCTACAACCTCGTGAGTCTCGGCGTCGCCTGGCGTTTCGACGCCGGTCGCACGCACGGTGAGCTCTTCGTGCAGGGGCGCAACCTCCTCGACGAGGCCGCGCGCGTGCATGCCTCCTTCCTCAAAGACATCGCCCCGCTCCCCGGCCGCAACGTCACGGCCGGTTTGAGGTTTTTCTTCTGACCCGACAGTCTTCAAAAGGTCTGAACCCATCGTTTGTTGTCCCCTGCCCATGTCCGAAACCACCCAACCCCGACCCTTCGACGCGCAGCACGCGGCGAATTACGACGAGCGCTGGGCACCGTTGGCTCCGCTGCGCGACAGCCTGCACTTGCAGATGCGATTCATCCTGCAGGGGCTGCCTGCCGGGGCCCGCGTGTTGTGCGTGGGCGTCGGGACCGGGGCGGAACTGCTCGCGCTGGCCCGATTTTTCCCGGGCTGGTGCTTCACGGCGGTGGAACCCTCGGCGCCGATGCTGGAGGTCTGCCGCCACAAGGCGGCGGAAGCCGGGATCACGGAGCGCTGCGCGTTTCATGCCTGCTACCTGCACGAGCTGCCAGCGACGGAAGCATTTGACGCGGCCACGACGATTCTGGTCTCCCAGTTCATCACCGACCGCCCGCGCCGGACGGATTTCTTCCGCGCGATCGCGCGGCGGCTGCGTCCCGAAGGTGTGCTTGTCACCGCCGATCTCACCCCGGCTCCGGCGGGGCAGCATGAGAGCCTGCTGGGCGTGTGGTCACAGATGATGCGTCACATCGGCGCGGGCGAGGCCCAGATTCAAGCGATGCTCGCCAGTTACGGCCGGGATGTGGCGTTGTTGCCGCCGGCAGAGATGGAAGAGCTACTGATCGAAGCCGGGTTTACCCGGCCTGTGCGCTTTTCCCAATCCCTGCTGATTCACGCCTGGTTCGCCCGGCTTGCACCGGGCGCGCCCGCGAAAGGCTGATCGTGCTCGCGCTCCGGCCAAGGCGCGGGTTTGACTGGCCCGGTTGCCCGGCTGATTTTCCTCTCCTAATCTTCCCCATGAAGTTCCAACTGTTGCTCCTGCTCACCGGTGTCGTGCTGGCGCTCGCCGGCTGTTCGAAAAAGGAAGCCACGGCGGCCGCCGCCGGTCACCACCATCACGCGCCGCACGGCGGCGTGCTGGTCGAGCTGGGAGAGCACCAGTTCAACCTGGAGTTCAAATTCGACGAGAAGCGCGGCGTGCTCCAGGCGTGGGTGCTCGACGGCCACGCGGAGAACTTCGTGCGCATCGCCCAGCGCGGCTTCGAGGTCCAGGCGACCGCGGAGGACCGGGCCCGCGTGCTGGACTTCGTGGCCGTGGGCGACACGATGACCGGCGAGACGGCCGGTGACACCTCGCTGTTTGAGGTGCCCGCCGAGTGGCTCAAGGCTGCCAAAGCCTTTGACGGGCGGCTCAAAGCGATTACGGTCCGGGGCGTCACTTTCAACGACGTCGTCTTCCGCTATTCCGTCCAAGATCAGGATCATGGTCACGCGCACTAAACTCCTTTCGTCCCTCGCCCTCGGCTTGCTGCTGGGGGCGGGTGCCGCCTCCGCCCAGCCCAGCTGGCTGCGCAATCTCGGCGCCCACGACCTGTGTTGCGGACCGAAGGCGATGTCGGATTTCGAGCCGGTGGCCCAGACGGTTGATGCGCTGGCGCCGCGCGACATCCTGCAGCCGGCCCAGCCGGTCGCCCCGCAGGCGGTGGCCACCGTGGCCATGGGTGCGGCTGCGAGCACGCCCGCTCCGGCGGCAACCGAGCCCAAGCCGGCCGCCGAGCCCAACGCCGCCGGAGTTTACCAGGTCACCTTCGATCA
>JACCDQ012042387.1_pt1 | contig 10007 bp, 6 predicted proteins | sample 7446031 | NCBI WGS metagenome assembly JACCDQ01 (sample SAMN15323442, study PRJNA562643) | freshwater metagenome | isolation source: river surface water | place: USA:Blue River Watershed | collected 2017-08-17 | reverse complement strand
ATTGTTGCTAATACAAATGATTCCACCGTTGGGTTTGCAGCCAACAAAGACATGGTGGCTGCCGAACAACTGTTTACCGATCTTACCGATGTGATTGGTATAAAACCAATAAACATCATTAAAATTTATGGCGACGGATACAGCAAAGCCAGTGTATTGAATGAAATTAAAAAGTTTAAACCGCAACGTAACGATATCGTAGTCTTCTATTATACCGGCCATGGGTTTCGCACAAAGAAAAAGCAAACCGCCTACCCTATGCTCGATCTGCGTTCGAACGCCAAACAGGATTATCTGAAAGAAAGCTTAACAGTGGATACCATTCTTGAACTCATCAAGAATAAAGGCGCACGCTTAAATTTGGTATTGAGCGATTGCTGCAACTGGGATCCGGAAATGCCTTTGCCTTACGTTACTGCCGATCCGCAACCAAGAGCCGGCAATCCGGTATGGGACCCCGAAAAAAGCAGGGCGCTTTTTCTTGACAGCAAACGTGTAAGTATAGTTGGTATTGCAGCTGATAAAAACCAACTGGCAGTATCCAACAAAAAATACGGCAGTTTCTTTTTTATGTATTTCAGAGATGCATTAACAACAGAAATATCAAAAACCAATCCCAATAATCCTAATTTCTTCAGTTGGAACACTGTATTTGAATCTACCAAAACACAAACCTTCCGCAAGTCAAGAAAAACATATTGCAGCAAACCAAACAGACCGGAGAATATCTGCTATCAAACACCGATGTTTTTTATTCTGTAGCCTCATCATGCGGATAGGAATTTACCGGTTCAGGATATTTAATAAACCGCTGTTTGCTCAGCAGTTTTCTCCATTCGGCAGTACCACGTATATCCTTCATCAAAGGATCTTCCTTCAGCACCCATCCGTAGGCAAAACCATGGGTAAATGATTTCCTGAGCCACTCATAAGCCTTTGTTTTGTTTTTCAGCTGGGCATACATACGGCTGATGCTGTACATGGCAGCAGCATCATTGGGAACAAGCTGCAAGTATGCATTATATCGCTTTATTGCTTCCTGATGTTTTCCTTGTAACAGATAAAGCCTTGCATACAAATCGTACAAGACCGGCATTTTATGCGGATGTACTGCTGTTGCTTTTTGCAATAAGATTTCTGCTTCGTTAAACTTTGACATGTGCAGGTAATACTTCGCAAGCAAAACCATTTTGTCGTAATTCAATTCTCTTCTTGCATACAGTGTATCTAAACTCTCCACTGCATCTGTAAACTGGTAGGTTTCATCATCTGCATCAATCAACTTTAAACGCACACCAGTGTTAGCTGGCAGAAGCTGCACACTCTTGCGGTAATGAGTTGCAGCAAATAAAGGCACGCCCTGCCAACGGTAGAGATCGCCTACCTTATCATGAATATCTGCCGAGAGAGAGTCGTTAAGCGCAGCTAAAGAATCTGCAGCCAGTAATGAATGAATGGCACTTGTAATTGGTTGTTCAATTGGAGGCGCATACTCCAGTGTAATGATGCGATTAATTTCTCTGAAGGATTTAGGTCGCTTTTCTGAAGCGGCATACTTATGTGGAACAGACGAAAGCGGAACAAACGCATCCGGAAATATCGCCTTTCTGTCCATCGCAAAATCAATTGCACTATCCTTTACGAGATTGTACAGTAAATACCCCGCTTTGTAATGCCATTCTGCATTTACCGGATTCTGTGTTTTCATACGGCGATAAAAATCATATAATTCATTATTTCCGATATCGGACCGATCATTTTGCCTGAACAATTGAACGGATTCTTCTTCGTCATGATACCGACCGATCCTTGCCAACATCAACCAAAAACGCTTATTCGGTACAAAATCTGCAGGATCAGCTGCAATGAGCTTACGATAGTAAAATTCAGCTTCCGTGTAATGATTCCACTGATCGTACATTGAAGCCATTAACTGGTCGTTAAAATTCTGGCTGTAATATGCATGTTTGTAAGTACCGCTCATACAGCTGGTATCAAACCCCACAACAGATACTGCCATGATCGAATCGGAATAACTGGCAAACTCCTCTTTACTGATGTAATAACGGTTAGCCAGGTTAAACATTACATCAGCCGAAGCCCAATCACGCAAAGCAAAAAAAGCTTTTGCCAGATGATGATAGATGATGGGATCACTTTTATTGAGCTCAATCACATGCAGCCATTTTTTAATCGCATCCTCATACCTCGCTGTATCAAAATAATATTTACCCCATGCATAATAACCGGCGAGGTCACCTTTATCAACATTACTCGAATCAAACGAACAAATTACCGGTTTCGGTAAATTCATAAAGGAAGGAGCAGCAACCAATGTTGTATCCAGCATGCTAAAATGAAAACCTCTTTTCCGCAGATCAGCTTCGTGATAGAACGAATCTGCCAATGCATAGTTGGTTGTTTTGGTATACACCGCAGCAAGCCGTTCAAACGGATAATAATGCCTGGAATTATAAAAAATACTCTTCCGCTGCATCTCTTCTGCAAACAAAAAATTCCGTTGTTCTTCGTATAACCAACCGGCGTTGGCATACACATCCGAATTTTCTGCACCAAGTTTTCTGGCTTTTGTAAACGCATCGGCTGCTGCTTTGTAATTTTTTTGTGCGGTGTACAAACTCAGTAAATTGCTCCAAGGTATAGCCCACTCTGTTGCAAGTTCTGTTGCCTTCAAATACATTTTCTCGGCTTCTTTAAAATTCCTTTTATACCAATACAAAACACCAAGTGTATTGTGGATATAAGGCGCTTCAGGATCAAGATCCAGTGCTTTATTCTCTAAAGCCAATGCATCCTCAATTAAAGATGAAGGGTCTTTTGTGAGCGGTATTTCCAACAGCAAAGCAACACCACCAAAATAATATTGGTTTACCTGCAGAATATGTTGCATAAAAGTGTTACCCGGATCAGTTAACTTCAACGCTAATGCATACAGCTTCGGATACATATCGTACCCATTGGATGCTGCATTGTAATATCTTCTTTTCTCCAGTTCAGCAGCATCACCTTCCAGATATTTATTGATCACTTCCTGTGCATGAGTGTGCAGCAGAATAACCAGTTTACTGTTTAACTGCTTTAAAGATTTTTCATCCGATGCAAGCAACTGCTTTACTTGTTTGAAATAGTTAATCTTTTTATTTATTTCATTTAATGCAGTATCGTTTGCGTTCAGAAGGTCGCCTTCCATCTTTTGAAGATGCAGGGCTATGATAGCAGGAGCAATTCTGCTTTCGGGAAGCTTCAGTAACGAATCGTAAGGAATGTAAGTATAAATTTTTGCACGCTTCAATTCTTCATCCGCTTTCTCAATTAGCTCGAATGCTGTAAGGTTTAATGAAGCACCTACAATTGGAGCAGACATCACAACAGCATTGATAGTTGATTGTCTTTGTTGCACCATTATCTCTGTGTTTCGAAATGCAAGTTGAAACTGATCGGGACCACTTACAACCGGCTTCTGCTGATGTTTTTCACGAAGTAATATCGGGTCTTTCGCAAATGAAGTATCCAGATAGCTTCGGATGTCTTTCACCCGTATTACATTCTCTGTACCATTGGCTGCAAAGCCCAGCAAACCATTTACCAGATAAAACGAAAAAACGCCTCTGCCTCCTCCCCATGCTTCATCTTCCATTGCCAACTCTTCCGGTCCGCAGGAAGTAATACGTATTTCATTATCACGGGCTGTACGTTGCTGTTCTGCACCTAAAAAATCCTTACGGAAAGAAGTTCCATTCAGTGTTCCGGAATGACAGGCATCGGTAATTAAAACCACCTTCGCTTTATTTTCAACCGAAAGTGTGTTAGCAAAACTGTTTACATCTTCAATTCGTACAGCATTGTTGATGTAATTGGTGCGTGGCGTATTATACGCCAGTAAAAAACCTAGTTTACGAATCGTAATGTTTTCCTTATCGCCATGACCGGCAAAATAGAAATACACCAGATCGTTTTCTTTTACTTCTTCGGTTAGCCAGTTGAGTGCTTCGTAAATAGCAGCCGTAGTTGCTTTTTCATTAAGTAAGAGACGCAGATTTTCTTCCTGTATCTGTCCGCCTTTTTTGGTGCGTAAATAATTGGCAAATGCTTCCGCATCTTTATTGGCATATCGCAAAGTGTTGATGCCTTTGCTGGCATATTCCGATACGCCGACTACTACGGCAAACGTGCGGGAAGGTTGCTGTTGTGCAACTGTAACAACACAGATCAACAGCAGCACAATGACTGATACATATTTTCTCATAAGCAGTTTTACTGCAATAAGATAACGTATTTCTTTCGGGCTTGCAAGTAGCGGGCTAAAACAAGTGCGTAACTAACACCCTACTTACCGCTGATCCATGCCTGCAAAATTGCCTGCTGCATGGGCGTTGCATCTGCCCTGCGTACCAATAATAATCGTTTTGTTTTCTTTCCATCAGCTGCTGTATGCTCTGCCTCTTCCAACGCAAGTCCGGCATACCCCAAACAGGTTTTGTAATCGAGTTCTTTTGTACTGTAGATATATTCAAAAAAAGAAGTGAGTGGAATTTTTGCAATCTCTTCGCAGGTTTGCTGAAATTCTGCATCGGTAAACCCTCGTTGCAGTTGTTTGTAATAACGATTGTACAAAAGCTTCATCACATCATCCAGCGATTGTTTGTTTTGCGTTGCATTACGAATGGTAAAATCGAGTAGTAAACCAACTACCGGTCCTTTATCGTAATACGAAATGGCTTTGCCAGGTTCTCTGCCTTGTGTACCAAACGGACCATCAGCCCAGGTATTGTAACTCGCCTGCATCAACGATTGAAACGCTTTACCTAGATTATTTTCAACAGCATTGATGTTGTGTTCAAGATTGCTGAACAGTTGTTGTTCGGTAGCCAGGCCTGCACGTTTGATCAACAGGTATTCGTAATACACCGTTAACCCTTCGCTGATCCAGAGCAGATTGGTGCGTGTAGGTGCATCGTAATTAAACGGCCCAAGTTCATAGGGCCGAATACGTTTTACATTAAAGTGATGAAAGTATTCATGCGTAAGAAAATTCAATGTCTGCGTCATACCTGCTGCGGTGTTGAGTCCTTTCCCATCGAAACTTACAGTGGTATTATTTAGATGTTCAATACCGCCACGACCGGGACCAATACCAATGAACGTATATCGCTTGTAGGGTATATCGCCCATCATATTTACTGTTGTTTCAATAATCTTTTGCAAATGATCCATCAGCTGCTGCTGATCGAAGGCACTCATTTGATAGCCGATAAACCGATGCTCAATTCCTTTTACGTTGAATGAAGGCAAGGCCTGCAGCTTGCCAACAAGAATTGGACAATCGTACAACTCATCAAAATCAACTACGGTAAATGCGTTTGACAATCCGGCTTTCTCTGTTAACCCCGTAGCAATATCGGGCCACTCTTTCCGGCTGTTGATTTTTAGAGTAACCGGTGTGTTTAAAAAACCATCTGCATACATAAATGTATTGGCAGGCATAACATATGCATGTAAACTATCTACATAACTGTTGGCTACAAACTGTCTTGTTGTTTTAATATCGTACTCAACTGTAAAGTTTTTTTGTTTGATGCCTGTTACACTCCACGTATTTGCATTGATCTGTTTTACAGCAAGCTGTTTACCATTCTGGTCCTTTACAATAATATCCTGTACATCATCTGCATACTTCATCAGTTGGTAATAGCCCGGTGTCCATTTAGGTAATTTCAAGTGCAGCGAATCCATTTGCCAACCACCTGTTTGCAAGGTTACATGATAGCGATGTGTTTCAGGCTTGGGAAACGAAACGGTGTAAACCATTTGCGGATTTTTTCCGGGTAATTGCCTGCTTATAACATCTATACTGATAATTACAGTGAAGAAAAGTAAACACGTAATACGCATCAATAAAACTGACTGTATTGTGTTGCACAGATTTACACCTGCAACTGAAAAACGGTTCATATTGATTGATTTAGGAGGGAAGTAGACTTTTATACAATGTATAGCTTTTACAGACAATCCAGTCTACTGTAAACAAAAACCTATAAAAAATACCGAAATAAGCGTTACTTGCTTCATTTGTATACCCTATAACACTTACACAAAACAACTATACACAGTCAATGATTCTATCTCATTACTAACAACTATTCATTTTAGTGCAATTAAATACTTCTTTTCGATTTAAATATCAGTAACAGTTAAATAGAAATAAGACATTACCCCTAAATGAAAAAACTAAACGTTTAAATAGCCTGCAACATAACAGCTAAGCCATTTTTTGAATATATATTGCCTTTAATAAAAGCAGCACCCACTGCAAACCCAAAACCATTAATCCAGTAAAACCTTCTTATGAAAAAAAGCAGTTCTTTTTTCCGAGGTAGCTTATTTGCAATTGCTATCGTATCAACTCCGTTTTTATTAATCAACAAAGCCGAAGCTCAGTGCACTGATAACACGCTTGCTACTTCTTATACCAGTAACAACGGATCAAGAGGAGCCATGTTTAATATTACGGCTACCAACACAATCACAGTGACCGGCTTTTATGCAAATCTGTACGGGGGTACAACCGCCAAGTATGAAATTTATTACAAAGCAGGAACCTATGTTGGTTCCGAAACAAATGCAGCAGCCTGGACCTTAGGCGGAAGTGTAAACAGCTTATATGTAGCGGCAAATAATGTACCTACCGACATTCCTATTCCTTTAAGTGTAGTGATACCTGCCGGTCAAACGTATGGGTTTTATGTAACAAATACAGCCAGCGGAGGATTGAACTATATAAGTTCTGCGGTTACCAATGTAACACTCGCAACAGACGCTAACTTAACTATGACAGGTGGTGTAGGCAAAGCCTACCCCTTCAGCTCTACTTACAGCTACAGATTATTTAACGGTACTGTACGTTATTATGCAGGCGCACTTAATGAAACCGCTACGCTTTCGAACAGCAATGCTACTACGCCGGTTATTTCGCAAAACGGTGCAGGAAGTACCGTATACGGAGACGGTTGTACCAAACTTGTTTGTAAAGTAACAGCTTCGGGTAGCCAGCCAATTACAGGTTCTACAACTGCAAAAGTGTGGATTGAAAACACACAACCTTTCGGTTATGTAAAACGCCATTACGAAATTACACCTGCTACAAATGCTTCTACTGCAACAGGCAGGGTAACGTTATATTTTACACAGGCAGAGTTTGATGACTATAATGCTATTAACAGTGTGAAACTTCCTACAGGGCCAACAGATAACAGCGGAAAAGCAAATTTGCTTGTAGAAAAACGTTCGGGTACAAGTAATAACAATACCGGCTTACCTAATACTTACACCAGTACAGTTGTAACACTCGATCCGGTTGATACGGATATTGTTTGGGATGCTACCAACAGCCGCTGGTCAGTTAGTGTAGATGTGAATGGCTTTAGCGGATTCTTTGTTAAATCGAGCAGTATGACATTGCCCGTCTCCTGGATACAAATGGGGGGCAGTATTAATGCAGAAAACAAAGCTACACTTGCATGGCAGGTAGAAGAAAGAGATGTACTGCAATATGTAGTTGAGAAAAGTACAAACGGCACTGTATTTACAAAAGTGATGGATGTAACCAGTAAAGGCGATGGCATGAATAGTTACCGCATTACAGACATGGAAATAAATAACCAAACAACATTTTATCGCTTAAAGCAGATTGGGTTAGATGGACACAGTACATATTCTTCTGTAATAAAACTGTACAACAGACAAAATACGAGTATCAGCATTTTTCCTAATCCTGTAAAAAACAGCATGACAGTTTCTGTTGGCCGTGCTGATGTTGGCAGCACAGCACGCCTGTTAGATAAAGAAGGGCGTACGCTGCAGCAATTTACCATTACGCAACAGAGCTTTATTGTTGATATGAGTTCTTATACAGCCGGCATGTACCTTTTGCAGCTGAGCAATGGCAGTATTCAAAAAATTACAAAAGAATAAACAGCAGCTTATTCTTTCCAACAACAAAGGCCATCGATTGATGGCCTTTGTTGCTTTTACACTCTCTTAAAAGTAAACAGTGTTAAAAATATCAATGTTGTACAGCATCAGCCAACTTATTCCAAACCCCATTAACTGAAGCAGCAAATACAGCAGTAACAGGTGCATCAGTTACATGCCAACTCCCCTCTTCTATTTCAGCTTCCAGTTCCTTTGCATCCCAGCCGCAATAGCCAATAAACAACCTTACTTCATGAATACTTAATGAACCATTATTAAGCAGCTGTACAGCTTTTTTAAAATCGCCATTCATGTATACATCAGCTGCAACCAGATCGCCTCCTGCAATTAAATCGGGCCGGCAATGCATAAAATACAACATATCGGTTTGTACAGGGCCTCCTGCATATAATGGAACAGGAATGGAATGTTTAAATTCTTCCAGTTCATTAAAACTGCGTGGAAACGGCTGATTAAACACGTAACCAATTGTACCGTTTTCGTTATGCTCGGTAATTACAATTGCCACATGCTCAAAACTGGTATCGTTGAGTAAAACTGTACTGATGATGATACTGCCGGCTTGTATGTTCATGACTTAAAGTTTTATCGGCTATCGAATATACAACAGCAAATTACTGAAACCTATGACAGAAAGCAGCAACAGACATACTGATCGTGATTGATTGAACTGAAAATATAAATGCAGCATTAGAGGTGTTCCATTTCCTGCTCGCTCTTTTGATAATGCGGAAACTGGTATTTCCATTGTTGAACAACCGCTGAAAGAAAGTGCTTGTAATGAACGGTAACAGGGCGTGTAACCGAATGCAGCAATTCGCTTTTTCGATCAAACCTTACTTCGCCAAGCTTTGAATTAAAAAAACAATACTGATTTTTACAGGAAGAAATATATAATCTGATTTGAAGTACTTCATCATCTAACTTATACCAGGCAAAAAGTGTTTCCGTTGCCATTGTGGTAATCACTTGGTTGTTCATGACTAAGTAATTTAGATTACAGATAGATTAACAGTTTTAAATTACTCACTCTTTCACATAAGTGCAAATAATAATGTAAAAAAATACAGAATCAACAAATTGTATGCTGTAATTCTGCAATTAAACAGATACCACAACACCTGATTGTTGTGTTTTGTAAATACGTTCCAGCATCGTAAACAGATCGGGATGTTGCTGTTGCAGCAACTCCGGTTGCTCGAAAAAATATTCGGATACGACTGCAAAAAACTCTGTGGTATTGGTTGCACCGTATAGATCTATATCCGATCCGTATGCTTTCATTTGCACAATCGTTTCGTCCATCAGCTTTCGCCAGACTGCAACGTATTTGCGTTCTAAAATAATTTCCGGCACACCATCTGTTGTGCCATCCATTTTATCAATCAGGTGTACAAACTCATGGATAGCTGTATTGCGGTTATCGTTGTTATTAATAAAGCCCTGGCGTAACTGCCATTTGGTAATCACCATTACATTTTGCAGCGGACCCGTACCCACCATTCCTGCAATGCTGCGATCGGTACCATGCTGATCAAAATCGGTATTGAATGCACCGGGGTACAACAACACTTCGTGCAGATTAATGTATTGCCAATCGGGAATGGCAAACACCGGAATAACAGCACCGGCAGCAATGAGTATTTTATCGAGGTCTTCCACTTCGGCCTGCACACCGGTTATTTTTATACCCGATAAAAACTGCTCTGCCCTTTTTTCAAATGCTTCTTTGTTTTCCTCATCCAAGGCCCGGTAAAATTTTACATAATCGTTCAGCAGTTCTTTATAATTCTCCGGCAACGGCGTGTGTCGCTTTGGCCGGCCAATACGGAAGCTGATCAGAATGATCAATAAAATCAGCAACAAGGCCATGATGATCTGAAACACAACTACCATAATAGTATGAAGATAAACTTTCTTTCTGCATAGCCGGCTGCTTCATGCAGCGATAATTCTGTGCAAACGCATGGAAATTCAGCTTAAAAATCGGTTCT
>JACCDQ011787751.1_pt1 | contig 10008 bp, 5 predicted proteins | sample 7446031 | NCBI WGS metagenome assembly JACCDQ01 (sample SAMN15323442, study PRJNA562643) | freshwater metagenome | isolation source: river surface water | place: USA:Blue River Watershed | collected 2017-08-17 | reverse complement strand
GTAAACTGCGGAGGCGGAGGAGCCTCCACAACCACGAGTCAGAAACCAGGGCGGCTGGCTGAGGTTCGACCCGGCAAGAATTGTGGCCTGTTGATCGACTTCAAATTCGAGGGGTCACTGCGTGGCGCACCCGAAGGAACAACCGATCAGTTGTATGGAGACGGGATGAGGGCACTCATCCGAGAATCTCAGCAACGACTCGATGCTTATCGCGAGATCGGATACGACGTTCACATTGTGGAGCGCAACAATATCCTGCCGTGGTTTGCCGAACAAAAAATAACAGCACCGCATGCAACCGATGATTAAAGCAGCGTTCCTGCACGACTCAAAGAAAGAGCTGGCACGCTACTACCGATACTGGGAGAATGCGTATCCAGAAACCTTGCAATGGCGCAGCCGCAAAGCCTACCACGAAAACTGGTGGGACAAGGCTGCCGCCATGTGCCTGGCCGAAGATGTTCCGCCCGCCCTGCTACTGTTCGTAGTTGGCACCTACAGCAATAGCCGGGCGGAGGATGCGGAGATCCCATTTTCCGCAAATTCCATGCGTTCCGAAAGCGTGATGCGTAGGGCAGTGGCCAACTTCCGGCGGTCCTTGGGTGAAGCGCTCAGGACTACGCTGGAACCGGTCTACATCCTGAAATACAAGAAAGCCCTGGTTCTCCCGGAGTCGCTGCTGTCCGCGGCTCGCCTGGTGGCTGAGCTTTCGTCCGAGTATTTCAAGACCATGCTCATGGTTCAGACCTACGAGCTGAGACGCAACAAGCAAGAGGTGCCGGTGGCCGTCATGGACACGCTGAGTTACAACTTGTGTGAGAAGAATCCGTTCCTGCTTCTGCAGGTGGCCCAGGCCCCGAGGACACGGGCCATCGCCGCTGTCAACGCTTTCAAAATCAGTGACAAGCAGCCGTGGCACGAACCGATCTGGTCCGGGATAGCGTCGGAGCATCCGCTGTTCGACCTACCATCCCTAGCGGGTGGCGAAGTCGATCACTACTACGAGAACGGTCATGTGGCCGAAGTGTGGCCTTTCAATATCCTTGACCCGGCCCCGCTTTGCGTAATTGATGACCGCCCGCCACGTTTGGGCATCCGTCTCCTCGACTTCAAAATCTGTGACAAAACTGATTTGTTCTTGGCAACCAAGCTCGATCTGGCTAGAAGCGGTTCACCCAACCCTTATGACGAATAAGGGCAACCCTGTTTCCACCCATGGCTCTAGTAATATCCCCGTCGGCGAAGCATGACATAACGCGTCGTAGTCTCATCACTCCGGCTCAACTTGAGGCCTTTGGATCGCAGCTGCTTTCATGCTGTCTCGATAACAAAGAGCTGTTTGAGCTCTCTACAGTTTGCGTCAACTTTGACAACCAAACTCAGAAGTATGATACCTGCGATTTTCTGAATACGATCGACGGTCTGGTTTACGGAGGCATGCTTGAATTTCAGAAGTGCTGGATCGAGGGAAATCCGTGGCCAAAGACCAGAGCCGAATGGCTGCAGGCGCTGTTGCCACACTTCACGTTGCTGTTCGCCAGCAACAAGGATTTCCCCGAGGTGCTCAAGACAGAGGCGATCCAGAAGATCGTGTGTCTGCCGCCGGCCTACCCAGGCGCCTACGATCTGGTCTGCGACGGTCTGATCGATTACATCACCGGCGTCCGCTACTTCCAGTTGGAGGCCAAAACCAAGCACCTGGACCCTTCGGCCAAACGCCAGGCGCTGGAGGAAGTGACGCTTCGGATCAGGATCCCGTCTGCCCGGGTTGAGCTGCAGGACAATGCGGCCATCCTCGATAGCATCTTCGGGCAGCTGCAGCCGACCAAGCCATTCTTCACCGGTGTCCGGACGTTCGACCATTATTACGGCTCCAGAGCCTACGGCGGCGATGCCTGGTTGTTCTTCGGTCACCCCGGCGGCGGGAAGACCAACCTGGCGTGCCAGACGACCGGTTACACGGCCGCGGCAGGCAAGCTGGTACTTTACTTCACGACCGAGGTCAAGACCGCCACGCTGCTTCAGCGGGCCTGCAGCGCCCAGTCTGGGATCCCCTACAACCTGCTCAAGGCCCTGCGGGGTAACCGCGAGCACCCGCAGGCCGGCACGTTCACCAACTGGATCAACACGATCGGCCGCAACATCGTGGTGATCGATTACCGGGAAATCCAGGGCAAGGACTACCGCGAGAAGTTCAAGCGGGGGCTGGAGGCCTTCTACCGCAAACACGGTCGCCACCCGGATCTGATCGTCTGGGACTGGATTGGCAAAGCCCTGGATGCCGGCTATGCCGACGCTTGGCAGAAGCGCGAGGCCTACAACGGCGTGGCCGGCATGATGGTCGACGCGGCCGATGAGATGGATAACGCAACCATTACCCTGGCCCAGGCCAGCAAGGAGTCCAAGAACCGGACAAACCTGACCGAGCAGGACACGGCCGATTCCAAGTCGCTGTCCGACGGTATGGAAGGCGCCTGCGGCATTACGTCCCTGACGGATACCACTGAGCGCAACGCCGGTAGCCAAGAGTGTCACCGGGAGCAGCAGTATCTGGTGATCTGCAAGTGCCGTGAAGAACAGGCGCTGCGGATCGCAGTGAAGCGGGCTTTCGATGTCGCACGCTTCGAGAGTGTCATGTGATTCAGCGTGCTACCGGCTACACGGTAGACCACGTTCCAGCCCCCGCTGCGAGATCGCCACGCGATACGCTAAAGGACTAGCTAAGACCCAAATAAGCCACTGATGAGAAAACGCGCTCTTTGTCGCCTCTGGCCCTCGCCGGTGGTTGGAACGTGGTGATGACACCCCAAAAGAACGAGGCCGGACCGCTCCCCAGCGATCCGGCCTCTAAGCGTTTTTAATGCCTGTTTCCGCGACCACGATAGAGGTCGCCTGGCCAGTGTCAATAGATTTGTAAGAAATCGGTTGACGTTTTTCGGCCAACCCGATTGAGTCGCTGTTGCCCCGTCACCGTTGCCGAGAGTCGCAAGATTCTGCGGCGGAGGACGATTGGCCTGAGCTAGGGCAAGCCCGCCGGGAGCCCGCTGAATAGCGCAGTAACGGTAAGCAAAGAGGAAGTCGAAAGACTATACCAGTTAAGATCAGAGAGATATGCAAAGCGTCCCCGAAACAACACGTTGCCTTCAGAAAGCATGCGATGTTGTGCGCCATGAATCGGGGTGTCCGCGGCGAAGCAGTATAGGCTGGGGAGTGGAGGAGAAACTACACCTTCCCCCCAGATATTACAGTGCCGGCTTTGTGTTACGCTCGAGCGCAACGATCTCTGGGATACCCTCACCGGTTGTGGACCGGCTCCGGAATAATGGTGCAGAAGGCCTTCGTCCGACTGCACTGGGAGCGAAAGAAGACCGGCAGGACTTGCCACGCACCGTATGGGCGGCGTGGCAGGAGACACGACTACTCCCGAATACGGAGCTAGTCTGCAGTACATCAGGACACAGGGGTGGCCCACTCAAAGCCAGGCGTTCAAGCGCTCGGCGGCGTGCCTCTGGACAAAAAGTTGAGATGCTGCAGGAGCCGATGACCGCGTGGGACCCGGTCGTGAGGCAGTGGGGAGTTGTGTCACGGTCGTTTAATCGGCCAGCCATACTGGAGTGGGATGCGAGTAATCAGCGTGCAAAGAAAGTGACATATCAGCATGCGGGCATCTACTTTGAAAAGCGCCGTCACAGATGCGGAGTGTTAGAGCACTCCTACGTTGAGAACAAGATAACCTGCGGGACTCAACCAGGACTCAATGTTGAAAGTGAATATCGAGCGGGAACAGCTCTAACTGAAGGGCCTGAGAATCCTTCGGTCGGATGTGCGCTCGGGGTCATGAGTAGAAGGTCACCTGGAGAGATCGCAGGACGCGCCAATCAACGGCCAGCGTCTGTGGGAAGGGCTAGAGAGCGTGTACAAGCGGCCTACAGGAGCCCAAGTGCACCACGTGTCGCCGGCATCGATTATGTGCCCGGGAAGCGACACAGGAACGGACCTACCGTCCAGAGAGCCAGCTGACTTGGATCGCGGCTCATGACGTGCTACCCCACGCCCTGAGAACCACCGTCGACCCCAGGTTTCTGAGTTTTTTGGCCAGGCGCAGGTCCGGGCGAAGCTTAGTCAAATTCGAGGATTTCATAAGTCATAACTCATTGACTTAAAGCACTTTGAACTTTCTCGAAGCTAGTCACCAACCTAGTCTTTTGATAGACGCGATTTCCGGGCTATATGGTATATTATTGTTCCTATTCTTTCGTTCCTCAAGAATAGGAACGAAAGAACCACCCGACCGGGAATTATGAATTTCAGAAAACGCTCCCAACCCCTTTGATCCCGGTGCCGAAAATTTTATCGAAAAGCTTTGACTCTTCCCGGCGGCGCGCCATGCTTGCTCCGGAAATTGAAATTTGAAATTGCTGAACGACAGAAACTGGAACGAGAAAAACATCTGGAAATTAAGAATCGATTGAAAGTGCTCCATAGCCGAAAGGCCTAGAACGCGACATGCCCTGCGGTAAAAACTGACTGAAGAATTACAACACAGCCGTCTACATCGGCCCTGCCTAAAGCAGGGTGAATTGTCGGGCGCTGAACGAGAAGGTTAGAAGTCAGATTGCCGAGAGCGTGATCCTGTTCCTCACGCTCTCGGCGCGTCTCGCCCTGTTCCCCGTCGGTAAGCTTCATCGCTAACCGTCATCCTCCCCAAATGAAAGAACCGTCGTCTTTTGCTGCGTCTATTCGCAGCTCCATCACTCCCGACCAGCGTATTCAGACCCTGGCCGAAGCCCTCTCCAAAATTCATGGTGAGGTTCTGATCCGTAAGGAATCAAGCGGTGTTCACCTGATGGTGGCGTGCCCGAAGTGTCTGGCCGAATACGGCCGGCGCGAGCTGCGATCCAAGCATTTGCAGATCAATGTCGACAAGCTTCTTGGCCTCGGCGATCACGCAATGCGGTTCATGCAACGCGGTAAGGGCGAAGGAAAGCTCAAGGGATACGCCCAGTGTATGAAGGAGCACGGGCCCATGGACTGGGATGAGATCATGGGATGGCCCACGCTCGAGGAGCGCGGGCTAGACAACCTGACGCCATCGATCGTCGTGAATGGATCCGGCGAGCGCTATCTGGTGCCAGACGAGCGAGGCGTGATGATCCCGGATCACCCGGGCACCACGATCCCGCTGCCCCGGCTGCCTCACAACCATCCTGCCATCCAGTATCTGGAGTCACGCGATTACGATCCGTCTCTGCTCTACAGCCAGTTCCGCGCCGCCTGGTGCACGAAGGAAGCTCCGGAGGGTGACGAGTATCGCCGGTGGTATCGCAACCACGGCGCCGGCTGGAAGTCTACGCCGCAGGGTCGCATCATTTTCTACTCGGACGTGGCCGGCACCCAGGTGTGCTGGCAAGGCCGCTATCTGCAGCTGGACACCCCTGAGGGACCGTTGCTGTGGCACCCGTATCGTGAGCAGTGGGAGCGGAGGCCTGAGATCTGGGGACCGAAGGATGGACCCATCAAATACATCACGGCCACCGGTGCTCTGCGCAATACCCAGCTCTGTGGCTACGACGCCGTGTGCATGGCTGCCACGGCCCGGGCCGAAGAGAAGCCGCTGTGCGTGTTGACCGAGGGTCCGCTTGACGCCGCACGATTCCCGGATCGTGGGTTGGCAGTCCTCGGCAAGTTCCTGAGCCCCGCTCAGGCCTTGCTCATCTCCATACGCTTCAAGCGCGTGGTGCTGGCGTTCGATACGGACGAGTCCGGGCGTGAGTGCTGCAAACACGCACGCGAGTCACTTGCAAGCTATCCCATTCAGATCGCCGAGTTCTTCGGTCCTGAGGAGGGAGTCGACTCGAAAGTAGACGTGGGCATGCTGGGCTACCAGGCATGCCAAGCTCGGTTGAATCAGATCATCAACGAATTTGAATCATGAAGTCATTTCCATTACTCTCAACACTGACTGCTGCCGATCGCGCCTCTATCAACCCGACGCGCAAAGCACGGCCGCGTGCAATCCTCACCGGCGATACCAGGCACCCTCGAAAAGGTGAGTGGTATATTCCGCGCGGTTCTGCCGGCGCCATCAAGGCCGTCTTTGCCGTCAGCGGTGCACATCCGATCGCTACGCTAGTTCCCAAGAAATCACGCTGATGTCCTACGACGAAGACAACGGAGCTTCATACTCCCTGAAGGCGAAGGACAAGGAATACTTGTCCGAACCGCCGCAGCCTTCGCTGACAACCAAGATTCCAAGGATCTCCAAGGACTCCAGGTTGCACGAAGGCGTTCGGATATTTGCCCCGTTTCTTCCGGCAGGAGGCAAGCGGGTGCAGATCCTGGGCGTGGGCGTCGCACCGACACCCGAGGAAGCGACTGGCCTGATGGAAGCCAGCCACGGTGTCGTGATCCCCACGACACCCCGGTTGATGAAGGGTCCGCTGTATTCGATCATCACGGATGCAATCAACCGCACCGGGCACCTCCAGGCCGACAACTTCGCATACACCACGGTGATCCCGTGGCTGCTGCCCAAAAACCGCCGCTACAAGCCCAAGCCAGATGAGCTGAAGCTTGGAGCTGAGAACCTGCATGCCTGGATCAAAGAGCTGAAGCCTGAGTGCATCATTGCATTCGGTAAGGTTGCCTTCGACCAGCTGTGTAGCTACCGAATCTCGGCTGACGATGCCAGGGGAGGTTGGTTCACCTACATGGACACCAACATCCCGCTTTACCTGGCTGACCCGGTAGTGGTGTATATCACGCAGCCGTGGATGATGGATACGCTGATCACGGACTGCCGGGAAGTGAACCGCTTTCTGCACGGCAAGTTCGGGATGGGCGATGAGGACGTGATCGAGGAGTATGCCGAGATCAAGACCATCGAGCAGCTTGAGGAGCTGGTAGCCAAGTGGGAGCGCGAGAACCGCACACTGTTCTCCGTCGACTGCGAATGGGCCGGAGCCAACTACGTGGACGGGCATCTGCGCTCCATCCAGTTCTGCTGGGAGGCCGGCAAGGCCGCCTACCTGAACTTCTTCGACGAAAATGGCGAAAGACATTTGGGCGCAACGCAGCTGGAAGATTGCGGATGTGATGTGCCCATTCACCCGAACCAGATGGCGGGCCCAGGTGACATCTACACCGACTACGAAAAAGTTGGCGAGATCCTTGGCCGCTGGCTCAATCGCCCGGAGATCCGATACATCGGACACTTCTTCGTCGCAGACTCGGTGTGGATGGAACACTGGCTCCGCCTGGACGTGTTGGGCCGCTGTAAGTTCGACACCGGCTATGGGCTGCAGACTGCAAACGAATATTCCAAGCTCGGCTTGGAAGTTGTGGCCATGAAGTACACGTCTTTCGGGCGCTACGACATGGAGCTGACAATGTGGAAGCGCGCAAACAAAGTGGCCATGGACGAAGACGAGGGATACGGAAAGATTCCGGATTCCATCCTGGTCCGATACGGCATGATCGACGTTGACGTCGTGATGAGGGCCTACCCGATCATCAGGGATGATCTGGAGCGGCAGAACCTCATCGAATATTATGACGGTCTGCTGCTACCGTTCGTCACCGATACATTCCACACGTTCACGACCACCGGGCTTCCGGTGGATCGCTACCTGTTTGAGCAAACCCGCAAGTTCTTCAACTGGGCTTACCGGGCGCTGCTCGAGGACTTCAGAAATCTGCTGTTGAAACAGGCTGATGAGGCGTTGGTCAGCAAACTCGGAGTTCCGGAGTTTGTGATCAGCACAATGAACTCTCTGAGGGATAGTGGAAAGGTCGCGCAAGCCTCTCTGGCCTTACACTCATTTGCTGCAACCAGGGAGTTTCCGGCCGATAAAGCTGAGGCCCTGATTGGGCACTGGATGGACGTCAAGAATTTCAACATCCGCAGCACTACCCACATGCGGAGGTGGCTGTTCGAGGTCCTGGGTCTTACCCCGGTGAAGACGACAAAGAATGCTGAGAACGGCATGCCGTCCATGCTCTGGGAGAAAGTCTTGGAATTACCGGAGAAGCTGCAGAAGACTTTACAGCCGGCCGTTGACAAGGAGACGATCGAGATCCTATGCCCCAGCGACGAGACTGGCTCCCTGCTGCGGTTGCTGGCCGTGTCAAACGTCGGCAACCAATGCAAGGGGTTCCTGAAGGAAGGCGAGTATGATGCGGACGGCGAGCTTCAGGAGGAACACGGCCTGGCCAAGTTCATCTGCTCCGACGATCGCATCCGGGCTCGCTATTCACTGACCGAAACCGGCCGGCCTCGGACCGGGAGCCCGAATATCCTTAACCTGTCCAAGTATCACAACAAGGGCGTGGAGATGGGACTGGTGCGCGTGCTCGAGCAACGGGATAAGAACCCGTTGTTTGACATGCCTGAAGAGCTGATCGAGCTACTGGGGTCTGCGGAGGAGCGTGAGGGCATGACTCCAAAGCAGCTGATCAAGAAGCGCATGCCTTCGATCCGGTCTGTCGTTGCATCGCCAGACGGCTGGTGCCAGGTGGAGAGTGACTTCCAGACCGCTGAGGTTCGGGGACTGGCTTTCTGCTCTGGCGACAAGCAGCTGCTGAAGTTGATACTGGGTAAGGACCAATCATTCGGTCTGGTCAAGGACGGAGACGATACGAAGCCTGTGCGCCTACACTACGAGGAGCACTCGGCAATCAGCCCGGAGAACCGCGATCCCAGGTTCATCTTGGCCATTTGCGATGAGGGCAAGGAGCCGCGCCCGATCACCGAAGATCGTCTGCTGCGGAACGATAAGGGAGAGCTGTTGCACCCGAAGTTCGACATGCACTGGGCCGTGGCCGAGGAATCGCAGAAGCGCCCTCGGGAAACGATGAGCGCAGAGCGTGACCGCGGTGCGGGCAAGGTAACCCGATTCTCCGGATCATACGGGGCTGTCGGATCTACGATCGACAGGCGCATTGAGGCCGTGACCGGGATCAAACCTGAACCAGGAACGGGACAGAAGATGCTGGAAGCCCTGGCGCAGAGCCAGCCGGTAGCTACTGAGTTCCTGGATAACGTCGCGTTGCAGCCTAAGACCGGCACGCCGCTGGTGGCTGCATCAGGCCGTATCCGTCACTTCCCGATTCACTCGTCCGAGTTGAGGGATATGCCGTGGCGTGTGCGCAACAGCTACCTGCGCGCGATGGGGAACGAAGCCCGCAACTTCTACATGCAGGAATCCGTGGCTGCGACAGCTGCCCGGGCCTGCCGGTGGTTGAATAACTTCTACCGGTCAAACGGCATGAAGGCCCGGGTAATGGTAGCGCTGTATGACGCTGTCAGCACACTGTGCCCTCTCGAGGAGCGCTTTGTTGTAGCGGCTGCGCATCAGCTGTTTATGTGTGACATCAACGTCTGGGAATACCACGGACGTTACATGAATTATCCGATCGACACGGACATCCTTTACCGGTGGTCGTGGAAGCCTACGGATAAGGAGAAAAAGATTTTGCATGATCGTGGGTATCGGAACATGCCGGAGGCCAAGGAGCGCGAGCTCATGGATAAGCTGGCATTCATCCGCGATACCTTCTTTCAGGCGCAGCCGCAAATCAAGGAACGTCTAAACGTGATTTGAGTGACGGCAGATAGATCCCGATTGGGAAAGTAAGAAACAGAAAAACAACAAACTAAAGAAAAGGAATAATACCATGAATGGTTGGAAACCAAGCAATAAGCCGCAGTTCAGTGGAAACTTCACGCCTATGTTCAAGACACAGGTCACGCGTTTCATGCCGTCTGCAAAGAACATCGTGACCGGTGTGCTCCTCCCAGGATTCAACTGGGATCTCACTCCGGAATCCGATGAGTGGCGCGCGAGCGTCGCCTCGTATCGCGATCCGAATACTCAGGATGAGAAGGGCCATCCGGAAGTTCAGCTTCCGGCGGCATTTATCCTGCAGCACCGCTATGTCGGTCCGAAGGGCGAGGATTTCGTTTCGGCGAAGTCCCGCGAAAGCCTGTGGCGCCGTCCCGATGATTTC
>JACCDQ012209780.1_pt1 | contig 10009 bp, 8 predicted proteins | sample 7446031 | NCBI WGS metagenome assembly JACCDQ01 (sample SAMN15323442, study PRJNA562643) | freshwater metagenome | isolation source: river surface water | place: USA:Blue River Watershed | collected 2017-08-17 | reverse complement strand
TGTACGAGGGTGGGTGGACACCACTACCGGCAAGCCATGATCTTCGGCCACTGCATTCAGCACCGCCACCAGTTTGGTGAACGACTTGTCGGATTCGATGTTCTCTTCTCGGTGGGCACTCACCACAAAGTACTGCTCGGGCTGCAAGTCCAGGCGGCACAGGGCGTTGGATGCCTGGATTTGCGGCAGGTAATGGTGCAACACCTCGTACATGGGGCTACCCGTCTTGATGACCTGGTCGGGCGGTAAGCCTTCGCGCAGCAGGTAGTCCCGAGCAATGGTGCTGTAGGTCAGGTTGATGTCGGCCGTGTGGTCCACGATGCGACGGTTGGTCTCTTCAGGCACGCGCTGGTCAAAGCAGCGGTTCCCGGCTTCCATGTGGAAAATCGGCACCTTGCGCCGCTTGGCCGGGATCACCGACAAGCAACTGTTGGTGTCGCCCAGCACAAGCATAGCCTCGGGCTGTACCTGGGCCAGCACACCGTCCACCGCCGTGATGAGGTTGCCTATGGTGTTGGCCGCGCTTGTGCTTCCATCAGCGCTGTTCAAAAAGAAGTCTGGCTTACGCACGCCCAAGTCATCAAAAAACACCTGATTCAGTTCGTAGTCGTAGTTCTGGCCGGTGTGCACCAGCACATGCTCGCAATGAGCGTCCAACGCAGCCAGTACACGCGACAGGCGAATGATTTCAGGCCGCGTACCCACGACTGACATGACTTTGAGTTTTTTCATGGTTTAAACTTTACTGGCCACAGTGTCTGGCCGCTCCCGATCGAAGTTCTCATTGGCCCATAGCATGACGATCATTTCGTCATCACCCACGTTGGTGATGTCGTGCGTCCAGCCCGGAATGGTGTCTACCACTTGCGGCTTGTCGCCGCTGGTGCGCAGCTCCACCAGCTCGTTGGTCAGCAAGTGCCTGAACCGAAACAGGGCCTGCCCCTTCATAACCAAAAACTTCTCGGTTTTGGAGTGGTGGTAGTGCCCGCCTCGGGTAATGCCCGGGTGGGCCGTAAAGTAGCTGAACTGGCCACAGTCGGGTGTTTTGAGCATTTCCACAAACACGCCACGCGGGTCACCATGCGCAGGCACCTCGTAGCTAAACCGTTCGTTGGGCAGGTAGCTCACATACGTCGCGTACAGCGCCCTCACTAACCCCGTGCCCACCCGCTCGATTTGCAGGCTGACGCCACGGCAAGCGTCAAACGCCCTGATCTGCTCAGCCAAGCCGCCCAGCGTGGTTTGGTACACCGGCGACACCACCCCTTGAGAAAGCCCCGGGGGCGCATCTAGCGCATCTATCAGGGCAGCGACCACATTGTCCACATACGCCAGCTTCAAAGCTGCAGTGGAATCATTGACCGTTATCGGCAAGCCCCGTGCCAGGTTGTGGCAAAACGTGGCCACAACCGAGTTGTAGTTGGGCTTGCACCACTTGCCAAACACGCCCGGCAAGCGGAACACCACCGCTGCATTGCCTACCGATTCAGCCAGAGTCTGCACGGCTTGCTCGGCCGCCAGCTTGCTGCGGCCATAGGCGTTGTCGCACTCGGCCTGCGTGCTGGATGCCAACACCAGCGGCAACTTGCGCCCTTTATGCGCAGATTCTTGCGCCAGGGCGTTGCACAGTGCAACGGTCAAGCCGGTATTGACTTCGGCAAATGCGGACTCGTCTGACGGGCGGTTTTCGCCCGCCAAGTGAATGACTGCATCGGCGTTTGCCACCAACGCAGGCAACTGGTCCACATCGTCACCGCGCACAAAAGGGAGAACTGAAAATTCGGGCAACTCACTCAGGCGCAGTTGCAGGTTTTTGCCAATGAAACCATTGGCGCCGGTGATCAATACACGTCGAGTGGACTGCGTCACCGTGTTACTCCTCAGCCTCGACCACTTCACCCCGCACCGTGGCCTGCATGAAGCGCAGCTTCATCAGCAAGGCCTGCATACCGGCCACATCCAGTCGTGTTGTGTTGTGTGAGTTGTAATCTGTGGCTTCTGAAATCTTTGTTTCGCCCTGCTCGACATACTTGCCGTAGTTCAGGTCGCGCAAATCTGGTGGTACACGGTAGTAACCGCCCAGGTCTTGTGCAGCCACCATCTCTTCACGACTAAGAAGGGCCTCGTACAATTTCTCGCCATGGCGGGTACCAATGACGTGCACCTCATGCTCGGGCTTGCCCATCAAACTGGTCAATGCCTTGGCCAGCACCTCGATGGTGGCGGCTGGCGCCTTTTGTACAAACACTTCTCCGGGCTGGCCGTGCTGGAAGGCATAAAGCACCAGGTCCACCGCGTCGTCCAACGTCATCATGAAGCGGGTCATGGACGGGTCGGTGATGGTGATGGGCTGGCCAGCGCGAATTTGTTGGGTGAACAGTGGAATGACCGAACCACGCGAGCACATCACATTGCCGTAGCGGGTGACGTTGATAACCGTAGAGCCCGCACTACGCGACTTGGCCACCGCTACCTTTTCCATCATGGCCTTGCTGATGCCCATGGCATTGATCGGATAGACCGCCTTGTCGGTACTGAGCACCACCACGCGCTTGACGCCGCAGTTGATTCCAGCCTCGAGCACATTTTCGGTGCCCAGCACATTGGTCTTGACCGCCTCTAATGGATGAAATTCGCAAGACGGCACCTGCTTGAGCGCAGCTGCGTGGTAGATAAAATCGACTCCACGCACCGCATTTAAAACTGACTGGTAATCGCGCACGTCCCCGATATAAAACTTAATCTTGGGGTTGTTGTACTTTTTTCGCATGTCGTCCTGCTTTTTCTCGTCACGGCTAAGGATGCGAATTTCCTTGAGGTCGGAATCAAGAAAGCGACGGAGCACGGCGTTCCCGAATGAACCCGTACCACCGGTAATAAGTAACATCTTGCCTGTAAACATCAGGTTCCCTTTAATTCATCATGGGTTGAGTCGACTGCCTGCATAAGCAAAGCTAGGGCGGATTCAAATCTGAAGCGCAACACCCCCGGGGTTTCAGTGGACGAGGGTGGAGTGTTGTGTGCTGTTCAGGAGCAGCTCGCGGTAAACCGCCAGCGGTGATCGTACCCCGAGTCCCTTGCGAGGACGGTTGTTGATCTGGTCGGCGATCGCATCGAGCTGCTCCTGGCTGTAGCCCGACAAGTCGGTGCCCTTGGGCAGGTACTGACGCACCAGCCCGTTGGTGTTCTCGTTGGAGCCGCGCTGCCAGGGGCTGTGCGGGTCGCAGAAATAGACGGCCACTCCAGTCTGCTCGGTCAGCTTCTTGTGCAGGACCATCTCGCGGCCTTGATCGTAGGTCAGGCTCAGGCGCATCGGCGCAGCGATGCCGTTGAGCTTGTCCGTGAACGCCTGCAGCACATGGGCGGCGCTGGCGGGCTTGGGGTGTGGCAGCTTGACCAGGATCAGCAACCGGCTGGTGCGCTCGTCCAAGGTACCGACTGCGCTGGCATTGCCCGCGCCCTTGATGAGATCGCCTTCCCAGTGGCCGGGGAACTGGCGGTCCTCCACCTCGGGCGGACGCAGGTGGATGCTGAGCATGTCCGGGATCTGGCCGCGCCGGTCCTGGCCCTTGCTGCGTGGCACGCGCTTGTTGTGGGCGTGGCGCAGGCAGGCGATCAGATCCTTGCGCAGTTCGCCCACGGGCTGGGCATAGATGCAGTGGTAGATGGTTTCGTGCGACACGCGGTACTCATGGCCCTTGGGGTAGATGCGCGCCAGCGTCAGGGCAATCTGTTCGGGCGACCAGCGCTGTCGCAGCAAATACTGCACCAGACCAAACAAGAGCGCGTCGCCATGCAGTTTACGCGCAGGCCGGGACTGCTCACGCCGATGCTGACAGCAACGCTGGGCGGTGGCACTGCCGTAGTGACCGTCATTGGCGTTACGGCGCAGTTCATGCTGGCCGAGCGGCCCAGCACGCTGGCGATCTCACGCACGCTGCAGTTCTGCTGCTTGAGGCTGGCGAGGGTCACGCGGTCTTCGGGTTGGAGCTGGCTGTAGGTTCTGGGCTGGGGCGACATCGGCTGACTTTACGGTAGGTCAGGTGTTGCACTTCAGATTTGAATCGTGTGTCAATTTTCCACAGAAGAGACCAAGATATCCAAATATTTTTGAGCGCGGTCTGCAGCATTGGAAAATGTTAAAGCGTGAGTTTTCGCTGCATCAAGACGCTTCGCTGCTGCTTCTTTATTTACCGAACTCCAGTGCAAATATTTTGCTATGCTAGCTGCAGCGCTACTGGGGTCCATTGGATCAAAATATAGCGCATACTCGCCACATACATCACGGTTAAAAGGTCTATCTGATGCAAACAAAGGCCGCTCCATGGCCATTGCCTCAAGCGGTGTAGCCGAAAAACATTCCAGTAGACTTGGGAAAATCACAGCATCCATACTCTGGTAAAAAGTTGGGCACTGAGACACTGATAGGGCTCCTACATTAGATACAACTGCACGAAAATCTCCATCGCAAGCACCCCACTCGTCATCTGTAAATGTCACATAAATAACCGAATCAATGCCATGGTCACGCCGAAGAATTTCAATGACCGCACTGAAGATACTTGTATTCTTATGTGGATAATTTCGGCCAACAAAGCCTAGACGAAATTTGCCTACCTGAATTGGCACCGTCAGCGCTTGCCAAATTTCCGGTTGCCTGTAGAGCGCGGACAAGCAATTGTTTACTATTTGAACCGAATCTGGATTACCAACGCCTCGTTCCACAATTCTATCTCGCACATGTGCAAGTTCTACCACCAATTGATCGGCTCTCTGAAAAAATATTGATTGAACTTTGAATTTTTGTCTGGTTATAAATTTTTTCACACAAGACATCAAGTTCGCAATCTCGTTCTCTGGATAAATAATCCAAGGCTGAGCAAAACCGGTAATGTTGACACCTTTTAACTTCCAGACATACAGAGGTCCAAAAATGGTAAATACAGCATCAAAATGCTGCAAACGCTTTATTATTGGAGAATACAAAAGCGTTATACCATGAGTGTCTATTACTTCATAAGCATGAAAAATCGTCAAGTCATATCCGAGCCTTCGTAAATTTGAATCAACCTCAGAAGAAGCCCAAACCACAAGGTTACCCGACGGCATGCCTATAGTTGTCAATTCACCAATAACAGATGTTGCAACTTGAACTCCACCCCCAGCATGAAGATTGGATGCGTTTAAAAGCAGCAAATACATGTATTACACGCCTAAAATTATTTAAATATTACTACTGGAATCGAATCTAATAAACTAGATTCTTCGACGAGGCTGCCGATAGATAACAGCAAGAACACCTAAAGCAAGCAACGGTACAAGAATAACTGCCTCACCGAAAAAATAATTTCCGAAAAATGTAAAAAATATTGCCTTTTGAAGTCCCATAAGAATAATAACCAGCTCTGGATTTTCAATGCTCAAATTATGAATTTTCACCAAAACAAAAGAAATTAAACCAGGATATAATAAACAACCAACAATACCAAGATCATGGTAAAAAGGGTACAAGAACGTTCTCGCGTTAAAGAACAACGTGTCGAAATCAACCAGCCTAATAACTCCTGACTCATAGTCAGATTTAAGAAATGGCCAAAGTAAAAATTTTAAAGCATAAAATACATAGGTTGGACTTATTTCTGCTTTAACGAGATTGTTAAAATTTTCAAAGTTGAAGGCGACGTAAGTGTAAATCGGGCTCAAAAGCATCATCAGGGGTTCATCACCTAGAAATGAGTTTGACATATTCAGAGCCGACATCCTTAAAAAGGAAATTCCCGACATGGCCGCAACGACAAATATGCCAATTACAACAAGGCTTGTAAAACGCAAGTTACCACTTCGCACATATAAGTAGAGAATTCCACAGATGATCGTAAGTAGAGTACCGCGCGATAAAGTCAGAATCGAGCTATAAATTATCATGGAATAAAGGACATAGGAAATCAACCCGTAGCGCCTCAGTTTCGATAGTTTTAAACTTTGCTTAAGCTCAAATATTGCACAAAGACACAGCAGGGGTGTCATTATTTCGAAATAATGAAAAACTGGAATTCCGTTTGGTATTTCCACCTTGAGGTCTCCGCCTCCAAAATTTAGAATTAACTGTTCAATATGAAATCCAGAGGAATAGAATCGCATTGCAACTGCTGCGACACTTAAAATCATAAGCAAGGTGGTTGCAGCACGAAATATGGCGGAGGACTGACAATTAGCCAGGTTATTTCCACGTTTTCTCAATTGAAGAAAACCGAAAGCGAACATACTAAATCCACTGAAGTAAACAGCGGCATATGTCTCCAATTCCCAACCATGTTGTATTGAGCTATCCTTCAGAAATGGAATATCGGCGAGCGAAGCACTTCCGAACCATAGCAAACATAATACTGCGCTAGGTGCCATTAAGTCTCGTGTGTGACGCACTAACACAACATAAGCAATCAAAGCACAACCAAGCAGGATTATGCTATTCATATTTTCCTCTTCAAATATATCATTAGACACAACCAATATGCCAAAAGTAAAATATAGCCAAACATTGCTCGAGCTATTGTAAAAAATTCAAGTTTTTCGCTTACTTGGTTGACACCCCATAGCAGCAGCAGTGTATATATACACAATACCGCACACGCTGACAATACGAGATGCATTCGCATATTCAAAGCGCTCATTACATGGAATAGAATCGGAGTCACAGCATAGGGAAGTACACCAAGCGATATTATTTTTATGAAATAAGTCAAATCCGCATAAGAAGTATATTTTTTTACCAAGAAGGGCGCTGTAGAATACGCAACTACAATCGAGAAGATTGTAGGAAGGGTAGTAATAGCCATTTCCCTTGGATAGAAGACTTTTCCACTTTCAGCCGTTACCCTGACAATTTTTGGAAAAACAAATTCTGCCAGTGTGCTAGGTATCATGAATAATATGGCGAATGAAAATAAAACTATCGAGTACTCACCAACCACTGCCTTAGTTGAGTATTTATTTAAGATGATGCGATCGACAGAAAATGTCAAAAAAATAATCAATGAATTTATGAACAACATCGCTGCTGATGAGCGCACTGAGGATACTGTTGAGCGGAGATTAACCCACGCGGCAGCCAAAGAGGAACGAGCTTTATACAGAAAATATGCCACCGTGGTTAGCGACGTAATAGCTGTGATAAGCAAGTAACTATTTAATCCCCAAAAATAAAAGAACACCACCTGCAAAACGGAAGGTATTGATGGAAATACAAAATAGGTCTTCAACATACTATGCACGTCTGCGCTAGCACGATTGTAATTTTTTAGAATTGTTGCAATGGTTACACCATAGCCCCATAAGCAGAACACAAAGATAAGTAACTTGTTTTCTGTGAAAAACAGTGCCAAACCAGTAATCACTGTCGATGTCAAGCTGCTCACACCTATGCAAAGCCACAGCAAATGCATAGATCGCTGACGATCCCAAACCGGGATATAGTGATCAATTGAGTAACGCAATCCCAGATGTGAATAGTCTATTACTTGCATCCACACTTTCGCAATAGCTATCTCCCCGAGTGTGTGAAGCGAAAGTGATCTAATAAATAGTAAGTTCAGCAGGACACTAGCCACCTGATTTAGATAGGCCAGCCCCGAGTACGCGCTGATCTCTCTAAAACGCACGGCCCACCTCTTTCTCGACCTGCGTGAGGAACGCGTCTCGAACGAGGCCTGTGCGGCCAAGCTTGGCGCTGATCTCCGCGTAATGCTGGGGAATCAGGACTGCATCGTCGTCGCCAGGGTAGATGTGCCGGGCGGGTGCGAGCGAGGAGCGCGCGAGCTTGGTGAATGTCAGGTACAGCAGGACGCGGGCACACTGACTGACTTCCGGCGTAAGCGGCGGCAGCGTTGCAATGTCATCCAGCGCCTTGAAGTAGGCGTCGCGGTCGAGGTGCTCGAGTGCGATGCCGAAGCCGGAGTAATAGCCTTCGCCGCAGGTGACAGCCGGGATGCCCAGTCCACTAAATTCTAGCCCCGCTGTCCCACGTGCCGTGACCACGTAATCCGCAATCGACTTGATGCTCAGCGTGCTGAAGTCGCTGGGCGTGATGTGGATGTTGGTGGTGCCCAGTTCCTCGAGCAGCACTTCGACGGCACCCTTCTCTCCCCACATGTAAGAGCTAGGGTGCGGCTTGACAATGACGTTGATATCCTGGTTCAACGAGAGCCGTCGCAGGGTTTGGCGCAGCCAGTCGTAGTAGTCGTCAAAAGCCAGCTTGCCACCGACATGGGGCGCGTCCGAGAAGGCATGCGCCAGCACAAAGACGGTCTTCTTGCGCGGATCCGCACCGAACAGGTCCAGCAACTGCGCCTTGCCGTAAGCGTGCTTGTTGCCGTAGGCGTTGTTGAGGTCCACCTGGTCAATGGCGCCGTTCATGCGCCGGTTGAAGTAGTCCTCGGCCATGCTGACGACGGTCGGATCTGCTAGGCCGGCGCGCAGTGCGTCCGGTGAGACGCGCAGGAAGTGCTCGTAGACATTGGACTGCGCGTCGTACACGCGGAACACGTCCATGTCCTTGAGGAAGATGGCGGCGCCGTACCGGTGTGCGATACGGCAGAGGATGCCGAATTCCGCATAAACGTTGTGGCTGGTCACCACCGCTCGCACCTTGTAGCGGCGAAACAGCGCCTGCGAGGTGTGGAAATTGAAGAGGGCGCGGAAGAGCAGTCGAAAGTGTGAGCGCAGGCTCAGCGTGCCCACGGTGTAGCAATTGGGCCGGTAACGGATCAGCGTGTCGTACACCAGATCGCCGATGTGGATGCCGTCGATCTGTAGCTCGAGTAGGGCCCTGCCGGATCGCTTGACCAGGATAAGCGACAGCGTCTGTGCGAGCACGCGCCCCACCCGCAAGGGATTCAGGTAACCCCGCCACCAGCAGATGAACTGCGACACACCAAACGATCGAGCCACCCCATAGGCCGGATTGCTGCGCCGGTACAGCGCATTCAGGATCGCCACCGTCTGAGCCCCGGTCTTCTTCTCGATCGTCTTGGCGACCAGGAATTTCTCCAGTAGCGACGCCGGGGTACTCAACGCCGTCTCGACGAGGATGGCGCCCTGATCGCCTTGCGGCGTGGGCGCGTCACGCCAGTGACGGGCGTTTACTTCGATGAAGTCCCACTCTTCGCGCGAGGCCCGGTGGGGCCATGCGACCGTGCGGGCGACGCGCAGCAAGGTGTGGAGCAGACGGGAGAACTTAGACACTGAAGCCATCATCCACGATCAGGTTCTGACCCACCACATACCGCGATGCATCGGACAGCAGGAACAGGATCGCGCCGGTGACATCCGTGGCGTCGAGCATGCCCTTACCCATACAGTGCGCACCGTAGCGGGCGAGGAAACGCTCGTCCTGCCCGTCTAGGATGCCGCCGGGGCTCACGCAATTGGCGCGGAAAGCAGCACCGCGACCCTTGAGGTAAGCGTTCACGAAGCTCGTCATGTGCTCCAGGCCCGCCTTGATGGCGGCGTATTCGACGGACATGGTCATGGCCGTGCCGGCGTAGATCTCGAAGCGTGGCGGCAGCGAGCCGTAGATGGACGAGAGACTGACGAGCGAGAACGGACGCGATGGGTGCTGCTCCACCGCATAGCGGGCGCAGCATTGCATGAACAGGAAGTAGCCGCCCATGTGCAGGCTGGCGTTCTCGCAGAAGTCGGCGTAGTCCACATCGAAGAAGGGACGGCCATAGCGAGGATTGCGTGGATAGGCGGTGTTGACCGCGCCGTCCACGGGACCGAAGCGCGCCTCTGCAGCCGCCAGTGCCGCTTCGATGCTGGCCCGTTGGCTCAGGTCCATCTCGGCGTGGGCCAGCCGCTCGGTGCCGTGTTTCTGCTCAAGAGCGGCCAGCCCCTTCGCATCGGTGTCCAGCGCCATGACCCGCGTGCCGGCCTGCAGCGCGGCATCAACGATCAGCCGGCCGATGCGGCCGGCCGCGCCGACCACAAGAATGGTCTTGTCCTGGAGTTGTGC
>JACCDQ011696235.1_pt1 | contig 10010 bp, 10 predicted proteins | sample 7446031 | NCBI WGS metagenome assembly JACCDQ01 (sample SAMN15323442, study PRJNA562643) | freshwater metagenome | isolation source: river surface water | place: USA:Blue River Watershed | collected 2017-08-17 | reverse complement strand
CGGTACCTGTATGGTTGTTTGCGGAAGTAAAATTGAGCGGTGTACGTTGGGGTTTGCTTTGTTGGTTTGTACAAACAAGATCCACTGTACATCAGTTTGCAGGTAGAGTGTTGTTTGATAAAAATACCGGTGCCAACCCATAAACAAAAAAGGCAATGCCAGCAGTATTTGCAGTAGTAATAAACGGCTTCGTTTTGCCGGACCTTTTTTGCGTGTAAGCACATCGGCAACAACAACAGCAGCAATAATGGCTACGGCAACGGGCAGTAAAAAGAAACCCATCATCGCTTCCATGTTCCGTTGCATTTCGGTTAAGATGATGATGCAATACACAAGTGTACCCACTACCAACAATACCACGAGCCAGGAAAAAAAGCTGGCTTCTTTCCAGAGATATTTTACCAAAAATTTTTTCATTGCTGTAATAAACTAACAACGCTTCAGCAGTGGAAACAATGATGGGCAGCAGGTTGAAGCATGTTTATACATGGCATTCAACAACAGTGGTTATTCAATGTGCCGGCTTTTTTACCGTATTACTTACTGTTGAATTTTGTGCAGTTTACTCAGCAATTGTCCAACACCATTTACCTGTAATTTTTCTCTGATGCGGGAACGGTGCGTTTTTACTGTATGCTCGCTGATGTGGAGTTCGGTTGCAATTTGCCGGTTGGTTTTTCCTTCGGAGATCATCCGGCTGATTTCTTTTTCCCTGCGTGTGAGAAGCGAAAATTCTTCAGCTGCCGGTTGTGCATGGCCCTGATGCCATTTTATATCGGGGGAAAAATAACAGTGATGACCGACACTGAGCGTATGCAATGCCTGTTGTAATACTTCTTTTCCGGATGTTTTCAGCAGGTAGCCATCGCCGGTAAAATCATCGGCCCGCAAATTAAACTCTGCCGGCTGATGCATCGATAAGAGCAGGATTTTTGTAACAGGTGAAGCCTCTTTTAATGTAGGAATCAATTCCAGTCCGTTATGTGGCGGCAGATTAATGTCGAGAATAAGGATAGCTGGTTGATGTTGTTGCAACAGTTGCGGTAACCCTTCAGCTGTAGCAACAGCAAAGCTGAGCACATACTCAGCCTGGCTGAATATGAGCTTCGATAAACTCTCTGCAAAGAGTACATGGTCGTCGGCAATGGCAATGGTAACAGGTGTCAATGTTATTTGGATTTAGTGAATTCAATTGATAATGAAAAACCTTCTCCTGCAGCTGAACTGGCTTCAAAGGTACCACCCAGCAAGCCGGTAATCCGCTGCATGCTCTGCAGCCCGATTCCTTTTTTGAAATCAATCTGCTCGCAGCCTTGTCCGTTATCTTCAAAATAAATGTAAACCGATCCGGGTTCATTAATTACCTGCAGAATGGCTTGCGTACAGTTGGCATGTTTAAGCATGTTTTGCAGCATTTCCTGCAGAAAAAAGTACAGGATAATTGACAGTTGATCGGGTACAATTTTTTCGGCGCCCATCCATTCGAACTGGATATGAAGCCGGCTGTTTTCACGCAGCTTTTGGAGCAAGGCTGCAGTGGCCGCTTTTAAACCGTTTTGTTGTAACGTGAGCGGAGAAAATGAATGACTATACTGCCTGATTTCGTTGGCAATGGCAACAATATCGTTTACCACCTGCAGGCGCCCTTCTTCGCTTAGTTCCATATTGTCTACCGATAAACGCAGAATACCGATGAGTCCGCCGATACGATCATGCAGCAGCGAAGAAAACTGTTGCATCTGTTGTTCTTTCCAGCTGCTGAGCTCCATGGTAATCTGTTCTTGCCGGGTTGCTTTTTCCTGCAACAGTTTTTCCATGGTTTGTCGGAATAAACGGAAACGCCATGCCAATGATAAACCCATAAAGAGGGCATCAGCAGCAAGACCCCAATACAGCGAATAACTGCTGAACAGGGAGGGCTGCAGCCAGTTGAGTTGAAGCGCTACATACACCAGGCTGAAAAAGATGAGGGCAAAAAAGGAGCCCAAAGAAAAGGCCGCCAGGGTATGTCCTTTATACAGAAAGTAAATTGATTCGGCTAATAATACCAGCATTACCAGTGGTGTAACCACCCGGTTTATCTGCAACCAGGTGTTCTGTAAAGCTGCATCGTTTGTGAGGGCCGAACTGCCAACGGCAGCCACAAACAGCAACAGGTAAATGCCACACATCCATTTGTTGAGTGTAAACAGGAACGGAGCATTTGTACGGACCTGCAAAATGCGGTTAAAAAACAACAGCATCGGGGCAATGCTTAATGCAAATGAGGCGGGGCGGATAATATCGTTTACCTGCGGATACTGTGGATATACATACTGGAACAACAGACCCGCATCAATGCATACATACAAGCTGATGAGAAAGAGGTAGGCAATGTACCAGCCAAACACCGATTCGCCGGTACTGACGAACAGGTAACTGTTGAACAGAAAGAGAAAAAAAATAAAGCCCAGGAAAAACAGGATGCCTTTGATGTCGGCTTCGTGCCGGCCAACAAAATAGGCATTGCTTTGGAAATGCAGTGGCAGTTCCAGTTTGCTGAGTTTTTTATCTGCAGCCAGCACCAGGTAGCCGCTGTCGGCATTGAGTTCATGAAGCGGAAAAAGGAAATAGCGGGTTGGCAGGGCACGGCTGGCAAAGGGATAGGCATCGCCGGTAAGGGGAAACGCATGCTGTATGCGGTTGCCTTGCACCAGCCATAGCCGCAGGTGATTGATGTGCGGGTTGCCGATGGCCAGCCAATCGGCAGCACCAAGCGTACGCACCTGCTGCAGTGGAATACGCAACCAGGTGTTAAAGCGGGCATAACTTATTTGGGGTAGCAGATCCTGTACCGGTTGCCACTGCTGCAATAACTGTTGTTGGAGAGCTTCGTTGCTGAAGGCCGAAGAACTATCGAAGAGAACCTGCAGACCGGTTTCTGCCGGCGACAGTTCCTTTCCGTTGTATTGCAAGCGCAGCTGTGCGTTGCTCACAAACGCAGCAAACAACAACCATCCCACAATAAGTAAACGCAGCAACATGGCTTCGAATTTAACAGAAAAGCGGCTGCAGTTGGTAGTGAAATTAAAAAATACAACTATGTATGTATTGTTGGCGTTTCCAGAAAAAAGGAGTTTTGAATTGCTAAAAAAGATCAATCAAAACAAATAACCTTAATCATGAATTGGAAAAAAATTGTCTTAAGCAGCAGTATCCTTTTTTTATTTTATCACGCACCTCTTCTTGCACAACCTTCTGCTGAAGCGTGTGCTGCCATTCAGAAATTAATTGATAAAGCTGAAGGAAAGGTAGTACTGGATGGAATAATGGGAGAAGATAAAATCGGCTCTCAAAAATTTACAGCAACAGAAATCAGAAAGAAACTTACTTCAGCGGATAAACATAAAATTTCAATAGAACAGATTTATTACAACATTAACTGGCGTGGCGGATTCCAACATTACATATGGCCTGCCGGAAATGGTTCATCCAAATACGCAAAACTGCGGGCACTTGTGTTTAAGTTTAAAAATGATGTGACGTATAAATTGGATGAAGACGATGATACACCCTCAGAAACATCAGAAATTAGACTATACTTTTTGGCCAAAGATGAGGCAGAAATGGAGGCCCTTTTAAAACAGTATATCAGGAATTGATCCTGTTCTCCACAACAACTCTACCAATCATCATCAACTAAAAACCTTATTAAAGAATGAAAAAATTATTCCTTTTTCCGGTAATCGTTTTTGCATTGTTTGGCATTACCGGCTGTGAAAAAGATACATCTGGTTATGGCCAGCACGTTTTGCTTATTGACAACTTTTCCGGCACCAGCTACTCACTGGGTGTTTATATCGATGATGAATTCGAAGGCTCGGTTGTAGCAAGGTCCCGCACATCAGTACACGCCAGCTGTGAACAGGTAAAAGCCGGATTCAGAGAAGAGAATATGTTTGTAACAACTTATGTTTCTAAGGGTCGACATACGGTAAAGCTGAAGAACCAGGCCAATGGACAGGTTATGGGCTCCGGTGACTTTACCCTTAACGGCGATTGCATTACACAGGATTTCAGTATCAATTAAACAGGCAAATAATTGAAAGAATATCTTACAAGAAAACCTGCCAAACGATTTGATTAAATAATATTAAAAGAGCACCTGTACTATCAAAAAGCCCTCCTGATTATGGAGGGCTTTTGTGTAACTAAATGATTCTTTATTTTTTCTGAAAGCGGCTGGTTTTTTCATGCAGCGCCACCATTTTACCATTGGATAGTTTGATGTCGTTGATCACATTCATCGAATCTTTGCCACCCTTCGGATCGGTCCAGCTTTGTTTGTACCAAAGTGTTACCCACTCATGTTTTTTATCGGCCGATATTACCGAAACATAATCTTCCATGCTGATGGTAATGTCTTTGTAACCTGCACGTGCAGTAGTGAAGAATTTTAGTGCACTGTCACGGCTCATCGTTGTTTGCAACTGATCGAAGTCGAGTGAGATACTGTCGGCCATGGTTGCTGCCAGTGTGGTAAAATCGTTATCAACAAATGCTTTTAAACCGTTCATAGCGGCAGCTACATTTTCGTTACTGCCAATACTCCAGTTGTTGTACGGCATTGCTAAGCTGTAGGGCAATGTTACTTCTGCAGCAGCAGGTGCAGCATCGGTTGTGGTTGTTTCGGTTGTTTTTTCCTGTGTGTTGTTGCAGGCAACCAGTACAAAGGCAAGGCATAAAATAGCAGTGAGCTGTTTCATAAACAAGTGGTTTGGTTTTAAAATGATGAATAATAAAAGGGGCGGGAAAAATTGAAACCTGCGGTACGTAACGGTATCAATTAATAAATAAGGTAGCGTATTCCCCGGCAAGTTGCAAGCTTTTGGGTGGTTTTGTTATACAGCAGCTTTTAAAAAGGTGGATAAGGTATGCTTTGCTGGCCGGCATTTTTAAAGTTGATAACTGTTTCGACAGCCGGTAGCAGAAATGATTCCTGTCATTGTACAGCAGTACTGCCGGGTATTACCTTAACAGATGCATTTGTTTTAAAAGCAATTATTATGTTACGGTTTCTGTTTGTATGTTTTGTGTTATTGCTGTTTAGCCGGTTTGCTCCCGCACAAACTGCGTACAGCGGTAAATACAAACAAAATGTGTTGTTTGTACTGGAAGGCGTAGTGTTGCCGCTTGGCAATTTTGCTTCAACAGATATAAACAACAGCCAGGCAGGAATGGCCAAAACAGGCTTCAGCAGTAGTATATTGTTTAATCACCGTATCAATAAATATGTGGGTGTAATGCTGCAGGGGCATTATGCAGGATTTGCGTTAAGCGATCTGTTCCGTGAAAAATATCCGGGTGCCACAGCCGATCATTGGCAATACAGCGGATTGATGGTTGGTCCGATGTTGTACTTGCCGGTTACCAATCACATACTGGCCGATGTGCATGTAGCATCGGGTGTTATATGGACGAACTCACCCCTTATACGATACGCAGGTGAAACCCTGATTGATGAAGACTGGGGTAATGCCTTAACGCTGCAAACGGGTTTGCATCTGCGGTTGTTTACCAACAGCAGTTGGGTGTTGTTTGCCGGTGCTGATTATCTGCAGATGAAACCTGAGTTCAGAATTGCAGCCATGGATCCCCCGGAAGTAATACGAAAAGTAAACAGCCTGCAGTTGCAGGCTGGTATTGGCTTTAATTTTTAGTTGTTCAATTTTTAAGCGGTGGTTTTATTTGTGGAGAGCGATTGTAAAACACCATCCCACAAACCTTTTCGTAAACGCAATGCTTCTACGCAGGCTGTTGTGGCTTCGTTCCATTTTACTTCATCATTGCCACAAAGTTCCTGTACCATTTGCATGGCCAGGTGGCTGTGATGATCGCCATCTACTTCAATATGCCGTTCGAGATAGTATTTAAAAATAGCCAGCTGTTGCGGATAACGTTGCGATAAACGGGTAACCAGTTCATGAAACATATCGGGAATCAAATCTTCTCTTCCGAATGTAAATACTGCTGCCTGTACATGCACCGGTGCCTGATCGATCAGCGAAAATGTAAACGAACAGAAATCGGTAACGGCCTTGGGTAAATGCAGTTGCTGGATGGCCTGTTGTACAGGTACTCCCTGCTGCAGATGCACCAGTAGTTGTTCAATGGCAGTTGTATCGGCACCGAGTTGCTGCATGGCCTGGAGGTATAATTCAAAATGACTGATGCGGTTGCCTGCTGCATCTACATCACTTTCTTCGCCGGTTACAATTTCGTTAATGAGGTAACGGGTATTGGCGCTGCCTACCGGTACCCACGGTGTGGTAACGCAGGTGAGCTGCCGTTGTAAACTTTTAAGCAGACTCATAAAATCCCAAACAGCAAACACGTGGTATTGTGTAAACTGTTGCAGATCGTTTAACTCGTTCAGCTGCGGATAAAGGGGATGTTGAATAATTTCTTCACGTACAGCGGTAATGCGTTGTTGTAATACGGACAGATTCATGCTTTGGTTTTTTTAAGGCAACGAAACTAAGGGAGGAACAGATTGGATGTGCAGAATGTTTAGCCAGAGGTGGAGATGAGGAAGGATTGTTCGCTGACGCTTAAAATTTTTTTAACACAGAGTGAAGGAGTAAAGGAGGTCACTAAGTGAGACCGCTTTAAGTCGTTAGAAAAGAATAACAGAAAAGTTTTTATGCCTTTCGTTCATTGCCCTGTGTAGTTTTAACGAAGAAGGGAATTGGTGGCTCTCTTTATCTGCGTTTTTTTGTGTTCATCTGTGGCCTTTTTAGATACAGCGTGCTGAGTTAGTCCTTGTGCAGCTCTGTTTTTTTGTGTCTCTGTGGTTCAAAAAAATATGGTGCTCTTACTTCTTCTCTTCGTAAATATTGAAGATGCGTTTTATTGCCGATACAATAGTTGTTGCAAGAATAGCACCGGAGAAGGCGAGGAAAATATCTTTCTGCGCATCCCAGATATCGCCTTGTGTGCCGAGGTAGGCATCGCCCTGTGCTTTAAAAAATACATCGGCAACGGCCCACTCAATCAACTCATAAAACGCACTGATGGAAAGAGTAATTTCAATAGGTAATATCCATGATACCAGTTTAGGATAACCGATCCATTTTAAAAACAACTCCCGCATGGGATACGCTAATAAAAATCCAAAACTGAAATGCACAATCCGGTCGTAGTGATTTCGATCTGTTGCAAATACTTCTTTCAACCAATAGCCAAACGGATTTTCGGCATAGGTATATTTTGAACCGTACACATGTAGGCAGAGGTACACACAAACCAACAGATAACTTAAATCGCTGAACTTGTATTTACGGTAGCTGAACAAAAGGAACAACACAAACAAAAAGGTGAGTGTGTTTTCGAGTAACCAGTTGTTCATGTCGGTTGTGCCAACCAACGTACTGATCCAGATGCCTGTGAAAACTGTGATGAAGATCCAGAGCCAGTAATTTTTTTGGAACGGTGTGCGGTAGTTGGAAATAGCGAGACTGAAAGGCATGTGGTTTGGGTTTTGAAGCAAGATAATGAACTAAGAGTAAAGAAGTGAAAAGAGGATTGTTCGCTTTGCCTGGAGTGAATTAAAAGAAAAACCAGTGTGATGAAATTTGTATGCATTGTTTCGTTTAAAAATAAAATCCATTTTTTGGGGGATAGGAATGCAGGATTGATGGTTTTAGTTTTGATTTAAACTTTACAAAATGAAACAACTTGTTTTTTCAATCGCCTTTTTTTGCAATGCAGTAATTGGTTTTGCACAAACAAATTTTGGCATTGCCTCGTTTACTGTACCCAAAGGTTGGCAAACCAGCGATCAAGATGGAAGTATGGTACTTGAAAATATAAAAGGAAGGGAAGGCCGTTGCCGCATATTCATTACACCTACACAAAACAATATTATTAACAGCACCGATCTGCATATGCAAACCCGCACAAATCTTTCTTCGGGCATGTATCGTTATTCCACATCGTTTCGTTCAATTACAAAAACAGATGTAAACGACATTTTGATTTTTGGAAGCGCTGCAAGGTCTGGAACAAAAGGAGAATCTGCAGATGTGAGCTATTTTTATACTTATACAAATGGGCAGCAGAGTTTCACTATACAGATCATCAGCTCTTCGGCCGAGTGCCTGACAACTGCAACTGCTTTTTTAAATTCTGTGTATGTACTCGAACCACTTACAAATGCAAAAGCAAAACGTTCCAGAAAAGCAGCACCTGCTGCGCCAGCAGCTCCTGCACCAATGATGTAATAGTTTAAAGCTGATTATTTTGACAAAGGCCCGCAACATGCGGGTCTTTTTTTGTTTAATGAAATTTTCCAACAAGTGTGAAGGAATGACTAATTCTGTATACAACTTTGAAATACCCTTTATAAGCCACAACTTTGTACACACTTAAAAACAGGCTATGACCAAAGATGAACTGATCCAATACCTGCAGCAACACAATGCCGAACAGGTGAAGTTTGCGTTTGCAGATATTGATGGCGTATTGCGTGGTAAAGTAATCAGCAAGTATAAACTGCTCGATACACTGGAAAGCGGTATCGGCTTTTGTGATGTGGTGTTTGGCTGGGACAGTAACGATGCTGCTTACGATAACGTACAACTAACGGGCTGGCATAGTGGCTATCCGGATAAGCAGGTGCATATCGATTTATCAACACTGCGTACCATTCCCTGGCAAAACGATTTACCTTTTTTCTTAGCCGACTTCAGCAAAAGCAATGTAGCTGCCTGCAGCCGTTCGCTGTTAAAGAAGATTGTGAAAGAATGTGCAGACATGGGCTATCACGCAGAGTTTGCACAGGAGTTCGAATGGTTCAACTTTAATGAGAGTCCGCATAGCCTGCAGCAAAAACAGTTTGTACAACCCGAACCGTTTACAACGGGCATGTTTGGTTACTCCATCTTGCGTACATCGTTGCAGAGTGATTTTTATTTTGATCTCATCGATCTGCTCAACAAATTCAACATACCTATTGAAGGTATTCATACTGAAACCGGTCCGGGTGTGTACGAAGCAGCCATCGTTCACGATAACACACTGGCTGCTGCTGATAAAGCGGTGTTGTTTAAAACAGCGGTGAAGGAAATTGCATACAAGCATGGCATCATGGCTTCATTTATGGCCAAGTGGAACGAACAGTTGCCTGGCTGCAGCGGACATATTCATCAGAGTTTATGGAACCCTGCAACCAAAGAAAATCTGTTTTACAGTGAAGAAGGAAAACATCACATGAGTCAGCTGATGGAACATTATGTAGCAGGCCAGTTGTATTGCTTGCAACATGTGTTGCCGATGTATGCACCCACCATCAACAGTTACAAGCGACTGGTGGAAGGAGCATGGGCACCAACAACTGTAACATGGGGTGTTGATAATCGCACCACTGCCATACGTGTGTTGCATCCTACAATCAAAAATACAAGAGTGGAGATGCGTGTACCCGGCAGCGATACCAATCCGTACTTAGCTATTGCAGCATCGCTTGCTTCAGGATTGTACGGCATCAAACATCAATTGCCGTTGAACATTGAAGCAACAAAAGGAAATGGTTATGCCGATAAAAGCAATGCTGTATTACCATCGAACCTGTTAGAAGCAACAACACATATGCAGCACTCATCGGTTGCAAAAGATTTGTTTGGTGATGCGTTTGTAGAACATTTTACCAATACGAGATTGTGGGAGTGCCGGCAGTTTGCAAAGCATGTGAGTGATTTGGAGTTGAAGCGGTATTTCGAGATTATCTAAGAGGTTGAAAGAGGGAAAAGAGTAAAAAAGATTGACGCTTTGCTTACAATTTTCAACACAGAGAAGCAGAGGTGCGGAGAACACTGAGTAGAAGCGAATTGGTTCCTGGATTTTTCTTGAATCTTATGCCTTGTCCCTTTATCTGTGTGTATTTGCGTTCATCTGCGGCTATATCTTTGTGCGGCTTTGTGCCTTCGGGTCTTAGTGGTTCAAAAAAAAGTTATGACAGAAGTAATAAAAAT
>JACCDQ010826111.1_pt1 | contig 10010 bp, 5 predicted proteins | sample 7446031 | NCBI WGS metagenome assembly JACCDQ01 (sample SAMN15323442, study PRJNA562643) | freshwater metagenome | isolation source: river surface water | place: USA:Blue River Watershed | collected 2017-08-17 | reverse complement strand
GTTACTTCTTGTAAATCTAATATCATAAAACTCTCCGTTTGTTATGCTGAAAGGAAAGCATTAACCATGCTTCAGCCATTACGGGTACAAGCAACATAGCTTCAGTAGGTGCTACAGGTGTCTTGTCAAATACAGCAAAACTTAAAAATAAATACAACCAAGCCCATATACCCATGATAGAATTAAGGGTACTGACTCTATAACTAATGTCTGATACTACACTTACTCCCTTGATGAAAGCATAGACAGCAAACAAAGCAAACCAGAAGTACCTGTGCGCGAATTGATATATCAGGTCGTAGTTTGAGTTATTACCTTGGCTAAATAAAAATCCAAGGCTTAGTAAAGTAGCTGTAACACAAAGCACCAAGGTACTTTCTACTTTCTTCATTGAAAGCAAGTAAGCTAATTTAAAATCTCTTTTAAGCCTTGAATCATCAAAGGCTTTTATTTCTTGAATTTCTGGCATGATTTTATCCGACTGGTACGCAACTTGTTATAATGAGTACGGTAACACCGTATGCTATGAAAAAGGCAATATAAGGATTCATAATCAACTTTCTTACTTACAAAGAAAAACCCAAGCAGGGATTAGCTGCTCGGGTAATAACCAGAGTGTTTAGCTCGGGTTTATAGAACCTGAGTTAAGGCTCAGGTTATGGAACCTAAGTATTTTTATATTTCAGAAAATACTTTAGGTAGTTGCTTCTTCCTGACTTCAGCCATATAAGCCCTGTAGCAATGCTCTTTGTCAAAAAAGAATAGTACATCAATCAGTGGTTTGAATATCTTACCAAAGATTCTATCAAGTAGCCATGCTCTGTAAGCTCTACTGCTTAGGGTTTCATCAGGTGAACCTAGCAGTAAAGCATTAAAGAGTTGGTCTATTGCTATCAAGATGTTTAGAAGATAATCAAAAATCATGGCAATGTTTGTCGTATTGTCTCAATAGCTGAGATAATACTTGTGTATGCAGTCGTAGCTGATTCATCATCAGCAGCTTGTAGCACTTCGTATTTTCTCATTCGTATATCAGCAAGTTCATCGAGTATCAGGTAAAGCTGGTCTGCTTGTGATATGATTAAATCAGCAGATGCTTGTGCTGGTACATTTGCTCTGTTTGCAAAGGCAGCTACTTGCCTTGGTACTACACCTTCGTAGTTAGCTGCTTTGAAATCTCTCGCTTGTTGTTCACGAAGCTCGTACTCCATTGCAAAGCGAGTATAGGATGTGTAAATATCAGCGCAGATGTTGTCAATCTGAATGGCTAGTTGTTGGTTGTAGTTCATTTAGATGCCTCCTACCTGTTTAGATTTTATCTACCATTATGTACCAGTCTATTGTAGTAGCGGCCAGACCAGTTACTTTAATGTCCAAGTCACCACTTGTTGTATTGGCTTGTACAGTAACGGTGCAAGCTGCCAGAGATGAATCACCAAAATCACTGGATATTGTTGGACTACCTACAACAGAAACAGTAGCTACACCACTTGCTCTTTTAACCAATACCTTACCAGAAAAAGATTTAGTATCCCCTGATGTATTGACCCTTGCCCTAACTGAAATACTCATGACAGATGATTCTGAGTCAGCCATCACCACTGATAAAACTGTAGGTGTATTATTGGTTGATGTTTGAAAGGTGCCTAGAAGTTTGCTATAAAAAGACTTACCAATACTCAGGCTTTGTCTTGAAATCCAGCTTCCTAGTCCAATGCAATTTTCGTGAGATACAGTGTTATTTGAAGCGAAAGCAGCCGAATTATTAGCACTTACCGTATTGCTACCTCCAATCGCTACTGCATACTGACCACTGGCTGTATTAGTATATCCAATCGCAATACTGCCTAGATTGGATGCATTGCAGTTATATCCAGAACTAAATGAGGCTTCGCCGGATGCTGTGTTAAGCCGACCTCCAGCAATTACTGAATAATTGCCTGACGCAACTTGGCTTGCAGCATTTCGATTTCTTTGCCAATCGACAGCGTACTGACCTCTCTTATTTCCACCAGTAGCTGTGTTATCGGGTATTGCAGCTAAAAGAGAACCGTTGCTGGTAGCTCCTGCATTATTTTTCGGTACAATAGCAATGTCAATACCTTGGTCGGTTGCAGATGCTGCACTAATTGCATGAACGGGTATAGTGGCATTAGGTGATGCTGTGTTCACCGAAATACCAAAGTCTCTGAGTTTAATACTTGCATTAGTTGGCCCTCGTGTTCGAGTCACTGAATAACCAAAGTAAATATAGTCAATATGACCAAGTGATATTGCACTTGCGCCATTGGAAGTAACTATGAAGCTGGGTTCACATTCACGACCTATCGCGGTTGGGATATTGCTTGTTTGGGTAACGGTAGAACCAAGTTGAGTACCATTATCAGAATAAACACGATAGTCAACAGATGTTGCATCTGAATTAACATCAATTCTAAAAGTGTACCAAGTACTTGTTGATAGCGTAGTAATGGTAGAACTTGTTGTAGTAGTTGAGTTACTTGTGTTTTTAGCAACAACTGTACCTGTGGAACTCAGTTCAAAAAACAACCCATCAACAGGTGCTGTAATTGAAATTGCATCATGAAATCCAAATCGTCCTGTGATTGTAGTGAAAACTGGTGGAGTTTTAAACACAACTTCAAAAACTTCAGAACCAACAATTCGATAAATACTTAAGGGAGTCCCGGAACTCGCTCTAATCAATACACCTGAGTTTACTGTGGTACTGCTTGTCAAAAGAAGAATACCCGGATGCTGTGCCATATCAGATGTGCTAGTTATGCCTCCTGTGTATGACCCAGAACTTAGGGCAAGGCAAGCAAATTCAGCATTACCTCCTTGAATGAAATCATCAAATCTGCAAGGAGCTAGTCTCTGAACCTCTGAGCTTGTAGCAGCAACAAGACCTCCGGTGAAACTTTGTGTTGATATAATCCCAGTAGAGACACTGGTTGATATATCAGTAGCAACCGTAGTAACTTCGGTTGGAATGGCAGCTGTAGCTGCGTTAATCTCTGACCTCAGCGTAGGTAAAGCAGCCATGAAGTCATCACCTCTGGTTGCAAAGTTAGCCGGGTCACTACGAGATGGAGGTGTAGGTAATGCTGTGATAGTTGGAATTGCCATATAATTTCCTTATAAACAAGCCCTGCTCAAGCAAGACCTTCAATGGTTAATGAACAATAAGTAACAGTTGGGAAGGATATATCAATATTGAAATCCTTATAAAATCCGTAAACTGTCAGCGTAGAATAAGAGTCCTGAGCACCTATCCAAAGAACAGGTGTTGCCCTTATTTCAGACAAGAACTTAAATACTTGGTCTGTAAGACTTGATTCAAAATGAATCTGAGCATCTAGTCGTTTTGAGAATGTTCTCTTAATCAGAGAAGCCCTACCAAAAGAATCTACTTCCTTTTTGGAGTAATCATTGATACCTGCACTTACACCAAATTGAACGCTGCCTAGAGTCTTTGTAAACCCAAGTAGTATCGTACCAAGTTTAGCTATGCCGTTGGGTGCATTTACAGTAATACTTGCAGTTGCTTCACCATGAATGGGTATGTTTTCAACTACAAGCTCTGATTGCAACTGCACATCAGTAAAGAAGTATTGATACCAGTCAGTAACCAATGCAGTGTCACCTGTTGCAAACGTTTGGTCATACACGACAGTTGTATCAGGCAAGGTTAGTTTTACATTTACAGTATTTGCTGATAAATCTAGCAAAGCAATACTATCAATACGACCGGGTGTAAATTGATAATTAAAAGACTCAGCTTGAGATGTAACACTACCTACTGTACTGTCAATGCAAGCCCAAGCATTTGTCGGCCCTAATTCTGCCCAATAAGTAGGTTCACTGGACGGAATTTTATTTAGATTAGAGTTCTGGAGTGATTGGTAAATATGATGATTGTATATCACCGTATCACCAATCACATATGTTGTACCAGAACCCCAAGTGAAATACTCAGTCTCGGGGACGTTCGTTGAAACAAACGAAGCCTGAGCATCCACTGGGATTATAACTTTCATATTAAATTCCTTAATCTACGCGAACAGCAGGTTGACCATCAGCATCCCACTTATCCAAAATCTTATAAACTTTGGAGTTGAGTCCTGCGATTGCAGCAGTTCCTGCTTGATTGTCTTTACTATTCGCAACCAGAATATCTCTTATTTGAACAAGTAGTTCGTGATTATCTTCATTGCTTGATGAGTTTCTGTAGCTTCTAGCTTCTGTTGCAGTCAAGACTTGTTCATCTTTATGCAACTCTGCAACGTACCCATCGAAAGGAACACGATACAGACCAGAAGCATGAGAGCCATCAATACCAAGTGCTTCAGGTGAGTTCTTAATCAGGTTTTCAATATCAGTCATACTGACACCACCGGAGAATTGACTAAACCAGTAATCAAGACCTGTACCTTCCTCTGCGTTTCTGCCTAGGTATTCTTGGTAGAAGTCATTGATTGTCTTCTGAGTCATTAGGTTACTGAAATCACCCTGAGATATGGCACCTGAATAAACCTCATTGATTAAGTTATTGGCTTCAGTTGAAGAATAACCCATCGTGTCAATCAAGGTATCATACCCTTGAACCCTTTGAGCTAGACTTGTACCACTGAAGTTCTTATCAATGAAGGAGAGTACACCTTGTTTATCTTGTGCAGCATCATACTCAGTTTTGCTGGTAAGCACTTGCTTGACCAATTCCGTCAAGGTACTTAGGTTCTTCAGGGGGCTGAAATCAACATCGGCAACAGCTAAGTTGTAGGCATTAAATTCAGTTACTAAATCACTTACACCAGTCTTGAAGTTAGCCAGATTAAACGTAGTATCTTCGGTTATACCCAAGGTTGTCATAGTACCTGTGAGTTCACTCAGGTATGTGTTCAAACTAGCTAGAGTTGATTCTTTTGAAGCAATATCAGCAAGAGCCTGATTCAGTTCACTGAAGTTGGTAACAGCAGATGAAGTCTTTTCTGTGTCAATACCAGAGGTTAGAGTTTCATAATTTTCTATTTCAGTCTGTAAAGTCTGAATATCAGAAACCAACAAACCAAGAGCACTTGTGCTATTACCAGCAAACAGTTCATCATAGATGCTTTGCGCTGCTGATTGACTTGCACTAGCTATAGCTCCAGCAACAGCAGAATTATTCAGTGTATCTACCACAGCCTTAGCTGCACTTTCACCGATAGTGGCTTCGTTAAAAGCATCTTTCAAGTTGGTGAACGTAGTCTCCCAAGAAGACACATTAAAAGACTCATCTAGTTTAATACCAAGAGATTCTATGACACCTTTTGCATCATCAACTGCTGTGTTAAGGTTCTTAAAAGTTGTTTCAGCTTTTGAGAATTCAGCAATAGCACTAGGTAAGTTGTCAATGGACAAACCAGTGTCTGCTGCAAATGAATCCAGCCCAAGACCAGATGTACTGTTTAAGAAAGTATTCAAGTCTGAAGTAGCTTTACCTACAGCCTCTAATGCAGTGTTTAGTTTCTCTCTTGAAGTAATTTCATACGTGGAAACAGATTCTTGAGATATTCTAAAGTCAGAGATCAACCTTGAAAGTTCATCTTGAGTGTTAACAAATTGTTCAAAACCTAGTCCATTTACACCTGATGAAAAAGTATTTATTTTGGAAATACTTTCGTTCAGTTCTTCTTCGGCTTTGGTTAATTCTTCTTGAGCTTTTAGCAAGTCTGAGTTATCAGCCGCATTACTTACAGCGCCAGAAGATGCAAAACCTGCTAATGATGTTCTTACATAAGCAGAATCCTTTAAAAAATCTTGAAAAGTTGAACTATTCTCTTTACTGCTCTGCAATAATACACCGGCAACATCTGTCAACCTCGCGGCAGCGTCCTTGTCACCAGAGGATGCTTTATTCAAAACTTCATCAAATATCTTCTTGCTTGCCAGTAACTGATTAGATGATGCGCTTGCACTCAAATCAGAAGATGAGATTTCATCTAAAAAGTTAAGAATGTCTTGGGCAGTGGAGTCTAATGCATTTTTTGTTGCATTTTGAATTTCTTCAAGCGTTCTCCTTGCGGCATTGACTCTTTCTTCAGCAGCTTTCTTCTCATCACTCAGTGATTTACTATAGCTGTCTAAAGCATTAGCTGCTGAACTTACATTCTCAGCTAAAGACTTAGTAGTTTCTTGAATCTCTTTTTGAACTTGAGTTAGGTTTTCTTCAGCACTAGCTTTAACTTCTTCAAGAGACTTACCAAAGCTGTAAAGAGCACTACCGAGGGAGTTAAGATTATTCTCAGCATCTTTTTGAGCAGAGACTAATTGAGCATATGCAGAAACTATATTTCCAGAAGCCTCTGAGACCTTGGCACTCGCTTCACTCAGTCTTGCAGAAGCAATAGATTGAATCTCTGAAAGCAGAGAAATCTTGTCAGCAAGTTTCGTTTTTAGAGTATTCCCAAATTCAACAATGCCTTGTTTAATACTGTCGATACTATTTTCAGTATTGCTTATCTCCGTACGCAAAGTGCCAAAAGCATTTCTCAAAGAATCTTTCAATCCGTTACCATAATCTAAGAGACTTTGCAAAGAAGAACGAAGGTTGCTAGCAGTCTCCTTAAGAACTCTTGCTGTTTCAACCTGCGCGGCCTTCGCTGCTTCTACAGCAGCAGTTGTATCCTCTATGGCAGCAGCTTGATCTTCCATAGCTTTAATCTGGTCGTACAATGCTCTGTTGCTTTCGTGCAATGCTTCACGCTCGCGCTTGCGAATCTCTACTGTGTTACCTTGTAGTTCAAGTAACCTAGTTTCAAGACCATAACGCTCTTGCATTACTTGTGTGTACAAGCTGTTGAGTTCTTCAGCAGTAGCTCCAGCACCAAGTACCAATTCAGCCAAGGCATCATTGACACCTGTGATTTCTTCAGCGATCTTTTGTTGAATCTGATCTTCGGTTAAACCTTTGAAACTGATCTTAATCTCTTTTGTAAATTCCTCAATACCTTTAGCTTCAAGACCTAAGTCTTTAGCCATTTTAGAAATACTTGTCTTACCAATAGTAAAAGCACCAGTTAGTACCGCTTGCAATTCGTCAGTCAATGCACTCTGAGTTGTCTTATCACTTCTGAAAATACCACCCTTGTAATCAGTGTATTGCTGACCAGAGAAGCCACTTGAACTGAATGTTCCAGAAATTCCAGTATCTCTTACGCTACGTCCAAACAACTTAGGTAACGCAGCAATACCAAGAGCTATAGGCCCAAGAGCACCAGCAACCATACCAAGTCCAGATGTAACACCAGCGAGAGTACCAGTCCCCATTAAGCTAGTGGCAGCACCAAGGGAGCCACCTAATGTTGTAGCGCCTGTCAACCAACCAGCCCCCGCTGTCAGGCTACCAGCAAGTCCACCAGCACCGAGCAACATACCGCTTGAAAGTACATTACCATCAGAACCAACAGCACTGCCAGCAACACCTGTTGCAAAAGAACCAACAGCCTTCTTCATCGGGTTTGAGACCAAACTATTAACAACTGCATTTATTGCAACTGTCAGTGGCTTCTTCAATTCAGCTTGCAAGAAGTTTCTTATGCTTTTCCAGCCTTTACTTATACCTTCAGTAAGTGCAATTAGAATAGAGTCAGAGATACTTGCTGAGATTCTATTGAATTCATCAAAGTAAGCCTTAGCAGCTTTGATTGCTGATTCTTTGTTGAGGTTGTCAATCTGATTAGCTCTGTTTTTATTCAAAGCTGCAATCTCAGCGTTCATCCTATCGTAGTCAATATTAGCTTCGTTTTGACCAGCTAAGTTCCAAGCTGCTGTTTTAATAGCAAGTATATCTTGCTCGTACTGCTTTTGAATAGCAAGTTCTTTCTTGGCTCTTTCATGAGCTTCAGTAAGTTTATCAGCTTGTTCGGCAGTCTTACCTAGCAAGGATTCTTGAAAAGCAATCTCAGCGTTTTGTTCCTTGATACTTTCGTCGTTCTTTCTATAAAGATCAAAAACAGTCTTGTAGGATTCTTCTTGTTGCTTTGTGTATGCAGCAGAAACATCCATCAAGTATTTTATAGCATCAGCTTCTTCTTTTCTCTTACGAGCAAGTTCTTCAACAGCATGACCCTGAGCATAGTAATTCAGCAGTACAACTTGTTGTTCTTTTGAATACTTATAGAAGTCAGGATTATCAATAAGATCAAGCATCTTCCTTTGAGAATCTGTATATTGCTCTTGGGCTGCTGTTGCACCAAGTGCTGCATCTTTGGCTTTCTCAAGTTCTTTACCGTATGATTTCAGGAGTCTTGCTGCTTCTTTTTCAGCATCTGATTTCTTATCATCTCCAAGAATAATCTTTTTCCAACCTACAAGTGCTTCAGCAGCTTTAGCTTGAGATATGATACCCTTGGCTACATCACGTTCAAGCTCAGCTTGCTTGATTGCAAACTGCTGTTCTTTTGTAAGAGACTTCTGCAATGCTGTTGAGTTCTTTATTTCCCATTCGGAGTATTCAGTATTCTTGCGCTTTACATCACCCTTTTCTTTTTCCTTATCAATGACGAGTTGATGCGATTTGACAATTCCTTCCAGCTTTGCAATTTCTTCTTTGTAGGCGGCAGGCATTTGATACCAACTAGCACCTTCATGGATACGAGTTGCTAATTCACTTTGAGCATTTTTAAGCTGATCTGCAATAGAACCTTTACGTCCTATGTTGAGGATACTATCCCACATGGATTTAGCACCTGCTGAAATCGCATGAAAGAATGTTTCCAAAGCACCACGCTCTGCTACCAAGTTACCAACAGAATTCTTCATTGCATCAGAGTAAGCCCGTACAGCAATAGCCGCTGCTTCTGCTTTCATTCCCTGCTGTTCAAGAGTTGCAACAACCTGAAGAATCTCGGGAGCAATCATACCTGTTGTCTTAGCAAGTTCGCGCAAAGAGTCTGTAGGCTTGTCTGAGAGTTTACTGAATTCTTTGACAGTATCAGCAATAGCAATACCAGCTTCGTCTTTTAGTAAAACAGCAGCAGATGTTACAGCTTCCAAGTTTTGCTGCGTTACTGAACCAGCTTTAGCAGCTTCTGTAATTGCTTCAGAAAAACTAGCAATGTTGCCTCTTGCACCAGCAAACTCTTTAGCCATGTCACTTGCTATTTGCGCAGTCATACCAAGGGAGCCACCAGTTAAGTTAACAGCCTTGTTGAGTTCTTCTTCTTGTTTACTCACTTGAAGCAAAGCAATACCATAGGCTGTGAATGCAGCAACTGCTGCACCACCTGCAATTTTAGCAACAGTACCAAGCGCACTTGCCAATTCAAGAGTTGCAACTCTCTGAAGACGACTTATCCTTAGATCACTCATCCCTTCGGTATTTATTGAACTAAGTGCCTTGGCTTTTTGTAACTTATCAAGAGCCTTCAAAGGCTCAAGTAATGACTTACCAACGTAAGCCAAAGCACCACCCATAAAACTAGTAATAGCAAAGGCTGTGTTCTTAAAGCCAGTAGCTATCTGTGCAGCAGCAGCGTTCATTGCTGTTGTAAGTTCTTTACCTTTAGCTCCTGTCTGGTCAAGCACACCACGAATCTGGTCACCCTGTTGAATCATAACCAGCAGAGGATTCATACCACTAGCAAGAGAAATAGCTACGTCACCCATCTGAACAGAAATAGCTCTGCTTAGATAACGAAGTTCATCTGCTCTTTCCTTGGCTGCAACTTGGTCTAGCTTCTTTTTGAATGTATCAAACTTAGTACCAGCAGCATCAGCAGATAGACCTGATTGCTTCAAGGCTCTCTGGTAAGCTACCAACTGGTCTGTACTGCGTTCGTTCAAGCCAGCGTTAGTCTTATCAAGGGCTGCATCCAAGCGTTGCTCGGCTTGCACCAAGTAGTCAACAGCCTTGGCTACATCTCTTGTTGCTTTTTCAGCTTCTTTTCTGATTCTTGCTTCTTCAGATTTAACCTGTTGTATTTGTTTATTTTCTTCTTTTTTTACTTCTTTGGTAATCCTAGATT
>JACCDQ010731362.1_pt1 | contig 10010 bp, 6 predicted proteins | sample 7446031 | NCBI WGS metagenome assembly JACCDQ01 (sample SAMN15323442, study PRJNA562643) | freshwater metagenome | isolation source: river surface water | place: USA:Blue River Watershed | collected 2017-08-17 | reverse complement strand
CCACCACCACCACTACTACTGGAACTCTTGGATGACCCACCAGAGCTGGTACTCCTGGCCGCTGCAGCCCTACCATACGAACTCCCCTGATTGCTTGGAGTTCTTGGTGGCGTAGTGAGTTCGACAGCGGCACCGCCACCCTGGAGCTGCGGAGGCTGCAGAGGGTTGTTGCTTTGCTGTGCCCGCTGAGCGGCTTCGGCAGCCTTCTCTTCGGGGGTCTGTCCCCATGCGCTAGGCATTAACCGATCACCCCCATGTTCCTGAGTACACTGCGTCCGATGTTCATGGCCTTGTCCTGAGCCTGCTGAGTGGACCTCCATCGAGGATCACCACGAAGCATTGTCTGGAAGTCTCCGACGGTAAGTCCTGAAGGCTTACCGTCTTGATTCGTTCCATTCAGGGCCTGTTTGATCAGGGGATCCTTGAGCGTGATATCGAACGGATTCATCTCAAGGGACTGCGCCATGCTCTGGATGTACGGATTGGCGATATCCTTGACCTTCACGCCACCCTGGATCTGCTGAGTGAACGCGGGGAAGGCGGAGATGGCCTGCTCCCGAATGAAGTTCTGGTAGTCATCCTGGGTTGCCATGCCCTTGACCAGAAGCTGAGCGTAGTTCTTGATGCTGTCCTGGCTCATGTCGACACCCATGTCGGATGCGAACTGACGCATGTTGTGTTCATGCATGCCAGCTTCACCGTTCAGGTTGTTCTTCGAGAAGTCGATGTAGTCGGCAAGGATGGGCCTCAGATTATCCTCGGTCATGCCATACATCTGCATATCCTCGGCCATCTTCGGAAGCATGCTGTCCGGAACAGCAGCTCCCATCTTGCTGGCAAGCTGTTGAATGACAAGCTTGTTGGCGTTGATGGCTGCATTCCATGATGCGGGATCCGTTGCCTTCAGCTGCAGGGCCTGCCGGGTTACATCGGCATTGTTCTTCCAGAAGTCCGTGTTAGCGAGTTCGGCATTGAACTTGGACTGAGTCCAGTTCTCCTTGACCATCCTGTCAAACAGGTCTCCGAGGGATGGCTCGCTCTTGAGGAAGCTGTATGCCCATCCGTATTGAGCAGCCATCTCCTCTGGACTCAAGGACTGCGAAAGCTTCTTCTCGTTTTGAGTCATGCTGGAGTAGTCGGTGTTCGCATCTCCTCCTCCGACTACCCCATTGAATCGCCTTCCACCCATGAACCTTGACGAGTAGTAGCTGTCCGTCATGTCAGAGATCTTGACGACATCTCCAGTCTTCGGAGCGTGAAGAAACTTTCCATTGCCGATGTAGATTCCGACGTGATCCGGACCGGCGGTTGACTTGTCAGTGTCGAAGTACACGGCATCTCCGACCTGAAGATCACCCATTCCGACAGCCTTGCCCTCACCGATCTGGGTATAGGTGGTGCGACTGATGTCGATGCCGAAGTGTTTGAACCCTTGCTGGAGGAGGCCTGAGCAGTCGATTCCACTGCTCAGGCTGTTCCCTCCCCAGACATATGGGGTTCCGCGAAACTGCATCAGATAGTCGACAACCTGCTGTCCATTGACCGCCATTAGTAGAGCCCCTGATTGACAGCCTGTGCAAGCCAGGACATACCAGTGGTCGCGGCCTGGAAGGCTCCATACTCGGGAGACTTCTTCATTTGCTCTTCCAGCAGAGCCTGCTTACCAGCCATGCTGGTTCCACCAGTAGTGACGGCGTTGCTGCTCTCGGCCTCGCCGGTTTCAGGATTGATGTTGGTGGTGGTCGTAGTCGTCTGCGGATTCGCCTTCTCGTATCCATTGAGGATGTTGAGATACATGCCGACTTCACCATCGCTCGGCATGCGTCCGAGCATGGTGGCCATACTCTGCTTGGCGAGAGCCAGGGCATCGGCCCTGGTCAGTTCATTCACCTGAGTTGCGGTGGTCGTCTTCTGCAGTGGGCCGACGTATCGAACCTTCTCACCTGTTGCGATGTCGTATTCCCAGTCGCCCTTGACGACGGTTCCGAACTTACCCTTCGGGTTGGAATACGTATTCATGACATCAAACGGGGTCCACTTGGGATTGTTGGGATCCTTGGAGTTCATCGCGAAGGACGACTTCACCAGATCATCCCAAGCCGACAGAACCTCCGGCATGCCCATGTTCACGTCGAACCCTGGAATCTTGTTCATGACCCCCTGATTGACGAACTTGGCCAGCTGATCCTGGGACCAATCGAGAGGCGCCAAACGCGCCTCCGCATAGGTAACACTGTTCCTGCTGTCCGGCTCGAACAGCTTGTTTCGCATGTCCGGATCGTGTTGTGCGGCATACCGTTCACGCTGGATCTGCTGCTGAGTTTTCATGCCCATATAGATGGAACTGTTATCGGCAGGCCGCCCGAAAGCGGCTGCCGATCCCCCTCCTGGATTTGCCATGGCTCCACCGATCATCTGCTGGATCGACTGGGTCAACTGGCTCTGAGTTACAGGCTTGTTCGCAAACGCACTGGAGGGGCTAGTGGGATTGCTGGTTGGCTGCGGCGGTGTGCTCACTACTTCTCACCCATCTTGCGCGTACGGACTCCGATCTTGGTTCCGATGTCGAACTGAAGGGAGTCATTGGCCAGGTACCTGTTGAACAGATCATTGAACTTGGTGTCACTCGCAACCAGGGCAAGCTGGATACCACCCCACGCCTGAGCAAGATCCCGGTTCACGTACTGGCCATATGAATCCCTGGCCATGAGATCCGTATTATCCCTCTTGGCGAGCTGTTCAACCATGGCTTCACGGGCCTGAAGGTAGATCCCAAGGGTCTTGATGTCCGACCTCATCGGGTCGGACAGAAGCTTCTCATCGGATGCTATCTGCTTGAGAGCTTCGATCCGCCTCGGAACCACGTTCTTGTCCGTAGTGTTGAAGTCCTTCTCCCACGCCGGATACTGCTTGCCAAGCCCCTGAACAATGGCATCCTTGATGTTCTGGAACTGCTCGGCTCCGTTCTGACTGTATGAATGGAACCCTGCCCGGATCAAACCCGCATCCACTAGACCGGCAAGCTTCTTGTACTGATCCCATCCAAGAGACTTCTGGTTCTGCTCAACGGCTTCATACGCAGTCATCTTCTCTTTACCCTGCGATCCACCGAACTGCATATCCTGGAGAATCTTGTTGGCCGACTGGGAGAACGGACCGTAGTTGTACGGTCCGACAATCAAACCAGCAAGATCGGGATGTTCAGTGATCAGATCCTTGTACTGTTCGGCCGTTTCGACGGCCGAAGCAGTCGAGTTGATTCCGATGCTCTTGTTGAGAGAAGCGGTGAATCCATAGTAGTCGGGACCATAGGTGGCAAGGAACACCTGACTGGCAGTCTTCGGATTGACCTGCTGAAGCTGCTTGTACTGGTCGACGAAGAACTGATACGGAGTCCCCTGGAGCGGGGAAGTGGTGACAGCTGTAGGGCTGACAAACTGGGTCAGAGCCTTCAGGAAGGTGAACGACTTGGCGTTGTCGACAGCCTTCTTGAAGTCTGGAGCCGGTCCACCGTTGGCGAAGTCAGCCTGCTGTCGCTGGTACTCCTCAAGCAGGGTCTGCTGAAACTTGGTGTTTCCGGGGTCATCGCCCTGGAATGCAGACCACAGACTCTTCATGTATGCGGGAGTGATGGAATCCATGACTCCCTGCGGGCCATACGGAAGAACCTTTGCCCACTGCAGGAAGTCTCCAGTCGATGGAGACCATTCCGCTACCTTACTCCCCGCGACCTGAACGATAGGACCAGTTCCAGGGTTCCACCATGGATCTCCAGGGAGGATGGTGTTCAGGCTTGACAACGGAAGGGCAATGCCACCCTCTGGAACGTTACCGACGTTCTTGAGGTTTCGGGTTTCCCCAGGAATCTTTAGATTCAGGTACCTGTTCTGCATGCTGACGAAGTCACGACTGCGCACCGATCCATCAGGATTGCGGGTAGTGACATACCCGTCCTCATCAACGATGTTACCATTCTGATCCGTCACCATGTGAGCGGCTACAGGTGCGTTGTAAATCTTCGAAGCAGTGTTCAGAAGTTCAGGCTTCTCTGCCACCAGGCCAAACCACCGCTCAAGACCATCGATATGCGCCGCCATGAACGGCGCAAGGAACCTCAGAGCCTCGGTAGCCGTGGTCCGCTGTGGATCATAGACAACCTGCGACAGGGTATTGCGAGCCCTCTTGTCGGCAGTCTTCATCATCTGATTCATAGTGTCAGGATCGATGGCTTCGGAGACTCCGTTCTCCTTGCGGAATGCCACCTCCCTGTCGATAAGATCACGCATATGTGCGGCGTGTGCACGGATGTAGATCGGCTGACGGGACATGATGTCGGACGGAATGGTTCCGAGGTACTTGAATCCCTTGGCGATGATGTCATCGATGGTCTGAGACACCGACTTCTTGGAGGTGTCGGTGATGCTCTTGATCTCCTCGCCGTGAACGGAAGGGAAATCTTCCTGGCGGATTGCAGAACGGAGATCCGCTTCGGTCACTTCATTGCCATCGAGGATCTTCTGTCGAAGTCCGGTTCCCTGGGGGAGGTACTGGTCGAGAGTCTTGCTGACAAGACCAAGGAACTTTTCGGGATCCTGAGCCTGTCGAGAGAAGTTCCTCATGTGCTGCAGGCCTGCACCGGACTTCAGGAACTGCATGGCCTTCTGTCCGGTTGGATCCTCCATGAGCATCCTGGCAACCGGATCGTTCCCAAGCTGCTTGTTGATGGCTCCGAGCCACGACTCCATGTAATTGGGCATGTCTGGAGTAACGGTCGTCCAGCTTCCCGTCTTGATAAGACGAGCACGCTCGATGGCTTCAGCCCTGGCAAAGATGCTGGACATGGCATCTTCGCTGGTGATCTGGTCGCGAGGAATGGCACCGGCCCACTGCTCATTGAAGGGCTGAGGAACTTCCTGACCCTTGTAGGTAAACGTGCCCGTTCCCAGACGGGCACGTGTTGGCTCGGCAGCCTTCCGAAGCATCTCGTGCGCGTAGTCGGTGAACTCCTGAATGGTTCCCTTGGCATCCTCGATTGCTTCAAGGACGTCCTGCTTCTGCGCGGTAAGATCATCGAGCTTTGCCCGATCGGTAACGACCTGCATCTTATTGCCGATGGCCTGGGACTGCTTCTCAAGCTGCGACAGTCGATCCTTGTGGTCACTCAGATACTTCTGTACGAACGGGAAGGCCTTGTTGACTTCAATGTTCTCAACGGGAAGCCCCTGCTTTCGGGCAACTGCGGCGATCTCGGGATCCGTGATGTCGAATCCACTCTTTCCGATAACACCCTTGAGGACCTGTCCACGATTGCGGATCCAGTTGAATCCACCCTTTCCCGCATCGGTCATTGCGGACAGGAGGCCGAACTTGATGGCTCCCGCCACCATCTCCTCACTCGGAGCACGAAGGGCATAGCCAGCACGGAGAAGCGTACTGGCCTTCCACATCCCATTGAATCCATCGGTGAAGGTCTTGATGTTATCCATGACCTTCCCGCCGTTGCTGGTCAGCAGGCTGAAGTGTCCACTGTTCCTGGAAAGGATCCGGTCGAGCTGATTGACGTCGAGCAGTGGATCAGATGCGGCAAGCTGAGACTTCAGGAATGGTGCAACCCGGTGACCATAGCCATCTTCGATGACATCCAGGTACTGGCCACCGTTGCTCTTGGCGGCACTGAATCGAGAGCTGGTCGGGGTTCGACCCGACAGCTCGTACATGGCCTTCTGCCAGCCTTCACTAATGATCTTGGAAGCGAAGTCGGCAACATCATCGTTCAGGTTGTACTTCGACACCATGTGCCGAACGACCTGCTGCTGAATGTCATCAAGCGCAACAGACCTGGCGACCTTGTCTCCAGCACTTGCATACTGATTGATCAGTGCGAGACGTCGATCCTGCCCAAGCCCAGGAACCTGCTTGAGCATGTCATTGACGCGATCCATTGCGTCATCGGCATTGTGATCGACGAATCCCTGCGGTACGCGATCACCGAACGACTGGTAGATCTTCGTGGGAATCGAATAGAACCCACGCTGAAGAGTGCGGGTGACCATGTTCGAGCCGGTCGCATTGTATGCATCACGGTCTGCAGTGGCAGCCCTGATCGCCTTGTCGGCGGCGCTCTCGGTATCGCGAATTCCGAGAGGCCCCATGCGGTACGCCTTGTTGACGGTTCCGAACAGGTTGGATCCGACCGTAGTCAGGTCGTCCGGGTCTGCTCCGAAGTTGTTTCCAAGGACGTCCGAGTACCAGTTTCCACGGGACATGAGTCCGGCAATCTCGGAGTCCGCAGCCTTTACCTGAGAGTTCTGCCACTTGGTCGCACGATTGACCCATGTCTGCGGAGTGTAGTTCGACTGGATACGCTTGGCCGTAACAGCCTCAGCTCCCTGCTCATACATGGAAGCCTGAGTCGGAGTCAGTCCATAGGCGGCCTCAGGAGCAGTTCCAGCCAACTTGGCCTGAACATAGTTGTCAAGGATGTCCGAGTCCCAGGCGTGACCGGCAAGAAGCGTTCGATTGTCCTGAGCCTTGCCCAACTGGGACAGGAGATCTCCAGAGCTTGCAGCAAGTTCCTTCAGGGCCCCATTGTCCCCCATGGAGAAACGCCAGATGAGGGGCATCTCATCGCGGGATGCATTGGAAAGGATCTGACCGATGGATTCCCGCTCGGCAATCTTTCGCCTACCGGTTCCCCACACTGGATGCTGAGCGATTTCGAACGCGCTCTTACCCTGCGCCCAATCGAAGAAACTGTTCATCCTGTCGGAAGCCGCGATCTCGGCAGCAGTCTTCGGAGCCGGAGCGAGCTTCTGAACTCCTGTCTCCACAGCCTTACTGAGTCCACCCTGAAGGAATGCCTTGCCAACGGAAGGCAGAGGCTTGGCGGCCTCTGCCGCTTCGAGTGAACGACCAGCCTTTACAGCCTTCGAACCACCGGCTATGGCTCCTCCGATGGGGTCACCAATGTTGGCCATGAAGTCCAGAGTTCCCGTGCCGACGGTGTACTTCCATCCGTCACGGTTGCGCCAGTAGTCGGAGTCGTACAGGAACCTTTCAAGCTGACGCTTCTGGTCCTGGTTGAGTTCTCCGGTGTCAGGGATCCCAGGGGTGTCTTTCTCGTCGGAGGTTACGGTCCTGGTGACGTTATAGAACGCCTGCCCTGGGGAAATATGCTCAGCCTTGTGGTAGGCATCGGACCACGCCGAGCCGCTGAAGAACTGACCTCCACCATAGATGTCGGCCTTACCTCCCATGAGGAGGGCGGTCGACAGTGGCTGGCTGACAGTGTTGCTGTACAGCCAGTACATTCCGGATGCCAACTTGTCGAGCGGGGTAACAACAGTGGCATGAGCCACATTCTTGGTCACTCCCCAGCCCGGGATATTCGACAGTGCACCATCGACCGCATGCCATGCGGATCCGAGGCCGGACATGATTTGCTGCATCGCTCCCCCGCGTTCATCGCGGGCGAGCTGCATGGCATTGTCGTTGGCGAAGATCGCAGTAGGATCCTGACCCTGCAGAAGCTGGTCAGGTGTGGTCGCAAACGACAGGGCGGTACCCGGATCGGCGAACATTCCCTGACCCGCATCCGCTACATTCTCTGCCCACCACTTGGAAATGGTACTGCCCTCCTACTGTGAATACTTCATCTGCCGAATCAGGTTCCTGGCGCTGTCAGAGGTTCCCGGCTGGTTGGCCATCCATTCAAGGAATGGCATGTATGACTGAAGTCTCTGCTGCTGCTCCTTGTTGACCGGAATCGATGTACCGGCGCCAGCCCCCAAGGCTGCGCCGTCCGTAACGGGAGTGTTCGGTTGCTGAGTTCCCTCAGTCAGTGGAACAACCCTGTCTGCAGGATTCCCGAACAGACTGGCGAAGTCCACTCCCTGGGGAAGCGAAGGGGACTGCGCCATGGGCGCACCCTGCTCAAGCTGCTTGTATGCCTTGCCCTCCCCGTAATCCGGGTTAGGCAGGTTCTGCATGGGCTGCCTGTCAGTACGCTGACTGAACTTGCCGGGCCCGGATACGGGGATTGCCATGGCTTACTCGTGTCCGGCGAGAGGCGCGTTGTGAGAACCGGTTCCAGTCGTAGTAGGGGTCTTGACGATCACGTCCTTCTCCCATGGATACTTCACGGCATCGGTCTGGTGGCGACTGTCTCCACTGGAAGTGGACTCAAGGGTGGGAAGCTCCGGAGGTGGGAACATTCCTCCCTTGAGGGACTTCCAGGCACCTTCCATCGGGTGATCCGTAAAGAAATCAGACATTACTTGGCCTTCCTGATCGGCTGGGTCTTGGCGACCTTGATGAAGCGAGGAGTGTGACAGAAGTTACACAACTCCTCACCGTCCTTGGTGATCCATTCTGGCTGGGTTCGAATCATCTGTGCATACCTGCACACGTGCTCTGCGTAATCCATTAGATTGGAATGCTCCGTTTGGTTCGTGCCGTCATGGATGGGGCCCCACCGCTCTTGAGTGAAGCAAGTAGCTGCATCATGTCGCCAGGCGGCTGTCCTCCTGGTGCACCCCCAGGAACCCCTGGAAGCCCGCCAGGGGCGCCTTGAGGGGCGCCCTGGCCTGGTATACCAGGAGCCATTTGCTGACCCATCTGAGGCTGCTCCTTGGGCTTGAATGCCTCAAGAACAGATTCGTGAACAGGCTTGCCACCCTCGCGAAGCTGGATGACCTTGGCAAGTTTGGTGAGGAGTTCGCTTGGGTCCTGACCCTGCATCGCAAGGTTTCCGATTCCCTGCATCAACATCTGGGTCCCCGCCTTCAAGGCATCCTCGAAGTCCTCCGAATCCACCTGCTGCTGCATCTGGACAACATCGATCTGCATAGGAAGCTGTCGCTGGACGAAGTCACGCGAGACAAGCTTGTCTCCACGGAGTTGAAGCAGGGCGACAATAGCACGCGCTGGATCTGTTCCGGATGCGAATCCATAAGTGACATCGACCGAATAGTTACCATCGATGTCCTTGGATGGGACATACGTCTCTTCGAACGGAGTTCCCTGGACAACCCCACGGATGGTCTTCTTCTCGTTCGGCCAAAGCTTCTCATCCATCTCGAAGCACAGGCGAAGTGCACCCTCCAGTGCATATCCTACCACCTGCTGACCGGTTGTGATCACGGTGTTGAACGAACCCATCAGAGCTTCAACACCCTTGCCGGTAATGATGGACGCATCCATCTTTCCGCTTCGGGCAGCAGGCGAACGAGTGGCAGTATTCAACTCCATACCCATGAGCTGGGCCTCGGAGTTGGCGAACTGCGGCATGTCTGGAACCAGATACCTGGCCTTCTCCGGAGAGTCGGAACGGATGACAGCATCGTCACCGAACTCCATGACAGTCACATCGCGGGGCACGAACAGCGGGGCACGAACAGATTTCTCGGTAGCCTCAAGTCCGAGGAGCGCCATTCGGCTTCGAGCTAGGTAAACCCACTTGGCATCGTCGAACATTCCCCGGACCTGCCCGTCCGAGGAGGGACGGCAGGCCACGGACACCATGACCTTGCCCATGGGATTTGGCATCACCTCGGCGATCCTGTTGCCATGCTCAGGAAGGAACATCATGATCTGATCCTTGTCCTGATACTTGGCCACCTCCACCATGGTGTCCATCCAGCGATTGTCTTCTTTGCCGTAGATACTGCTCGGAGGCTTGAGGGCAGACATGAGCTGTGGATACTTGGCAGCCAGATCGATTGCCTTCTGTCGCCACACTCGCGTGTAAGACTGGAGAACTCCGAACAGATTGTACTCGGGGTAGGCACTGATCGGAGTATCGATCCTGATGACAGGAGTCTTACGGTCGAAGTCCGGTTCGACCGAGTAGATCCCCATGCCGTACGTATTGAAGTGATCGCACAGTTCGATCTGCTTCCCGGCCTCAAGCCGGGAAACCATGATGTAATGCTGAGCGATCTTGGTTCGCCGACTGCTGAATTTCTTCGCCCTGATGCTGGTCATGACAGAGTTGGTGCAGTTGACTGCTG
>JACCDQ010226672.1_pt1 | contig 10010 bp, 10 predicted proteins | sample 7446031 | NCBI WGS metagenome assembly JACCDQ01 (sample SAMN15323442, study PRJNA562643) | freshwater metagenome | isolation source: river surface water | place: USA:Blue River Watershed | collected 2017-08-17 | reverse complement strand
TTCAGGGCATCAATAGCGTGATCTGCAGTATCAGTTGGGTCGAGCTCTGATGGCTCGAGAGCCAACATGCGAGCAACATCCATCGCTACATTTCCGGCACCAATGACGACAGCGGTATGAGAAGAGAAATCAATTGATTCATCTTTAAAGTCTGGGTGAGCGTTGTACCAAGGGACAAATGTCGCGGCCGATAGCGAACCTGGAAGGTCCTCACCCGGAATACCGAGTTTCTTTCCCTTAGGTGAACCAGTCGCGATTACAACTGCATCATAACTTTCACGTAGCTGCTCGATAGTCAGATCGGTGCCAAGCTCAACATTGGCAAAGAGTCGAAAGCCTGGGGTTGTTGCAATTTTCTCGAAAACTTTGGAAACGCTCTTAATCTTTGGGTGATCGGGAGCCACACCACTGCGTACGAGGCCCCAAGGGGTAGGTAGACGCTCGATCATGTCGATAGAGAATGAGAGCTCATCGCTAGCAAGATTTTGAAGTGCTTGGGCTGCAAAGTAACCGGCAGGACCTGCGCCCACGATTGCGATTTTGTAGCTCTTCACCGTCTCACCCCGCTTTGATCTCTGGGGCTTTAGTTTAGCGGTCGTTAGGAGTTGGTCACGCCGGAAACGTAATATGAAGGGCTAATAGAGGTAGTGACTGTGATGTTTCCAGTCTTATTTTGCACTAATTGAAATGCATAATAACCAGAGGCAGGAAGATCAATGACGTAGGTAGTTGAAGCATTAGAAACTGGATTTGTTACGGGAATAGGTGAGCCTGTAGCGCAGGTATTTGTTCCTGTGAAAGAAACATTTACCGCACACCGACGAAAACCGCCATTTGCAACATTTGAGCTATTTGGAAGTGTGATCGTCATTATGAATCGAGAGACACCTAATGTTCCGCCATTGTTGATGAAGAAATTCTTTGGTGTTCCATTAGTCACAGGAGTCGTAAGTGCACCAGAGCCAACAAAGGTCTGTGTGGCCGATGCGAAAACTTTGTAGGTGCCAGAACTTACGTTGAGAGTCTTGTTATTAATGGTTGCTTTTGGTGCCGCGGTAGCAACTAGTGGCTGGGTGAGCGCGAGTACAAACGCGCCCACCACAGCGGCGACGAGAGATGCTGACTTGTTCATACTAAACATCTCCCTCTCCTTCCACCAATTGTTCCCGTGATTTAGTAGCGCTGGTTAGCTATTTGTATTGGTTGCAGTTCGCATCTCGGTTACAAACGTCCATGTAAGAGTTGCGGTCTGACCTAATATTGAGGTGCTTGGAATTACACCGTTAAGGATGTTCTCATTACCTGCAGGCAAGAAGGTAGTGATCTTGAGGTAGTGAGTCACACCTGCACTGTTTGTACGAAGTGTGAGTAACTGAGCAGAAGTCTTAAGAGTCTTTACTGGTGTTTGTCCAAGAACCGCGGTAGTTGTCTCATTACATACACCGCCTGAAGTCCACGCAATAGAGCACCCTGTGATTGTGATCTGCAGACCCGCTGTAGTGCTCTCTACGAGGGTGTTTGTATCTGACGTCACCAAGAGGAGTGTTGGGTTCAATCCATCCAAATTTCCGGTATTGCGGAGCTCTACATATCGATTGACTGTGTCTCCTGGACCCATTGCATTGATAGCTGATGTGAATCCGCTGGTGATTCCTGGAACAGATGAGTTGGCAAGCTCGAGCTTGAGTGTTCCAGTCTGTACCTGACCACCCGTTGTGTTGGTTGCGGTCGCAGTCAGTGCTGCAAATACGTTGGAAGCGACCATGCCGGTTCCACCCACTGCAGCGGCAACGACGATAGTGACCTTGAGTGCGATGCTGCCAGCACCCTTTGATAGTGCTGATGCCATTGGGTTCATTAGTTGCTCCCTACCTTTTCTTTGTTTTCTCTCTCGATAGCAAGTGACTCTTGCAAATTATCGATAAGTTCTCTGTACTGCTGGCTATTACGTCGCTCTTCGATGTATAGCTCTTTGTAGACACGCTCTGGTGTGAACGATGCAACGATCTTCTTGCGGAACAAGAATGCAAAGAGACCGAGAATATTCGCGAGCACCAAGAAGCTAGATGCTGTTTGACGTCCTTGAACTGTGTTCATATAGACCATTGGGCGTCCTACATAAGGAATAGTTTTGACAACCAATGAAACCTCGGCAAAACGATTGACTATAAACGGATCGCGATCTGCTGATTCATTTGCATCGCCTTTTGTCATAATGCGAATCTCGCCGTTAAAGTCGCTGACCTCAACGATACGGTGTGAGTAATAGACGCCAGTTGCTTGATTATTAACCGCGATGATGTCTCCAACTTTGAGTGATGTTGAAGGTACAAGGCGAGTTACAAATACATCGCCTGGGTTAGCAGTTGGCTGCATAGAAGCAGTTAAAATCGGGGAGAATCCGTAACCAAACTTTGATGTGAGAACTGCAGGAACAATCGCAATAAAAAGGGTGATTGCAATAAAGACGATATTGCGCACCTTTCGGCCCTTGGTTGCGATTGTGTTCATGGCCCCAAGGTAGGTTGCGAACCTCTCGATAACCTCTCGGAGAGATGTAGTTAGGTATAAGAAGCCTAGAAAGGCCGAATTTGGCTAGTCTTGACCATTTTTGAACCCTACCCTTAGGGCATCACAAAAGGCTGAAGGGATCTACACAAATGGGTCAAGAAGAGAAGAGCATCCTCGTTGTCGACGACAATCAGGACGTTCGCGATCTCGTGGTTCACATCCTCAGCGCAGACGGGTTTCACGTCTATGCAGCAGTAGACGGCGAGAATGCTCTCGCTATCCTCAACAGTAACAAGGTCGACCTTGTACTTCTCGACGTGATGATGCCAGGAATGTCCGGACTTGAGGTCCTCAAAGAGATTCGCGGCGGCTCCAATAAGAAGGTTAGGGAAGTCCCCGTCATGATGATCACAGCTAAGTCTTCGACAGAAGATATTGATCAGGCACTTGCATTGGGCGCTAACTCATATGTAGTAAAACCATTTCGAGGCACAACAATTCGCGAAAAGGTACGCACTATTTTAGAACTTCCATTTAACGGTTAAAGACAACGGAGAGAAAATGAAGAAAATAATCGCACTATCTATGGTGGCAGCGCTATCAATCGCGATTGCACCTGCAACATACGCAGCAGATACAACAAACCCTTACGGAACATCTACCGTAGATCCTGCAGGTCCCAATGAAGTTATTTTCACAGTCTCTAAAGGATCAAAGAAGGTTGAGTACACCACTGCAAAGCTTGCAAAGCTAAAATCTTCTGTGATCTCAATTTACGAACCATTCTTGAAGAAGCGCCAGAGCTTTACAGTAATTCCAATGAAAACATTTTTTTCGCTAGTGGGCATTTCAGGAAATGACAAAGTTCTCACAACAGCACTCAATGATTACGTGTACAGCAATACAGCATCAAAATTCGTTGCTGCAAATGCTTACATCGCAATCAAGCGCAATGGCACAGATATTCCTTACGATCAGGGTGGACCAATTCGTCTCGTCTTCGCAGATAAGAGCGTCTGGGCAAAGAACCTTGATGCATGGAACTGGTCACTAGCCTCTATCTCAGTCAAGTAAATTCATGTCACCCGAGAAGAGCAATCAGCAGCTTCGCTCTATTGCGAAGTTTCAAGTAACGAAAGGCCAATATGTCTTGGCCTTCGTTGCGCTGGTTGCAATCTTGGGGCTTGGATTCTCTTCCATCATCTCTTCTAACACCACAGAAAAGCAGGCGAAGATCCTCAGCAATGTAGAGACGCCTGCTGCCTCCATCATCTTTACCCAGCGTGAAACACTGGTTTATGCCACTCGATTGGCCCAGTGGGCTAACGGTGGTACTGCGCGCCGCAACGTGCAGATTGCTCGCAATCTACTGGCCCAACGCCTTGCCGTGATTGATACCAGTGGACGCTCTATGGGTAGTCGAGCAAAGCCAAGCTATTGGGAAGTTCTCAAACAATCAGATGAAATTGTGGCATCTGCTCCTATTGGTATTTTGCCCGAACCACTTCACATGGAATACAACAGGGCAATATCCCCGATTATTGATGAGATTCTCGCTGAAGCTCGTCGACTTGTAGTCTCCTATCAACGTTCTGTCGATGAAGAGATGATCATGGCATCTCAGCGAACTGCCAATCGCGATAGATTAAATCTGCTCTTCTTTTATGTGTTTTTAATTGCCGGCGGACTCTTCCTCTTCTTTAACGTCAGAACTAATTTCAGAAATTACCGACTTGCTCGAGTTGCACTTGATGCAGAACAGAAGCGACTCGATGAGACAATTGCAGAGCTTAAGCGCACTCAATCTACGGTTGTGGAACTTCAAGACCTCAACCTTGCCAAGAACGCATTTATCTCAACTGTTAACCATGAGCTTCGTACACCGCTGACTTCGATTATTGGATACCTCGACGTTATTAGAGATGAGAAGCTGGCAGAATCTATCCCTGATCTTGCGATGTATCTCGATGTTTTGGATCGAAACGCGCAGATTCTCTTGCACCTCGTCGAGAGCATGCTCTCACTCAGTAAGATTGATGCCGCAGCTGGTAAGTTATCTGAAGTGAAAGTCTCTGTTAACGAAGTAGTCGACAACGCTATCTTCATTATGAAACCAGCTACAGAAAAGTCCGATATTAAAGTTGTCTTCACCGCTGAGGATGAACTATTCGTTTCAGGTGATGCAGGTCAGCTCAACCAGGTCTATATCAATTTGCTCGGCAACGCTGTTAAGTTCAGTCCTGCTCACTCTTCAATATTGATTCACTTAGACCGCAGCAAGGATCTCAACGGACGCGAATATGCCCGAGTCACAGTGACAGACCATGGAATCGGGATTCCTCAAGAAGATATCGACCACCTCTTCACCCGCTTTTTCCGGGCGAAAAACGCTGATTCTGGCCAATATCCGGGCACTGGACTGGGTCTATCGATCGTGCAACAGGTTGTCACTCGTCATGGTGGAGTTGTTCATGTCGATTCAGCGGTCGGAATCGGAACAACATTTACCGTTGAAATTCCTCTCTTCCTCACCGCTGAAGAGAGGATTATTTTGGATCGCCGAAATGATGTTTTAGCCCGCGCTATCTCATCTCTTGAAAAATCGACTCCAGAGACAATCAAGGCGATAAGCCACGAAGTCGGTGGTGCTATCGGTTTCTATGGATTTGAAGAAATCGGTTCTCAAATCCTTAGCTACTCTCGCTCACTTACCGAAGACGTAGCTCTCCATGAATTCACAGCAGATAAGGCAAGATTATTGAGATTGATGAATGATGAACTCGAAAGAATCAGTGGGGGCAAAAATGGCTAAAGACCAAATCCTGGTAGTAGATGACAATGAAGATATTCGATTCTTTGTTCGCACAGCGCTCACACCTGAAGGATTCGATGTTGTAGAAGCCCCTGATGGAACTCAGGCGCTAGAAATGTTTCGCAAACATGAACCAGCAGTCATCATTCTCGACCTCTCTATTGGCCAGCCAGATGGCTTTGAGGTCTGTCGTGAGATTCGCAAAGTTTCGACTGTTCCCATCATCATGTTAACAAGCCATGATGAAGAGATGGATGAAGCGATGTGCCTTGCAGCTGGCGCTGATGATTACATTACAAAGCCCGTTTCTGCCCGTATTCTGGCGTTACGTACTACAACTCAGATGCGCCACCGCGCTGCACAAAACAAAATTCACGGAGCAGTCATCACCGCAGGGCCGCTATCTCTCAATACCGATACTCGTGAATTAACTGTCGACAACAAGAAGATTGAACTCACTCGTACTGAATATGACTTCTTGCACCTTCTGATTGGCAATCCCAAGCGAGTCTTCACCCGCGAACAAATTGCTGAGGCTATCGGTACATCAGTTGAATATTCCAGCGATCACTTGCTCGATACCCATGCTTCGCGAATCCGCATGAAAATCAAGGAAATCACTGATATTAAGGTGCTTCACGCCGTTCGTGGCGTGGGCTATCGCTTGCTCAGCAACTAGCCGCGCCAGGATTGGTTGAGTGGTCGTCCCTCTGCATAACCTGATGCAGATTGGATACCAACTACTGCCTTCTCGGCGAACTCTTCTAGAGAGCGAGCGCCTGCATAGGTGCATGAAGAGCGAAGTCCCGAGATGATCTCGTCGATCAAATCTTCAACGCCTGGGCGGATTGGGTCTAAGTACATCTTTGATGAAGAGATACCTTCTTCAAACAACGCCTTACGTGCGCGATCGAATGCATCTTCCTTTGAGGTGCGTGCAGCAACTGCGCGCTTGGATGCCATTCCGAATGACTCTTTATATGGGCGTCCTGCACTGTCCCGAAGTAAGTCACCAGGAGATTCGTATGTTCCGGCAAACCATGAACCGATCATGACCTGGGATGCGCCGGCAGCTAAAGCGAGCGCAACATCGCGTGGGTGGCGGACTCCGCCATCTGCCCATACATGCTTGCCATGCTTCTTTGCCTCGGCGGCACATTCAAGGACTGCGGAAAATTGTGGGCGGCCAACGCCTGTCTGCATGCGGGTGGTGCACATGGCTCCCGGGCCGACGCCAACCTTGATGATGTCCGCGCCTGCTGCAATGAGGTCACGAACTCCATCTGCTGTCACAACGTTTCCGGCAACGATAGGGACACCGAGTTCCAGCTTCTTAATGATCTGAAGAGCCTCAATCATCTTCTTCTGATGGCCGTGGGCTGTGTCGACAACGAGAACATCTGCTCCAAAAGCTACAAGCTGCTTTGCTTTTTCAGCGATATCGCCATTGATCCCAACTGCTGCTGCGATGCGAAGACGACCCTTGGCATCGAGTGCGGGCTTATACAGTGTCGCACGAAGAGCGCCTGTGCGAGTCACGATTCCAACGAGCTCGCCATTTGCAGAGACAACAGGGGCTACTGCGCGGACCTTTTCATTGAGGAAATCAAATGCTTGGCGTGGGTCAAGGGTGTCAGGCATTGTTGTGAGCTCTGCAGTCATGACCTGACCTAGTTGAGTAAAGCGATCAACGCTATGAAGATCATCTTCAGTCACGATTCCGACTGGCTTATTGCCTTCAACAATGACGACTGCACCATGTGCACGCTTATTAATAAGGCTTGCTGCATCAGCAACTGTCTGCTGCGGAGTCAAAGTAATAGGTGATTCAAAGAATGAGTGACTTGCCTTAACCGCAGCGATTGTCTCGGCAACGATTGGCAGCGGAATATCTTGCGGGATCACGACGATGCCACCACGACGAGCAACTGTCTCTGCCATACGACGACCAGCGATTGCTGTCATGTTTGCTACAACTAGAGGAATCGTTGTTCCAGTTCCGTCGGTTGTATCGAGATCGACCTCCATACGGCTTGAGATCTCAGATGATGACGGTGCCATGAAAACATCATCGTAAGAAAGGTCGTATTGAGGCTGAGTGATGAAGCGCATAGGCGTAAGCCTACCAAGGCAGTAAAATATCGGGATGTCTCGATACGTCGTCGGTGCTTACCCATCTTCTCCAGCTCATAGAACTTGGAGCCCTGACTTAGAAGAGGAGTTTTTTACACTCCTCGCCAACGATTCTCGCGTTGGTTCTCTCGAGTTACCCTGGACTGGTGCGATGCACCCTCATGACACAGACTGGCTCCATGCCAACTTTCCCGGAAATTTAAATGCCGTTATCACGACTATCCCTTTTGTGATGGGGCAGCTTGGCAAAAATCCCAACTATGGAATCGCTTCGCCGGATGAAATAGGAAGAAAAACGGCAATTGCACATGTGCGAGAAGTTCTCTCAGCTATCAATGAGTTTCATGACAAAGCCGGCCGGAGTGTGGTTTCTCTCGTAGAAATCCACTCTGCTCCTCGCAAAATTGGTACATCTTCTCAACTGGCAAAATCTCTACAAGAAATTTCTTCATGGGATTGGCGGGGCGTGAAGCTCGCCATCGAACATTGTGACGCATTTGTTTCTGGTCAAGCTCCAGAGAAAGGCTTCTTATCTCTGCATGAAGAGATAAATGCCATTCAAAGTTCCGGAAGTGATGTTGGGATATTTATTAACTGGGGACGATCTGTCATTGAATTCAGAGATGCGGATCGCGTTATCGAACATATCGAGAGCGCAAAGGGTTCCAATCTTCTTCGTGGGCTAATTTTCTCTGGTGCTTCGGCGGTCGACGGTCAATTTGGTTACCCATGGATTGATGCGCACCTCCCTTTTAAGAAGAGCGAAAAACACGTCTATGGTGATCCACATTCTCTTCTGACGGAAGAGTTGGCGCATCGCGCAATCTCGCTAGCTAGTGATCTTCAGTGGCTCGGCATCAAGATGGGTTGGCCGGCTGATGTCTCTGGCACTTTAGGAGAGCGTTATCAAATGCTCTCAGCGGCAATGGATGTGTTGGATTCTTAATTAATTGAAGCGGATCCATTTAAAGAGATTTTCAACTCCATCAGGAAAAATCTCCGCAGCTTTTTCTGCGCCGACCAAGTGATCGGCTTCTGCGTCAATGTAATTGCAATCGAGTAATGCTGAAACTCGCTCCTGAATCAACTTTACATATAGCTTGCTGCGTGTAAGCCCGCCAGTCAGGACGATAAAAGGTTTCTCACCTTGAGTGTTCTTGAGTTTGCTCCAGGCACTGTTAACCGTTGCAGCGAGAAGATCCGCACCGGCCTCTAAAACTTTAAGTGCTGATTGCACACCTTCTTCTGCGCCCTGGACAACTGTTTTTGCAGTAGTAATACATAAGAGAGATGCCTCTGGACCAACCTTGTTGACGATTGCATCTAATTGAGCGAGCTCTTCTCTGAGCAGTTCAACAAGTTCTGGTGCATTGTCTCGCCCATCGAGAGTTGCGATTGCTCGGCGTAGCGCCGCTTGGCCGAGCCAGAAACCGCTGCCGAAATCACCGAAAATAGAGCCTTTTCCATCGGTATGAGCGAACTCCCCTTGATTTCCTGAAATTGCAACGACTCCGCTGCCAATTGTCAATACGACTCCGCACTGAGATCCAAGTGCTCCTACGAAAGCAGCAAAGCCATCATCCATGATTGCAATGTTTTTGCTCTTGAAGTGAGTTCGGCAGAGCTCGCCAATTTCATTTTCGTTCTTTACTTTTCCATTGAGGCCGGTCAGACTGAGAAAGACATTCTCATATTCATTGCTTGGGATAGCTTTAAAAATCATCTCCAACGTCTCAAGAGTCGATGCGTTAGTGGTCTTTGCTATCGGCATGGAGGAGATGTCATCACCACTCTTGATGCGGACACCTGATTGACCCAGATCGATTATCAGATTCATAGCGCCTCCGGTTCTGTCAATGGCAACCCCGTCTTAACGGAGAGAGAGATAGATACTTCTTCTCCCACTTTAATGTCGCCAAGCTTAGCCTGGTATGAAATTGAAATTGTGGCAACGCCGGTTCTTATATCCGCCTCTGATACCTTCTGCCGAATGTCCAGAAAGATGACTTTCTCGGCTGGGGTCAATACATTTCGCTGAATGCATGTACCGCTATTAAGGTGCGAAATTGTTAAGTTATGAAGTTTTGCTGCACTCTTATTTGCCAGTCGTCCACTAATACGAATCTCGTCTCCTAAGTGAAGTCCAGGTGAGATCGGTCCTAGCATGAGATCGTATTCAGCAGAGGTGAAGAGAGGATCACCACTCGTTGAGCCACCTACCGGTCCCACCTCTTTTCTTTCAGTGAGATTAAATTGGGACATATCAACCTCAGGAACGAGTGGTCTCTCTTTCGAGATCAAAGACAGTGCTCCTTGATTCCGTGCCGGAATGATGCACCGTGGAATTATTGTGAATTCGATTCCGTGTTCACTAACAAGGTCAATAGGTAATTGATCAATCGACTTGAAATCATGGAGGGACGCGCACGTAAAAACGATTTCACTGTAGGAGTTTCTTTCAAAGAGCACACCTATCTTTCCATCCGCTAATTCGCAGACTGTCGAATACGCTGAGCTGCCACGTTCTAGAAGAACCGCTTCTGGCCAGCTCTTA
>JACCDQ010620930.1_pt1 | contig 10013 bp, 10 predicted proteins | sample 7446031 | NCBI WGS metagenome assembly JACCDQ01 (sample SAMN15323442, study PRJNA562643) | freshwater metagenome | isolation source: river surface water | place: USA:Blue River Watershed | collected 2017-08-17 | reverse complement strand
GCTGCACTTAAGCCTAAAACAAAAGCCAATGGAACCAACCAATCCCAACCAAACAAATTCAACGGTTGTTGCAGCGCTAACATTGGCAAAATGGCATCCGAATTTACTTTCCCATTAATTTCAGGGATCGCTAACTGATATTTCTGTAAATATGCATGCATTAACACACCCAAACTCAGAAAAACAATATTCACCAGCACAATCACAAAACCGGTAGCCACCATATTTTTCTGTGCATCGCCCAAAGATTTGCAACTCAAATTCTTCTGCATCATGTTTTGATCTAAACCTGTCATCACAACGCACATCGCCGCTCCACCGAGGAAATGCTTCCAGAAATAGTTTTTGGCCATGGGATTCCACTCCAGCATTTGTGCCATTTCATGATGCCAAATTCGGGCAAAGGGCGATTCCGCCACACCCTTCCACCACATATCAACCCACTCCAAAGAAAACATTAATCCAACCACACAAACCACCACTCCCCCTATCAGAAACAAGCTCTGTAAGGCATCGGTAAAAACGAGTGTTCTAATTCCACCTTTAAATGTATAGGCCAAAATGAGCAAAATAATGATAACCACAGAAACAGCAAATGGTATTTGCAAAGCATCAAACAAATACAATTGTAAAATCATGGCGGTTAAGAACAAACGCGCTGCGCTGCCTAACAACCGCGATAACACAAAAAATCCTGCACCAATTTGTTGATGTAGTTTCCCGAATCGGTTTTCCAAATAACTGTAAATACTAGTTAGATTCTGTTTATAATAAATAGGCAAGAGCACATAAGCAATGATTAAATAGCCCAATAAATAGCCAAAAACCACTTGCATGTATGTCCAATGCGCCACATTCACCGCTCCAGGAACGGAAATAAACGACACTCCGCTCATGGAATCGCTCAGCATACCTAAGGCCACCATCCACCATAAACTTTGTTTGTTACCCATAAAATAACCTGAAGCACCCGCTTTCCGGCCGGTAACAAATCCAACCACCAACAACAGAAGGAAGTAGGCAATCAAAGCAAAACCAATGAAACTCGCTGACATAATAGAAATTTATTTGGGTGCTACACCTGTTTTATGGGGTGTTGCAGAAGATTTGGATTTTGATGAAGATTTTACTGGTGTAGTAGATTTTTTGGGCGCTGCACCGGTTTTACTTGGAGCAGAGGATGACTTTGAGGTATTTATAGGCTTTTTACTCCCTGCTGCTCCACCCCCATTTGCCGCCTCAGACATTGCTTTTTTCAATTGTGACAAGGCTTTTTTACCGTACAACAATTCTGTTAACGCTTGGTTGTCCAATTGCTTTTCTTCTAATAAGGTTAGGGGCAAATAAAACAAAAAGTTATTCTGCAATTCAGGGGTTTTGCGAAACTCCTCCCCGCTCATTCCGAAAATTCTACCATCGAAGGTCTCTACCAAAACACCCGATAAATTATTCAAATTCAATTCGATATCGTATTGCGCTTGTGCGCCTAACCATAGAATTCGATTGGGGTTTTTCAGCACAATGGCAACCCTTCTTGCATCCAATGGTGCTTTGCCTGCATCTGCCATAATGAGGGTTAAATTCATACCAGTATCTAAAGCTACAGGTTGTGCAAACGCGAATCGCCCTAAACTTCTTACCCGAAATGAATTCCTTACAGTTCCTGCAGGCGGTGCGGCCACATCCAGCGCGGCATTTTTAGAAGCCGCAACTTGGGTATTCCACTCTTCTTGCACCACCACATTTCCTATTCTCAATCGCTGATTTTGCTGCATAACCGCCTTGCTCATCAACTTATCAAATTTCATTTGCTCCAACTTCGCCAAACGAGGGTTGCTGCGGTATCGGTCTTTGGGTTGATACAATTCCAATTGCCATAAACCATCATTCCCTCTCAATTGCAAAAACCATTGATTGCCACTTTTGAAAAAGTAGAAATCCCAAAATTTCTGAACACGGAAGAAATCTTGCATCACCAACTTCCTTTCCATGGAAGTTTTTAGGGCGAAGGGATAATTTGATAGCGGTTTTAAGTCTGGAAACAGGTATTCCGTTTTATCGTAAATATTGAATTCAAATACCCCATTTTCCGGATTCACTTTTGAGGGATGTTTGCGAATTCCAACAATGGCAGCTCCCCGTCTAAGGATAAAATCTTTATCTCCCGTTGGCTTGCTTCCATTCTTTTTTACAGCAAATTCATGGTACTTAATAATAACAGACTTTACTTCATCTGGCGCCAACAAGTAGTTAAAACCTTGCATGGAAATACGATCTTCCATTTCCACCAAATCCAAGGTTTGGGCCATGGTACCCGTTTTCAGGCCCATATAAAACTCGGTAAAATCGATGCGCATCAGTTTGTCGTCATCGAATTTGTAATCGTACTCGTAATAATTTTCCCATTTACCGCCTTTGGTTGTATCGTAGGCATACATTCTCGCCAACGGCAGAGGATCACCCACAAATCGCAATTCAATTTTTGCATTGGGATTCAGTTTTAATTCCTCTTTCCCTGAAAAACACTGTAAATCCGCTACCAAAGTGGCGTTCAGAGGAAACTTCTTCCCCATGCTATCACGGGTTAATGGAACGCCGAAAGCGATTTGCCTCAATATATTATCCATCCATTTCACGCGAAAGGTATAACTACCCGAAAATGGCTTGCCGTTGGCCGACAACAAAGCATCATGTGGCATTAAAATCACCGCTTTCCCTTCTACGCTAAACATCTGATCTATGGATGTAGAAGCAGAAAATTCATACCATCCATCTTGATATTGTGGCAGCAATGGCTTTGTAATGGGCTTGGGAAAACCAGACCTAGAAGTAATGGGCTTTAAGGCAATTCTCTGCGCAAAATCAAACTTCTTCTCTTCTTCAAAATCTATCCAGAGCGCTTCCTCTTTTGGCGCCGCCACATCGGGAAACATCTTTTGCAAATATTCTTTTTCGGAAGCCATCAATTCTGGATTCGCAGATAAATAATGCAAATCAATGGCCCTGAATTTCTTGGTGGCAGGATCGTTAAACCCCAGTTTTAAAGTAACATCGCCATAATCCCAAACATTGTTATCCGTTGCCCAGCTGATGTTATCAATGATATTTAGGCGTTTCAACTGTCCCATCTTTTTCACATCCACCGTTAAATGATTCACCCGGTCTAAGGAAATTCCAAATTCTTGCAATTGGGGCATATTTTTTTGTACTTCGGCGATGGCTATTTTACAAGTATTTAAATCGTAAGGTCCCACCAAATTGAATCTTTTACACAGTTTCCACGTGCTTAAAAAATGATAATCATCGGGTATATTTTGAAACACCAAGGTTACCCCTTGCATCAAATTCCAATTGGCGTTGAGCAATTGTGCATTCTCTTTACCGTCAGGGATATAGAGCATTAAATTCTGCAACCATTCTAATTTCACCAGGTCGTCATCGCCCAAAACCCCCAAATATTTTTGAAGAATTACTTCCTCCAATTGATCCAGTTTCCCAATTACCTCGCAAACTTCCCCGATATCGATATCGGCATCCACACGTAAACGTTGTACCTGAGAGAATGCAGATAAATTTTGCTCCATGAATTTTAAATCCATGGCATTTTTAATCTCTACTGCTAGGGTATAACCCGCTACGGCTGCTTTGGGTTTTACGAATACCGATTGCGAAAATACGGATGGCGAAAACAGCCCCGAAACAAGCAACAAAGTTGAGAATAAAAATTGATGTAAAATTGGCAAAAAACGCAAATTCGTTTTTGCTCGCTGCGATTTAAATAAAGATTTTTTTAAAACCATTTTCCGAACATGGAGCCCATTTTCCCTAGCAAACCTTGGTCTAAACCCAAGAATGCCATAACGCCTTGTGCGTTGGGTTGGTATCCGCCTTGTTCAAATTTTGATTTTAATCCACCAATTACAAAACCCAAGATATTCACAGCCAAAGCTTTCTTGCGCTCTTGATCCCAGTCCAAACCATAATAACCCTTCACACAAGCTTCGATCAACTCTTGGTAATACTCAGATGTCATGAGGCTCTCAGGCGCTGCTGTCATTAAGGCTTGAACCTCTTTCAACTTCCCAGTCATCATCAATGATTGCATGTATTGCATGGCAGATTGTACAGTGATGTCTACATAGGCTTGAGATTGTGATTCAGATAAACCAATTAGCACACCATGTTGGGCATGGTACTCTCCTTTAAACTCATTGATATACTCTTGTAATTTCATAAATCAAAAAAATGCTTGATCAATACCAGCTGCGGATATCACAAAGTTTATGTGTGATTTCCTGTGTTTCGGTATTTACGATTCCATTGGGCGATAAATGATCGATTCTCACTCTACCATACGCATGGATAATTTGGTGATTTTCGATAACGATGCCCACATGTACTACTTTCCCGTCGGCATTGGCAAAATAGGCCAAATCACCTGCAGCCATTTGGTGGTACATTTTTCGTTGGCCGATTTGGGCTTGTTGGTATGCATCTCTTGGCATCTTCACCCCTACCATCGCCCCAACAACTTGCACCAATCCGCTGCAATCAATGCCCCATTGGCTTCTTCCGCCCCATAAATAAGGCGCATTCAGCAACAACACCGCAGATTGAATTACCCGCGATTGAAGTGGCGACAAACTTGGAGAAACTCCGTACTTTTTCAGTGGCATTTCCGCCAAGCTCCACCGGCGGATATAACGATATTCTTTGCCATATAAGTGCAAAACATCCAAATTAGGCACCCATGAACCGGGCGATAAATCGATGTAATCATATTCAGCCATTAAAACAGAAACATGATCGTGCACCACACTCCATTGCATTTTCTGCCAATCCGCCGATAACGGCTGTAAATACAAATCAGGAATCCAGCCGATATACAAATCGTGTAAACAGCGCACCTGCAACCATTCCCCCTGCCGATCCAATAATTCACAACGCTCACCAAACAACAACGAAGAAACCATTTCAGAACGCGAACTTGCATCAGCCCTTAACGGAACCCAAGACTGTAAACAAACCCATATTTTTGGGGTTTCTGCGCTCATCATGGTTGAAAGTTACATATAAATTTCTAACCGCAATCGCCCAATCAAATGATTTCGATTAAACGTGCAATCTCAACTTTCTGTCTAACAATACTTCTTCTGTTTCATTGTGATCGGGATCAGGAACACAACAATCCACAGGACATACTGCTGCGCATTGTGGCTCTTCATGAAAACCCTTGCACTCAGTGCATTTATCTGGCACTATGAAATATACCTCTTGCGAAATGGGAGAAAATTTATGCTTTACATCAACAGTTTCACCGTTGGCAAGAACAAATGTACCCGATACCTCTGTACCGTCGGCAATTGCCCATTCCACGCCCGCTTCATAAATTGCATTATTGGGACATTCTGGCTCGCAAGCGCCGCAATTAATACACTCTTCTGTGATAATGATTGCCATAGTACGGCAAATTTACAACAACATTATTGTATTTTCGAGCCCGAAACAGAATTTATTCATCATGGAAATTGCAATTGTCAGCGACATTCACGACAACCTAAAAAACCTCAGAAAGGCATTGGAAATCATCAAAGAAAGAAAAATTCAACGAATGATTTTTTGTGGCGATTTCTGTTCTCCCTTTGTTATCAAGGAATTGGGCGATAGTGGACTGGAAATTGACGCGGTTTTTGGCAACAATGATGGCGACAGATTCAACATCCAACGAAACGCTCAAAAGTACCCCAACATCAAGTTACACGGTGAATATTTTGGCGATGAAAACAATATTCAAATCATTGACGGGGTAAAATTTGGCGCTACGCATTATCATTTTTATGCCCATACCATGATCAAAACAGGATGGTATGATGTGGTTTGCTTTGGGCACTCGCATAAACAGCACAAACAAAAATTTGGCAATGCATTGTTAATCAACCCAGGTGAAGTAGCGGGCAATTTCTCTGAACCATCTTTTGTGATTTATGAAACACAATACCGGAGTTCAGAATTTATCGCCCTGTAAACCCTTATAAAGTTTGGCAATGAGCCAGCACCGACGGGTGGGCCTGTTGGCGAATAACCTGCAAAATTTTCTCGATATTGCCCTCGGCACTTCCTTCATTTTCGATCACCATATCGCAGCGCTCGCGATGCGGCAAAATATGATTTTCATAGGCCGGCACCACATGATGTTCCCACTGGTGTAAGCTTCGTTTGTGGGGAATGCCACGCTCGCGCACATCCCTTTCAATGCGGCGATTAAAGCACAAATCCATATCGCATTGAACAAAAATCCGGTAATTCAGCAGCGAATCCACTTCAGGAATATCTAACACAAACAAGCCTTCTACCAACAAAATGGGCCTTGGACTCACTACCACGGTTTCTTCGGGAGCATCATAATTCTCAAAATGATACTTGCGAATCAAAACCGGCTGATATTGAATCAATTTCAGCAAATCTTCATGAAAACGTTCGCAATATAACGCGCTGGGAAGGTCATAATTGGCTTCTCCAAAAGCATCAATATGTTGCATTTCTAGAGGTTTGTAGTAATCATCAAACCCAACAACCGTTACATCCGCGCCAAGTCGTTTCTCCAAGGCATCTACATAGTAGGTTTTTCCAGATCCGCTTAAACCTGTAATTCCAATAACAAAGGGCTCCACAGCAGGGTGCAATGTAGATTGATTCTCTCCCACGTTCAATTATTTTTTGATATCAAAATACTTTTCGTCGATGATTTCCCCCGCAGTATCATATTTGTACTGCATCAAGGGCAAGCCCTTGTTGTCGTAAAACATCCAAGTTCCAACCATCACACCATTTTCGTAACTACCTTCTCTTTGTTGCAAATGTGTACTGAATCCATATTTCCACTTGCCAACCGGAGTTCCAAATTCGTACATTCCTTTGGTATCTACTTTCAGCTCATTTTTCTTGGTTTTGTCGTTCCACTCCTCAATATACACTTCATATCTACCATTGAGTACGCCTTCGCTGTACTCCGCAAGCTTCAACGTATCACCAAATGCATTGTAATCGATAAACATCCCATGTTTCTTACCCATTTTGAAGTATCCTTCTTCAATTACGTTACATGTAATGGCATCAAACACACGGTACATACTGTCTTGCAAGCCCATTTTGAAGTACATTTCCTTCCCAGAGCAACCTGTGATATGGAATTCATAAGCAATTCCATCTTGCACACCCATTTTGTAATTTTTGATACTTCTAACTTTGCCATCGCGGTTGTAACCAACCACAATTCCATCGGGAATATCATTCACAAAAGTGGCTTCCTGTTCAATTTTGCCATTATCAAAAAACGTTTGGGAATTGCCATTGCGTTTGCCGTTTTCGTAATAAATCTTGTATTTAGGAATTTCAGATTTGCGATAAAATCCTTCAATCAATCCGTTTAAGGAATCATTCAAAAAGTATCCCCGAGAAATATTCCCCATAGGGCCCACATTTCGGTAATAAAAGGGACCATTCTTTCTACCCGCACTCCAAGTTTCTTGGGCCATCAAATTCTTTTTCTCATCGTACTCTTTGTAATAACCATTGAGCAACCCAGATTCAATGCTATACTCTTGATATACAGTATTATCCACGTATTGGGTTATGGCCAAACCTGTGTAGGGCAACCCTTTGTAAGTAAACGTATAAGGATAATGGGTAGAATCTATGGTAAGTGAAGAAAGCAATACTTTCTTTGGTTTTTTGGGCGATGTAACTTGGGTATTACTTGCCTGTGCTTGCGCGGAAATGGCAGTGAAAACAAAAGCGCTTATCGCCCCGAATACCAATATGGATTGTACAAATTTTCTCATTGGGTTGTTTGTGTTGCTCATGACTTACTCAAATTTACATTGATTTTAGGGGTAGAAAATCCACCACTTATCGATAAACGAATAACCTGAGCGAATATTTTTTCAAATTTAACGCGGTTGGTTAGTTTTGTAAATTAAGAATTATTCACAATGGACAGTTTGGAATGGGTTCAACAATTGTGTGGGCAGTTGCCGATGGTAACGGAGGAATTCCCATTCGACCAAGAAACGATGGTTTGGAAGGTAGCGGGAAAGATGTTTTGCTTGGGCGATATTTCCACTTTTGAAGCCATTGGATTGAAATGCGACCCGGATTTTGCGCAAGAATTAAGGGCACAATACCCGCAAATCACCCACGGCGCATACTTGGATAAGAAACATTGGAATTATGTGCATTTTGAGGGTTTACCAACGGAATTGGTTCAATCTTTAATTTTACACTCCTATGAATTGGTGGTTGGGAAATTGCCCAAGGCCTTGAAAACAGAAATCCTCTCTGCCATGCCCATTCGTTCTCAAATTGACATCCAGAAACCCTAAAAATCACATAAATTTGCCATAAATATGATGAAACGTTTTTTAATCCTTGCCATTTCTGCTGCATTCATGAGTGGAGCGATGGCACAAAATACGGCCAAAACGCCTCCTGCTAAGGCGCCTGCTAAAGGGAATGCAAAGAGCAATACCAAAAGCAAATCAAATTCTGGTAGCGCGGCGCAAACTACGCCAGCCGCTAACAATAAACGTGCATCGAAAAAAATGGAACATACCTTAACAATTAATGGAAGTCCTGTTGTTGTTTCAGATGGCATTTATGCCGAAATGAAAACCACCAAAGGCACAATTTTATTAGAATTATTCTACAAAGAAACCCCTATGACGGTTTGCAACTTTGTGGGATTGAGCGAAGGAACCATTAGCAATAATGCTAAACCTGCCGGCACTCCTTACTACGATGGATTAACTTTCCACCGTGTAATTGCAAACTTTATGATTCAAGGTGGCGATCCTCAAGGTACAGGTTCAGGTGGACCAGGTTACAACTTCGCCGATGAGTTTGTTCCTACTTTGAAACATACCGGTCCTGGTATTTTGAGTATGGCTAACGCAGGTCCTGGCACCAACGGTTCTCAATTCTTCATTACCCACGTTGCTACTCCTTGGTTAGACGGTGCTCACACCATCTTTGGCAAAGTAGTTACTGGTCAGAAAGTGGTTGACGCGATTGCTCAGTACGATACAATGGAGACCATTACCATCCACAGATTTGGATCAGAGGCGAAAAAATTTGAAGCCAACGACAAAGCATTTACTGCTTATAAAGAGGCCAATATTGCAAAACAAAAAGAAGCGATGAAATCAGCTCAAGTAGAATTTGAAAAGTGGGTATTAACCAACTATCCTACTGCCAAAAGAACCAACAGTGGTTTGTGGTACGTAGTTGAAAAAGAGGGAACTGGCGCACCTGCCGCTGCTGGCAAAACAGTTGCCGTTCACTACTCTGGTAAATTAACTAACGGAAATGAATTTGATAATTCTTACAACCGTGGCGAACCTATTTCTTTCACTTTGGGTGTGGGCCAGGTTATCCCAGGTTGGGACGAAGGTATCGGTTTGATGAGCGTTGGTGCGAAATACAAATTAATCATCCCATCTGAATTGGGTTATGGAAAAAGAGGTGCGGGTGGAGTAATTCCTCCAAATGCAACCTTGATTTTCGACACAGAATTGATGAGTGTAAAATAAAAAATCAACGGGATAACGAGAGAAGCGCAAGCTTTTATCGCCGGAAAAAATCCCTTCGGTGTTTAATACTGGGGATATTCGGAAAATAAATTTACATTAAATGGCTGTTAATCTATGATTAGCGGCCATTTTCTTTTGTTGAAAACTACGGAATTACTTTATATAGGGCGATGGTATTCTTTCTGTAATTTTGTATCCCGTAACTATACGTTTAGACTGAAACTAAACGGTTAATTTTATGAAAAAAGCCAAATATATTTTCGTTACGGGTGGCGTAACATCTTCTTTAGGTAAAGGTATCGTAGCCGCTTCTTTAGCCAAGTTATTACAAGCGCGTGGATATCGTGTAACGATCCAAAAATTCGATCCATACTTAAATGTTGATCCCGGCACATTGAATCCTTACGAACATGGCGAATGTTATGT
>JACCDQ011667587.1_pt1 | contig 10015 bp, 12 predicted proteins | sample 7446031 | NCBI WGS metagenome assembly JACCDQ01 (sample SAMN15323442, study PRJNA562643) | freshwater metagenome | isolation source: river surface water | place: USA:Blue River Watershed | collected 2017-08-17 | reverse complement strand
GCGATGGCGACAGTTCGTCGTACGCAGGGGCTTTGCGGTGGTTGGGGGCGGTCAATGCGTGATCCACGCGACCACGTTCGTCGATGGGGTTGCCCAACACGTCCATGATGCGGCCGAGGGTCGCCTTGCCGACGGGCACCTGGATGGTGTCGCCGGTGTTGTAGACCTGCGTGCCACGACGCAGGCCGTCGGACGAGCCCAACGCAATGGTGCGGACCACGCCGTCACCCAGCTGCTGTTGCACTTCCAGCGTCAGCGCCGAGCCTTCCATCTTGAGGGCGTCGTACACCTTGGGCATGGCGTCGCGCGGGAATTCCACGTCCACGACGGCGCCGATGCACTGAACGATCTTGCCCAAAGCCTTAACGTTCTCTTGGGTGTTAGCCATTTGGTAGTTCCTTCAATTCAAATCTTTGCGTGCCTGAACTCGATCAACCCACCGCGGCAGCGCCGCTGACGATCTCGGAGAGTTCCTTCGTGATCGCGGCCTGACGGGTCTTGTTGTAGACCAGCTTCAGTTCACCGATCAGCGTGCCGGCGTTGTCGGTCGCCGCCTTCATGGCCACCATGCGGGCGGACTGCTCGCTGGCCATGTTCTCGGCAACGGCCTGGTACACCAGGGCCTCGGTATAACGCAGCAACAGCTCGTCGATCACGGACGCAGCGTCGGGCTCGTAGATGTAGTCCCAGGCGTGCTCGGCCTTGTTGGCCGACAGGTCTTCGGCCTTCAGCGGCAGCAGCTGCTGAACGACGACTTCCTGCTTCATCGTGTTGATGAACTTGGTGTACGCCAGATAGACCGCCGAGAGCTTGCCCTCGGCGTAGGCGTCCAGCAGCACCTTGACGGGGCCAATCAGCGATTCGATACGCGGTGCGTCACCCAGTTGGGTGGCGTGAGCCACGACCTTGGCACCGATGCGGTTCATGAAGCCCAGGCCCTTGCTGCCGATGGCAACGACCTCGGTCTTCTGACCGTCGGTTTCCAGATCCTTGAGCTTGGCCGTCGCGGCGCGCAGCAGGTTGGTGTTCAAACCACCGCACAGGCCCTTGTCGGTCGTGACGACCACCATGCCGGCCGTCTTCACGCCCTCGTTCTTGACGAGGAAGGGATGACGGTACTCGGGATGGGCCTCACCCAGCGCGCCGGCGATCTGCGCGACCTTCTCGGCGTAGGGGCGAGCCGCACGCATCCGGTCCTGCGCCTTGCGCATCTTGGATGCGGCGACCATCTCCATCGCCTTGGTGATCTTCTTGGTGTTCTCGACCGACTTGATCTTGCCGCGGATTTCTTTGCTTGAAGCCATGCGAACTCCTAGTCAGTGCGGGGCTGAGGGTTGAGGCTCTGCCCCGCTGTTCCGTGGCTTCAGGCGAAGGACTTCTTGAAAGCCGTGATGGCGGCGTTCAGTTCGGCCTCGGCGTCCTTGTCCATCGCCTGCTTGGTCTCCAGGGTCTGGAGCAGCGCAGCGTGGCTGGTCTTCAGGAACTGGTGCAGGCCGTGTTCGAAGGCCAGGACCTTCTTCACTTCGATGCTGTCCATGAAGCCCTTGTTGGCGGCGTACAGGCTGGCGGCCATCAGCGAGATGGGCAGCGGCGAGTACTGAGCCTGCTTCAGGAGTTCCGTCACGCGGGCACCGCGGTCCAGCTGCTTGCGGGTGGCTTCGTCCAGGTCGGAAGCGAACTGCGCGAACGCGGCCAGCTCACGGTACTGGGCCAGGTCGGTACGGATACCGCCGGACAGCGACTTGATCAGCTTGGTCTGGGCAGCACCACCGACGCGCGACACCGAGATACCGGCGTTGATGGCGGGACGGATACCGGCGTTGAACAGGTTGGTTTCCAGGAAGATCTGGCCGTCGGTGATCGAGATCACGTTGGTCGGCACGAAGGCGGACACGTCACCGGCTTGCGTTTCGATGATCGGCAGCGCCGTCAGCGAACCGGTCTTGCCCTTGACTTCACCCTTGGTGAAGGCTTCGACGTAGTCGGCGTTCACGCGAGCGGCACGCTCCAGCAGGCGGCTGTGGAGATAGAACACGTCGCCAGGGAAGGCTTCGCGGCCCGGCGGGCGGCGCAGCAGCAGCGAGACCTGGCGGTAGGCCACGGCTTGCTTGGACAGGTCGTCATAGACGATCAGGGCGTCCTGGCCGCGGTCGCGGAAGTACTCGCCCATCGTGCAGCCGGAGTAGGCCGACACGTACTGCATGGCAGCGGAATCGGAGGCCGAGGCGGCCACGACGATGGTGTAGTCCATCGCGCCGGCTTGCTCCAGCGCGCGCACCACGTTCTTGATCGACGACGCCTTCTGGCCGATGGCGACGTAGACGCAGGTCATGTTCTGACCCTTCTGGTTGATGATCGCGTCGATGGCGACGGCGGTCTTACCAGTCTGGCGGTCACCGATGATCAGCTCGCGCTGACCACGGCCGACAGGCACCATGGCGTCGATGGACTTCAGCCCGGTCTGCACCGGCTGGTCGACCGACTTGCGGGCGATCACGCCAGGGGCGACCTTCTCGATGACGTCGGTCATCTTGGCGTTGATCGGGCCCTTGCCGTCGATGGGCTGACCCAGCGCGTTCACGACGCGGCCGATCAGCTCGGGGCCGACCGGCACTTCCAGGATGCGACCCGTGCACTTGACGGTCTGGCCTTCCGAGACGTGCTCGTAGGCGCCCAGAATCACGGCACCGACGGAGTCGCGCTCGAGGTTCAGCGCCAGGCCGAAGGTGGGGGTGCCGTCCGGAGCCGCCGTGAATTCGAGCATTTCGCCCTGCATCACGTCCGACAGGCCGTGCACACGGACGATGCCGTCCGAGACCGACACGACGGTGCCCTGGTTGCGGATGTCCGCGCTCGGGGCCAGGCCCTCGATGCGGCTCTTGATCAATTCGGAAATTTCTGCAGGGTTCAGTTGCATGTCGGTCTCCCGCCCGGCGCCAGGCGCCAGGTGGTTGGATGTTTAGGCAATCAACGCGGTCTTCATGCGCTCCAGGCGGGCACGCACGGAGGTGTCGAGCACTTCGTCGCCCACGGTGGCGCGCACGCCGCCGATCAGCGCCGGGTCGACGCGCACGTCCAGCGTCAGCTTGCGGCCGAAGCGCTTCTGCAGCACCTCGGTCAGCTCGGCGATCTGGGCCGCGTCCAGCGGGTAGGCGCTCTCGACGGTCGCTTCGGCAACGCCCAGGGCCTCGCTGGCCAGCGTGTGGAACTGCGTCACGGCGGCAGGCAAGGCCTCGAGCCGGCGGTTCTCCACCACCGTCTGCAGGAAGTTGCGCACGCCCGGCAGCAGGGGCTGGCCCAGCTTCTTCTCGGCGACCTCGGCGACCAGGCCGACCACCTGACCGGCGGCGACCTTGGGGTCCTCGGCGAACTGACGCAGCGCGGCGTCACCCGCCACGGCAGCCAGGGCATCGAGCTGACCGCGCCAGGCGGCCAGGTCAGCGTTGCGGGCAACCTGGAACAGCGCCTCGGCGTAGGGGCGGGCGATGGTGGCGAGTTCTGCCATGGTCAGAGCTCCTGCTTCAGACGCGCCAACAGATCGGCGTGAACGCCGGCGTTGACTTCCTTGTGCAGGATGGCTTCAGCCCCCTTGACGGCCAGCACGGCGACCTGCTCGCGCAGCGCCTCGCGAGCACGCACGACCTGTTGCTCTGCTTCGGCCTTGGCCTGCGCAATGATCTTGGCAGCTTCGTCCTCAGCGCGCTTCTTGGCCTCTTCGACGATGGCCGTGGCACGCTTTTCAGCGTCGCCCAGCAGCTTCGTCGATTCGGTCCGCGTCTGCGCCAGCTGAGCCTCGACCGTCTTGTTGGCGGAAGCCAGCTCGGTCTTGGCGCGATCAGCCGCGGCCAGGCCGTCAGCGATCTTCGCGACGCGTTCGTCCAGCGCCTTGGCAATGACGGGCCAGATGAACTGAGCCGTCACCCATGCCAGGATCGCAAACGGGATCCACTGGATCCACAGTGTTGCGTTGATGTTCACGGCTTATCTCCTTTCAAGCCTGAAAGGGATAGGTGCTTAGTGAGCGACGGTGGCCAGGAAGGTGGCAGCGAACGGGTTGGCGAACGCGAACAGCAGGGCGATGGCAACGCCGATCAGGAAGGCCGCGTCGATCAGGCCGGCCAGGATGAACATCTTGGTTTGCAGTTGGTTCATCAGTTCCGGCTGACGAGCAGAAGACTCCAGGAACTTGCCGCCCATCAGCGCAATGCCGATCGAAGCGCCAATGGCGCCGAGGCCCACGATGATGCCGCAAGCCAGAGCAACCAGACCGAGGATGTCGTTCATTTGAAATCTCCTAGAGACAGTGAGGGAAAAAGAGAGGGGAACAGGAAAAACAGGGATCAGTGATGGTCGTGCGCCTGACCGATGTAGATCAGCGTGAGCATCATGAAGATGAACGCCTGCAGCACGATCACGAGGATGTGGAACAGCGTCCAGATCGTGCCGGCGACGACGTGACCGAACGCCAGGCTCAGCCCGGTGGCGTTCATGGCCCAGGCGCCGCCCATCAGCGCGATCAGCATGAAGACCAGTTCGCCGGCAAACATGTTGCCGAACAGCCGCATGCCGTGAGACACGGTCTTGGCCAGGAACTCGATCATCTGCATCAGGAAGTTGAACGGCCACAGCGCCCAGTGGTCACCGAACGGCGCGGCGATCAGTTCATGGCCCCAGCCGCCCAGACCCTTGATCTTGACGTTGTAGTACAGGCAGGCCAGCAGCACGAAGGTGGACATGCCCAGCGTGGTGGACAGGTCGGCCGTGGGCACGACACGCAGGAAGGCGTGGTGCGGGTCGTCGGCCATCTTCGAGGCCAGCGACGGCAGCCAGTCCACCGGCAGCATGTCCATGAAGTTCATCAGGAAGATCCAGACGAACACGGTCAGCGCCAGCGGGCCGACGAACTTGCGGCTGTTGGCGTCGCTGATGACGCTCTTGGCCTGGTTGTCGACCAGCTCAAACAGGATCTCGACCGCTGCCTGGAAGCGCCCCGGCACGCCGGACGTGGCCTTGCGCACGCCCAGCCACAGCAGGAACACGCCCAGCAGGCCGAGTGCCGATGCAAACACCAGCGAGTCGAGGTTGAAGAGGCTGAAGTCGACGATGCTGGTCTGCTTCACGCTCTCGAACGAAAAATTCTTCTGCAGATGCTGCAGATGGTGGGTGATGTACTCACCGGCGCTGGGCGCGTGCTGTTCGCTGCTCATCGTCTTTGTGACTCAATTCGTTCCATGAACGGGCCGGCTCAACCACCACCAGGCCCCCAGATGCACCTTCAGGCACGCAACCACCGCCACCAGCAAAGCTGGCCAGCTCAGGTCCCGCACCAGCCACGCAGCCACCACCAGGATGGCGACCGCACAGCCCACTTTGACCAGTTCCCACACGAGGAACGACAGGAGCGCCGCCTGAGCCTGAGCGACTTGGCGACGCAAACCCCAGGCCATCAAGGCATGGGGAAACACCACCGCAGCCGCGCCCCAGACCGTGGCGCGCACCTGCTGCGCCGGCGCGGTGCCAAACAGCCACCACACCAGCATCAACAAGCCGCCGACCGCCGCCTGGCAAGCCACGAGCGCCCAGGGCGACAGTGACCGTTCACGCGCCACCAAGGCTTGCACCTGCTGGGCGGTCCAGGGCGGCGCGGGCACGGAATCGGGCGCTTCGTCGTCCCATTTGTCAACGGAAGTGCTGGCAGGACGAACCTTGTGAATGGCGGTCATGTCGGCGTTGACGGGGCGTTGAGGCGCCGACCCAAAATGCCGGCCGGCAAAACCACGGGAGTATATGTGGAAACCCGCACACTCCCAAAATGCACCCGGCCAGCGCGGGCGCAGCACCGCCCCTCGCCCGGGCGGCCATGGCCCTGATGCGCCGGCTCGCTACAGCTGACAGAGGTTGGCAGGCAACCCGGGCACGTCCACACGCAGTGTTAGCACCGCGCCAGCCCAGGGCTCGCGTGCGAGCTCATCGGCCGGCCGCTTGTCGCGCGCCGTCGTCACGAACAGCGTGCGCCGGTCCGCACCGCCAAAGCACGGCATGGTGGGGCAGCGCACCGGCAGCGCCACGTCTTGCAGCAACTCGCCCGCGGCCGAGAAACGCAGCAGCCGCGCGCCCTCGAACATCGCCACCCAGTAGGCGCCAGACTCGTCCACCGCAGCGCCGTCGGGCCGGCCACCGTAGGCAGACAGCGGCTCCTCGGCCGCACGCGGCGTGAAGCGGGCGAAGACCTGGCCCTCGCCCAGCTCGCCGCGCTCGACGTCGAAGTCGTGGCGCCAGATCGTGTGGGCCTTGGTGTCGCTGCGGTAGAGCCAGCGGCCGTCGGGGCTCCAGGCCAGGCCATTGGACGTGACGATGCCGTCCAGTTGCGGCTCGGCGCCGGCCTCATCGATGCGGTACAGCGCCGCTTCTGGCTCACGCGCATCGCTGAGGGCGCCGATCCAGAACCGCCCGGCCGCGTCCGGCTTGCCATCGTTGTAGCGCTGGCGGGTGATGTCGTAGGGCGGCGGCGCTAGCGGCGTGACGGCGCCAGTGGCGGTGTCCAGCACCCACAAGCCGTCGCGTCGCGCCACCACGAGACCGCCTGTTGCGCGCGCCGCGATGCAGGCCGGCTCGGCGTCCTGCGGGAACACGTCGGGCACTTCCTCGTCTGCGCGCCAGCGCAACACCTGACGCCCGGGAATGTCCACGCTGTAGAGCACCTGCTCGGTGGGATGCCAAAGCGGCGATTCACCCAGCAGGCAGCGGTGAGTGCCCAGCGGGCGGATGTCGAATTCAAGTGCCATACCGGCACTCTAGCCCGGATATCTCGCGAGGCCGGCCCTATCCGACCTGCAACACCGATGAACACGGCGATCTCGCCCCTCAACGCGATCCCTACTTTGGCTTCACGGGCCTACGCGGGCTTGCGCGGCACCAGGCTTGTCGGCTGCACCTCAACTCCTCGCCAATGCCTACGGGCATTGGCTGCGGCCGTCTCGGCGCATCCGCCGGCGCCTGGCATCCGCGCAATTCCCGCGTACCTCGCGAGATATCCGGGCTGAGCCGTTATCCGAAGTAACTCGGCCGGAAGGCGCCGAGATCCACCTTCAGGTAGTGCGCGCCGGGGATGGGGTTGAAGTAGAACGGCGGTACCTCGACGAAGCCCAGGCTCTCGTACAGGCCGCGCGCCGCCTCCATGTCGTCCAGCGTGTCGAGCAGCATGGACGAATAGCCGGCCTCGGTGGCGCGGTCCATCAGCGACTGCGCGAGCAGCCGCCCCAGGCCGAAGCGCCGGAACGCCGGCCGCACGAACAGCCGCTTCATTTCGCAGGCGTTGGGGTAGTCGGCATCGGGCAACGGGCGAAAGGCGCCACTGCCGGCCACGGCACCGTCCACGATGGCCAGCAGCATGAGGCCGCCCGGGGGCGCATAGACGCCCGGCAGCGAGGCCAACTCTTCCTCGAAGCCCTGGAAGCAGAGATCGACCGCGAGGCTGGCCGCATAGTCGCGCAGAACGAGTCGCGTCTCGTGCCAGTCTTCAGCAGAGTCTGGCGTTATGAGCTGGATATCGGGGCCGGCCATAGACGATGCAGTTTAGCGATTGGCCTCGCGCGACGAATCCCCAACCCTTGCCATGCTGCCGGGCGCTTTACCGCAGCCCCGTCGGCCGCGCATCAGGGGAGGCTCGCGTCCGCAAAGCCGAGCACGACGCGCCGGGTCTTGGCCGCCTTCTTCTCGATCTTGGTGACGACGATCGCGCCGATCTCGGCGGTGTTGGACACATGCGTGCCGCCGCAGGGCTGCAGATCCACGCCCTCCACTTCCAGCACGCGCACGCGCCCCAGCCCGCGGGGCGGCTGCACGCTCATGGAGCGCACGAGGCCCGGGTTGGCGTCCAGCTCTTCTTCGCTGATCCAGCGATGACCGACCGGATGCGCCTCGGCCACGAGGCGCTCCAGGCCAGCCTGGATGGCGTCCTTGTCGAACGGCTCATCGGTGTGGAAGTCCAGCCGCGCGTAAGTCTCGGTGATCGAGCAGCCATCCACCGGATACGGCAGCAGCGCGCACAGCAGGTGCGTGGCCGTGTGGAAGCGGCGGTGCGCCTGGCGGCGAGCGGCGTCCACCTCGACGCGCACCGTCGCGCCCACGGCGGGCAGCGATTCACCGTCGACCCGGTGCACGATGGCGCCCGGTTGCTCCTTGCTCTTGCGCGTGTCGGCCACACGCCAGCGTTGCCCGCCCTCGGCGAGCCAGCCGGTGTCGCCGGCCTGTCCGCCGCCCAGCGGATAGCAAACGGTACGGTCCAGCAGCACGCCACCCTCGCCATGGCCGATGACCGTGGCGTCACAGCCGAGCAGCGTGGCGTCCTCACGGAACAGTTCGTCGGTCTTCATCGCGAGGGTCACAAGCGGACCTGTCCATGGATGAGGGGCGCCACGTCGCCACCGATCCACGTCGCTTCGGCGTCGCGGCTCACATGCACGCGGCCGGCACGGCCCAGTGCGGCGCCCTGCGCCGCCACATAGCGCTCGCCCGCCAGGCCGGATGCCTGCAACCACAGGGCCAGGCCGGCATTGAGGCTGCCGGTGACCGGGTCTTCAGGCACGCCGATGTCGGGCACGAAGGCGCGCACCTCGAACTGGCATTCGCTGCCGGCCGGGTAGGCGCCCACGACGCCGACCTTGAGGCCGCGCATGGCGACGAAGTCCGGCTGCAGCGCCAGCACGCGGGCTGCATCGGCAAGCCGCACGGCCAGCCAGCCCGGGCCGTTGTCCACCCAGACCACATCCAGCACCGCATCCGGCGCCACACCCAGCGCCGCCAGCGCCTGCGCGCGCTCCGCATCGCCGACCGGCCCGCTGCGCTTGAGTGGCGGCGCGGCAAACGCCAGCCGTGCGCCGTCACGCTTCACGCGCACGAGGCCGATGGCGCACTGCTGCACCACTTCGCCGGGCTTCTTCGTGTCGCCACCGCTCGCCAGGAAGGCATGCGCGCTGCCCAGCGTCGGGTGGCCGGCGAACGGCAGCTCGCCGCCCGGCGTGAAGATGCGCACCCGGTAGTCGGCGGCCGGATCGGTGGGCGGCAGCAGGAAGGTGGTCTCGGAGAGATTGGTCCAGCGCGCGAACGCCGCCATGTCGGCTTCTGACAGGCCCGCGCCGTCGATGACGACGGCCAGGGCGTTGCCCTTCAGGGGCGTGGCGGTGAAAACATCGACCTGGGCAAAGCGACGGAGTTCAGACATCGGTGGGCGAGGTGAGCTGGCGGTACATCCCCGGCCGCACGACCTCCATGCCGCGCTCAGGCGTCGCCAGCGGCTGGAAGCCGTGGCGGGCGTACAGCGAACGGGCGTCTCGCGTGAACAGCATGAAGCGGCGCAGGCCTTGCAGGTCCGGGTGGGCGAGCAGCGATTGAACCATCCAATCGGCCAGCCCCTGCTGCCTGTGGTCTTGCAGCACGTAGACGTCGCAGAGATAGGCGAAGGTGGTGCGGTCCGTGACGACGCGGGCGAAGCCCACCTGCCCCTGGCCCGTCGCATGCAGCGCAATGCACAGCGAGTTGGCGATGGCCCGCTCGATCAGCGCGAGCGGAATCCCCTCGCACCAGTAGGCGGTGGTCAGGAAGGCGTGGGCCGCGACGGCGTCGATGTCCTCCGCCGCAAAGCTGAGGCGGTAGCCAGGGCGCTCCATGATCAATGCCCGCCGCCGAGATAGGCCGCTTGCACCGCGGGGTCGCTGCGCAGCTTCTCGGCCGGGCCGTGCACGGCGATGCGGCCGTTCTCCAGCACATAGCCGTAGTCGGCCACCTTCAGCGCGGCGGCCGCGAACTGCTCGACCAGCAGCATGGTCACGCCGCGCGCCTTCAGGCTCTCGATGATGCGGAACACCTCGTCGACCAGGATGGGCGCCAGGCCCATCGACGGCTCGTCCAGCAGCACCACCTCGGGGTTGAGCATGACCGCACGCGCCATGGCCAGCATCTGCTGCTCGCCGCCCGACAAGGTGCCGGCCAGCTGCTGGCGACGCTCCTTGAGGCG
>JACCDQ010075830.1_pt1 | contig 10015 bp, 11 predicted proteins | sample 7446031 | NCBI WGS metagenome assembly JACCDQ01 (sample SAMN15323442, study PRJNA562643) | freshwater metagenome | isolation source: river surface water | place: USA:Blue River Watershed | collected 2017-08-17 | reverse complement strand
CGCTTTTTTTATTGCTTGTCGGCAAAAGGAATAATTAATTTTTCTCCCCTTGTCGCTATATTTTTAGTTTTTTTGTTGGCTTGCATGATAAGTTCCTGCGAAACGTCATATTTATTGCTCACGACACGGATAATATCTCCCGGTCCAACCGTATGAATGGCTTTGACTTTAATTTTTAATTTTGTAACACCCACCTTGATTCCGTTTTCGTTTACTTGTGAATTCATTGATTTCAGTGTTTCTTTTTTGATATTATAACGATTGGCTATACCAAAGAAAGTTTCGCCTTCTCCCACAGTATGGGTATAAATTTCGCCATCTTCCGAATGCGAGAGGCCGTTATTGGTATCTGTTTTTGGTGATTCCTTCTCTGTTTTGTCGCCAGAATTATTCTCAACTTTCGGGATAGTGACAGTAGGCACTTCTTCCGTTGGGCTTGTATTATTGGAAACATCTTCCTCTTCTGACATTTTTTTGATGGCATTTGCGACAGTATCTGCCGGAGCAGTAGTAAGCTCGTCGTTCGATGGGGTATCATCGGCCATATATTTCCATCCAATATAAAGTAAAGCACAAATGACCCCGATTAACACTAAAAGCACTGCCATAGGCAAATTTCTATTTGCCTCTTTCGGACGTTCATTGCGATTTTCCGGTATTTCTCTATCTTCGAACTGCATGTGTGTTTTGAGTTGGTATTAAAATTATTAAAATTATCTCTTTAGGTAAACGCTGTTTCTTTTAAAAAATTATTATTTTTCTTGAAGTTCGAGATTCATTTCATCTACCAAATTTCTTAGGCTTTCTCGATAATCTCTAAGTTTGATGGCAATTTTATCATCGTTCATTCCCAGCATTTGAGCTGCTAACAAACCTGCATTTTTAGCACCATTGAGCGAAACCGTTGCCACTGGAATACCTGCGGGCATTTGTAAAATCGAAAGAACAGAATCCCAGCCATCAATAGAATTACTGGATTTAATCGGAACTCCTATCACGGGTAAGGTCGTACTTGAGGCAATCATTCCTGGCAAATGTGCAGCTCCACCCGCCCCTGCAATAATTATTTTTAAGCCCCTTTTCCTTGCAGAATGAGCATATTCTATCATTTTATTGGGAGTTCGATGGGCAGAAACTACCTCTTTTTCATAAGGAATTCCCAATAATTCGAGCATTTCTACTGCACCCGACATGATTTTCCAATCCGAAAGACTTCCCATTATTATTCCAACCATTGTATTATTGATTTTATCGATAAAAATGAAATTTGTTATGCTTTTACTTTGAGTTTATTTTTTACAAAAATGACTTTTTCTTTTAATTTTTCAAAATTTTGGTCAATAATTGTTATATGACCCATTTTACGAAACGGTTTGGTTGTTTTTTTGCCGTAAAGAAAGGGATGAACCCCCTCAATCCGAAGAATATCCTCCATTCCCTCGTAAATGGCATCACCCGAATACGAATCTTCTCCTAATAAATTGACCATCGCTGCCGCAGAATGTGCATGGGTACTTCCCAATGGCAAATCGAAAATTGCCCTCAGGTGTTGCTCATATTGAGAAACATCATTCGCCCGCAATGTCTGATGCCCAGAATTATGTGGGCGAGGGGCAACCTCATTGATAAGAATTTCTCCATTTTTCTCCAAAAACATTTCTACCGCCAATAGCCCGACAATCCCAAAGGCTTCAGCTGTTTGAATAGCAATTTTTTCGGCTTTTTGGGCAATTTCTTCTGTAATTGCTGCTGGAGCAAATAAATATTCGACCAAATTGGCTTCTGGATGAAATACCATTTCGACTACCGGAAAGGTTTTAACTTCCCCCGATGGATTTCTTGCGACTATGACGGCTAATTCTTTCTCAAAATCCACCAATTTTTCTAATACACCAGGAGAATCAAATCCTTTTGATAGGTCGTTTTCATTTCTTATGACTTGTACGCCTTTCCCATCATATCCTCCTTGCCCTAATTTGTGTACGGCTGGTAAAAAAGATTTATGTTCAGATAGTTCTGCCAGATTTTTCGTAAGAATAAAGTCTGCTGTTGGTAATTGATGTTGTTTGAAAAATTGCTTTTGCAGTCTTTTATCTTTAATAATTCGCAAAATTGAAGGTTGAGGATAGACTATTTTGCCTTGTTGTGCCAAGTATTCCAAAGCGTCGATATTGACATTTTCAATTTCGATGGTGATAATATCACAATCTTGTGCAAATTCCAAAACAGTCTGATAGTCGTTCAATGAGCCAATCACAAATTCATGGGCAATAAACTTACAAGGGGCAGAAGAGTCTGGGTCGAGCGATTTGATAGTAAAATCAAAATCAATGCCTGCCTGAATCAGCATTCTTCCGAGTTGTCCTCCTCCTAATATTCCTAATTTTTTTGTATTATCAAAAATCACTGTATATTATTTTTTGCAAAGATACGGAGCTTTGAATTAAATCCAACCTTAATGTGAATGGTTTGGGTTGAATTTTTCGCCACAATGTGGGCAGGTGATTTTTGTTTGCGTGTTTTGATTTTTTCGGATGTGTTCGGCAAATCCCGATGCCAAAATCCCCGTGGGCAATGCAAATAATGCCACCCCCGCAATTGCTAATAATCCTCCGATAAATCTTCCCATAGGAGTAATGGGGTACATATCGCCATATCCGACAGTAGTCATGGCATTTACTCCCCACCACATGGCTTTGGGAATACTTGTAAATTTATTAGGTTGAAATTCATGCTCCAAATAATATACTGTACTTGAAGAGATAATCAGAACAAAAAAGATAAATACAAAACTCAATATTAGTTCTTCTCTTTTTTCATTGACTACATTTTGAATTACCTTGAGGGCATGGAAATATTTACTTACCCGAAAAAGCCTAAGCATTCGGAGCAAACGCAAAATTCTAATAAAACTTAAATCTGGAAGGAAGAAAAAAACATAAAATGGAAGAATAGACAGGAAATCTACTAATCCCCAAAATGAAAAAGCAAATTTTAATCTACCCGTAAATGGGCGAGAGAAGGCATTGTTTTCGACACAAGACCATAATCTAAGGAGATATTCTAAGCTAAAAACAACCACAGAAAAAACTTCAAAATCGAATAATAATCGATGAAATTTTGCCTGAATACTTGGGACAGTATTGATAATAATGGCGATGGCATTGAGTGTAATGACTATCGTCAAAAAAATATTCACCCAAAAACTTAAGCCAGTTCTGTGCCTCCATGTAATTTCGAGGCTGTTATGCACTTGTTTGCGAAGCGAATTTCCTTTCATCTGCCAATATGACTTTGATGATACATTACCCCAAATAAATACTTATTTGGGGTAATGTTTTGAATTATTTTGCCGGAGCAGCCGGACTAGGAGTATTTGCTGGAGTTGTAGCTGGAGCAGCACTAGGTGTTGCCGCTGGAGCAGCTGGACGAGATTGAGCTTTCTCTACATTAAGCCCATTATCTTCTCCTTCAACAGTAGTTTTCTCGGCAAAAATGCCAATCGTTAAGGCACCAACAATGATGAATGCAAAAAAGCCCCAAGTCAATTTTTCTAAAATATCACCTGTTCTTTGAACGCCGAACATCTGTGTACCAGCACCGCCAAACTCACTGGAGATACCACCCCCTTTCGGGTTTTGAATTAAAACTACCAATACCAAAAATATGGCAACAATTACCATCAAAACTAAAATTGCAGTGTACATTTTTTTATAATTATGATTATTTTTTAATAATATTTTTAGATTGCTTACCAAAATTAAATGATTTTCTTTTGTAGGTCAGCTATTTTTCCCGCAAAGTAAGCATTTTTTTCGGGATTTTTCGTCATAAGTTTGTAATAAACTTCAATAGCTTTTTTAAATTTCCCTTGTCTGACCAAAATAATGGCATAACTTTCGGTAATCAAGGGGTCTGCTAAAGTGGTACTTTTGGTACTTAAATCTTCCACTTCCTCCAGAATATCTCTGCTATTGACGGGTTGGATTCGGGGTTCTGATTTTATGAATTGATTGATTATTGCCAATTGTTCTTCTTGTATGTTGCGTAAAGCTGGCTTAGCAATCGAGACAATAAGCTCTTCTTCATGCTTTTCTCTGTGCAATTCGTCACTTAAATTATTATGGGAAAGATTGGGATTCATTTCGTTTTGTTTGGTGTTATAGTTCCAATTCCAATCCATGTCGTTTTCTATTACTTTACGCAGGGCGTTTCTACTTAACGCATAAATAGCCGCTTTGCTGATGGTTTCTTGGGCTATTTCAGGAGCTTTGATAAAAATTCCTTTGGCAATAAGCGTATAGCATAACTGGAAATATGGATAGTTTTTTGCGGTGTTTTCCAATAACATAATATCCTCAAGCGATAAAGATTGAGGATTACTCATAAAATATTTTAATTGGTTTTTATCAAGCATACTTTTTGTCTTTTTTCGTTACCATTGTGCTGCTGTATCGTTGAATATATTGAGTACCAATTGGTCGATGATTTTAGGTACTAAAGTATTTTCAACCTGCGAAAGTATTTGTTCTTGTGGGAAATCTTGATAAAAAGAAAACTCTTTTTCAAAACTTTGAGTATCATCTTGCTTATTCACAAATCTTATCTCTACCTTGATAGTCAGTCGATTCATAGCTGCTTTGTCGCCCGAAGTCGCAGAGACAGGGGTCAGTTCATATCCCGTAATAGCTCCCTCCAAAGACAAATCAGCATCATTGGGCTTTATTTTGAGATTGGTGTTTCTTTGATAATATTCCTTGAGCTTTTCGGCAAAAGTCAAGGTAAGATTTGCGGGTCCTCCAGCGGTATTCATGACAAAATTTTGTATGGAAATCGTCTTTAAATCACTCGATAGGGTAGTGCCAGTAAACGAATAAATTTTGCAAGCTTGGCTAATCAGACCGACGAGCAGCAAGAGAAATATCATCTTATTTTTCATAATCAAGGTCGTATTGTTTGATTTTTCTGTACAATGTTCGCTCCGAAATACCTAAATCTTGAGCTGCGTATTTTCTTCGGTAATTGTTTTTTTTCAATGCTTTCAGAATCATATCTCGCTCTTGTTTTTCAAGCGAAAACGAATGGTCTTCTGTTTCGTGCGGAATATCCTCGATGTTGATGCGATTGTCCTGAATACTGTCTATTTTTATAAATCCTTGATTTTCATTCTCTTGAGGGTAATTATTGTAATTATTCCCTGAGCTTGTGGTGTAATTGACTGCCGGAATCAGTGCCAATGCTTCCTCAGGAGCAACCCCCTTGAATAAATCATGGTGCTCTTGTATTAAATCCGAACTGACTTGTCCATTTTGAAGTAAAGTCATGACCAATTTCTTCAATTCGGTCATATCATTTCTCATATCAAACAGAACTTTGTACAACAAATCCCTTTCCGAGAAATTATTGTCATTGCCACCGTTGATAGATTTTAATAAAGTAGGCAAACCACTGGATTGGTTTTTGGGTAAATATTTGCCTAATATTTCTGCATTGACGGTCCTATTTACTTCGAGAATCGTGATTTGTTCTGCAATATTTTTCAATTGTCGGATATTGCCAGGAAACCTGAAATTCATCAATAATTGAGTGGCACTTTCGGTTAGCTCGATTGGTTCAATGTGATTTTTTTCAGCAAAATCTGTCGAAAATTTTCGGAATAACAAATCGATGTCAAAGCCTCTTTCTCGAAGGGGAGGCACCACAATAGGTACGGTATTGAGTCGGTAATACAAATCCTCACGAAATTTGCCTTTTTCAATTGCTTCCAATAGATTGACATTGGTTGCGGCAACCACACGCACATCGGTTTTCTTTACTTTAGATGACCCAACGGGAATAAATTCGCCATTTTCGAGGACTCTAAGTAGCCTTGCCTGTGTTCCTAGAGGCATTTCAGCGATTTCGTCCAAAAAAATTGTTCCACTATTGGTGGTTTCAAAATACCCTTTTCTGTCGTCAATTGCTCCCGTAAAAGAGCCTTTTACATGCCCAAATAGTTCGGAATCTATGGTTCCTTCCGGAATAGCCCCACAATTGATTGCAATAAAAGGGCCATGTTTCCGACTGCTTAGGGCGTGTATTATTTTTGAAAAAGATTCTTTCCCACTTCCACTTTCTCCATTAATAAGGACAGTCAAATCGGTGGGAGCAACCTGAACAGCCACACTGAGGGCATGGTTCAATGTAGGAGCATTACCAATAATTCCAAAGCGATTTTTGACTGATTGTAGTTCCGGATTATTTTTCATTGCCAGCAAAAATCAAATTTTATCATCATTTACAGCCTCTCCAATCAATGTTCCGGCGGTACATTCCGTTACTAATACCTCTACATAATCGCCTTTTTGGAAGTTTCCCTTCGGAAATACAACCATTTTGTTGTGGTCGTTTCTTCCCGACAAAAATTCTTCTGAGCGTTTCGAAAATCCTTCAACCAATACTTTATGTACTTTTCCGACTGCCATTTTATTACGTACCAATGATAAATCTCTTTGTAAGGCGATAATTTCACTCAAACGTCGATTTTTTGTCTCTTCAGGAATATCATCAGCTAATTTTTTTGCTGCGGGAGTATTAGGTCTTTCTGAATAGGCAAACATATATCCATAATCATATTGCACGTATTGCATGAGCGACAAAGTATCTTGGTGGTCTTCTTCTGTTTCGGTACAGAACCCTGCAATCATATCTTGAGAAATGGCACATTCTTCCCCTAAAACTTCACGAATTCTATCAATTTTTTTGATGTACCATGCTCTATCATAGGTACGATTCATCAACTCTAAAATTCTTGAACTTCCACTTTGTGCTGGTAAGTGAATATATTTACAGATATTATCATATTTTTTTATGGTATAAAGTACTTCATCAGTAATATCTTTCGGGTGCGATGTAGAAAAACGAATCCGTAAGTTTGGACTGATAACAGCAACCATTTCCAAAAGATTGGCAAAAGAGATAGTCGTATCTTCATTGACCCATTTGTAGCTATCCACATTTTGCCCCAATAACGTAATTTCTTTGTATCCTTGGTTGAACAAATCCTTCGCTTCTTGTACGATTGAATGAGGGTCTCTGCTTCTTTCACGCCCCCTAGTATAAGGTACTACACAAAAACTACACATATTGTCACATCCTCGCATGATGCTTATCATTGCCGTGACACCGTTGGAATTTAGACGAATGGGGGTGATGTCTGCATAGGTTTCCTCTCTCGACAAAAAGACATTTACTGCTTTTCTTCCGTCCTCGATTTCGTTCAAAAGATTGGGCAAATCTCTGTAAGCGTCTGGCCCGACCACCATATCTACAACTTTCTCTTCTTCTAATAGCTTGGTTTTCAGGCGTTCTGCCATACAACCCAAGATTCCTATTTTAACTTTTTTGTTTTTTCGTTTGAAAGGAACCAAGTGTTGAAGACGATGCCGAACTTTCTGCTCTGCGTTGTCCCGAATGGCACACGTGTTCAATAAAATTAGTTCTGCCTCTTCAATTTTTGAAGTAGTGGCAAAATCATTTTCTCTTAAAATAGACGCCACAATTTCGCTGTCTGCAAAATTCATTTGACAACCATAGCTTTCAATGTAAAGCTTGCGAGAGGCTGTGCTAACTTCATCTTCACTGATGCGTGCTACGTCTAAATCTTTTTTATCTTCTTCGTTAAGAATTTTTAATGAATCTGTAACTAATCCCATGGGTTTGTTGCAATATCAAAAGCATTGAAAATGCTTTTTTATTTAATTGTTTTGAAAATATCTTACAAAAATACAATATTGCTGACAGAATGTCAGTATTTAATGTTTTTTATTTTTATGGACAATCTCCTTCGGCATGACAGGCCGAGCCTATTCGTTCTTGATTAAGTGGTGGAAGCGTTTCGGCATAAACTTTTTCAAGCATTTCTAAGAAATATTCACTTTCTTGGGCACCAGAAATACCATATTTTCTATTAAATCCAAAAAATGGCACACCATTGATTCCAAATTGTTTGGCTGTTTGCAGGTCTTCTTGTACTTCTTGGGTAAAATCATCATTTTCAAGTATTTTTTTTGCTTCTTCAGGATTAAGTCCAACTTCATTAGCCAATTGAATCAAAGTTGAGTGGTCGCTGATGATTGCCCCTTCTGTAAAATAGGCTCGAAAAAGCCTTTCTTCCATTTCGTTGCCCAAGTTATATTTTTTAGACAATTGTAACATTCGATGGGCATCCCATGTATTGGCAATTTTTGCTTGGTCAAAGTCAAAATGTAAGCCAACCTTTGCTGCCATTTCTTTGACATATTGATGCATCGAAATTGCCCATTCACGGCTTTGTCCTTTTATTTCTGCCAAGGTATCGTAAATGTCTTTTTCTGGATTGTATTCGGCGTATGGGTTTAGTTGAAAGCTTTTCCACTCAATTTCTACTGTATTTTTATGAGGAAATGCTTCCAATGCTTGTTCCAATTTTCTCTTGCCAATGTAGCAAAACGGACACATGACATCACTCCAGATTTCTATTTTCATTGATTTAAAATGCTTAGTTATTGATGAAAGTTTTAATTTTTGTGCCAATTAATTCGATGGCTTGTAATAATTTTTCATGAGGAAGACCGACATCCATCTGAAAAGTAAAGCGGTCAATACCACCCAATGCTTGACTATGACGCAAGATTTTTTCAGCAATCTCTTCTGGATTTCCCACACATAGAGCCCCTCTTTTGGTATTTTGCATATCAAAAGCCGTTCGAGTAACTGGAGCCCAGCCTCTTTCTTTGCCAATTTCAGTAAACATTTTGGCATATCCTGGAAAATAATCATCACAAGCCTCCTCACTTGTTGGTCCAACATAGCCCAAGGAGTGTAAACCAACTTTCAAGGAGCTTTCGGGATGCCCCGCTTTGATGCCTGCTTCTCGATATAAATCAATTAGAGGACGAAAACGGTGTGTTTCTCCGCCAATCACAGCAACCATCAAAGGAATACCTAATGTACCAGCTCTTACAAAGGAGGCAGGCGTACCTCCGACACCCAGCCAAATCGGCAATTTTTCTTGAAAAGGTCTTGGATAAATAGCTTGTTCGTATAGAGCAGGTCTAAATTTCCCTTTCCATGTGATGGTCTCTTGTTGGTTGATTTTTAATAATAAATCGAGTTTTTCGGCAAAAAGGGCATCGTAGTCTTCGAGACGAAAGCCATAAAGAGGAAATGCTTCCGTAAAAGAGCCTCTCCCCACGACCATTTCTGCTCGCCCTTGGGATATTAAATCAATGGTGGCAAAATCTTTGAAAATTCTCACAGGGTCTGCTGCACTCAAGACTGTTACGGCACTTCCCAATTTGATATTTTTGGTTTTTGCTGCTGCTGCCGAGAGAATGATGGCTGTGGCAGAATCCAAAAACTCCTTTCGATGATGTTCGCCTACACCAAAAAAATCCAGCCCACATTGGTCGGCATAACTGATTCTGTCTATCAATTTATTGAGGATAGTGGCATTTGCTTGGCTTGTTTGTACTTGACTGCCGCTTCCTGTTGCAGCAAAACTATCAATTCCGATTTCCATTTGTTTGGTTTTTATTGTTGAATAGAAACAAACAAATACCGATTCAAGTTTCTAAGATATCGACTAATTTTTGGGTAAAATTTTTATTTTTAAAGCAATTCTTCTAATTTTTTGCCTTCTTCGGCATCGTTTTTCGGATGTTTGCTTTGTCCAATGATTTGCTTTTTATAAATACCCGTATGCCCCGAAATCAAATAAGCAACAATACATGCCAATCCGCCGTATGGAGCTATCGGACTCCCAAAAAGTTCGATAGCCATAAATATACATGCCAAGGGGGTATTGCTTGCTCCAGCAAAAACTGCCACAAATCCCATGCCGCTCAATAGTGCAATTGGTAAGGGAATAATCTTGCTGAGGGCATTTCCTAAGGTAGCTCCAATAAAAAAGAGCGGAGTTACTTCTCCACCTTTGAAGCCAGCCGATAATGTGATGATGGTTAATGCTACTTTTAATACAAAATCGTACGGTGCT
>JACCDQ011187469.1_pt1 | contig 10018 bp, 11 predicted proteins | sample 7446031 | NCBI WGS metagenome assembly JACCDQ01 (sample SAMN15323442, study PRJNA562643) | freshwater metagenome | isolation source: river surface water | place: USA:Blue River Watershed | collected 2017-08-17 | reverse complement strand
TTGAGCGTGACACCAAGGGCAAGATCCTGCCCACGGTCACCAACGTGGTGGCTGGACTGCGCAATCAAGACTTCTCGGGTGTGCGCATCGCTCACGACGAGTTCAAAGACGCCACGCTGCTGGCGTGGGGCAGTGACAGCGAGTGGAGGCCACTGCGCGACACGGACTACACCCGACTGCGCGGGGTGCTGGAGTGCCGGGGGTTCAAGAACCCGGGCCGCGAGCTGGTGCGTGATGGCGTCATGCAGATCGCGGAGGACAACCGGTTCGACAGTGCTGTCCAGTGGGCGCAGAGCTTGGCGTGGGACGGCGTGCCACGGGTTGACACCTTTCTGGCCACCTACATGGGTGTGCAGCCCGGTGAATACGCCCACAGCGTCAGCCGGTACACCTGGACGGCACTGGCCGCCCGGCTGCTGCACCCAGGGGCCAAGTGCGACATGGTGCCGGTGCTGGTGGGCAGCCAGGGGACGGGCAAGTCCACCGGGGTGATGGCCATGGCCCCCGAGCCTGATGCCTACGTGGAGGTGAACCTGGAGCACCGCGACGACAACCTGGCGCGCTCACTGCGCGGCAAGCTGGTGGGCGAGCTGGGCGAGCTTCGGGGCTTGGCCAGCAAAGACGCCGAGGCCATCAAGGCTTGGATCACGCGCACCCATGAGGAGTGGATCCCCAAGTACGTGGAATTTGCAACCAAATTCCCCCGGCGCTTGCTGTTCATCGGCACGACCAACAGTGACGAGTTCTTGGCCGATGACACCGGTGAGCGCCGCTGGCTGCCGGTCGATGTGGGCGTCGTGGACGTGGCCGGGATCGAGCGCGACCGCGATCAACTGTGGGCCGAGGCCATTGTGCTGTTCAAGCGCGACGGCGTGCAGTGGCGTGACGCGCTTACGTTGGCCGCTGACAAGCACGACGATTACAAGGTAAGCGACCCATGGCAGGTGGCTGTCGAGCAGTGGCTGGCACAGGATGAAATGGACGCGGACGACGGGCAACCCCGGTCTGAGCACCCATTCAAACTGGAGAACGTCATGCTTGGTGCGTTGGGGTTGGAAGCCGGTCGGCAAGGGATGCGCGAGAAAAAACGCACGGCCAGCGTGCTCCGAAGGCTGGGTTTTGTGAAGCGACGTGCGACCCGTGGCGAAGGCGGCAAGTATGTGTGGGAACGTGCAGAAAATTGCGCGTTGGACGAACTTGCATAAATTTGCACGCAGAGAAAACAAGTGCGACCCGTTCAACGGGTCGCACAGTGTTGTAGGGGTCGCGCTATTTCCCCTCTGGTGTGTACCTTGCGACCCCTGTGTACCCCTTTTATCTATATTAAGACCTAGAAGAGAGAGTGGGGTGGTAGGGGGAGAGCGTATAGCGCTCCAGGGGGTTTATAGGGTTTTAGGGGTCTTTGGGTCACAAGGGGCCGCACGGGTACACGGGTACACACGTAAAAAATTGCAGACAACAGAAACCAACAGAAAGGCGCATGCCATGCAGAAACTGGTCACCCTGAACGAGAACAACCGGCTGGTTGGCCAGTCGCATCCACGCGCCAAGCTGATGGACAGCGAAGTGGATCTGGTGCACGACCTGCTGGAGTCCGGGCTTTCCCTGGCTGCGGTCGCGGCCAAGATGGACGTGTCAAAATCCTGCATCGCTCACATCGCATCTGGTCGGCGCCGTGGCCAGCTTGTGGCCCGCGTGGTCAAGGTATCCGTGAGCGAATAGCACACTGCTAAATTCAAACCAATGGCAAACCCTGGCAACTCCAAACCCTACGACTGGCGCGGCGCCCTACTGGCGGCACTGCGCGAGGTGCCCGTGCTTCAACGGGCATGCGACGCTGCGGACATTGACCGCACCGTGGTGTGGCGGGCACGCGAGGCAGACCCCGAGTTCTCCAAGGCGTACGACGAGGCCATGGAGGCGGGCGTGGACAGGGCCGAGCAGGAGGCATTCAGGCGGGCCGTGGAGGGCACGCAGAAGGGCATCTGGCACCAAGGGGTGCTGGTAGGCTCTGAGACGGTCTACAGCGACGCCATGCTGGGCCTGATCCTCAAGGGCCGACGCAAGAAGGTCTATGCCGACCGCACTGAGCTGACAGGCGCCGAGGGCGCAGCGGTTCAGGTTGACGAGACAGCACGCAGCGCCCGGGTGGCGCAGTTGCTGGCGCTGGCCAGTGCGCGAAAGCAGCAGGCCGATGACTTCGGGGATCTGGCCTAGGGGTCGTGTCCGTAAGCCATAAATTGCGGGCTACATTCAGGGCATGGGACGACCACTTACTGACCTCGCCGGGCAAACATTCGGCCATTTGACCGTTACGCACAGAGACCCTAACGCTGGCCGCCACGTTAAATGGGTTTGCAAGTGCAGTTGCGGAAACACCTCGTCAACGTACACCAACTACTTGCTGCGCGGGATTACACGTTCCTGCGGGCACTTGCGGGCTGAGGTAAAGACGGTGCACGGGCACAAGACCCGAAGCGAAAAAGCCAGCCCGACCTACTACTCCTGGAAAAGCATGAAGTGGCGGTGCGCAAACACCGACCCGAAAGATTGGAAGCACTACGGGGGCCGAGGCATAACTGTCTGCGAACGCTGGGCAAACAGTTTTGAGGCGTTTTTAACGGACATGGGAGAACGCCCTGCGGGTAAAACGTTGGACCGCATAGACAACGACAAGGGTTACGAACCAGGTAACTGCAAGTGGTCTACGACAAGCGAACAGCGGCGCAACAGGAGGGGCGGCAAGTGACCCCACAGCAGGCCCGTGACCTCGAACGCTACCTGACACCCGCAGAACGAAAAGAATTGGCAGACCTTGTGGCTGCGGATCTCGACGAAAGGCCATGGAGGCCGTTACCGGGGCCCCAAACTTTAGCCTACAACAGCCAGGCCGATGTGATCGGCTTCGGCGGTGCTGCCGGTGGGGGCAAGACGGATCTGGCCGTGGGCCTGGCCATCACGCAGCACTACCGCACGCAGGTGTTCCGCCGCGAGGGCCCACAGCTCACGGGCATCATCGACCGACTGGCCGAGATCGTGGGCAGCCGCGATAACATCAACGGCAAGCCGACCGTGTACGACGACGGCGACCGCAAGATCGAGTTCAACTCGATGCCCAACCTGGGCGACGCAACCAAGTACCAAGGCCGGCCCAAGGATCTGCTGGTCATTGACGAGGCAGCCAACTTTCTGGAGCAACAGGTGCGCTTCGTCAAGGGCTGGGTGCGAACAACACGCCCCGGCCAGCGCACGCGCACGCTGCTGACGTTCAACCCACCCACCAGCGCAGAGGGCCGATGGGTCATCGACTTCTTCGCCCCCTGGCTGGACAAGCGCCACACGCTGTACCCGACAGAGCCCGGCAAGCTGCGGTACGTGTACGTTGACCCCGAGACAGGCAAGGACGTATGGATCGCGGACAACGACCCGCGCATGTTCGTACTGGTGCACGGCCAGCGCGTGTACGACTTCGACCCACTGGCCCACCGGCCGGAGGAGATCGTCAAGCCTGAGTCACGCACGTTCATACCCTCGCGCATCACGGACAACCCGTTCCTGGTGTCCACAGGCTACATGGCCCAGCTCCAAGCCTTGCCCGAGCCGCTACGCAGCCAGATGCTGCTGGGCGACTTTGAGGCTGGCATGGAGGATGACCCATGGCAGGTGATCCCGACGCGCTGGGTCGAGATGGCCATGGAGCGCTGGAAGCAGCGCACGCCACGTGGCGAGATGCTGGCCATCGGCGTGGACGTGGCCCGGGGAGGCAAGGACAGCACCTACCTCGCCACGCGCCACAAGACACCCAACACGTCGCTGTGGTTCGACAAGCTCAAGGGCTACCCGGGCAGCGAGACGCCAAACGGCAACATTGTCGCCGGGCTGGTCATCGGTGAACGCCGCGACAGCGCGCCCATCCTGATCGACGTGATCGGTGTGGGTGCGTCGCCTTACGACGTGCTCAACAGCGCAGGGCAGGACGTGTACGGCGTCAACGTGGCCGAGAAAGCCAACGCGACGGACAAGTCGGGCAGGCTGTCGTTCATGAACCTGCGCAGCCAACTGTGGTGGCAGATGCGCGAGGCACTGGACCCGCAGGCCGACAACGGCATCGAGCTGCCACCAGACCCCGACCTGCTGAAAGAGCTGTGTGCGCCGAAGTGGGAGCTGTCAGGCATGACCCTCAAGGTGGAGAGCCGTGAGGACATCGTGAAGCGCGTGGGGCGCAGCCCCGACCGGGCCACGGCTGTCATCCTGGCGCTGATCGACATGCCCAAGGTGGCCGCCATCCGCGCACTGCGCGAGACAGGTAACCCAGCACTGGATTGGGATCCCTACGCCTGAGCGTGTCCGTGGGCTCCGCGCCACGCAGCACAATGCGGGCCATTCACAGGAGCCCGCACGATGTGCCTCTCAAAGCCCAGCATCCCGACGCCTGACGTACCGCAGGAGGTCAAACAGCCCGACAGCGCAGCGCTGGCTGCCAACGCCAAGAAGAACCGCACAGGCGGCATGGCTGGCGGCTCGTTGCTGACCGGCCCCAGCGGCGTGGCCAACGCCGCAGCATCGACCGGCAAGACTTCCCTGCTGGGTGGCTGATGAACCCCGAGCAACCGATCAACAAACGACAGCGCGTTCTATCGCGCAAGTCCGCGCTGTGGAACGAGCGCTCAAGCTGGATCACGCACTGGCGTGAGATCAGCGAGCACCAGCAGCCACGCGCTGGCCGCTATGTCGTGACTGATCGGAACCGTGGCGACAAGCGCCACCAGAACATCCTCGACAACACGGCGGTGTTCGGCTCCCGCACACTGGCTGCTGGCCTGATGTCAGGCATGACCAGCCCGGCCCGCCCCTGGTTCAAGCTGGAGATTCAGGACAAAGACCTGATGGAGTCGGCAGCCGTCAAGACTTGGCTGCACGAAAGCGCCAGCCTGCTGCGCGCCATCTTCGCCAGCTCCAACACGTACCGCGCGCTGCACATCATGTACGAGGAGCTGGGCCTATTCGGCACGGCTGCCAGCATCGTGCTGCCCGACTACGACAACGTGCTGCACCACTACCCCATGACCATCGGGGAGTACGCACTGGGCACCAACCACAAGGGCGAGGTGGACACGCTTTGCCGCGAGTTCCAGATGACCGTCGGCCAGTTGGTCGAGCAGTTCGGCATCGAGAACGTCAGCCTGTCCGTGCGCGACCTGTGGAACAAAGCCAGCTATGACGTCTGGGTGGACGTGGTGCACATGATCCAGCCCCGGCGCGACCGCGACCTGCGCAAGCAGGACGGCAAGAACAAGCGCTTCGCTTCGATCTACCTGGAGCCCGGCAAGGACAATTACGACAAATTCCTGTCCGAGTCCGGCTTTGAGAAGTTCCCCGTGCTGGCCCCCCGCTGGGTGGTCACCGGCAACGACGTGTATGGCACCGCGCCGGGCATGGAGTGCCTGGGCGACGTGAAGCAGTTGCAGCACCAGCAACTGCGCAAAGGCCAAGCCATCGACTACCAGGTGAACCCGCCCCTGCAAGTGCCGCAAGGCTACAAAGAGGCGGCCAAGAACCGCCTGCCGGGCGGCATCATGTACGTGGCCAGCACAGGGCCGGGCAGCAAGATCGAAAGCGCGTTCCAGGTCAACCTGAACCTGCAACACTTGCGCGAGGACATCGTGGACGTGCGCGAGCGCATCCGCAGCGCGTACTACGCCGACCTGTTCATGATGCTGGCCAACGACACCCGCAGTGGTATCACCGCCACCGAGGTGGCCGAGCGCCATGAGGAAAAACTGTTGATGCTTGGCCCCGTGTTGGAGCGCCTGCACAACGAGCTGCTGTCGCCCATGATCGACCAGGCGTTCGACTACGCTGCCAAGGCGGGCATCCTGCCTGAGCCACCTCGCGAGCTTCAGGGCATGGACCTCAAGGTCGAGTTCATCAGCGTGCTGGCGCAGGCGCAGCGCGCCGTCGCAGCGCAGGGCGTTGACCGCCTGCTGGGCACCGTTGGCCAACTGGCTGCACTCAAGCCCGACGTGCTGGACAAAGTGGACTTCGACCAGGTGGTGGACGATTACGGCGAGATGTACGGGGTCAACCCCAAGATCATCGTGCCCGACGCCAAGGTGGCCGAGATGCGCGCACAGCGCCAGCAACAGCAGGCCGCCATGCAAGCCGCCGCTGCCACCCCGGTGGTTGCCGACACGGCCAAGACCATGGGCGACGTGAACGCGCAGGGCTTGCAGGATGTCATGTCGTCACTGCAAGGCTACGGCACTGTGAACGGCGCAATGGTGTAGAATTTCAGGCATTGTCAGAGACTCACGGTGAAAACCGGAAGAATGCCAAGCCTGAGTCGGGCGAAAGCACCCCCACCATGCGGAGCTATCAGCGGCCAACCACCGGCCAGGGACATGGAAACTCAGTGGTGACACCCCGGAAAGACGGGGGCCATCACATCAGAGGCGGCGTGGAAAGCAGACACGCAAACAACACAGAGAAGCCTACCGGGGCAGGAATACCGGGTTGCTCAGAAATGAGTGTGGCCGCTGTGGGCTGTCCAGCAGGAGTAGCGCCCTGCCCGCTGATGTGATGGTCCGGTAAGCGCACGTTAACGGTCCTTCAATGGATCGCACAAACCCGCCACCAGGGAGACACTGCCGGGCCGTCAACAAAGCCACCTTCGGGTGGCTTTTTCTTTGCGTGTCCGTGAACGCATAGCACCGCGCTACATTCTGGCGCGTGGCAACCTACACCGACCCAACAGACCTGAGACGACAGGAGCACGACGCCGAAGCCGACGAGGCAGTGGCGCGTGAAAACCGTCGCAAAGAGCTGGAGGATCTGCGCTGGTTGCTGGGCCACCCGCAGGGGCGCCGCGTCGCATCCCGCCTGCTTGAAGAAGCCGGTGTTTTTCGTTCCTCGTTCAGCCACAGCGGCAGCGTCATCGCTTTCAACGAGGGCAAAAGGCACATGGGCCTGTTCATCACGGGCGAACTGATGGAAGCGTCACCCGACGGGTATTTCAAACTCCTCAAAGAGTTCAAGGCTAAAGATGACTGACACGACGACTGCGGCAACCACCACACCCGACACCGACGGTGGGAACGCGAACGCTGACAACCAAACCGCTGACACCACGGCGGCACCTGCGGACACGCAGCCGACAGACACCAAGGCCCCCGAGCCTGTCGTGCCTGAAAGCTACGAGTTCAAGATGCCCGACGGCGTTGCACTCGACCAGGCAGCCGCCACCGAGTTCGCCGCCATCGCCAAAGAGCTGAAGCTGGACCAAGCAACGGCGCAGAAGGTCGCAGACGTGGGGGCCAAGATGGCCCAGCGTCAGGCCGAAGCGCACGCCACTCTGGTCGAGTCTTGGGTGGAGCAGGTCAAAACCGACAAAGACATCGGCGGCGACAAGCTCAACGAGAACCTGGCCGTGGCGCGCAAAGCGCTTGAGACCTTCGGGACACCTGAACTGCGCGACGTGCTCAACAGCACGGGCCTGGGCAATCACCCCGCAGTGATCAAAGCGTTTTACAAAGCGGGCATGGCCGTCAGCGAGGACCGCATGGTCACCGGCACCCCCAAGGGTGGCGAGACTGACCCAGCGAAAAAACTGTTCCCAACCATGACCTGAAAGGCAGACCAAAATGGCCGCACTCTCCGCTATCAACCCCACGCTGTTGGACGTTGCACGACGCACCGACCCCGACGGCAAAATCGCCACCATCGTGGAGATCATGAACCAGGACAACGCGATCCTGGACGACATGACTTTCGTGGAAGGCAACTTGCCCACCGGCAACAAGACCACAGTCCGCACCGGCCTGCCCCAAGCCACATGGCGCAAGCTGTACGGCGGCGTGCAGCCCGGCAAGTCCACCACCGCGCAGATCCAGGATTCGTGCGGCATGTTGGAAGCCTACGCCGAGGTGGACAAAGCCCTGGCCGACCTGAACGGCAACACCGCTGCCTTCCGCTTGTCTGAAGATCGTGCCTACATCGAGGGCATCTCCCAACAGGTGGCCAGCACGCTGTTCTACGGCAACGAGGGCACCACACCCGAAGCCTTCACCGGCCTGGCTCCCCGCTACAACAGCCTGTCTGCGCAGAACGCCGACAACATCATCGACTTCGGCGGCACCGGCTCCGACAACATGTCGATCTGGCTGTGCGCATGGGGTCCACAGACGGGCTTCGGCATCTACCCCAAGGGCTCGCAAGCTGGCTTGCAGATGACCGACAAGGGTCAGGTCACCATCGAGAACGTGGACGGTGCCGGTGGTCGCATGGAAGGCTACCGCACCCACTACCGTTGGGACGTGGGCCTGACCGTGAAAGACTGGCGCTACTTCGGTCGCATCTGCAACATCGACAGCAGCGTGCTGAACGCAGGCGATGCCACTGCGATCACCAACCAGAAAAAGCTGATCACGGCCATGATCCAGTTGTCCGAGCGCGTCCGCATCAGTGGCGCCCGCGCCTGCTGGTACGTGCCTCGCAACATCCGCGAGAACCTGCGCTTGGGCATCTTGGAGAAGATCAGCGGCAACCTGAACTGGGACACCGTGGAAGGCAAGCGCGTCATGACCTTTGACGACATCCCCGTCAAGCGTTGCGACTCCCTGCTGAACACCGAAGCCCGCGTGGTCTGAACCTGAAAGGAACCTGAATCATGATCATCGACTCTCGCAATGAGTTCTGCGACGCCACGGCGTTGAACACGGGTGCCGCTGGCACCTACCTGCTGGGCAGCCAGATCGACCTGGGCACGGGTGACAAACCCATCGGCGCCATGGACGAGCTGTTCCTGGTCGCTGTGGTGAACACCACGGCCACCTCGGGCGGCTCTGCCACGCTCCAGTTGAAGCTGGCCAGCGACGCCACCGCAGCGGTGGCCACCGACGGCAGCGCCACCGAGCACTTGGCGTCGCCCGTGTTCCCCGTGGCGTCCTTGGTGGCAGGCACCGTCCTGTTCACCACCAAGATGCCCCAAGGCTTCAACTACGAGCGTTTCCTGGGCGTGTTGCAGGTGACCGGCGCCGCCGCGTTCACGGCAGGCAAGGTGGACGTGTTCCTCACGCCCGACCCTGCACGCTGGGCCGCTTACGACAGCCCCAGCCACATCTGATAGGGTGACCCTGTGAAGGTTATTGCAACCAAACCAGGGTTCCATGGTGGCGCAATGCGCAACGTTGGCGACGAGTTTGAAGTCGCTGACGGTGCGAAAGCCTCCTGGTTCACCTCCTCAGACGCCGCGCCCAAGGCTGCAAAGCCGAAGGCCAAAAAGGACGAGCCTGTCGCCTTGAGCCAAGTGCAAAAAGACGATGGCAAGCCCATGGCAGAAGCACTGGCCTGACACCGGCCTGCCCCACGAGAAGCCCGCCACAAGCGGGCTTTTCTTTTTGCGTGTCCGTGGCAAGCGGGCGCGTCCATAAACTGAGCGCCAGGAGAAACCCATGGCCTCAGTAGTCCAACTTTGCAACATGGCCCTGAGCCACATTGGTTCTGAGGCCCGAGTCTCAAGCATCAGCCCACCCGATGGGACTGTCGAGGCGGGGCACTGCGCCACCTTCTACGACATTGCCCGCACGGAGCTGGTGGAGCCCGGCGCGTGGCGCTTTGCCCTCAAGCGCGCAACGCTCGCCACACTGAGCACGAACCCAAGCGCCACCTGGGCCTACGCCTACGCCATGCCGTCCGACTGCCTGCGCCCCGTGCGCGTGCTGCGCGTCGGCTCGATGATGACCGTGTTCAACCAGGACACGATGGGCTACAACCCCAACGACGCGGACAGCGCCGACTTCACCACCGAGGGCGACGTGCTCTACACCAACGAGCCCGAGGCAGTGCTGGTGTACGTGCGCGACGTGACCGATACCAGCAAGTTCCCGCCCAGCTTCACCAGCGCGCTGTCCTACCTGCTGGCCAGCTATCTGGCCGGACCTGTCATCAAGGGCAACGAGGGCACCCGGGTGGGCGACGCCATGCGCGAGCGCGCAATGGCCTTGGCCGACATCGCCGCCAC
>JACCDQ010512977.1_pt1 | contig 10018 bp, 9 predicted proteins | sample 7446031 | NCBI WGS metagenome assembly JACCDQ01 (sample SAMN15323442, study PRJNA562643) | freshwater metagenome | isolation source: river surface water | place: USA:Blue River Watershed | collected 2017-08-17 | reverse complement strand
ACGATCGTTACCAGCGTGCCGATATGCAAAACAGATGGCTTTAATCGTTCAGCATCTGGCAACCACGAATGAGCAAAATCAAAGGTCGCGGTGCCATCAATTAAAAACTCATAGGAAGCAGAACCTGCAGAATCCAAAGTAACTGTCGCAGTACATGTTGGCTTGTCGCTAGCTAATGACAATGAAAGCCCAACGCCATCACGCTCTAACTCTTTACGTGCACTCACACCATAAGCATCTGATGAAATGCCATCGATAAAATCAACTTCATATCCCAAGCGCGCTAATGCTTTTGCAGTATTTGCAGGTCCACCACCAACAACAGGACCCGTTGGCAAAATATCGATTAAAACCTCACCGCACACCCAGATGCTCATATCAACTCACCCTTTCGCGCCAAAAACTCGGTTAACACCTCAACACCCAACAAATGATCCTGCACCTGTGGCAAACCACTAATCAACAAAATACCAACACAACCCATGCCCTTAACATTGAGTGGTAATCCACCACCATGAATTGCATGAGTCTCTTCAGGCAAACCTTTAACCGCATACCAATCAATGCCTTGTTCTTCAGCTAAAACTCTTTCAAACATCGTTGAATTACCGGTTGCTAAAACAACTCGAGCTTTACGCGCAATCCACGAATCATTCTCTGCCGTTGATCCAGGCAACGATGCATGAAAAACAGTCCAGTCCTTCAAGCGAACCTCAACCGCAATTGCTAGCCCGCGTTCAAATCCAAAATCCAATGCGATCTCGCCGATTTCAATCGCCTCTTTTTGCGACAACGACTCCAGCTCTAAAGTCCGCGCCTCTAACGCCAACCCTTCACTTGAAAATCCACCAGTTGTAGTCGCCATGTACGTAATTGTGCCTTAATCTGACTCCATGATCACTATCCCAGAATCCGACCTTGTAGTTCATGAACTATGCCTAGGCAGCAACATCTTCGGCGGCAATGCCACAGAGGCTGAAAGCCACCTAGTTATGGATGCATATCGCAGCCACGGTGGAAACTTCATCGACACCGCAGATATGTATAACCAGTGGGTTGAAGGCCATGTCGGCGGAGAGTCTGAAAAAGTGATCGGAAATTGGATGAAATCCCGCGGAAATCGCGCAGAAATGGTGATTGCAACAAAGGTTGCAAAGATGGATCGTCGCCCAGGATTGTCCGCTAAAAATATTTTCGCCGCCTGCGAAGAGTCGTTGAACCGTTTGCAAACCGATTACATCGATCTGTATTACAGCCACGAAGATGATGCAACCGTTTCTTTGGAAGAGACTCTGGGGGCTTACGCCCAATTAATAGCGGAAGGAAAGGTGCGTTACATCGCAGCCTCTAACTTCACACCAGCAAGACTTCGTGAATCAATTGCATACAGCAACGAGAACAACATCCCTGCATATATTGCGGTTCAAGATTTATATAACTTGGTAGATCGCAAAGCGTATGAAACTGAGATGGCAGCAACTGTTGATGATCTTGGTATCTCAAATATTCCTTTTTACGGAATCGCTCGCGGCTTCTTAACAGGAAAGTACCGCCCGGGAGTTACAGAAGTAGATTCAAAGCGCGCGGCTGGCGCTCGTGAATATGCAACCGATAAGAATTACGCGGTCTTAACTGCAATGGATGAAATCGCTAAGGCGCACAATGCACCTTTAGGAGCGATTGCTCTTGGTTGGCTTCGCGCTCAACCAACAGTCAGCGCTCCGATTGCATCCGCTCGTACGGTTCCGCAATTGGAAGAGATCATCCAGGTTGTAGAGCTAACTAACGATGAAGTGGAAAAGCTAAGCGCACTTAGCGCTTAATTCGCCCATATTCACGGATTAGATATGGAATGGCTTTAGTTTCATACCAAGTGTCCAGATCAACTTTGTAGATTGCCGCAAAGCTCTCGCGCAATGATTTTTCATTAAAGGAACGCCAAAATTCCACCATCGATCCAACTCCGTGGTCGGCAACCAATAACTCTGAGAGCAATAAACCACTTCCGTATGCGAATTTATAAACATAGTCGCAGCCCCCATTGAAATTACCTTCTAAATCTTGCAAGTGTTTTAGCCATTCCGTAGCGGTAAAAGCACCAACATTTACCCCGCTGGCTCCCTGCATATAGGAGTACATCTGATCGCGTTTGCTTCTTTCATAATCTGCGCCATGGAACTCTTTTGCCAGAAATGCCCCAAAGAGATTTGCGCTACCTTCACGTAGCCAACAAGGAAACTTGGCAGTATTTGAACCTGACAGATTTTGTTGAACGATGTGAATTGATTCATGTGTAATAAATGAATAATCGCCAAACTGAAGAGCATTTTCATTATGTCTCAAAATTGAAAGATGGCTTAAGCCGTTTTCACTGGGAACCGCACCTGCATTTAACTGTCTTCCTTCTCTTGCTATGCGGCCTCGCAAATCATTTGCAAATCCACCATTGGAATCATGTCCATATGGTTTCCAAGCATCGATCATCCAATCGAGTTCATCTTGAGTTCCATAGAAGACATTAAATAGCCCTGATGACTTTAGATGTTTTCTCCAGTAATCAATTGAGGCACGAAGATCCTTTTCAAGGAATTCGATAAATGTTTTATCTGCACGAGGTGAGTAATGGTATTTAAAGAATTCTGGACCCTGCGTCGGGGTAAGGGAATTCTTCATCTCGCTAATTGCTTTGCCTTGAACCGTAAGTGTTTGTGTGGCCGCAGGTGTTGGTGTTGGTGTTAGGGAAGGTGTTGGATTTGCAGAAGGAACAATCTTTACTCCCTTGTTCCATACCAACTTCTTCCCAGATTTAATGCAGGTGTATTTGATGCCTTTGCTGGTTGAAGTCGCACCAGCTTTACTGCAACTTTGCCCACTCTTTACCGCAGCTAATGCCAAAGGTTGCACACCGGAAATTAGTACAGCCAGAGTTAGTCCCGCCGCGTACTTTGAGGCCAACTTCATGAATTAAGCATCCTCGCGTGAACGCCACATTGAAAGGTAAGCGCTCCGAATCTGACCATTCCAATTATGAAGATCCACAACAGATACGCTTAACACATTTACTACATTTGTAGTAAATTAACCTTATGAGCATGCCAGTACGAATCGAACCGGATCTTTATAACCGTGCCAAAAAAGAGGCCGCAATCGAGCACCGCACTATCGCTGGGCAGATTGAATTCTGGGCACAAGTGGGAAGAGCCTGTATTGATAACCCTGATCTGCCAGTTAACTTTGTGATCGACTCTCTGTCTTCTCTTCAAACACCTGAACGAGATAAAAAAGCATTTAAGCGTCGCGAGATTTAATTGTCCTATCTAGAAAACCAAACACCCCGCTTCTCTCGCCTTTATAAGAAGTTAGGCAAGCGCCAATTAGCAGCACTTCATGAAGTGATGGATATGGTCGTTAAGAATCCACATAACGGGCAACAAAAAGTTGGAGATCTCTCAGATTTGTTTGTCATCAAATACAAAATGGGCACAGAAGAATGGTTACTCGGTTACACAATCCATTCCTCGAAAAAGCTAATTACTTGGCATGCAGTTGGACATCATGAAAACTTCTACCGTGATGTCAAGAGAAATAAAAAAGCTTAAGCTGCTTTGCCCTGTAAACGTTGGGCCATGGTCACTGCGACCTTGAGCCACTTCGCTACCTGAGCATCGCTAAAGCCTTCAGCGTTCATCACATAAAGCCCTGTGAAAGTATCGCCATTGAATTGGTAGAAACCAAGCAAGGTACGAGCACGAATACCCTCATCGATTACCGCGTGAACAAATACGCGATTACCCTCTGAAACTACGCCAGTCGGGATGTTCTTTAGCGTCTTAAAGTCGTAAGGAACTAATGCACCAGTTGCATCCTTGTAACCCTTATCTGCCTGGCATTGAGCCAATACCTTTACTAACTCCTTTTGTGCAGCAGAAGCGGCAGCTGCCGATGAGTACTTAACAACCTCTGTTGATAGGAATGAGAAGGTTGAACCAACCTTTGTTGCTGTTACTTGGCGACGCTCTACGCGTTCTTTTTCTGAAGCAAATGTGCCATTACATAAATCAAGGGATGGATCATTCAAAGTTGTTCCGCCACCCATAGGCAAAACAGTCCATTCCTGGCTGAAATCATCTGCGCGGAAACCTAGCTTTGCAAGCTTTGCCTGCTTCTCATCAGAAAGTGATGGATCGGTAATTGCAGGTGCGCGATCAACTTCCTTTAAAGAGCCAAGAGTTGTTGTAACCGATGTGAGACCAATCAACACAAAGTTTGATCCGCTGACTCGAACTACCTTCTTGGTTGCACCAATATCGATTGTTCCGCTCATGACCAGGCTCTTGGACTTGTTTTCAGCAACCGAAGCAACGGTCTTGCCACCAACTGCAACAGTTGCAGCGCCTGCACCGAGCAAAACATCAAACTTTCCGGAGGTGCTAATTGATGCTGTGCACTTTCCGACGCACTTCAAAGAGCCTGCACCAAATGAAGTTGCTGCTGCAACCCACTTTCCTGTGCGAGATGATTTTGAAGCTGCAATGTATGTAGTTGCAATTGTTAAATCACCAGTTTGTCCATTACCTACACAGTCAAAAACTTGTGCAGTTCCTGCAACAGTTGTTCCGCTTGCAACCTTAAAAGTTGGCGCATTCTTTACAGATGATGATTGAAGAACTAATCCATCTTCATCAACAACATTTACTTGGCACACTCCAGCGCCAGCATCTGTTGCACCCTTCCATTGCAGTGAAAGTTCACCTGCATTAACACCAGTTAACACAAAGTCATTGGTAACAACAGGGTTTGCGCGATCAATAACAACCTTTACCGGTGCAGACCAAGCACTCTTGTTGCCCACAACATCGATGGAGCGCATTGAGAATGTGTAGCTGCCTTCAGGCAGATCACGTAGATACAAAGTCTTTGGCGCTACGAATGGGCTGAGATAAGTCGGCATCCAGCCATCAATATCTGAAGCCTTCAGGGTCTGCACAACCCCGTCTATTTGCCCCTCAAAGCCTGTAATAGCGGTATCTGCATCCTCATTACCTGCGGCAATGATCGTCATATTGGGCGACAACCACTGCGCAACCGGCACCAAAACAGGTGTTGGTGGCGGAGTTACATCCGCCTTTTTCTTAATCGTTACAACCGCACCAGTTTCAGATGCAACCGCACTAAAGGAAACGTCACCAGAAAATGTAGTCGCAGTTAGCGCCGTCATGGAGCCACCAACAGAACGTGAATCCTTGTATTGGTAGGTATCAAGGTTAAGCATCCAGAAATCTGTACCTAGTACTGAGCCAAACTCTGCTGCACTTTCATCTTCAGAGTTAGGAGACACAACTGCAGAGATTGGTGGTGGATCTAAGCGATAAATCGCAAGCCCTGGCTTATAACCAACACCATCAGTTTTGCGACGATACTCAACCCAATACGCAGCCTTGCCATCTCGAATAAAGATCGCCTTTAATCCATTTGCAAAATCACTTGGAGCTAAATTAACAACTTCGCTTTGCCACACCTGTTTGATTTGTGAATCATCCAAGTACCCCATGCGCCACTGATGATAAGTACTAAGAGGTGATGAGGTATTTACATTTCCCATCACATCAATCGTTCCGCCGTATTCAACGCCCTTGCAAGTCTCGCCCCAAGGACCGTCATAGGCAGCGTTATCGCATCGCAAAAAGTTACTGTGCCCTAAACCAAAGGTGTGACCGAGCTCGTGAGAAATAACAAAGCTTGACGCGCTGTCATGCAAAATCAAGGTGCCGCTGACACTCTTTGGTCCACCCATTTGCGCGCGGCCCGACCACACGCAACCAGCCTTCGGTGCAATGACCAACAAGTATCGCTTTGAGTAATCGCTGATTCCTAAACGCTTGTAAGACTCTGGGCGAATTGAGTTCATGAAATCAGTTGATGCAAAACCGGTACAGGCCATCTTGGAAACCAAAGAGATTGGCGCATCTAAAATCTTGCCGGTTTTAAAGGAGATTCCGCGATCTTTTGTATCGCCATACATAGCTGTGAACTTCAACCAGTCGGCGTTAACATCGGTATCAATTACCTTTGCAACTTTGTTCACATCACCTGCAGGTGCAACAGCACCTGCCCAGGTAACAGAGACAACATCGATCACTCGCTCATCAACCGCGTAAGCAGGAACAAAGCCCAACGAAACAATTGCAAAGAGAATTGCTGTGATTACCGATAGGCGTTTGCGCATAGTGAGCATCCTAAATCTCCCACGCAGTATCTTCATGTCGATTGACCCCGAATAGCTGATATCCCGCCAGTTCAGGCTGAGCAAACCACTTTGCACTATCAGTTCCGCCCACCATTACCGCTGTTGCCATGGCATCACACAACCAACCATCGGCCCCAACAACAGTTGCCGACTTTGCACCGATTGCGATCATGCCGGTGTGAGGATCAACGATGTGAGCTCCACGTTCATATGTTCCCGATGTTGCAATCGCGCCATCTGAAATCTCATACACCTTCACAACTTCTAATTTATTGTTTGGATTTACAACACCAATCGGCCACGGCTTAACAACACCATCACCATCAATAAACCCACCACGCAATGACAAATCACCTGCTGCATTTACCTGAACATGTTGCGCACCCGCTGCAACCAACAAATCTGCACACTTATCGGCAGCCCATCCCTTTACCAACCCCGATGGATCAAAGCCGCCAGTAACCGCCCACGGATCAAAAGCACCATCACTTAACCACTTTGCTTGTGCGCATAAATCCCAGACCTCAATAACATCATCAGGGCATTGCTCAATCGCAACCTCACCGCGTCGCAACCGCGACACCCACGAATCTGATTTATAGGTAGAAAAATCCCGATCAACATCTTCGCAAAATTTAATGACTGATTCCATTGCGCGATCTAATTCCGCCGCACTGACAACCGCCGATGAACAATCCACATCCACAATCGTTCCCCACACAGGAAACTGTTTGCGCAGTTGATTCATCCAGCAACCCTACCGATTAACGCCCAACAAACACCTTACAAACCAGCTTGCGCGAGCGCTCCCTGCAAGGATGTGAACCAGCCATAGCTTGTGTATGAGGCACCTGATGCACCCTTGATATTTGCACTCTGCGCAGCCAATGTCTGCTGCTTCAAAATAGGAAGCGCCATATTTGTCCAACGATCATTACGGCCACTGGGAGCTTGCACCGCAACGGCGTCAGTGATCTTTCCATTTTGCACAGTGATCTTTACTTGAACAGTTCCGTAGTTAACAAAAACCGCAGGACCTGTAAATGTTCCGCTCTTTGCAGCAGCTGCTGCCACCGCAGTAGTTGCTGCAGCTGTCGGAGTCGCACTCGTAGTCGCACTCACAGCATCAGTCGCCTTCTTTGTTGCAACTGGCTTTGCACTCTTTGCAGCACTCGCAGTCGCAACCGGCTTCGCAGAAGCAGCAGTTGAAGAAGGTGATGAAGCAGCCGCTGTTGTTGTAGTCCCAGTAGAACCCATCGCAGCACCACCAGCGATATTGATTGAATCGCTAGAAGTCAGCTGAGGTGGCGTGATCGCCAAAACAGCACCGAGGCCCCCCACAGTGCCTCCTGCTATCAACAGCGCCCGCTTCATCTCATACCCTCGTCCCGTTTATCCCCTCGAATGGATCAACGCCTGTATAAAAGCCTATCCACCTGAATGATTTCTGAGAACGCCCGCAAAGCCCCCGCAGAGTTCTTCTTCAGGCACTAGCAGCGTCGGAAATAACCGCTCACTCTCTTACCTGACTTGGTCGTGTAGCCACTTACGTAACATCTTCCGCCGGAACCTGAAGCCGATGCAGTTGATGACTTTCGTGAGTCTCTCATTTCAGGAGCATCATCTTTACTTATCCAATGTGCAGTGTAAGAGACCTTGTACTTCGACCCAGGGAATACTTTCCTTCCCAGCCAGGCAATTCGATTCTTATCATCAGCAAAATTAACACCTACACCTGAGGCAATTCCAAAAAAATCGTCATATTCCTTAAATGAAGCCAAACAGCTCGGTGAAAATTCCGGAATAACATCTGTGTAGTGACCTCCAGGCGTAAATTCACAAGAGCCTTTTTCACACCAGAAAGAAAAACCGTCATAAATTGATTTAAATGGCGGGTGCAAAAATCCAATTGGGACTGTGCGTGTATCTCGCGAGATATGGAAAAAGGCCATCAAATCGTTATACGAATTGAACTTAAATTTAAAACTAAACGATCCGTCAAATTTAGTTACAGTCGAACCTAAAGCAATTTTTCTCATACTGTCGTTTTTCGATAGAACTTCTTGAGTAAGAGTTATTGGCTGATTTGGTGCAGGAACGCCAGAAATAAAATATGTTCCCGAAATCGTTACATTTGTACCACTTTTTAATTTCATAGGATTTACTTCAATAACTGGACCATCTTCGAAAGAAGAAAAATCACAATCACTCATCAATTTTTCGACAGCACTTGCTTCGGCGTCTTTTGGCAAAATTGGAATTGTTGCTGCAAAACTCCCTGCTTTAGCAGACCCGTAATTCATCGTGTACTGAATATCTACATACAGGGCATTAAAATTTGGTCTGAAATAATCCTTTTGCCAAGCATCAAGACACAACTCATATTGGGCTGCAATTGATTTCTCGTATTTTCCTGTTACTAGATTTTTTCCGATTTCGGGCCAAGCATAAGTAACTGGCATGGTTGAGCGCTTTTTATCCTCGGGGTAGTAGGCATAAAGGGTGACAGTAAATTTCTCGCCAGAGGCAAATGGGACTTTGTCTTTTCTTGAAATGCTCAATGAGCCAGTGCTACATGTCTTTGGAGTAGCTAGATCCGGTTTGTAAACCTTGCTAAATGACACCTCAAGGGGAATTGTCTCGACCGCCACTCCATTATTCAATGGCATAAACAACCCTAAAAAGATTGCAAATGTAATTAGAAATGCGGCTTTTCTAAAGAGTTTCACAGATCTCCCATGTATGGCTTCGATAAAGCGTAGGAGTGAAAATTTTACCCTGTCACCAAATATTGAGCGAGGACCTCTACTCCTTATGGAAAGCAAATGCCTCATCATGAATGCGATTCTTTGGCACACCAAGGGCCTCGGCAGCCTTGTGAACAGCTTCCACTAATGGAGCCGGACCGCACACATAGATATCGCTATCTGCGATGTTTGGTGCGATCTGTCGCAGCGATCTAGCATCCATTGGATGATCCTTACGTGGTCCAACTAAATAATGAATTCGTATTGATCCATCACTGTTATTTGCCAAGTAATCCATCTCGGCCTTCAGTACTAAATCTTCAACCTTTGAAGCGCGGAAAATAACATCCAATTGCGCACCCCCGGATAGCTCATCCATTAGTGCACGAATAGGAGTAATTCCAACTCCTCCACCGATCAACGTCACATGCGGTCTAGTTGAACGCCCTGCAGTGAACGCTCCGTAAGGCCCTTCGACAAATACTCGAGTGCCCGGCTTTAACATCGCAAGAGATCGCGAATGATCACCTAAATCCTTAACGGTAATCCGTAAATGGTTCTTCGTAGGAGCAGCAGATAATGAGTATGGGTGTGAAGTAATGAAATGTCCCTTGGTAAAAAATCTCCACCCAAAGAACTGTCCGCCTTGCGCATTGAGTTGATCCAAGTTGCGGCCTCGCATAATTACAGAGATAACTTCTGGGCCTTCAACGACAACTTTGTCTACGCGCAAATTAACTTTGAATGATCTAAACAGTGGGATCCAAAAACGCCAATAAATAATCGCTGCAGCCATTAGAACATACAGCGCAGTCCAATAAGCACGATTTAAAGGATGCCCAATAAACATCTGACCATTAATAACTTGGTGCATAAATGATGCGGCAATTGCTGCATAGGTCAACACATGCACCATGAACCAGGTTTCATAACTCATCTTGGCTCGAGCCTTTTTGTAGGAAGTAACACCTGCTGCAACCATCAATACAAAACCAATTAGTGCAAACCACATCCAGTCAAAGGT
>JACCDQ010339033.1_pt1 | contig 10020 bp, 11 predicted proteins | sample 7446031 | NCBI WGS metagenome assembly JACCDQ01 (sample SAMN15323442, study PRJNA562643) | freshwater metagenome | isolation source: river surface water | place: USA:Blue River Watershed | collected 2017-08-17 | reverse complement strand
CTGCCGTAGGTGCCGGGATAAGGAGCGCCCCAAGGATCGACCAGGTACTGTGTGCCCTGGTAGCCCACCAAGACACTGATCTGTGCGGCAGCGTCATCACGCACCAGGCCTACGGCCGCCATGGCCTGTTCCGCCTGTTGTTCGGCCAACCCGGCTTCGGGGTTGTTGGCTTGCGATGGCAATCGTTCGAACCGGTATTTGGCGCCTTGTATCTGCACGCCAGGTGGCACATTGGCCACAGCCAGCACCTGGCTGTCCACCACACGCATGCCGGCGCAGCCAGTCAGCAAGGTGACCAGAATCAGGGTGAGCAGGGCGGCAAGGTGTCTCATGGTGTCAGTTCATCGCGATCACCTGGATACCGGGCAAAGAGGCTTCGGTGAATTCTTCCTCATCAAAGGCCTTGTCACCAGCCTCGTCGGCGACCCCTGTGATCTGCAGGTGTTTGAAGTCGTGCAACCGGTGGTCCATCAGGTGAGAGGGCACCACGTTCTGCAGCGCGGCAAACATGTTCTCGATGCGGCCAGGGTGTTTTTTCTGCCACTCGCGCAGCATGTTGCCCACCACCTGACGCTGCAGGTTTTCCTGGCTGCCGCACAGCGTGCACGGGATGATGGGGAACTGTCGGTGCGCGGCCCAACGCTGCAGGTCTGTTTCGGCCACATAGGCCAGCGGGCGGATCACCATGAACTCGCCGTTGTCGCTGACCAGCTTCGGGGGCATGCCCTTGAGCTTGCCGCCAAAGAACATGTTGAGGAAGAAGGTCTGCAGCATGTCGTCGCGGTGGTGGCCGAGTGCCAGCTTGTTGCACTTGAGCTCGCGCGCCACCCGGTACAGGATGCCGCGGCGCAGGCGCGAGCACAGGCTGCACATGGTCTTGCCCTCGGGGATCTTGTCCTTGACGATGGAATAGGTGTCCTGCGTCTCGATGTGGAACTCGATGCCCAGTTCTTTCAGGTAAGCGGGCAGGATGTGGTCTGGAAAGCCGGGCTGCTTCTGGTCGAGGTTGACAGCCACCAGCGTGAAGTCCACCGGCGCACGGGCCTTCATTTTCATGAGGATGTCGAGCATGCCGTAGCTGTCCTTGCCACCGGACATGCAGACCATGATGCGGTCGCCCGCTTCGATCATGTTGAAGTCACTGATGGCCTGGCCGACCTGGCGGCACAGGCGTTTTTCAAGCTTGTGGGTTTCTCGTTCGATCTTCGCGGCTTTGCCGACGTCAGTTGCCTCGGCTTCGATCCAGGTGTTATCAACGCTTGCGTTCATGGGCTTCACCATTGTCCGGTTTCCATGCGAATGGCCACTTCGCAATCTTCAAAAATTTCGAGCTTGGCGATCTTCACCCGTACCCCCAGCACGCCGGGCAGCTGCATCAGGCGGTTGGCCAGTTTGCCGATCAGCGTTTCGAGCAGGTTCACATGCTCGGCGGTGCACTCGTCGATGATGATCTTGCGCACCTTGCGGTAGTCCAGCACCGCGCTGATGTCGTCGTCGCTGGGCAACAGGGGCTGGGTGCCCATGTTGAGTTCGGCGTCCACCTGGATCGGCTGCGGATCGGTTATTTCGTGTTCGAGGATGCCCAGGTTCGCGTCAAAGCGCAGACCGGTGAGCGAGAGGGTTTGCAGGCCGCGGTTGAGCATGGCGCCTCACATCAGGGAAAAGTCGCGGTCAAAGCGCCGCAGGTGCTGGCCACCGTCCACCAGCAGCGTGGTGCCGGTGATCGACCGATTGGTCAGCGCAAAAGCCACCGTGGCGGCCACGTCTTCGGGGGTGGACGAGCGCCCGAGCGGACTTTGCTGGTGCAGCTGCTCGAATTTCTCGTCGCTGAGCATGTGGCTGGTGAGTGTCAGGCCCGGGGCCACACCCACCACCCGCACCAGTGGTGCCAGCGCCTGGGCCAGCAGGGTGTTGGCGGCTTCGAGTGCCGCCTTCGACAGGGTGTAGCTTAAAAAGTCCGGGTTTGGGTTCCAGAGTTTCTGGTCCAGCAGGTTGACCACCGCGCCACTGGCCGCTTCGGCGCCACGTTGCTGCAGGTGGGCATGCAGGGCACTGGCCAGTACGATGGGTGCGGCCGTGTTGCTGCGAAAGTGCTGCTCCAGGTGCGCGTAGCTGAAATCCTGGGCCGTGTCGTGCTCGAACAGCGAGGCGTTGTTGACCACTGCGTCCACCCCGCGAAAGCGCGCCGCCACCTGAGGCAGCAGGGCACGCACGGCCGATTCGTCGGCCAGGTCGGCCTCGAACACCGCGCTGTCCAGACCCGAACGCTCGCGACAGCCTGTAGCGGTGATTTCGGCATCTGCGCGTGAACTGCGGCAATGCACCGCCACCTGCCAGCCCTGAGCGGCCAGCGTCCAGGCGATTTCGCGCCCGAGGCGGCGTGCAGCACCCGTCACCAGCACGGTGCGGGGGGGCTTGGATCGCTGGGCAACATTCATGGGTGAGCCGGGTGATGGGTGAACGATTGGGGGACAATCGGCGGGTGAGCAAACAACCCCTTAGTTTAACGAGCCCCCTGCTGGCGCGGGTGCATGAGGCCATTGCCGAGGCCGGAGGCTGGCTGCCGTTTGACCGCTTCATGGCCATGGCCCTGTACGCCCCCGGTTTGGGTTACTACACCAACGATCTGCAGAAATTTGGAGTTATGCCGGACAGCGGCAGCGATTTCGTGACCGCGCCAGGCCTGACACCACTGTTTGGCCAGACGCTGGCCGTGCAGGTGGGGGAGGCCCTGGATAAAACCGGCACCGATGAGGTGTTCGAGTTTGGCGCGGGCACCGGCGCCCTGGCCCTGCAGTTGCTCGAGGCCTTGAGTGAGCAGGTGCGGCGCTACACCATCATTGACCTGTCCGGCACGCTGCGCGAGCGCCAGGCGCAGACCTTGTCGGCGCATGCGCACAAGGTGCGCTGGCTCAGCGCCTGGCCCGAGGCCCTGGAAGGCGTGGTGATGGGCAACGAAGTGCTTGACGCCATGCCGGTGCAGTTGCTGTTGCGCAAAGGCGGTGTCTGGCACGAGCGCGGTGTGGTGGCCGAGGGCGAAGGCTTTGCCTGGTCGGACCGACCCACCGAAGCCAGGCCTCCTGTGGAGATCGACGGAGACCACGATTACCTGACGGAAATCCACCCCCAGGCAGAGGCCTTCGTCGCCAGCTTGGCCGAGCGCCTCAAGGCTGGACGCGGTGGTGCAGCCTTCTTTCTGGATTACGGCTTTCCCGAGGCCGAGTACTACCACCCGCAGCGGCACATGGGCACCGTGATGTGCCACCATCTGCACGAGGCCGACGACAACCCGCTCGAAAAAATCGGCCTCAAAGACATCACCGCGCATGTGAACTTCACTGGCATTGCCATGGCCGCCGAGAACGCGGGGCTGGAGGTGCTGGGCTACACCTGCCAGGCACACTTTCTGTTCAACCTGGGCCTTGCCCAGCGCATGGAGGCCGCGCCATTGCCGGAGCGGGTGCAGGCCGCGCGTCTGGTCAATGAACATGAGATGGGCGAGCTGTTCAAGGTCATCGGGCTGGCCACCACCGATTGGCCGGCGCGGGGTTTTGTCCACGGTGACCGCACGCACCGCTTGTGAACATGATCCGCTGGTTCATCGTGACCTTGCTGGCGCTGGTCATCTTCAGTGGGCTGCAACCTTGGTTGCAAAAGCTGGGCTTTGGCCGCCTGCCAGGCGATCTGAACTTTCGCCTGTTTGGGCGCAATTGGCATGTCCCGATCACCAGCACCCTGATCCTGAGCATGATCGCGGCCGGTGTGGCCAAGTGGCTCTGAGTCTTGCACTGAGGTCTTGAATACCCGAGGGGCCTCCCCATCTGGGTGGCAACTTCAAGGAATCCACACCATGAGTGCCCCCCTGCACATCGTCTGTCCCCACTGCCACACCACCAACCGTGTAGCCCCTGAACACCTGGCCAGCGCGCCCGATTGCGGCCAATGCCACCAGCCCTTGTTCACCGGCCATCCGGTGGCGCTGGATGCGGCCAGTTTCGAGCGCCAAATCGGACGTAGCCAGGTGCCAGTGTTGGTCGATTTCTGGGCCCCCTGGTGCGGACCGTGCCGAACGATGGCCCCGGCCTTTGAACAAGCTGCGGGCATCCTGGAGCCGCAGGTGCGTCTGGCCAAGGTCAATACCGAAGACGAACAGATGCTGGCCGCCCGCTTCAACATCCGCAGCATCCCTACGCTGGCCCTGTTTGCGAACGGGCGTGAAGTGGCACGCCAGGCGGGTGCCTTTCGGACGGCTCAAGACATTGCGGGCTGGGTGCGATCGCACCTCTGATCAGAGCACGGCGGCGATGGCTGCCGTGCGAGCCGATTCAATCCGTTCGCCGATGGCTGCGCCTTGGAGTCCTTCGCGAGCCGCTGCAGCCGCAATGTCGGCAGTGACGACGCCCAATCCGGCTTCTAAGGCCTGAGCCAGTCGCCGGGCCTGGGGGTAGTCGCTGTTCTCCAGCCCCAACCGTCCTCGCGCATCGGCTTCGCAGGCCTGCAAGACCAGTCCAAAACGTGCTGGTTGGCGGATGGCGTCGCAGCGGATGAGCAAGCGCATCACGGCGGCGGCGTTCAACTCGCCGCTGCGGTGGATGTTGCCGTGTTCGCGTGCCACAACCTCGGCCAGCTCTTTGCAGTCATTGGGCACGCGCAGGCGCTCGCCCACTTTGTGCGCCAATTTGGCGCTGCGGCCTTCATGGCCCATGTGGCGGGGCAGCACGTCGGCTGGTGTGGTGCCCTTGCCCAGATCGTGCATCAGTGCCGCCCAGCGCACGGGCAGCGGAGCCTGCAGCCGTGCACATTGGTCAAGCACCATCATCAGGTGTACGCCACAGTCAATTTCGGGGTGGTACTCGGGGCGTTGGGGTACGCCCCAGAGGCGATCCACTTCGGGCAACAGCACGTTCAGGGCACCGCAGGCGCGCAGCACCTCGAACATGCGCGACGGCTTGACCGCCATCAGGCCACGCGCCAGTTCTTGCCACACACGTTCGGGCACCAGGTGGTCCGCCTCGCCCTCCTGCACCATCCGGCGCATGAGCTGCATCGTTTCATCGGCCACCGAGAAATCGGCAAAGCGCGCCGCAAAGCGGGCCAACCGCAGAATGCGCACCGGGTCTTCCGCAAAGGCCTCGGTCACGTGGCGCAACACCCTGGCTTGCAGATCGCGCTGCCCGCCATGCGGGTCTACGATCTGCCCCACCCACAGGGCAGGGGCGGTATGGGCCAGCGCCTCGGGCACGGCCATGGCGTTGATCGTCAGGTCGCGCCGCGCGAGGTCTTCTTCCAGTGAGACGTCGGGCGCAGCCTGAACCGCAAAGCCTTTGTAGCCGTGCGCGGTCTTGCGCTCGGTGCGGGCGAGCGCGTATTCCTCGTGGCTCTGTGGGTGCAGAAAAACCGGGAAATCCTTGCCGACCGGTGTATAGCCTTGTGCGGTCATGGCTTCGGGCGTGCTGCCCACCACCACCCAGTCGCGGTCGTTCACTGGCAGACCCATCAGGGCATCCCGCACCGCACCACCGACGACAAAGGTTTTCATGCCCAACCTCCTAGAACACCCAGAGCAAAGCGCTGGTCATGAGCAGGTAGCGCAAGAATTTGCCGATGGTCATGTACAGCGTGCAGGGCCACAGGGGCATGTGCAGCCAGCCGGCCACGGCGCACAGCGGGTCGCCGACGCCGGGCAGCCAGCTCAGCAGGCAGGCGCGCGGGCCGAGTTTTTCCAGCCACTGCAGGGCACGCAGGTGGGTGGGTGAATCGCGCCAGCGTTCTACAGCCTTGCGGCTGCCCCAGCCCATCCACCAGCTGAGCATGCCGCCCAGTGTGTTGCCAAGGGTGGCCACCACGATCGCAGGCCAGAAGAGTTCGGGGTTGAGCTTGACGAGACCAAACACGGCGGGCTCGGAACCCATGGGCAGCAGGGTGGCCGAGACAAAAGCCACCACGAACACGGTGGAGAGCCCGAACTCGGGCAGGGCCAGCGTGTGCAGCAACGAATTCATCCAGGCTTCCATGCAGGGCAGTGTAGCGAAGCCATCTCTACCACAAACATCTTTCATTTGCTGAAATTTTGGGCAATTACAATGGTGCCTCCTTTTTAAGCACCTCCGCTTCTGCACCCATGCAAATCGGTCCGTACACACTGCCGAACGCGCTTTTCGTTGCCCCCATGGCGGGGGTGACGGATCGACCGTTTCGCCAGCTTTGCCGTCAGTTCGGCGCGGGCTATGCCGTGAGCGAGATGGTGACCTCACGCAAGGACCTGTGGCACACCCTCAAGACCAGCCGCCGTGCCAACCACGAAGGCGAGCCGGGCCCGATCGCGGTGCAGATTGCCGGCACCGAACCGGCCATGATGGCCGAGGCTGCCCGCTACAACATCGACCGCGGCGCGCAGATCATTGACATCAACATGGGTTGTCCGGCCAAGAAGGTCTGCAACAAATGGGCGGGCTCGGCCTTGATGCAGGACGAGATGCTGGCGCTGCAGATCATTGAAGCGGTGGTGATGGCTTGCGCGCCACAAGGCGTGCCGGTCACCCTGAAGATGCGCACTGGCTGGTGCCAGAGCCACAAGAATGCCCTGGTGATTGCCCGTGCTGCGGAGCAAGCTGGCGTACAGATGGTGACGGTCCATGGCCGCACCCGTGAGCAGGGTTACAAGGGTGAAGCCGAATACGACACGATCGCGGCGGTCAAGGCCGCGTTGCGCATCCCAGTGGTGGCCAATGGCGACATCCATTCCCCCGAGAAAGCCCGTGAGGTGCTGCGCAAAACAGGTGCCGATGCGTTGATGATCGGCCGCGCCGCGCAGGGGCGGCCCTGGATCTTCCGCGAAGTGGCGCATTACCTGGCCACGGGTGAGCACCTGGCGCCGCCACTGGTGGCCGAAGTGCGCCGTGCCCTGCTGGAGCACCTGCAACACCACTATGGTTTGTATGGCGAATACACCGGCGTGCGCTCGGCACGCAAGCACATTGGCTGGTATGTGCGCAGCCTGCCCGGCGGCGAGGTTTTTCGAGAACAAATGAACACGCTGGACAACAGCGAACAACAACTGGCCGCTGTGGCGAATTACCTGGATGGACTGGCTGAGCAAATGGACCGGCTACCTGCCCGTTGCAGCGAGCCGGCAATGGAGATGGAACTGTGAGTGATCGACAAAGCATCGAGGCCTGCATTCGGGCCAACCTGGAAGACTATTTCCGTGACCTGGACGGCACCGACCCGACGGGTTTGTACGACATGCTGCTCAAGGTGATCGAAAAGCCTTTGCTGGATGTGGTGATGCAGCGCGCCGGGCAAAACCAATCGCGCGCGGCCGACTGGCTGGGGCTGAACCGCAATACCCTGCGCAAAAAGCTGGTGGAACACCAGCTGCTCAAGTGATTTTTACCCTTAGAACCTTAGAAAGATTGTGATGAAAGCCCTGATTTCCGTATCCGACAAGACCGGCATCGTCGAGCTGGCGCAGCAGCTCCATGCCCTGGGCGTGGGCTTGATTTCCACGGGTGGTACGGCCAAGTTGTTGGCCGACAAGGGCTTGCCAGTGACCGAAGTGGCCGAAGTGACAGGATTTCCTGAAATGCTGGATGGCCGTGTGAAAACCCTGCATCCCAAGGTGCACGGCGGCCTGCTGGCACGCCGTGACACGCCCGAACACATGGCTGCTCTGAAAGCGCACAACATCGACACGATTGATTTGCTCATCGTCAACCTGTATCCATTTGAGGCCACCGTGGCCAAGCCTGGCTGCACGCTGGCCGATGCGATTGAAAACATCGACATCGGCGGTCCTGCCATGGTGCGTTCGGCTGCCAAAAACTGGAAAGACGTGGGCATCGTCACCGACGCCAGCCAATATGCCGACGTGATTACCGAGCTGAAAGCCAATGGCAAATTGAGCGACAAGCTGCGCTTTGCCCTGTCTGTGGCCGCATTCAACCGCATCAGCCAATACGACGGCGCCATCAGCAACTACCTTTCCAGCGTCAACTTTGAAGCTGAAAAACTCAACGAAGACTACGTGCCCGAGCGTGCCCAATTCAGCGGCCAGTTCAACGAGCAGTACGTCAAGGTGCAAGACTTGCGCTACGGCGAAAACAGCCACCAGCAAGCCGCCTGGTACCGCGACCTCGCGCCCGCTGCTGGCTCACTCGCCACCGGCGTGCAGCTGCAAGGCAAAGAGCTGAGCTACAACAACATTGCCGACGCTGATGCCGCGTGGGAATGCGTCAAGAGCTTTGACACCTCGGCCTGCGTCATCGTCAAGCACGCCAACCCCTGCGGTGTGGCCGTGGGCGCCAACCCGTTCGAGGCCTACAGCAAGGCCTTTCAGACTGACCCGACCAGCGCCTTCGGCGGCATCATCGCCTTCAACCGCCCCGTGGACAAAGCCGCTGCCGAAGCCGTGAGCAAGCAGTTCGTCGAAGTGCTCATGGCGCCTGACTTCAGTGCCGAGGCGCTCGAAGTGTTCAAGAGCAAAGTGAACGTGCGCCTGATGAAGATCGCGCTACCTGCCAACTACGGCAACGTGCGCAATGCGCTCGAAACCAAGCGCGTCGGCTCAGGCCTCTTGCTGCAAAGCGCCGACAACCACGAGCTGGCTCTGGCCGATTTGAAAGTGGTGACCGTCAAGCAACCCACGCCTGAAGAACTCAACGACCTGTTGTTCGCCTGGAAGGTGGCCAAATTCGTCAAGTCCAACGCCATCGTGTTCTGCAAAAACGGCATGACCATGGGTGTGGGCGCGGGTCAGATGAGCCGCCTCGACTCGGCCCGCATCGCCAGCATCAAGGCCGAAGCCGCCAAGCTCAGCCTGCAAAACACCGTGGTGGCGAGCGATGCTTTCTTCCCCTTCCGCGACGGCCTCGACGTGGTGGTGGACGCGGGTGCGACCTGCGTGGCCCAACCCGGCGGCTCCATGCGCGACCAGGAAGTCATCGACGCTGCCAACGAGCGCGGCGTGGCGATGGTGTTCACGAGCGTGCGTCACTTCCGTCACTGATTGCCGCCATTGAGCTTCGAATCACTCGGCCTGGCCCCAGCGCTGCAACGCGCTGTGGCCGACATGGGCTTGTACGCGCCCACCCCCATCCAGGCGCAAGCCGTCCCTGCCGCATTACAAGGTGCAGACGTGTGGGCCACGGCGCCCACCGGTTCGGGCAAGACACTGGCTTTTGCCTTGCCGCTGGTGCAACAGCATCTGCTGGTGCCGCGCCAGACCAACTTTCGCCGTCCGGTGCGCACGCTGGTGCTGGTGCCCACGCGCGAATTGGCGGTTCAGGTCGGTGACGTGTTCACGCACCTGGGCTACCCCCTCAAGCTCAAAGTGGCGGTGGTGTATGGCGGTGTGTCGATCAACCCGCAGATGATGGGCTTGAGAGGCGGCGCCGACATCGTGGTGGCCACGCCCGGGCGCTTGCTTGACCTGGTCGATCACAACGCGGTGCATCTGCAAGACGTGCAGCACCTCGTGCTGGACGAAGCCGATCGCTTGCTCGACCTCGGTTTTGCCGACGAGTTGCAAAGCGTGTTGGCGCTTTTGCCCGCCAAGCGTCAAACCTTGCTTTTTTCAGCCACTTACGCAGACGAGGTGCAGGCGCTGGCACAAGCCCTGCTTCGGGACCCTGTGCGCGTGACGGTGGAAGCGGTGGCCGCGCAAGCGCCCGACATTCGTCAACGCGCTGTTGCGGTGGACGAAAAAAAACGCAGTGCTTTGCTGCGTCACCTGATCGCCGAAAACGGCTGGAAGCGGGTGCTGGTGTTTGTGGCCACGCGCTACGCCTGCGAGCATGTGGCCAGCAAGCTCTACAAGGCGGGTGTGTACGCGACAGCCTTTCATGGCGAGATGAGCCAGGGGGCGCGACAGGATGTGCTCAGCGAATTCAAGGCGGGCCGTTGGGATGTGGTGGTGACCACCGACCTGGCCTCGCGCGGCATTGACATTGCGCAGTTGCCCGTGGTGGTCAATTACGACTTGCCGCGCTCGGCCACCGACTACACCCACCGCATTGGCCG
>JACCDQ010747434.1_pt1 | contig 10021 bp, 9 predicted proteins | sample 7446031 | NCBI WGS metagenome assembly JACCDQ01 (sample SAMN15323442, study PRJNA562643) | freshwater metagenome | isolation source: river surface water | place: USA:Blue River Watershed | collected 2017-08-17 | reverse complement strand
CAAGGAAAAAGTAATCAAGGGCAAATTGAATATCAGCAAAACAGGTATTTCGCTTGATTCTGATTTTGAAGTAATGTTGGTCGATTATAAAATTGACGTTCCAAAAATTGTTTGGGAAAAAATCGCTGAAAAAATTAGCGTAAAAAACAGTTTCAGTCTAATGAAAAAATGATGCGTGATAAGAATGAGTTTTAGTTTTAAGGTGTTGATAAACAGTGTTTTGTGCGTTTAACTCATTGGCTGAAAAACAAAATTATAGAGTACAACTGGTTTATTTTGAGTTTAGATTTAGCTCCCACAATGTTTGTAAGGAATATTGTGGGAGTTTTTTCTGAAACCTATTTTTTTGAAACCGCAATCAGTAAAAAAATCCAGCCAGCTATGAGCGACGAACCGCCAATAGGAGCAACTGCTCCCCACATCGTAACGCCCGTTGCACAAATCAAGTAAAGCGAACCTGCAAAAATGATTGTTCCCAACAAGAAAGCATTACCAGCCCAAGTAATTAATTTATGCGAGATTTTTTCAGATAAAATACCCACCAAAATCAAAGCCAAACCACCATACATTTGATAACGTGCTGCTGTTTCAAAAGTATCCGTTCTCTGCGATAACTCCAAAGCTGCTTTGAAAGCATGAGCCCCAAAAGCCCCCAGTGCCACTGATAAACCTGCCAAAACAGCACCAGCCTGCAAGAAAAATTTGTTCATTGGAAAATATGATAAATGTGAAAATGAATCAGTTGAATTACAGTTCTCAGACCTTACGAAGCGTAATTTGATACTGCTAACATGAATGAAATTCCCACAATACTTTCGTATAAAAGTAGGGGGGAAGCCAAATTTAGGTGTCATCAATCAAAATATCAACGAATGTTGTAATTTTGTGAAGATAACTCTATGATAATAACCTCTACTGATTTTGCAACTTACTGATTCTGATATTTTATTCGCTATCCGTCAAGGCAATGTTCGTGTTTTTGAAACAGTATTTCGGAAACATTATCAGGCTTTGTGTAATTACGCTTGTGGCATCCTCAAAGACATGGACGATGCCGAAGAAATGGTACAAGGAATGTTTTTGAAACTTTGGGAACAAAGGGAAGAAATAGAAATTACAGTGTCGCTGAAATCCTATCTCTACCGTGCGGTACACAATACCTGTCTCAATCGCCTCAAGCATTTAAAAGTACAAGAAGTCTATCGTCAACACGTGGGCGAGTATTTAGAAAACAACCACGAGTCGGCCACTGATTTATTAGATAAAGATGAATTAGAAATAAGAATAAGCGACGCCCTTGAAAAACTACCAGAACAATGCCGACTCATTTTTAAAATGAGTCGATTTGAAGAACTCAAGTATCAAGAAATCGCTGATAGGTTGGGGCTTTCTATCAAAACGGTAGAAAATCAAATTGGTAAAGCCCTAAAAATAATGCGAGCCGAACTCTCAGATTATTTACCAATATTCTTATTTTTATTTTTGTTCCGATAATAACCAAAACTAAATAGATAAAACCTTTGGGTTTGATATGATTAACGAAGAAAACATAGACGACTTATTGGCAAAATACCTTGCTGAAGAAACTGACTCCAACGAAGCAGAACAGGTAAGCGAATGGATTGGTTTGTCAGACGAAAATCAAAAGGTTTTTGAACATTCAAGTTTGATTTGGGAAAAATCAAAAGCACTGCACGGCTCTCAAAGCGTAGATGTAGATGCCGCTTGGGCAAAATTGAGCATCGAACAATTCGCTGCCAAGCAGTCCAACGAAGTAGCCAAACCAATTATTCCTTTTACGCCTAAAATTGGTGGTAGCGACGAGCGTTTGGATGTACCAAAATCTATTCCTCAAAATCTCATTTTCAAGAATTTCCTCAAATTTGCCGCTACTTTGGCCCTTGTGTTTGGTACTTGGTTTTTAGTAAGTAAAAACATGGCTACCGAACCAGAATTATTGACTTTCAAAACGGCTGAAACACCAACCGAAAAAGTATTGGCAGATGGCACAAAAGTATTTTTGAATAAAAATTCAAGTATAAGTTTTCCAGAAAAATTTGAAGGTGACATCAGAAATGTGAAGCTAACAGGTGAAGCATTTTTTGAAGTACACCACGATACCGTACATCCTTTTATCATTGATGCACAAGGTTCGCAAATTAAAGTATTGGGTACTTCCTTCAATGTAAAAGCCTATAACGAACAAGTACAAGTGGTGGTACGTACAGGGAAAGTACAATTTTCAAGCAATGAAAAACAAGTGATTTTAGTAAAAGGCGAAGCCGCTGCTATTGAGGCAAACCAAGCTGAAATAACTAAAATGACGAATATCGACGAAAATATACTTGCTTACAAAACACAATCGTTTACATTCCAAGAAGCAACCTTAGACAAAGTAATAGCATCTTTAAGTGATATATATGGAAAAAAGATTTCGTTTGAGAACGAAAAAATTAAACATTGTTCACTTACCGCTACTTTCGACCACGAAAATTTAGATAATATTCTCACCATAATTTCTGAAACATTAAACCTGAAAGTTCGCAAACAAGGAGATTCAATTGTGCTTAGTGGCGAGGGCTGTCAGTAAAAAATTAGGTTGAAAAACGGTTTGAAAATCGTTTTACGATGATGGCTTATTATTTGAAAAAACGTATATTTTTTGTTTGTGTTTTGTGGCTAATTGCTTTTAATCTTTATGCACAAGTACCCATTTTAGAACGCAATATTAGTTTAAAAGCCAATAACGACAAACTGTCTGAAGTCCTTGACCTTATTGCAAAGGAAGGTGGCTTCAACTTCGCATATCCCTCCAGCCTCATTGATGTAAATCGTCGCATAGATTTAACCCTAACCGACCGACCAGTTCGAGATGTATTGAAACAACTTTTTGGTACTTCTCTCAGCTATAAAGTACGTGGACAATACGTAATTCTTCAAAAAAATACGATTGAAACACGGCAAACCCATTTTTTCCTGAGTGGCTACGTTGTTGACCCCCGAGAGGGAATCAAACTGCCAGATGCCAGTATTTACGAAAAAAACAGCTTGATTTCAGCCATTAGTAATCAGTATGGTTTTTATAAGATAAAGCTTTCTACCAAAAGCTTCCCGATACGACTAAGTGTTTCAAAACCGGGCTATGAACCTGAAATTGTTTTGATAAGAAATGCTCAGAACGATTACCAAAATATTGAGCTGAGGCGAATCAAAAAACCATTCGTTTTTGAACCTACCATTGAAGATAATTCAATGGAAAAAATGGAAGCGTTTAAAAATAACGTTCAAGTAATTGAACGACCAATGGTTTTAGAAAATCCTCGTCCAGTATTTCTTGACCAAATAGACGAACTCGAATCATCTATTATCATCGAACCAGATTCTATACAAGAAAGTACCAATTGGGATAAATTCAGAAAACGTATTGAAACCTTTTTTGTGAGACGTTCGCAGCGAATCAATGCCATCAACATCAACGATTCACTCAATCGTACTTTTCAAGTATCACTTTTACCATTTTTGGGTACAAATCGTTTACTTTCTGGAAGTATCGAAAATGATTTTTCGTTGAATATCCTCATGGGTTTTTCGGCGGGTGTTCGTAAAGTTGAAATCGGAGGTTTATTTAATGGCGTTCGTAATAATGTTACGGGTTTTCAATTGGCAGGTGTTGGAAACATTGTCGGAGGCGAACTTTTGGGCGTTCAGATAAGTTCGATTTTTAACCTCACCGAAGCCATTCAAAGAGGAGTACAACTTAGTGTAGGCGTAAACGTAGTAACCCAAGTATCAAATGGCTGGCAGGTTGGTTTAATCAATTTCGCCAACGAAGTACAAGGCAAAGGGCATCAAATTGGTTTGATTAATATCAGCGAATTTTCTGAAACTACGCCGATTGGCTTACTCAGTTTCGTGAGTAGTAGCGATGGCTACAAGCGTTTGGAATTATCTATCGACGAAAACCAAACTGGTAGTTTTATTTTCAAAACAGGCGTAAGAAAATTTTATAATATTTTGGCAATTGGCTACAATTTCCTCAGAGCCAATGAAGTATTTAGTATCGGTTACGGTGTTGGGCGAGCCTACGAATTAAGAAATGCGTGGATGTTTAACACGGATATTACCACCAATTTGATGATAGAGTATAATGATTTTACACCAAACGTAGGAAATTTATGGCGATTAGACTTTAGCTTTGAAAAACAAATTGCCAGAAATGCAGCGATTACTTTTGGCCCATCCATAAAAGCTTTTTTTCTGGATTCATATAATGCTGCTTCTTGGAAAGGAAAACCATTCGTACAAATACCCCCTTATCCACCGCTGTACTCTACCAAAGTTTCTACCTTTTGGCTCGGATTTCAGATGGGTATTCGGATTCGCTCTCGATAATTTTTCTTGTCTTGTAGATTTCTTTTTTTCAGGAGAATAATTTTTATTGAATTTTTTTATAAATATTTTGAGATATATTAGTACTTATAAACGTATTTGCTTTATGAAATTAGGTATTTTATGCACGCTTTTGTCTTTTTCTTTTTGGTTGAATGCCCAAACTAAAACTGATTCTTTGAATGTTGATTCCAGAAAACTGATTGGTAATTGGGTGAAAGATTATATCGACATGAAAGATGGAAGTCGATTAACGAATCCAGAAGTAGATAAAGTAACTGCCACGATGTTGATTTTCAGAAAAGACAATGCTGGTGTGATTATTCTGGGAAAAGAAGCTTCACCTACTTTGTATGTGACCGTTGGCGATACTTTGTTGGTAGGGCGTGCTGCACTTTATCATATCGACAAGCTCACGCCTTATGAATTAGTTTTTTCTCAGATTATTCCCAATACTCCCGATTACTTAATTTATAGATACCATTATTTGTCCACAAAAGAATCTGCTTCGGAGTACTTTTTTCGACAATTTATCAAGCCTAATATCATAAAACAAGCCAATGGCGATACGCTTTACAATTTTAATAAGTATGTTTTTCCACATTATAAAGGTGGTAGAGATTTTTTTCAAGGAACGATTTATGACGATTTCGATGACGTTTACCAGTTTTCTTATGAAGACATTGAAAAAAACTTTAAGTATCCCGAAAATCAGGCTGGTATTTTTAAAATAGCTTTTCAAGTATCAAAAGAAGGCGTACTAAAGAATGTTGAAATCAAAGAATCTTCAGATTCTACTTATAATAACCAATTGTTGAAGGCGGTTTGGCAAACTCGGAAATCTTGGCTTCCTGCCGACTACGACGGAAAGAAAGTAGATGTTGTATTCAATTATGAATTTAGATACGGCGAAGAAGAAGAACAGCCTGAAAACTATTACTACGATGACTTAGTTTATGAAAGTGTATTAAAACGAGCCAACAAACAGTTTGAACTAAAAAATTACGGAAAAGCCATTAAACTTTATACTAAATGTGTACTGATGAAGGACGAAGCTTTTGAAGCACTTTATAAACGAGCCGACTGTTATTTTGCTTTGAAGATTGTAAAAAACGCCTGTTCCGACTGGAATTACCTTTCGGTACGTGGGCAGAAAAAAGCTGAGAATCTGTTTATTAGTCACTGTATCAAATAAATATTCATCAAGTGTTCTAAGGTGTTATACTTTTTTGAGTAATTTTAATGTCAATACAAGATAACGAAAGTTTACTTTTTGTATAATTTTCCTGAAATATCTCAACTCAATGAAAAAATTACTATTTCTTTTATTTCCAATTTCGGCATTTGCCCAAACCGAAATTCCCCTGAATGATTTAAACGCTTTTAAAAATCCAAGTGCCAACTGGACGATTGAAGGAAGCGTTGTAGGAGACCATCAGGCAACGGCACTCACAAGTACACCCGGCAAAGGTGTTTTGTTTTGTTCTTTAAAAGGAGCAAAGTATCAGCCAACGGATGATTTGTTTTTCAAACTCGAACACGGCGATATTCGCTTGTCGCTCGACTTTATGATTCCGAAAGGGTCGAATTCTGGGATTTATCTGCAAGGACGTTATGAAGTTCAGATTTTAGATTCTTGGCTCAAAAAAGAAATCAATGATGGTGATTGCGGAGCTATTTATCATCGTTGGGACGAGTCTCGTGGAGCAGGCAAAGAAGGATATGAAGGTCATGTACCTCGCCAAAATGCCGTAAAAGCACCGGGTTTGTGGAATCATATCGAAATTGATTTCAAAGCACCTACTTTTGATGCTTCTGGAAAAAAACTAAGCAATGCCAGATTCAATAAAGTAACATTGAATGGTGTTTTAATTCACGAAAATATCGAGCTTTTAGGCGTAACTCGTGGAGCAGTTTCTCAGCAAGAAGTAGCTACTGGCCCGATTAGAATTCAAGGCGACCACGGACAAGTAGCCTTCAAAAACATTAAGTATGAAGTATTCGATAAGCCATTGGCTACTTTCAGCCCAACTTCTTATGAGTACTACCAAGGAAAATTTGCTAATCTTCAAACAGGAGCTACTAAGCCAGTTCAAGCAGGTACAGCCAAACAACCAAGTATGAAATTGGCAGAAGCTAAATCTGATTTCTTGTTGAAATTCAAAGGAACAATTACAATTCCAGAAAACGATACTTATACTTTCACGACCAATTGGACTGGTGCAGGCGTATTGTTGATTGACAACGACACCATTACCAAAGGCGACCATTGGTACAGTGAAGATGTAAAAGGTTCAAAAAAACTTTCGGCTGGTGAACATACCTATTCATTAATTCATGCCAAAGATTTTGGTTGGGGGCCTAAAGCTTTAGGATTTTTTGTTGAAAGAGTAGGTACTCCAAAACAAGCCATTACAGAACGTACTTCATTGCCAGAACCAGAAGCTACGCCATTAATTGAAGTGAAAGTAGCTCAGGAAACAATCCTTCAACGCTCGTTTATGATGTATGGTGATGTGAAAAAAACGCATGCCGTTAGCGTAGGAATGCCGGGTGGTTTGAGCTACGCTTATGACTTAAACCAAGGGGGATATTTACAAGCTTGGAGAGGGAAATTCTTAGATGCAACGCAAATGTGGCACGACCGTGGCGAACCACAAACGTCTGCTCCGATGGGAGTAACCATTTCATTGAATGATAAATTTCCTTTGGCATTATTGAGTGATGCTTCGGCAAGTATTCCTGCTTCCTTACCTAAAAGTGATTTACAGTACAAAGGCTACCGTTTAAATAAAATTGAAGTAGCAGGAGAAAAAATTGCTTTCCCTGTTTTTATGTACGAATACAAAGGACTAAAAGTACAAGACCTCTCGACACCATCTGCCAATTCAGATGCTATCGTTCGTCATTTGACTTTTGAAGGCTCAACGCCAGCAGGTACTTCTTTGTACGTACTTTTGGCAGAAGGAAATATGATTACTGATTTAGGAAAAAATCGTTTTGCTATCGACAATCAACAATATTATGTATCAATTCCTGAAACGAGTAAAGCAATTATTCGTGATAACAATGGTGTGAAACAATTAGTATTACCATTGGCAGGACTGAAAGACTTGTCGTATCAATTGATTTTTTAATTACCAATTTATAAGGTTATTGACATGAGTGATTTTGAATCATCGAAGCTTCAAATTTCTGAAAATAAAACCTCTGTGTTGTCCAACAGCCTGCATCTTTACGAACAGTATGGAGCAATGGCTTATGGAATTATTCTTCAGATTGTACCACAGAAACAAATGGCACAGGAAATTATGATTGAATTGTTTGATTCACTCACTGTCAATCCCTGCGTAGAAGGTAAAGTAAGTATTGCTGTATGTATTATTAGAAAGGCACGAGAACTCGCATTGCTTTACAAGCAAAAATTTGATTGGGAAACAGCTCACGTTCCCGCTGCTGAAACCGACACAGAACAAGCCCAATTTATTTTTGATTTATCCTTTCGACAGGGGAAAAGTGCTGAAACAATTGCTGAAAAATTAAACATTCCGAAAGCAAAAGTTTACAAAGCTATTAGTCAATATTTCAAAACTTTTCGCCAATCTTAATCGAATACCATTGTGAAGAATCAAGAATACATACAAAGTGGAATACTCGAAAGCTACTTATTAGGCATTGTTTCTGAGGAAGAACAAAGAGAAGTAGAGCAAAGAGTGTTGATAGATAACGAAGTAGCCAAGGCACTTCAATCTATCGAAATAGATATTGCCAATCATTATTTAACAAATGCCGTTCCGCCGCCACCCAATGTTCGGGAAGCGATTTTGTTGAATGCCAATAAAAATGAATTAAAAAAATGGCAGCAACAAAATACTTTCAAAGAAGCTACTAATCATACAGAACAGCCGAAGTATTTAGAAGTAGAAGTCGATAATACGCACATTAAAGTCCATAAATACTGGCGACCAGCTTTTATCGCCGTGTTTGTTTTATCCAAGATTTTTTTGATAGCAGCCTTATACTTCTATTTTAAATCGGACAGTTTAACAAAAGAAAATGAACGTTTGAAACAAGAAATTAAGCTCAAATAAGTACTTGATTTTGCTTGCCAAAATTTAAAATTTCCCTTTAAAAATGAAAATATCATTAAAAATATTGCTTTCAATGGGTCTGTTGAGTTGCTGTACTCAAAACCTTTTTTCCCAAGTGAAGCCCAAGCCTTTTACCGAAGAGGATTTTTACGAAATTAAAACTGTCGCTATTCCAGATGGTATAAAATTAGAAGCTGGCGGAATAGCTCCCATGCCCGATGGTCGTGTGGGCGTTTGTACTCGTAGAGGCGAAGTATGGATTATCGAAAACCCATATCAACTCAACGGCACAAAGCCAAGCTATACACTTTTTGCCAGTGGCTTGCACGAGTCTTTGGGGCTTGCTTATCACAAAGGTTCATTCTATTGTACACAGCGTGGTGAATTAACCAAATTGACCGATACCGATGCCGACGGCAAAGCTGATGTGTATGAATCTGTTGCCAATTGGGATTTATCAGGAAACTACCACGAGTACTCTTATGGACCAGTTTTCGATAAAAATGATGATATGTATCTTACTTTCAACGTAGCTTGGGTTGGTTATGGTGAAGGCAAATTTGCTAAATGGCGTGGTTGGTTAGTAAAAGTAAAGAAAGACGGTACACTTGAACCCATAGCAACGGGCTTACGCTCGCCAGCAGGTTTTACGGTTAATTCAAATGGTGATGTACTTTATGGCGAAAACCAAGGAGACTGGGTGGGTTCTGGTAGAATTACACATTTAGAAAAAGGAGATTTTGCAGGAAATGCAGGCGGTTTGTATTGGACAAAAGAGCCAGATTCTCCTTTGAAATTGACAAAAGCCGATATTCCTGATACAGGCGAACCAATGTACGAAGCCGCTAAAAAAGTAAAAGCATTGAAATTACCAGCCGTATGGTTTCCACACGCTTTAATGGGAATTTCTACGGCAGATATGATTGAAGACGAAACTGGTGGAAAATTTGGCCCATTCCAAGGACAATACATTGTTTTCGACCAAGGTCAGTCTAAAGCGATGAGAATGTCTTTAGAAAAAGTAAACGGAAAATATCAAGGTGCTTGTTATCCATTCCGTGAAGGTTTTCAGTCGGGAACAGTACGTGCAAGATGGGGGAATGATGGTTCTATTTTCGTAGGAATGACTTCAAGAGGTTGGGGTTCAACAGGTAAAGAATTGTACGGACTTCAACGTTTGGTTTGGAACGGAAAAGTACCTTTTGAAATGAAAAATGTTCATGCCATGCCTGACGGTTTTGAAGTAGAATTTACACAACCTGTAAGCCTTAAAACTGCCGAAGATTTAAGTAGCTACGAATTGAAAAGCTTTACTTACAAGTATCATCACCAGTACGGAAGTACGATTATCAATCAAGAAAAAACACCGCTTCGTGGAGTAATTGTTTCGCCCGACCGTCTGAAAATTCGTTTGGTGATGGATAATCTTCGTAAAGGTTATATCCATGAAATTTTAGCTTCTGGTTTATTGAATGATGAAGGTCAGCCATTATTGCACGACATCAGCTATTATACTTTGAATGAAATTCCTACTGGTGAAT
>JACCDQ011788917.1_pt1 | contig 10022 bp, 8 predicted proteins | sample 7446031 | NCBI WGS metagenome assembly JACCDQ01 (sample SAMN15323442, study PRJNA562643) | freshwater metagenome | isolation source: river surface water | place: USA:Blue River Watershed | collected 2017-08-17 | reverse complement strand
TAAATTGATGTACGATATGGTAATTGGGATACCTTTACATCACCTGATAGTAAATCAGATAAGTATCTTACAGTATTGATAGTTTTACTTTTACCAGTAGCATTTTTTCCTACAATAAGGTTAATGTTTTGAAAGGTAACGGGTTGTTCATCAACTCCATTTTCAGGTTTGCCTTCCATTGACCATTCGTATTTTTGTCCCTTAAAACGACAAAATTTTATACTTTTGAGAAACATCCTATTTAGCTTTATGTGATGTACAAAGTTAATAATTTCTTTCAGTTTTCATTATTCTGTTTCATTGCTTTATCAGAGTAAACGCATAATAGATATATTATCTATATTTTAAGTAATTTCACCAAATAATATTTGGTAAAGCTAGAAGTGTCAAAATTTTACTTTTTTGAAAGTTTATGACTTAGTTATGTTGTTTCAAACCAAATATATTTGATATAATCCTTTGCCTTAGTTCTCTATGCTTATGCCTATCTAAGTACTATCGAAGTGGCAACCACTAGGACTGCCACTTCATGATAAATGCTACTTTCGCTCAACTTCCCTCCTATTTCCCTAAACAGCCGTAATATAGCCCTTCCAAGTACGGTAGGTTTGTTGGAGTTTGGCGGCTTCGGCGACTACAGGCGAGGTTTTTTTTGGCATACGCAAGGTTGCTTTTACAGCTTCGATAGAAGGATATAATTCGCTTCCGATGCCTGCCAATAAAGCCGCTCCCAAAGCCGATACGTCGGGCATTCCTCGATTGACAACCGTTGTATTCAACACATTGGCGATAGATTCCAACACAAAAGTATTGGCTGTCATGCCTCCATTGAGCATCAATTCTTGTAAAGGCACGCCTGCATCTTCTTGCATCGCCAGTACTACATCTTTGATTTGGTACGGAATACTCTCTAAAGCGGCCCGCACAAGGTGATTTTTGGTACTTCCAAAAGTCAAGCCTTGGATAGACGCTTTGCGTTTCATGTCCCAATAAGGTGCTCCTAAACCACTAAAGGCAGGAATGATATACACGCCACCGTTGTCTTCAACCGCCTGTGCCATAGCCTCGGTTTCTTGGCTCTGGAGAAACAAACCTAATTCATTTTTAAGCCATTCTATCGTCGCTCCACAGCTAACAATTGCTCCTTCGAGGGCATAATCGACACGGTTGGCGGTACTCCAACAGATGGTTGTCACCATGCCATGTTGCGAAGCTTGTGGCATTTGTCCGATATTCATTAAAATAGAACAACCCGTTCCTAATGTTGCTTTTGCCGTGCCAGCTTCAAAGCAACCCTCGCCAAAAGCTGCCGCATGGCTGTCGCCAATCATGGCCGTAATAGGCAAAGCTTCGGGTACGTTTCCTTCAAAAGTACTAGCCCCAAAAGGTGCTGCCGACGGATGAAGGCTTGGCAATTGTAAGCCTGTAAGCCCCATGTGGGCAATAAGCTCGGTGTCCCATTGTAAGGTATGAATGTTAAAAAACAGGGTACGAGAGGCATTGGTATAATCGGTAGCATAGACTTTCCCCTCAGTCAATTTATACAATAACCACGTATCGACTGTACCAAAAAACGCCTTTCCTTGTTGTATTGCTTCCCGAATGGCAGGGATTTCTTGGTACAACCAAACCAATTTTGTACCCGAAAAATAGGGGTCAATCAGTAAGCCCGTATTAGCCCTAATCATCGGCTCGATGCCTTGCTTACGCAACTCGTCACATACCTTTACAGAGCGTTTGCATTGCCACACAACGGCATTGTGTAAGGGATTGCCTTGCTCATCCCACAACACAAATGTTTCTCGTTGGTTGCTAATGCCACAGGCTTTCAAAAGGCTCATATCATAGCCTTTTGTCTGAAAATCTGCCAAACAATTCCGAACGGCCGTCATGGCATTTTCGTAAATTTCTTGTGGATTTTGCTCTACAAAACCATCCGATAAATAAAAGGTATGCAAGGGCTCTGATGCACGAGCCAGCACCGTGCCTTGGGTATCGAAAATAAGTGCCTTGGTGCTACTTGTACCTTGGTCGATTGAAAGAATATATTTTGTATTCATGAATGCAGATGGAGGTTACAGACTTCAAAAGTATGAGTCAATGGTTTGAAGAAGATTAGTCGTTTTTAGCGTTCATACGGTCTATCATCACAGCTAACAGGATAACCAATCCTTTTACAACTTGCTGCCAAAAAGGCGACACATTGAGCAATACCAAGCCATTGTTTAGTACGCCGATAATGATAGCCCCCAGGACAGTCCCCCAAATAGACCCTCTTCCACCCGAAAGCGACGTACCGCCAATTACGACCGCCGCAATGGCATCTAGTTCGTAGCCAGTACCAGCATTCGGTTGTGCCGAATCGAGGCGGGCCGTTACCATCAAACCACCCAAAGCCGCCAAAACGCCGCCAATAGTATAAACAATGCGTTTGGCCCGATGGATGTTGATACCCGACAAACGGGCGGCACTTTCGTTGCCTCCAATGGCATAAATGTATCGTCCTAATGGCGTTTTACTTGTGAGCAACCACGCAATGCCCACCACCCATGCACTAATCCAAACGGGTACCGGAACGCCCAACAACCAGCCAGTGCCAAGGTAATCGAAGTTTGCACCTAAATTGCTGATAGGAAAGCCTTTCGTCCATAGCATCGTAAAGCCTCTTGCCATTGTAAGCATAGCCAAGGTAGCTACAAAAGGAGGTACTTTGCATTGCGTTACGACCCAGCCATTAAGCCAGCCGAGGATTCCTCCTACCAACAGCCCAACCAGCAATGCCCCCAACAAGGTAAAACCGATGAATAGATTTAAGCCTTCTAAAGCAACCCCATTTTTCAGTAAACCTGCGGCTACAGCCCCAGCCAGTGCCAATACCGACCCTACCGACAAATCTATGCCGGCCGTCAGCACTACCAAGGTCATACCCACTGATATACAAATATTTACAGAAATTTGCCTGAGTACATTCCAACCATTGGCAAGGGTTAAAAACTTATCTGATAACAAACTAATAGCCGTACACAACACCAGCAAAGCGATAAGCGACTGTAGTTTGTATAATTTTTCTTTCGTTAGTGAAATAGTCATAGTTAAGTTATGCGTTGTAAATCGTGTATGTCGATTTCGTGTTGTACATTTTTTTGTTTAGCTGATAGCCGCTTTGAGTAAAATTTCTTCGCTTGCTTGGCTTATCGGAAAATCGCCCGTAAGGCGACCGTCGCTCAAGACCAACACTCTATCGCTTACGGCAAAGATTTCTGGCAATTCCGACGACACCATTATAATACCAATTCCTTGCGCTGCTAATTGATTGATGAGCTTATAAATTTCTGTTTTGGCATTGATGTCGATGCCCCTTGTAGGTTCGTCGAGGAGTAATACTTTTGGCTTGGTAGCCAGCCATTTAGCAATGATAGCTTTTTGTTGGTTTCCTCCGCTGAGGTTTTTAATCAACTGTTCGGGCGAATGCGTTTTGATGCGTAATTCTTGAATATATTTTTGTACCAAAGCATTCTCTTTACTACCGCTCAACAAGCCATTTTCACGCAGTTGTGGTAAAGTGGTGATACAGATATTTTGTTTTACACTTAAATCAGGCAAAATACCATCTTTCTTGCGGTCTTCGCTCACCAATGCCAAGCCCGCTTTAACAGCATCTTTGGGCGAATGAATGTGCAAACGTGTGCCGTTGATATGTACTTCTCCTGCGATTTTACGAGGGGCTAACCCAAAAAGTGCCTCAAACATTTCGGTACGCCCCGCACCCATCAAGCCAAAAATGCCTAAAACTTCGCCGGTATGAAGCTTAAAAGAAATGTCTTGTACCAAATCTTTGGAACGAGCCGCAGGCAAATGAATGCCTAAGTTTTTTACCTCTAATAATACTTGAGGCGTTTCGGGCAATGATTTTTTAGGAAAAGTAACCAAATTTCTTCCTACCATTTTCGACACAATCAAATCTTTGGTAATGCCCTGCATACTTCCCGACTCGATACTTTTGCCGTCACGTAATACGGTGTAAGTATCGGCAATCTGAAATAATTCATCAAGCTTGTGCGAAATGTAAGCAATGGCTTTGCCCTCGGCTTTGAGGTCGGCAATAATCTCGAATAATACTGCCACTTCTGCCCCTGTAATAGCCGACGTGGGTTCGTCCATGATAATCACTTTGGCATCGACCAACAACGCTTTGGCTATTTCTATCAATTGTTGTTGCCCTACTTTCAGGTCTTTTATCAGCGTATGGGGGTCGAGCGAGAGCCGTAATTTTTGTAATAAAATAGCCGTTTGGCGTTGCATCTGTTTGCTGTCGAGCAATCCCCAAACGTTACGAATTTCTTTTCCTAAAAAAATATTTTCACAAATACTCAAATACGGAATTAGATTGAGTTCTTGATGAATAATAGCTACGCCTTGCTGTTCGGCATCCTTGGTATTTTTGAATCGAACCTCTCGGCCGTTGAGCAAAATACTACCTTCGTATTCGGTGTAAACGCCACTCAAAATCTTCATGAGCGTTGACTTTCCTGCACCATTTTCTCCGATAATAGCATTGACTTTGCCCGCCTGTAAATCGAGGCAAACTTCACTGAGGGCTGTAACGCCAGCAAATTTCTTGGTAATATGTCGAGCCGAAAGTGTCACGGTGTTATTAGCGTTTTTGAAGTTGAATCGGTAAAATCGTAAAATTACTTACTTGTACATGGGCTTGATTCATCTCAATAGCTCCTACAAAAGCAATGGTATCTCCTTTTTTTAGTTGTTGTTTAAAAGGCAAAATCACTTCTTTTTTTACATACGCATTGATAGCTGCCGCCATGGCATTGATGTCGTTGGTATTGGTAAAAGCCTTGATGTCGAAAATACCTGCGGCATCACGAATGGCATTTCCATACACAAATTCGGTAGCCAGTTGGATAGGCATATTTTTTCCTGCTTCTTGGTAATTCAACACAATATAATCTTCTTGTATATCAGTCACAGTAGCAGTACCTTTCACCATAAAATAGCGAATATTGCCAATGGCTACGGCGTGACTAAAATCGGTAAAAGTTTGGGTAGGATTTTGCTGTAAAGCATCGCTCAATTGAGCCAAAGAAGGGGCTTTTTCAAAAGTTGGCGGAAGTTTTTCTTGTACAAAAGTACGAGCAAAAGCTTGGGCATCTACCTTGGTTGTTGTGCTTTGCTTTACTTGGTCTAAAGGCTTGATTTCTACAGAAAAATACCCTAAAACTCCCACAGTTATGGTATATAAAACAGCCGGAAGAAAACGCATAGAATAAAAGGTTGGTTGGTTGAAAGCTTATTTTTTACCAAAAGCCGTATAATCCTCAATCGTCGCTTGGTTGACCAATTCGACAGCTACTGGGATTTTTTGAGCAAAATCACGTTTACCTTTGAGGTATTGGTCGGCAAAAACGGCAGCCATTTCAGCCATCGTTTGCGGAAACTGCATACCCGTGGCGGTAATTTTTCCATCTTTGATGGCGGTAACAACGTCATCGGCGCCATCGAAGCCAAAAACCTTCACCTGTTTTGCTTTTCCAACACCAGCCAACGCTTGGTACGCTCCCATAGCCATAGCGTCATTACCACAAAAAACGGCATCAATATTTGGATGTGCCTGTAGAATAGACTCCATCACTTCCATCGCTTTATTGCGGTCGAAATCAGCACTTTGTTGGGCTACCATTTTTAGGTTTGGGTAATTGTCCACAACACTATGAAAGCCCTTCGAGCGAGCCCACGTATTGTTGTCGCCAACCAAACCAAGAATTTCTACATAATTGCCTTTTTTATGCAATTGTTGAACAAAATGGGTTGCAATAGCTACGCTTCCAGAAAAACTATCGGATAAAATTTGTGCCGTTGCTGCATCAGGAGCATTCACTTCTCTGTCCATACAAAACACCGGAATGCCTGCATCTTTGGCTTTTAGTACATTCGACACACTGCCGTCGGAGTCGGTCGGATTGAAAAGAATGGCTTGATACCCCGACACGATGGCGTTTTCGAAGTGGTCGGTTTCGAGGGCGGTATTGTTTTGTGAATCAAAGATTTTGGTTTCGTAGCCCAAACTTTGTGCCTTGGCAGCCGCTTTTTCGGCTAAGAATACAAACCAAGGGTTGTTTAGAGTAGAAACAATAATAGCCATTTTTTTAGGCCCTTGCGCAGCTTGTTGTTGCTGACAGCCAAGCAATGCCCACAAAAATAAAAAAAGGTATTTTTTCATAGTTATTCATGTTTTTCGGTTATTCTCAAAGCCAGATAAGGCTTTAAAGGAAGTCTTACATAGTTGAGGTCTTTATCATAGAGGCGGTAATCGTTGACATCGGCTAATTCAAAGGTTGTCGGAACACTCGCTACACTCATGTTCCAAGTGTCTATTATTTCTACTTTATACCGATTTCCTTTCTTGGGTCTATCGAAATTGGCATTTTTATGTGGCAGGTTGAAGAGCCATTTGTTAGTTACTTCTTTTCCTAAATAAACCAAATATACTCCTTTGCCATTGGTTGCTGTTTGGTAATCACGACTTACATCGGCTGGTTCGATTGGGTGTTGGAGTTCTTCTAAAATTTTTCGTAAAAATCCAATACGTTTCCAACTCGTTCCTTTGAATGTACCTCCTTTGGCCCAAAAAATCGTATCACGTTGGTCTTTAAACAGATAAGCTTCTCCATGTGTTACGTAGGTTCCGCCTATAATGCCCATCCAAATCAAGTGATTCATTTCTTCGCCACTGTATCGCCCCCAGCGTTGCTTGAGGTTTCCTTCGTAGCCTACTTCATCATAAATCACAGGCTTGTGGTAAATATTTCTGGCAATGGTGGCAGCACCCCAATTCATCACAGGTGCTTCGTCTTGCACCGACACGTGCGTTATTTCAGGTATCCAATAATCAAAATAATGAGCGGTACTACCATGTATCGAACACAAATGACGGTAAGGGTCATTTTGTACAACGGCTTTGGTTAACGTGTGCCAATCGCTTTCGGTTTTACTTACAACATAATCGTATTCGTTTGCCAATGACCACCAAACATTCCGAAATGCCGACAACCTTGCTGTGAGATAGGCAATATAACGGAGATTCGCCTCCATAGGCATGGCATCAAATCCCCATCGACCTTTATCGTAAGGATGAAAAAGTATCAAGTCGGCTTCTATGCCAATAGCCTGTAATTGGTCGATTCTTTTTTCTAATTGTTGAAAAAACAAAGGGTTGAATTTCGTATAATCCCATACTTTCTGCTCTTTTCCGTTGGCATCCTTGCGTACTTCTTTCAATTCGTAAGGATAAATACGAGGTTCTTCTTTTACTAAATCGTAATTTTTCGGAAAAACGCCCATCCGCAACTTATTGAAACCCGTTTGTTGAAGGCTTGCTAAGGTTTGTTCTTGTACGCCTTCCGCCATATTGGTCCAAGAATATGCCGTTGTTCCTAATGGAAAATAAGGCTTACCATTGGCATAACTAAAGTTGTATTGGTTAGCAACCTTCACCATCCCGTAGTTATGTAACGAAGCCTCTGTACAGGTAAAACTACCCTTTTTTTGATTTAATTCGGCTGCATTACTTTGGGTCGTAAAGTGCCAAACTCCTGTTTTCGTTGGCATAAATCGAACCCGAAAGGTATCGTTGCCATCATAAAAACCCGTCACCGTGTAGCTTGTATCTTTGTGAACAAACGTAGCTTTCAACAGCACGTCTGTAAAAGCGTTTACCTTGGCATGATGTTGCAAAGAAAGCTCAAAACGCCCCCATTGTTCGATGGAATATTGGGCAAATGATGAGCCAATGGTCATCCCAACAAGAAGGTAAATACCTGTAAACCTCAGAAAGTATTTCATCCCTTATGCTACGAAAAAGTTTATTTTTGAAGTAAACGCAAGGCTTCTTCCTGAATGCCTTTTGCCGAAATACCATAATGTTTAAAAATCTCTCCTTGCGAACCAGACACCGTATATTCGTCAGGTAATCCCATGATTTTAAAAGGCTTATGGAATTGATTTTGTAGTAAAAACGAAGCTACCGCCTCACCTAAACCTCCATGCACACTATGCTCCTCAACTGTAAGCACCGCCCGACAAGTAGTTGCCAACGACGCTATGAGTTCGGTATCGAGTGGCTTAATGGTGTGCATACTCACGACGGTCGCCTCAATACCCACTTCCTGAAGCAATTGAGCGGCTTCTAATGCTGGATATACCGTTTCGCCCGTGCCAATCAAGGCAATGTCGCTTCCTTTTCTAATAATTCTTCCTTTGCCAAACTCAAATTGCGTATTTGTTTCGCTCAATGATGGCATTACTTTTTTACCAAAACGAATATAAAAAGGCTGTGCTGCCTGAGCAGCTTGGCGAATGGCTTCGGCTGTTTCAAAATTATCGGCTGGAGCTACTACCGTAATGTTATTGATGGCACGCATCACAGCAAAATCGTGCAAACTGTGGTGTGTACTTCCTAAAGCTCCGTAACTTACGCCTGCGGAAATGCCAATCAATTTTACAGGATTGTTGGAATAGCAAACATCATTTTTGATTTGCTCTAAAGCCCTTGCGGTTAGAAAACACGCTGGCGAAACAGCAAACACTTTTTTGCCCATACTTGATAAACCGGCTGCTACTCCCACAAGATTTTGTTCGGCAATGCCAATTTCAATAATTTGTTCAGGAAGTTTCTGCCCAAATGAAACCAATTTTCCAGACCCACGAGAATCACTTGTGACGGCATAAATATCTTTATCGGCTTTTGCGATGGTTTCTAAAGTAGAAGCAAAAATTTCTAAATTAGCCAAACTTATTCCAGCTTGGGCATCCATACTTTCTTGACTCATGATCGTGTTTTTTGTTGATTAATTTCAAAGCATTTTTGAGAATTGTCGCTAAACCAATTCGTTCATGGCGATTTCCAATTGTTCAGCATTAGGAACGCCATGGTGCCATTTCAAAACATTTTCCATGTAGCTAACGCCTTTGCCTTTTACCGTGTGAGCAATCACAAAAGAAGGTTTCCCTTTTTCAAATGGAAGCGACTCAAAAGTGTTTACTAAAGCATCAATATCATGTCCGTCGATATGTTTTACTGCCCAACCGAAGGCTTCCAGTTTTTTATCTAAAGGCTCTAAGCCCATTACGTCGGCATTGGCGGCTGTAATTTGTAATTTGTTGTAGTCCAGTACCGCACATAAGTTATCTAATTTATAATGTGCCGCAAACATAAATGCTTCCCAATTTGAACCTTCTGCCATTTCTCCATCGCCCAATACGGTAAAAACCTTCACGGGCGACTCATCTTTTTTGGCTGCCAAAGCACTGCCACAACAAATGGATAGTCCATGCCCCAAACCGCCAGTGTTTTGCTCCATTCCTTTGATTTTTTTGGTAGGATGACCAATGTAGGGCGATTGGTATTGGCATAAAGTCAGTAAATCATCTTCTGGAAAAAAGCCTTTGTCTGCCAAAACCACATAAAGAGCTTCAACGCAATGCCCTTTACTTTGGATATAAATATCTCGGGTTTTAGATGGCCAAGTTTCGGGAGATACTTGTAAGATACGGTTATAAAGTACATTCAGAATGTCGATGATTGACAGACTTCCGCCCGTATGACCAGCCTTTGCGTGATAGATATATTTGAGTATTTTTCTTCGATACTCTTTAGACTTGAGTTGTAATTCGTTGATTGTCATCATTTCAAGCAGTTTACTTGTGATGGATAAGAATGGGGGTTTACCTGTGTATCTCACTAAAGCATACACAGGTAAACGTATAACAACGGTTGTAAGTAATAATACAGAATTGTGAGTTGCCTGTGGTGAATCTAAATATCTTTTTAGGTATTTATATCTTATTTTTGTTTAAAAATAAAAAACTTAACCCAAAATTTACTCAATCACACAACAACCTGATAGTCAGAGGGCAGCAGTTTATTAGCAATGCTCATATACCTCCCAACCCATGTAATTACCGAGGGCTTCTTTCAATACGCCCGCAGTTTTTGAAGCATTCATTAC
>JACCDQ010717020.1_pt1 | contig 10023 bp, 15 predicted proteins | sample 7446031 | NCBI WGS metagenome assembly JACCDQ01 (sample SAMN15323442, study PRJNA562643) | freshwater metagenome | isolation source: river surface water | place: USA:Blue River Watershed | collected 2017-08-17 | reverse complement strand
CCGTTTGCCAGCGTAAGAACCGCTTTATCAGTACCCGGCTCCGGAACATTTACATTTTGCTGAACCAGTACTGGTGTCACCTGAACCGAATCTTTGAAAATAACATCTTTAAAGAAATAAGCTGTAGTTAAAACCCCAATGAAAACAGCCGCCGCCGCAAACCTGATAAAATGGAATTTGCTTTTTAATGGCTTATTTTGTTCCTGTTGTGAAATCGTTAGTATTTTGTTGCGAATGCGAATAGCACTAAGTTCATTCAATATTGGTTTTTCTTCCAAAATTTCCAATACCTCCTCTACAGTTGGCAGCTCTGTTGCTTCAGTTAATCCCTGAATATACTCCAGCACTTCATCGACCTCCTGTTTGGAACATTGATTCAGAATGAACTTTTTTAATAAATTTTGAATATGACTATTGTGTTCCATAATATACGTTCTTATATATAATACAGATGAAAAAAAGAAAAGTACTATTGAGTGTTATTATTTTTTTGAAAAAATAAAAAAATAATAACTAAAAAGAAATAAATAGAAAGTAATAGAAAATATAAAAGAAAGAAAAGATAATATTTAACTAATCATTATTCCAACCAACGGGATGAAATAAGACTAATAAGGAGTGCAACATCTCCATGTGTTTCCAAAAAATCTCTGATATCTGCTAAGGCTTTGCTCATTTGACCTTTTACGGTACTTACAGAAATATTCAATTCCTTACTTATTTCCTCGTAACTCATTTCTCTGTTACGGGACATTTCAAAAATAATTCTGCGCTTAGGAGGCAGTTGTTCAATAGCCTTATTCTTTATAGCATCATAATCAGCTTCTGCAATGATATCTTCAATTGGACTGTATGACTTTTGACTTGTATAAAACACTTCTTCTTTAAGCTTATGGCTGTTCGCCACTTTACTAATCAGATTAAATGTTAAGTTACGTGTAATGGTGAACACATAGGACTTGAATGATAAATCAGGATTGAGTCTGTCTCTGTGCAACCAGATATTTAAAAATACATCCTGCACTATTTCTTCTGCAAAAACTTCATTTTTAAGCATACTTAAACTATAAGCATACACATCATTACAATAAATAGTAAAAAGCGCACTGAAGGCTTTTTCATTACCTACCATAAGTTCAGTAACTAATAGTTTATTATTTATTGCTTTTGTTTCAGTCATTTTGCAAAACTTCTACTTTATCAAATTATTGATTTATTACAAATCCTTTTATTTTGTATTAGAATTCTCATTTAGAACTCCACTCAATGCTAATATAACAATTTATATTACAATGCTATAAATAAATGTATAAAAAACACACATACTACATTAGAACTAAAATAACTATATTGCAAGATAAACCTTCAAAAAAGCATCATGCCTTTAATTATAGAAAATATAGAAAAACACGTCACTCTTAGCCCCGAAGAAAAAGAATTGTTTTTAAGCAAAACCGAAATTAAACATTACAAGGCCAAAAGTATTTTATTAAACTCGGGAGAAATTTGCAAACAGTCTTATTTTGTAAACTCCGGTGTATTAAGAAGTTTTAATATTAACGACAATATTGTGGAACAGGTCCTCAACTTTGCCAGTGAAGGTTGGTGGATGGCCGATATGTACAGCCTGATATCCAAAAAACCGGGCAATCTTTTTATAGAAGTTATAGAAGATGCGGAACTTGTTTTACTTTCCAAAGAAAATCAGGAACAACTCTACAGCGAAATACCTAAACTGGAACGTTTTTTTAGAATTCTCACCGAAAATTCTCTGGTAGCACATCAGGAACGATTAATGGATAATTTGAGTTTATCAGCCGAAGAACGTTTTGAAAAATTCTGTAAAAGATACCCTAATTTAATTCGAAGAATCCCTCAAAAACAAATCGCTTCCTATATAGGTGTAACTCCTGAGTTTTTTAGTAAAATGAAAGCGAAGTTACTCAGGAAGTAGTTGGCAGTACCAAAATGAATAAAAAGTTGCAGTTTGCAAATACTGACGAGTGCAAACTGCAAACCGAACACTTCTTAATCTAGGTTAAGTGCAAAACGCTAACAACGGATGTACATTTGTAATGTAATAATCAATAAACAAAAATATCATGGCAACTACAGTTTTTCATAAAGCAGATACAAGAGGACACGCAGATCACGGATGGTTAAACGCTTACCACAGTTTTAGTTTTGCAAGCTGGTACAATCCGGATAGAGTAAATTTTGGAGCATTGAGAGTATTGAATGATGATACTATTGCAGCAGGAATGGGCTTTGGAACACATCCTCACGACAATATGGAAATCATTACCATTCCGCTGGAAGGTGATTTAGCTCACAAAGACAGCATGGGAAATGAATCTACAATAAAAAATGGTGATGTTCAGGTAATGAGTGCCGGAACAGGAATCAGACATAGCGAATTTAACCCAAATGCAGATCAAAGAACCAAACTTTTCCAAATATGGTTATTTCCTAAAAAACGCGATGTAGCACCTCGTTACCAACAAATTACTTTGGAAAAATCATTAGAAAAAAATGATTTTGCACAAATATTATCTCCAAATCCTGACGATGCCGGAGTTTGGATTCATCAGGATGCCTGGTTTTATTTAAGCGATTTCGACAAAGATTTCTCTAAAAAACTGGCTCTAAAAAAAGAAGGAAATGGTTTTTACATCTTCAATATCGAAGGAGAAATTGAAGTAAATGGTCAAAAATTAGAAACCAGAGACGGATTAGGAATTTCAAATATTGCTGAAATTGAAGTAAAAGCAACTTCAGCCGCTAAATTTCTAATTATGGAAGTTCCAATGAATTACTAAGCAAAGAGACAATGGAAGAAACTATAGGTTTAGAATACAATGAAAAAAAAGGTTATTTTTATGTGAAAGTAAATAATAAAACGGAAGCTAAAATGACCTTTGTTTTCGCCGGACCACAAAAAATAATCATAGATCACACCGAAGTAAATCCGGGTAACAACGGAAAAAACTTTGGAAAAAAAATGGTAGAAAAAGCGGTTGAATTTGCCAGAGAAATGAACTTAAAAATTCTTCCTCTTTGCCCTTTTGCCAAAAAAGTTTTTGACAAAACTCCTGAATATGGAGATGTTTTGTAATCAACCTTAAAAGATTTAGAAAGAACTATGGGAAACTTAATCGAAAAAGACATTGTTGGACATATTGGTACCCAAAAATATTTATGCACGATCAACTGGAGAAACGGCCAGTTGATTATGGATGAACCCCTGAGCAATGGAGGAAAAGATTTAGGACCTGATCCTTTTTCAACCCTTTTAGCTTCATTAGCTGGTTGTACATTGGCAACTTTGAGAATGTACATAGACCGAAAAGGATGGGATATTCCTGAAATTACAATCTCTCTAAATGCAACACAAGAATCAGAGGGCGAATTGGAAACCATTTTTTCAAGACAAATTTCATTTTCAACAGCAATTTCTCAGGAACAAAAAGAACGTTTATTGCTAATTGCAGATAAATGTCCTGTTTCTAAAATACTAAAAGGAAAAGTAACTATTAACACAATACTGTAATTATGAATCCAAAAGACATTACAAAAGAGTATACTAATGGCGAAGTGACTATAGTATGGCAATCGGCTAAATGCATTCATTCGGCTAATTGCGTCCGAAATAATCCTGATGTTTTCCGTCCAAAAGAAAAGCCCTGGATTCATCCTGAAGCTTCGACAACTGAAAAAATTATAGAAACCGTAAACAAATGCCCTTCCGGAGCTTTAACTTACTATTTAAATAAACAAAATGACTAAAAAAATTATCGCTTTTGGAGCTTCTTCAAGCAAAAATTCCATCAATAAACAATTAGCTACTTATGCAGCATCACAATTTGAAAACACTGATGTAGAAGTGCTGGACTTAAACGATTACGAAATGCCTATTTTTTCTTTAGACAAAGAATCCGAAAATGGCATTCCTGAACTGGCTCAAGATTTTTACAATAAACTGGGCAGTGCTGATTTAATTATCATCTCCTTTGCCGAGCACAATGGTGCTTATGCAACATCCTTTAAAAACATTTTTGACTGGACTTCCAGAATCAATTCTAAAACCTTTCAGCAAAAACAAACCCTTATAATGGCTACGTCTCCTGGACCGAGAGGAGGAGCTTCTGTTTTAGAAATTGCCAAAAACCGTTTCCCGTTTCAGGGTGCTGATGTAAAAGGAAGCTTTTCATTACCAAGTTTTGGTGAAAATTTCGACAAAGAAAAAGGGATTACCAATGAAAAATTAAAAAGTGAATTGTTTGAAATCATCAACTCAATCGAACTTTAAAATAACTAAAATAAGACTTCAAAGCGTTGCATCGGGCAGCGCTTTTTTTATTTTTACCCGACATAGAAATATTAAATTCTGATTTTGTCTGTTTTTAAGAAGACAATATTTATTTTTGAAAAGAAAAAAATCATTTATGAAATTACTCATTGTTGAAGACGAACCCAATCTCTTATCCATTTTACGAAAAGGACTTTCGGAAAAAAACAATGAAGTGAGCGTTGCTCTTGACGGAACAACTGCTCTGGAAATGATTTTGAATCACAATTTTGATGTCGTTATTCTGGACATTATGCTTCCGGACATTAACGGAATCGAAATTTGCAGGAGATTAAGAGCTGCCAAAAACTTTGTTCCAATACTGCTCTTAACCGCTTTAGGAACTACCGAAAATATTGTTACCGGACTCAATTCCGGTGCCGACGATTATCTCGTAAAACCTTTTAAATTTTCTGAATTAGAAGCAAGAATAGCTGCTTTGGCCAGAAGATCAACTCAGGAGCATCGCCCTAACAGTTTGATTCAAATTGAGGATTTAGAAATTGACAACCGAGCCAAATCAGTAAAAAGAAACGGAGAACTTATTCAACTTACTGCAAAAGAATTTAAATTATTATGTTATTTAGCCAGCAATTCTGGCACTATTTTATCCCGAGAAGACATATTAGAAAATGTTTGGGACATTAATTTTGACATGAATACCAATGTGGTTGATGTCTATATCAATTATTTAAGAAACAAAATCGACAAACCTTATCCCAACAAATTAATACAGACTATCAAAGGTTTAGGCTACCTTATAAAATCATAATTCATGCAAATTAGAAAAAAAATAACCATTACTTACATTGCGCTTTCGGGTTTTAGCACTTTGCTTTTATGCATTGTTATTTTTTCTCTTTTCAAACAAAACAACCAATATTATTTCATCAAAAGGCTTCAGGACAGAGCCAAAATTGCTTCATCTGCCTATTATCAAAAAAACCACGAATACAAAGATTACTTCAAAGATTTTAGAAAAAAAGGACTGGAAGAACTGGTTGAGGAAAAAGATTTTATTTTAAGAGTAAACAGCAAAAACACTTTCGAATACAATACTGATTTACATCTTCCGTCTGAATTTTATAATACCATAATGAAAAAAGGTTCCAGCTGGATTGAAGAGAACCATCGCTATTATTATGGGCAAATTTTTAATGAAGGAAATCAAAAACACATTGTAATTGTTACGGCAATAGACCGCAGAGGAAACACCAGTACCATTTACATTTTACAGATTTTAATTATTGGAGGAATTGGTTTTATTGTATTAGCGTATTTTTTTGGAAAATTCTTAGCCCGAAGGATTATTGACCCCATTGCCAGAATTACTAATGAAGTACATCGCATTAGCGCCTCTAATCTTCACAACCGATTAGCCGATACTGATGGCAAAGATGAAATTTCCGATTTGACCAAAACCTTCAACGATATGTTGGACCGATTGGAAACATCTTTCGAAATTCAGGCTAATTTTATCAACAATGCTTCGCATGAACTTAAAACCCCAATAACCACCATTATTGCCGAAACAGAAATCATGCTCTTAAAAGAAAGAGAAACGGAAGAATACATTAATTCCCTGGAAAACATTAACCGACAGGCCTCTAAACTGGGAAATCTTACCGAAAGTCTTTTAAAACTAACCCAAACAGGCTATGACGGCACCAAACAGGTTTTGGATGTAGCCAGAATTGACGAAATTCTATTGGAGGTGAAAGCTTTTATTGACACCCTGTTCCCGGACAACAGAGTAAATATTAAATTAAATACGATTCCCGAAGACGAGTCCCTCTTAACCATTCCATGCAACATACCTCTGTTAGAATTGGCTTTGAATAATATTATTTCTAATGCCGTAAAATATTCAGATAACAATGAAGTTTTTGTAAATCTTTCGGTTGACAATTCTATAATCAAAATTGCCATTACCGATATTGGAATTGGAATTCCTCCCGAAGATATTCCCTACCTATACGAACCTTTCTTTAGGGGTAAAATCGCTTCCAAATACAATGGTTACGGACTTGGATTACCATTAGCAATGAAAATTATCCGAATGCACAATGGAGAACTTCAAATTCAATCCGAAACCGGAAAGGGAACAGTAGTTAACATTACTTTCAAAAAAAACAGCATTAAAAATACTACTGTTAAATCTTAGGAAACCCGAGTTTAACAAAATCTGCTTTATTACACAAACGATAAAACCACCTTTTTAAAACATTTAGGTGGTTTTTTATTTCTTAATCTAGGTTAAGTAAGCCATCCCCGGAGTCGATGTAAATTTGCTATATCAAAATAAAATAACAATTAAAAAAATAAAATTATGGCAACTACAAATTGGACAATCGACCCAACTCACTCAGAAATCGGTTTTAAAGTAAAACACATGATGTTTACAAATGTTTCAGGAAAATTTAATGAATACGAGGCCAGCATTGCTACAGAAGACGATAACTTCGAAAATGCCAATATCGAATTCTCAGCTAAAATCGATTCTATCAGCACTAACAATACCGACAGAGACTATCATTTAAAAAGTGGTGATTTCTTTGATGCTGAAAACTTTCCTAAATTAACTTTCAAAGCGACCTCTTTGACTAAAAAAGGAGAAGATTATGAAATTGCAGGTGATTTAAGTTTAAGAGGCGTGACAAAATCGGTTACACTTCCTGCTGAATTCAGTGGATTAATGAAAGACCCTTGGGGAAACACAAAAGCCGGATTGAATATTTCGGGCAAAATAAACCGCAAAGACTGGGGATTAAACTGGAACTCGGCCTTAGAAACAGGAGGAGTTTTAGTTGGTGAAGATGTGAAACTAAACATTGAATTACAATTGGTTAAACTATAAATTAAATTTCAAACCCTATTATTTATTAGAAAACCACTTAACTTTTTGACAGGTTAAGTGGTTTTCTTTTTTCTCAAAATACAACTTTCGATATAAATTCTAAAAAAATAGTACTTTTGCATCCCGATTGAAAGTATTTTTTTAATCTTTAAATTTTTTAATCTTTAAATTAAAAACATGAAAGCATACGTATTTCCAGGTCAGGGTGCACAATTTACAGGAATGGGCAAAGACTTATATGAAAATTCTCCATTAGCAAAAGAATTGTTTGAAAAAGCAAACGAAATATTAGGTTTCCGCATTACAGACATCATGTTTGAAGGAACTGCAGAAGAATTAAAAGAAACTAAAGTAACGCAACCTGCAGTATTTTTACACTCAGTAATCTTAGCTAAAACTTTAGAAGATTTCAATCCTGAAATGGTGGCAGGACATTCTTTAGGCGAATTTTCAGCTTTAGTAGCTAATGGTGCTTTATCATTCGAAGACGGATTAAAATTAGTTTCCCAAAGAGCTTTGGCTATGCAAAAAGCTTGCGAAATTACACCATCAACAATGGCTGCGGTTTTAGGATTAGCAGATAACATTGTGGAAGAAGTTTGTGCTTCTATCGACGGAGTTGTAGTAGCTGCAAACTACAACTGTCCTGGACAATTAGTAATTTCAGGAGAGTTTAAAGCAGTCGAATTGGCTTGCGAAAAAATGAAAGAAGCTGGTGCAAAACGTGCTTTATTATTACCGGTTGGCGGAGCTTTCCACTCGCCAATGATGGAACCTGCAAGAGAAGAATTGGCAGCTGCTATCGAAGCGACTACTTTCTCTACTCCTGTTTGCCCTGTGTATCAAAACGTAACTGCAAGTGCCGTTTCCGATGCTGCTGAAATCAAGAAAAATTTAATCATCCAATTGACTGCTCCTGTAAAATGGACACAATCAGTGCAACAAATGATTGCTGACGGTGCAACTTTATTTACCGAAGTAGGTCCGGGAAAAGTATTAACCGGATTAATTGGAAAAATCAATAAAGAAGCTGCTACTGCAAATGCTTAATTAATATTAAGTTATAAAAATCTTAAATAGATCCTCGTAAACAAAAGTTTACGGGGATTTTTTTATATTTGAAAGACATCGTTTTTAAATACAAATCTCAAATATCCTACAAATGAAAAGAACAATTTTAGCAGCAGCTTTCATGCTGGTTGCAATGGCTTCCTGCCAGGACAAGACAAAAGACAAAATCGAAGATGCCAAAGAAGCTGTTGGAGCTGAAGTAGAACAAAAAATGGATACTGTAAATAAAAAAGTAGAAAAAGCCATAGATTCTACACAATCAAAAACAGGCAAAATCCTTGAAAAAGGAGCAGAAAAACTTAACGAAGCTGCCGATAAACTAAAAGAAGCAGCTAAAAAGTAATCTAACAAAAAATCCCAAACTATCAATTTGGGATTTTTTATAAATCTTTCGCTTCTTCACAATGATTATTTAATATAGAAGTAATCAAATATTTATTATGTTGTTTTTCAAAAAATATAAACCAGGTTGTTCTGTTATTTGCCTTATAAAAAACATAATTTGAACCTAAATATTTTATTTTCTGTGGGGTTCTTTTGTGAGGGAAACTTTTTATTTCCATGAAAATAAAATCTACAATCTTATCAACATAAAGTTGGGCATTTTCAGCATAACTAAAATATTCCTCTTTGAATAGCAAAAAAACTAATTCATCGAAATATTCTAAAACATTATTCTTAAAGATTATTTTTTCCAAGGATATGCCTGTATACGTTTGTGCATTTCAGCCTTAAACTCCTCTAACGTGTATCCTTTTTCAAATTCGGCATCAAAATCAAAAGTTGCCCAATCAATACCTTGTTGTTTCGCTTTAGAAATATCATAAGCAGCAGCAGTTTCTTCTACTTTATCTATTTTAGTTTTTTTCCCTTTAGCATTCATGATTACTTCATTTATTCCCTAACGAATTTACAACTAATACTTTAAAACAAAAAATCCCAAACTATCAATTTTGACAATTAGGGATTTTTTACTTTTATAGCTTTTTTTACTGAGGTAATTTAAAAGCCTGTCTCGCTATCAGCAACCACTTGTTTTTTTGCTTTTGCCAAACTAATACGTTACCAATTTTAATATCTTTTTCAACACCGCTATCCTTGGTATGAGCCGCCAAATTATGTCTTACAATGGCAACGTCTCCGGTAATTTGAATACTTTGATTTTGAAATTCTATCGTCACAAAATCAGACTCTCCGTTAAGTAATTTTTCGATGAAAACTTTTTGATCCTGAAGTACACCACTGGAATGTCCGTAACTTAAATCTGCCGAAGTCAAAGCTTTTAAATTGCTTTCTGTTGGATCAATTAATGCCTTTCGAAAAGCTTCCACACTATTGGCAACCACAGTTTCTTCTTTAGAAATTGGTTTTGTTTGTGCCCAATTTGAAAATGAAATCAAAAATAACGCAAAAACTAACAAGGATTTTTTCATCTTTATTTATTTAAAAATTCTAAAACAGAATCAGTTATAAATTGGATTTGTTCATCGTCTAATTCAGTGTGCATTGGCAACGAAATCACTTCCTGAACCAATTGATTGGTCACCGGAAAATCTTCTTCTTTGTAACGCACATCAACATAAGCTTTTTGCGAATGCAATGGAATTGGGTAATAAATAGCACAAGGGATTCCTTTGTCTAACAAATGTTGCATCAATCCGTTTCTGTCAGCATCAATAATTCGTAAAGTATATTGGTGGAAAACATGATCATTTTGATCGTCATCAAATGAAGGCGTAACAATATT
>JACCDQ012211505.1_pt1 | contig 10024 bp, 8 predicted proteins | sample 7446031 | NCBI WGS metagenome assembly JACCDQ01 (sample SAMN15323442, study PRJNA562643) | freshwater metagenome | isolation source: river surface water | place: USA:Blue River Watershed | collected 2017-08-17 | reverse complement strand
TCAGCATGACGCATTCGAAGCCGCGGTCGTTGGCCTCGCGCATGGTGGTGTGCACGCACACGTCGGTCGTGATGCCGGTCAGCACGAGGTTGCGGATGCCGCGCAGGTTCAGGATCAGCTCCAGGTCTGTCGCGCAGAAGCTGCCCTTGCCGGGCTTGTCGATGATGACCTCGCCGGGCCACGGTGCCAGCTCGGCAATGATGTCCCAGCCCGGCTCGCCCCGGACCAGGATGCGGCCGCACGGCCCGGCGTCGCCGATGCCCGCGCCGATGCGCTGCGAGCGCCAGCGCTTGTTGGCCGGCAGGTCGGCGAGATCGGGCCGGTGGCCTTCGCGGGTGTGGATCACGTGCAGGCCGGTGCGGCGGGCCTCGGCCAGCAGGCGGCCGATCGGCGCGATCGGCGCGCGCGTCATCGACAGGTCGTAGCCCATGGTGTCGACATAGCCGCCGACGCCGCAGAAGTCGGTCTGCATGTCGATGACGACCAGCGCGGTGTTGGCCGGGCTGAGCGAGCCGTCATAGGGCCACGGATAGGGCTGCGAGGCGAGGAAGGTCTGGCTCATCGGATGAGACTCCCGTGGCGGGTGGTGGCAACGGTGACAACGGTGATGACGGCCGATCGGTGGGCCGCTCAGCGCGTCGCGCCCAGCTCGGCCGGCGCACCCCGGATGGCACGGTGCGGCGAGCAGGTGAACAGCAGGATCAGCAGCGTCAGCGCATACGGCACCGCGTTGAACAGGTGGTAGTAGCCCGACACGCCGACCGACTGCAGCGCCGGCCCGAGCGCCCCGGCACCGCCGAACAGCAGGGCCGCGCCCAGGCAGGCCAGCGGACGCCAGCGCGCGAAGATCACCAGCGCCACCGCGATCAGGCCCTGGCCGCTGGACAAGCCCTCGTTCCAGCTGCCCGGGTAGTACAGCGACAGCGAGGCGCCGCCCAGCCCGGCGATGAAGCCGCCGGCCGTCGTCGCCGCGATGCGCACGCCCGGCACCGACGCGCCGAGCGCCCGGGCCGCATCGCTGGAATCACCCACCATGCGCACCAGCAGGCCCCAGCGGGTGCGCGCCAGGCCGATGTGCAGCAGCAGCGCCAGCAGCACGCCAAGCGGGAACAGCGCGTTGATCGTCAGGGCCGACTGCACGGCGGGCGAGTCGCTCCAGCCGCCCAGCGAGAAGGCCGGAATCTGCGGCGCCTGCGGCTGGATCAGCGGCTTGCCCAGATAGAACGCCAGCCCCGCGCCGAACAGCATCAGCGCGATGCCGGTGGCGACGTCGCTGACCCGGTCGAGCGAGCACAGCAGCCCGTGCAGCAGCGCCAGCAGCGCGCCAACGCAGCCGGCCAGCGCGACGCCGATCCAGGCCGAGCCGCTCAGGTAGCTGCCGCCGAAGCCGGCCATGGCCGACAGCACCAGCACGCCTTCCAGACCCAGGTTGATGCGGCCGGACTTCTCGGTCAGGCACTCGCCCAGGCTGACGAACAGGAAGGGCGTGCCGACGCGGATCGCGCCGCCCAGCACCGCCAGCGTGACATCGAACCAGGCTTGTGCGTCCATCGGGGGCTCCGGTCGGAGGGATACGGTTGGGGGATCAGGTCGGGATGGGCGGCATCGGCACCGCCGCTGGCTCATTCGGTGAGCCTGTGGCCGATGGGTTCGATGGGGCCGATGGCTGCGAAGACTTCGCCTTGGCCGCACGCGCGGCCAGCAGCCGGCCACGTCCGGCCTCGGCCGCCAGGATCAGCACGAAGGCGAAGCCCTGCAGCACCAGCACCGACGCATCGGGCAGGCCGAGCCGGCGCTGCAGCAGGCTGCCGGCCGCGCCGAAGCCGCCGAACAGGATGGCCACCGGCGGGATCGCCCACGGGTTGTGGCGCGCGACGAAGGACACCAGGATGCCCGTGTAGCCCAGCCCGGCGATCAGCGAGGCATTGGCCGCCGTGTGCACCGCCATGACCTCGATGGCACCGGCCAGACCGGCCGCCGCGCCGCCGAGTCCGCAGGCGACCAGGATCAGCGCGAACGCCGGCAGCCCGACGCCGCGCGCGGTGCGCAGGTTGCCGCCGACCACCCGCATCGCGAAGCCCGATGCCGTGAAGGTCAGCCAGATGCCTGCGGCCACGCACAGCCCGACGCCGAAGGCCAGACCCCAGTGGACATCGGTGGGCACGCCGTCCCAGGGCATGCCGCCGATGCGCAGCGTCTCGTCCACCGGCCGGGTCGACGGCTTGTTCAGGCTGGCCGGATCGCGCAGCGGGCCTTCGACGATGTGCTTGAACAGCGCGATGGCCAGGTAGGCCAGCAGCAGGCTGGAGATGGTCTCGTTGACGCCCCTGCCCTGCCGCAGCCAGCCGGCCAGGCCGACCCACAGCGCACCGGTCAGCGCGCCGGCCAGCAGCAGCAGCGTCGTGCCGCCGGTGCCCGCCAGCGCCGGGAAGGCGTAGGGCAAGGCGGCGGCGGCCAGGGCGCCCAGCACCAGCGCGCCCTCCCCGCCGATCACCGTCAGGCCGGCCTGCGCGGGCAGCGCCACGGCCAGGGCCGTGAGCATCAGCGGGGCCGCGCGCTGCAGCGTGTTCTGCCACGAGAAGCTGTCGCCGAAGGCGCCCAGGAAGAGCAGCTTCCAGGCCTCCAGCGCGCTCTGTCCGGACAGCCAGACGAACACGCCGAAGGCCAGCAGCGCGCCGAGCAGCGCCAGCACCGGCAGCAGCACGGCCTCGGCCGGATCGCGCCAGCGACCGGATGATTCGACGGCGGACATCGCGGCCCTCCCGTGGTCAGTTCAGCTCAGGACAGGTCGGGGCGAACGGATCAGACCTTGCCGATCACGCCTTCGACCAGGTAGTTCATGCCTTCGAGCTCGATGTCGGTCTGCTTGAAGACCTTGCCCTTGGGGATGACGACCTTGCCGGTGTTGTCCTTGAGCTCGCCGCCGAAGATGTCGAAGGCGCCGGCCATCATCTTGGCCTTGACCGCATCGGCGTTCTTGCGCGCCGCCTCGCTGACCATCGAGCCGTACGGGGACGTCTTGACGAAGCCGTCCTTGAGGCCGCCGCGCACGAAGTTCGGGTGCGCCGCACCGCTGCGGGCCGCCTCGATGATCTGCTTGTAGGCGGTGATCCAGTTCCACTCGGCACCCGTCAGGTAGGCGTTCGGCGCGAGCTTGGCCTGGCTGGCGTGGTAGCCGCAGACCATGCGGCCGCGCTTGGCGGCGGTCTCGACGATGACCTTCGGGCCGTCGACGTGCATGGTGAAGACGTCCACGCCCTGGTCGGCCAGGCTGTTGGTGGCCTCGGCCTCCTTGACGGCCATCGACCAGTCGCCGGTGAAGATCACCGAGGTGGTGATCTTCGGGTCGACCGAGCGCGCGCCCATCGTGAAGGCGTTGATGTTGCGCAGCACCTGCGGGATCGGCTTGGCGGCCACGAAGCCGAGCTTCTTGCTCTTGCTCATGTGGCCGGCGATGACGCCGTTGAGGTACTGCGCCTCGTCGATGTAGCCGAAGAAGCTGCCGGTGTTGGCCGGGTGCTTGCCGGCGGTCCACATGCCGCCGCAGTGGGCAAAGCGCACGCCGGTGTTCTTGGCCGCCATGGCCAGCATGTGCGGGTCGAAGTAGCCGAACGAGGTCGGGAACAGCAGCGCCGCGCCGTCCTGCGAAATCATGCCCTGCATGGTCTTCTGGACCACGTTGGTCTCGGGCACGTTCTCTTCCTCGACCACCTTGATGCCGGCGAGCTTGCGGATCTCGGCGGCCGCCTCGGCATGCGCCTGGTTGTAGCCGAAGTCGTCCTTCGGGCCGACGTAGATGTAGCCGACGGTCAGCGGCTTCTGGGCCAGGGCCCAGGGCGCCATCGTGGCGAGCGAGGCGGCGGACAGCTGGGCAAGGGCGCGACGGCGCGAGAGGTCGTGGTTCATGGCGGCTCCGTGTTGAAGGGCGTGGGCGCAGGCGTGATGCGCCCCGAGGCTCGACAGATGCGGGGTCCGCACCGCACAAGCGGCGCTCGCCACGCGGCGACTGGCTGGACCGCACGCACATTCCGGACCGGCTTGCGCCGCGTCGGTGCACGTATCGGTATACCAGTTGGTATTCAGCAAGAGCCGTGCCGGTTCATGGAGCCCGGCCGATGCCCGACCGGGGCGCGTCGGCTCAGCGCCGGTTGCGCTGCCCGACCTGATGACGCTGACGGGCCTCGTGCAGCGAGGCCAGCGAGATGCTGCGCACCTCCGCCTTGCTCTGCTCGATGTGGCTGCGCAGCAGCAGCTGCGCCTGATCGACCTTGCGCTGCACGATGGCGCGCAGGATCTTGGCGTGTTCGGTCCAGGTCGCCTCGATGCGATCGGCGCGTGTGAAGTCCAGCCGGCGGATGATGCGGATGCGCTCGGTGACGTCCCAGTGCACCCGCGCGATCTCGTCGTTGCCGGCCGCACGCACCAGCGTGGCGTGGAAGGCCTCGTCGAGTGCACCGACTTCGCGCCCGTCGAGGATGCGTTCGGCCGCCGGCACCAGCCAGACGGCCTTGAGCGCATCCAGCTCCGGCGTCGGCTCGGTGCGGGCGCACAGCCGCGCGACGCAGGCGGATTCGAGCAGCACGCGCAGGTCGTAGAGCTGTTCGAGCCGGTCGAAGTCGATCGGGCGCACGTACCAGCCGCTCTTGGCCTCGACGTCGAGCAGGCCCTCGTTGCGCAGCCGGAACAGCGCCTCGCGCACGGGGGTGCGGCTGACGCCGAGCCGGGCGGCGATCTCGGCCTCGGAGAAACGATCGCCGGGCACCAGCTGGAAGTCGTGCATCTGCGACTTCAGCTCGTTGTAGACCTGGCTCGCGAGGTTGCCGGCCGGGGCGGAAGACGCGGACGTGACGGGTGCGCTGGACATGCGGTCGATGCTAGCAAGCGCCCTCGTGGACAGAGGCGGGGTCGCGGGGGTCGCGGCGGTCGCGGGGGGCGTTCACTCGGCCATCAGGCTGACATGCGCGGCCACCACGCGCCAGCCCTCGGGCATGCGCACCCAGGTCTGGCTCTGCCGGCCGGTGCGGATGCTGCCCTTGCGGTGGAACTCGGTCATCGCGGTGCCGCAGTCACGGCCATAGGTCGTGATGACCGTGCGGGCCAGCGTGCGCGCCAGCCCGACCGCCGGCCGCGCGGCGCGGAAGGCGCGGATCGCGTCGATGCCCACGAGGTTCTCGGCCACGCCGTAGCGCACGGTGTGGGCGCTGGGCCAGAACAGCTCGTCGAGCACGGCGATGTCGTTGGCGACCAGGGCGCGTTCGTAGCGTTCGAACACGGCCGTCAGCTCGGCCAGCACCTCGGGAATGTTGATCTGCATGGCGGGGTCCTGTCAGGCCGACCGATGCGGCCATGTCGCCACCGGTGCATGCACCGTGCCAGCGCGTTCAAGCAGCCGGGCGGCGCGCAGCACGCGGTCCTCGCGCCACGGTGCGGCGATGAGCTGCACGCCCATCGGCAGGCTCGGGTGCACGCCCCAGACCGGCACCGCGCAGACCGGCAGGCCGATGCACGAGACCGGCTGCGTCAGCACGCCGATTCTGGGCCGCGCCGGCAGGCGACGGCCCTGGATGTCGAGCCATTCGGTGCCAATGGCCGGCGCGACGCAGGGTGTGGCCGGGGCGATGAACAGGTCGACATCCGCGAACGATGCAGCCACCTGGCGCGCAAACCAGCGCCGCACCCGCTGCGCCTGCACCACCCAGGTCGCGGGCAGCAGCGCACCGGCGAGGAAGCGGTCGCGCGACAGCGGCTCGAAGTCATCGGGCCGGCGCTCGAGGTCGTCCAGATGCAGGTTGGCACCCTCGGCATTGGTGATCAGGAAGGCGGCGGCGCGGGCACGCTCGACCTCCGGCCAGTCGACGGCGCGCACCGAGGCCACGCCTGGTGCGGTGCGCAAGGCCGCAGCCACCCGCGCGACGGCGGCACGCGCGTCGTCATCGGCCATGTCGTGAAACCAGCCGCCGAGCACGCCCACGCGCAGGCCGTCCTCCGGTGTCTCCAGCCAGGGCGTGACCGGCTCGGCCGGGCGCTCGACACAGCCGGGGTCGTGCGCGTCATGGCCCTGCATCGCGTCGTAGGCCAGCGCCAGGTCACGGGCGCTGCGGCCGAACGGCCCGAGGTGGTCCAGGCTGGCGACGAAGGGGTAGCTGCCGGTGCGCGGCAGGCGGCCGAAGGTCGGCTTCAGGCCGAACACGCCGCACAGCGACGAGGGCACGCGGATCGAGCCGTTGGTGTCCGAGCCCAGCGTCAGCGGCACCTCGCCGGCCGCGATGGCCGCGCCCGAACCGCCCGACGAGCCCCCGGCGATGCGCGTGGGGTCGTGCGGGTTGCGGCAGGCGCCCTCGTGGCTGTTCTCGGTCGTGAAGCCGTAGGCGTACTCGTCCATGTTGAGGGCGGCCAGCAGGACCGCGCCGGCGGCCTGCAGGCGGCGCAGCAGCAGGCCGTCCTGCGTCGCGGGCGCGGCGTCGCGCTCGATCTTCGAACCCGCCAGCGTCGCCAGGCCGGCAACGTCGAACAGGTTCTTGACGGCATAGGGCACGCCCAGCAGCGGCAGGGCTTGCGTCGCGGCCACCGTGGCCGCATCGGCCGAGTTCAGGCGCGCGTCGATCGCATCGGCCTCGGCGCGGGCGCGTTCGGCCAGCACGGCGGTGCAGGCGTTGACGCCGCCCAGCGCGAGCGGGTCGCGCGCAGCGATGCGGGCCAGCGCGGCATCGGTGAGCTGGCGGGCGCTGAGGCGGCGCTCGCGCACGGCGTCCGCCATGGCGTGGGCGGGGCCGTCGAGCAGCGTGTCGATGGAAGCCTGGATCGCGGAAACCGCCGTGTTCATCGGACCTCTCCGGCAGCGTGCACGGCCGGGCCGATCGGCACGAAGGTCTCGGCCGGCTCGTCCTCGATGCCCAGCGGCAGGCCCATCACCTGATCGGCCATGCCGGCGGCGAGGTCGAAGTAGCGCCGCACGCCGGGGCGGTGGGCATCGGCCAGCGGCAGGCCGATGCGCGCGGCGATCGCATCGGCCGGATGGGGTGCAGCGGCGGTCGCGGGCCAGGCGCCGGGGCTGTTGACGGCAGAGACGGGCTCATCGCACCACGCCAGCCCGAAGGCGGCCAGCGCCGCGTCCAGGGTGCCGGGCGCGACGAAGGTGACGCCGAACGGCAGGCCCGCGCCGGTCATGCCCGCCGGCACGGCCAGCGCGCACCAGCCCAGCAGGTTGACGAAGTTGGTGTAGGTGCCCAGCCGGCTGTTGACGCCCACCGGGTCGGCGTCGACCTCGGCGAAGGTCGGGTGGGTCGGCGCGGTCGGCAGCATCAGCAGGTCGATGTCGCGCCAGAGGTCGGCCGCCACGGCCTTGAGCGCCTGCAGGCGGTAGAGGCCCTCGAAGGCGTCGGTCGCGCTCAGGCCCAGCGCGCGCTCGATGACGCGCCGCACCGTGGCGTCCAGCGCCAGCGGCTGGCGGGCCAGCAGGTCGCGCACGACGGCATGGCGCTCGGCCACCCAGGGGCCGTCGTAGAGCAGCGCGGCGACGGCCGACAGCGCGCTCATGTCGACCTCCACCCGTCGATGACCGAGCCGGGCCAGCCGGGCCTGCGCGCCGGCCCACGCGCCGGTGTAGCCGATGGCGTCGTCCAGATCGGGCCGCTGCGGCACGCCGATGCGCAGCGTCGTGCCCAGGTGCGCCGGGCCGGCCTGGAAGGCGCTGTAGGCGTCGCGCGCGTCGGGGCCCTCGATCAGGGCCAGCACCTGTGCCGCGTCGGCCACCGTGTGGGCCAGCACGGCCACGCAGTCCAGCGTGCGGCAGGCCGGCAGCACGCCGCCGTTGCCAACCCGGCCGGGCGTGGGTTTCAGGCCCACCAGGCCGTTGAAGCCGGCCGGCACGCGGCCCGATCCTGCCGTGTCGGTGGCCAGCGCGAACGGCACCTGGCCACGCGCCACGGCAGCGGCCGAGCCCGAGCTGGAGCCGCCGCTGATGCGCATCGGGTCGAGCGCGCTGCTCGGCCGGCCGTAGGGCGAGCGGGTGCCCACCAGGCCGGTGGCGAACTGGTCCAGGTTGGTCTTGCCCACCCAGATCGCCCCGGCATCGAGCAGACGCTGCACCACGGTGGCGTGTTCGGTCGGCGCGCGGCGGAACGCGGGGCAGGCGGCGGTGGTCGGCACGCCCGCCACGTCGATGTTGTCCTTGATGCCGAAGGGCACGCCCAGCAGCGGCCAGCGCCGCCGCCGCTCGACCGGATCGCTGCAGGCGGCCAGCCGCTCGGCCAGCGTGTCGAGCTGGGCGACCCAGGTCGCGCGCGGGCACAGGCTGATCCAGATGCCGGCGGCGGCGCTCGCGTGCACGAGGTCCAGCGTGGCGGCCAGGGCGGCGTGCAGGTGGTCGGGACTGTCCTGCAGCGCGCGCCAGCCGGCCAGCGTCAGCGGTGGCAATGTCGGCGGTGGCGACTTCAGCGGTGACAACGTCAGCGAAGGTGACGTCGAAGGTGTCTCGCTCATGACCGGGCTCCCTGCTCCAGACCGATCGGCGCCCGCTTGTGGTGCGCCAACTGGTATACCGACTGGTATCAGCAGATCCCGTGCCAGCGCGGCACGCTCAGACCACGATGGGCTCGGGCTCCAGCCGGATGCCGAAACGGCCGTAGACGCTTTCCTGGATTGCCCGGGCCAGCGTGACGACCTCGGCGCCGCGTGCGCCGCCGCGGTTGACGAGCACCAGCGCCTGCTTCTCGTAGACGCCGGCCGCGCCGACGGTCTTGCCCTTCCAGCCGCAGGCGTCGATCAGCCAGCCGGCGGCGAGCTTGAAGTTGCCGTCGGGCATGGGGTAGTGAACGAGGTGCGGATCGCGGCTGATGATGTCGCGGCACTGTTCGGGCGTGACCACCGGGTTCTTGAAGAAGCTGCCGGCGTTGCCGATGACGGCCGGGTCCGGCAGCTTGGCGCGCCGGATCGCGACGACCCAGTCGAAGATGGTGCGGGCATCGGGCAGGCGGTCCGGCTGCGGCTGGGCATCGATGGCGGCAACGAAGCCGGCCTCGACCATGCGGCGCTGCAGGTCGAGGTAGTCGAGCATCGGCCGCCACGGTCGCGGCAGGCGCAGGCGGACCCGCGTGATGACGCTCTTGCCGGCCAGCGCCTGCTTGAAGACCGAGTCGCGGTAGCCGAACCGGCAGGCCGCCCGATCGAGCGTGACGCTGCGTCCGGTGACGAGGTCGACGGCATCGAGCGACTCGAAGCGGTCGGCCAGTTCCAGCCCGTAGGCACCGATGTTCTGGACCGGCGCGGCGCCCACGGTGCCGGGGATCAGCGCCATGTTCTCGAGCCCGGGCTCGCCCTGGTCGAGCGTCCACGCGACCAGTTCGTGCCAGCCCACGCCGGCACCGGCCTCGACGATCACCGCATCGTCGCGCCGCTCGATCACGCGGATGCCGGGCACCTCGATCTTGAGCACGACGGCGTCGATGTCGCGCGTCAGCACGACGTTGCTGCCCCCGCCCAGCACGAACTTCGGCGCGCGCCCCAGCACCGGATGGTCGACCACCCGCCGCACGTCCGCATCGCTGCCGATGCGCACCAGCGTGCGCGCCAGCGCCGGCAGGCCGAAGGTGTTGTGGGCGAGGAGGTTGACGTCCTGTTCGATGTGCATCGGGGGATTTTCCGCGATCGGGCTCCCCGACACCCCCAAGAGAGCGAAGCGCCTGTCAGCCCGGGACGCCGAGACTGGCTTCCGGCGTGTCATCCGAGCGCCGAAAAGTTCTTAAACCAAAACAGTTGGGTTTGATAGCATGCCGACCATCGACCGTTTCAGGGGCCTGCGCGTGGTGATTGATCCGAACGACCACCGGCCAGCGCACACCGCCACGGCCGCGCTGTCGCCGTCCGACATCGACGCCGCCCGCAGCCGGGCGCGGGTCGAACACACCGAGATGCCAAGGGCGGTGGCAGCCCGCTACGACCGCCGGGTCGGTCGGGTGGTGGTGACCCTCTCCAACGGGCTGGAGCTGGGTTTCCGTCCGCACGATGCCCAGGGGCTGGAAGGGGC